>Ga0307373_10000246_pt1 | contig 100696 bp, 78 predicted proteins | sample OX2MG_FD_202534 | JGI IMG/M metagenome (GOLD analysis project Ga0307373, IMG submission 202534) | Soil microbial communities from Risofladan, Vaasa, Finland - OX-2 | ecosystem: Environmental > Terrestrial > Soil > Coastal area > Acid sulfate soil | place: Finland: Risofladan, Vaasa | collected... | reverse complement strand
AGCTATTACTTGACAAAGCGCTCCATACAAACCCGAAGCGCCAGCGAGGTAAGTGCGTTGCTCCGCCTCGCTTGCGCTTCGGGTTGGTGTGGGCTGATGAATAATCCGGGCTAGGCCGCCTGGACGGGTTCGATGCTGTTGATATGGATCAACGAGCAAAGAACGATGCGGTCCGCTTCGGGATATGCGATGGCGATCCGAGTGCTGCTTCCGCCCGTTGATTCAACAACACCGCCCCGTCCGACGATGCCGCCGGACGGGGCGCGTTGATTGATCGGCGTGAGCGAGAAGCTCGCGCTGGCGCCTACACCTCGTACTCGTACTTCTTGCTCAACCCGGGCATCGGAATCGGGTACTTGCCGCCCGGCAGCATGGCGAGCGGAGCGGGCGAGTCCATCGTGAGCTTGTCGATCGTCGGAGCGAATTCCTGGTCGTGGTTCAGGATCTGCTCGTAGGTGATCACCTGCCCGGTGTGGCAGGCCATGCGGCCCATCGACGTGACCAGGCTAGCCTCGGCGCCGCGCTTGGCCTCGTTGTAAGGCGTGTCGCTGCGGATGGCCGCCATCAGGTGCTCCCATTCGAGCTGGTACGGATCGGGCTCGGGCTGAGGGAAGGCCCAGGTCATCTTGTTGCTGTCGAGGGTTTGCCCGCTGTAGGTGCGGCACTTGGCCGGATGGTGCGAGGCGGTGGAGATCACGCCCAGCCCCTTCGTGCCGTGGGCGTAGCTGGCGAACTCGTCGTGGCAGCCGGGGATGTTGCGGCCGTTCAACTCCAGCTTCGAGCCGTCGGCGAAGGTGTACTCGACCGAGTAGTGGTCGAAGTTCTGGTCGATGTAGTTTTCGCGATAGTGCCGGCCGCCGTTGCCTTGGGCCTTCACCGGCCAGGCGTCTTTCATCCAGCAGCTCTCGTCGATGTTGTGGATCAAGAAGTCGCTGTAGGCGCCGCCGCTGGCCCAGAGGAAGCCGTGGAAATTCTTGATCTGGTACAGCAGTTCGCTCATGTCGCCGGTCGGCGGCTCGACGAAGGCCGAACCGACCGGGCCTTGCATGCGATAGGCCCGCAGCAAGAGGATGTCGCCGATCTCGCCCGACTTGATGCGGTCGTGCAGTTCCTGGCGGGCCTGGCAGTGTCGGCACATCAGGCCCACGCCGACCTTCAGGTTCTTGGCGACCGAGGCTTCGGCCAGCTTCAGCATTTTCCGCGTGCTGGGGCCGTCGACCGTGGTCGGCTTTTCCATGAAAACGTTGATGCCCTTTTCGATGGCGTGGCCGAAGTGGACCCAGCGAAAGCCCGGCGGGGTGGCGAAAATGGCCACGTCGCCCGGCCGCAGGCATTCCATCGCCCGCTGGTAGCCGTCGAAGCCGATGAACTGGCGCTCGGACGGGACGTCGACCTGCTCGCCGAATTTTTCGGAGAGGTTCTTGTGGCTCGATTGCAGTTTCCCGGTGAACACGTCGGCCATGGCCACCAGCTTGGTCGGCCCCTGCTTGGTCGACAGAGCATTGGCCGCGGCGCCGGTGCCGCGGCCGCCACAGCCCACCAGCGCGACGCGGATCGTATTGTCTTCGGCGGCGTGAACTCGCGGCACGGCCATGCTCAACAGGGCCGTGGCTGCGGCCGCTCGGCCGGATTGCATGACGAATTCGCGACGCGTCGTGGCGTCGCCGGCAGGGGTGCTCATGAAAAATCTCCTGAACATTTGGACGGCAAGGGTTAAGTCTAGTATCGCCGCAACGGCGCCCGAACGCAAGCTCGGCACGCGCCGCGTAGTGATACCGTTTGAGACTGCGTAAAGAAAAAGTGCGTGGATTGTTTGCCACCAGCTTTAGCTGGTGGTTAGAGCCTCCAAGATGATTTGTTGTAAGCCGGCTTGAGCCGGCTGCCGATGCCCCAGAAAAGCCGGCTAAAGCCGGCTGGAAAAAGAGTTTTTGGGAGACAGCGACCACCAGCTAAAGCTGGTGGCAATCATTACCGGCAGACCTGGCGAAGATGCGTCCCCGATCGCACTGATTTTTTTCTTGACAGAGCATCAAATGGTATGACTACCACGGGGCGTTGGCAGGGCGCCGCCGAAGCGATTCCGTCGACGTTACGGTTCATCCGATTCTTGCGTACCGCTACGTAAGTCCGGCCGCCTTTGGACATCGGAGCCATTCCTTGAAAAATCCAACGCAGAACGTTTGCCGCGGCCGCGACTTAGGAAAAAGTACGCGACAACCGGACGAACCGACCTTACTGATCGACCCGGCGATATTCGCCGTAATTCAGCGAGGCGAGCGAGCCCAAAAAGAGATCGAACGGCGAGCCGGGGATGCCGACGCCCACGCCGATCGTGTTGATCGTCACACGACGCGACCTGTTCTGCTGCGTGAGCATGGCGACGATGGCGATCGGATTCGGGTTCGTGCCGCCGGACGGCTCGCCGTCGGTCAGAAAGTAAATTGCTTCGGCGTCGAAGAGCAGCGCCGCCTCCAACGCCTCGAAGCTCCAAGTGGCGCCCGAGGCTTGTTGCAACATGACGAACGCAGCGGCTTCGGCCTTGGCCTGCGGCGTGGCCGGCGCCATTTGCGCTTGCCAAGGAATGACGCCGGTGTTGAACGCCAGCACGTTGAACGCCACGCCGGCGGGCAGCGAAGCGATGGCCTGCAACAGCTCGCGCTCGGCGGCGGCCAGCCGCAGGCCGCTCATGCTGCCCGACGTGTCGAGCACGAACACGACGCTCTGCGCATAGATTGGCAGCCCGTAATAGTGCGACGGCGCCGCGGCGCGCAGCGGTCCGTAAGCCGACTGCGGACGCAACGAGCGCGACGCGTACTTCTCGCGGTTCGCCTTCCACCACGAACTCCAGCGGTTGGCGTCGAGCGCGTGCGGCTGCCCGGTGACGGCGGTGAGATGCTTGGCGATGTCACCCCGCACTTCGCCTTGCACTCGGCTTAAGATGGCGATCAGCGCGTCGATCGCCTCGGGGCTCTCGATGCGCGTCAGAGCCTGAACGACGGCGCGCCGCGCGGCGAAGATTTGGCCGAACAGCGGTTGCTCGGAGAGCGTGACGAGCGATTTGACGCTGCGGGCGCCGCCTTCCGACCCCAATTCGTCGGCCAGAGCGGTCAGCACCTCCCAGCCGGCGCCGGGCTGCCGGGCCGCCAGGGCGAGCAGCTTGGCGGTCTGCTCTTGAACCGGCTCCAATTCCGAGGCCAGCAACACGCCCAGCATACCGCACACGGCCGGCTCCGCCGCGCTCTTCCGCAGCGATTTTTCGACGTTGGCGGCCAGCACTTCGCAGACTTCTTGCCGGTCGACCTCGCCCAGCAACGTGCGATACGAGGCGTGCCGCACGTCCTCGAACGGGCTGGTCAGGCCGTGCTTGCTCAGGAGCCTCGCCGCATCGGCGGTCGGATATTCTTCGAGCCTGGCCACGCCCTCCACGCGCAGTTTGGCCTTCGAACTGCGCATCTGCCGCAGCGCGGTGCGTTGCACTTCGCGAGGCGGCGATTGAGGCTCGGCGGCAAACGCACGAAGCGCGAACATGCCGCAGCAGAGCAAGCTGGCGAACACGATCGGCAAGCTCAGCCGAATGTTCGCGAGGCGAAGGAAACGGATGTCGAAGTCATTGCGTTGCAACATGGTGCGGTCCGTGGAACAAACGGCGGAATCGGCCCGTCCGGCGCATTCTTACGATAACCGCCGTCGCCGGGCATTTCCAGGTTTCAAGCGACGGACTTGTGCCCGAACTCGTCGCTTCTCCGCCGAGCGATTACGCCAGGATTTCTTTCACCACCCGGCACTGCTGGTTGTCGATGAGCGACTGCGCCAGGCCGTTGCGGCGATAGATGAGCTGCTCGCGGTCGAGACCGAACAGGTGCAACAGCGTGGCGTGGTAGTCGCTGTGGGTGACGACGTTTTCGACAGCCTTGTGCCCGAATTCGTCGGTCTTGCCGTAGACGCAGCCGCCCTTCACGCCGCCGCCGGCCAGCCACATGCTGAAGCCGTAGGTGTTGTGGTCGCGGCCGACGCTGGCTGGGCCGGCGTCGTTCTGGATCACCGGCAAGCGGCCCATCTCGCCGCCCCAGTGAACGAGCGTCGTATCGAGCAGTCCGCGGCTCTTGAGATCCTTGACCAGCGCCGCGGCGGGCTGGTCGGTCTTCTTGCACGAGGCCGGCAGCGCCGTGCGGATGCTGCCGTGATGGTCCCAGAATTGATACCGCGTAAAAATCTGCACGAACCGCACGCCGCGCTCGACCAGCCGCCGGGCGATCAGGCAGCGAGTGCCGTAGTCTTGCGTCGCCGGATCGTCGAGCCCGTAAAGCTGCTTGGTGGCTTCACTCTCGCCGCTGATATCGACCGCTTCTTTGGCGGCCGTTTGCATCTTGGCTGCCAATTCGTAGCTGGCGATGCGGGCTTCCAAATCGTGCTCGCCCGGATGCTGCTCGAAATCGCGACGATTCAGGCCTTCCAGATAGCTCAAGTAGCGGCGCTGGGCCTCGCCCTTGAGGTGCGGCGGCGGATCGAGATTCAAAATTCGCGGCTCGCGCGGGCGGATCACCGTGCCTTGATAGAGCGACGGCAGCCAGCCGTTCGTCCAGTTCTGCACGCCTTCGACCGGCAACCCGTCGGGATCGGTCAACGCGACGAAGGCCGGCAGATCCTGGCTTTCGGAACCGAGCCCGTAGGTCATCCAACTGCCGAGCGTGGGCCGGCCGGCGGTCGGGCGGCCGGTGTTCATGGCGAAGATCGACTGGCCGTGATTGCTCACGCCGGTCTGCATCGAGCGAATCACCGTGATATCGTCGACGATCTCGGCCAGGTGCGGCAGCAGTTCCGAGACATCGGTTCCGCTCTGGCCGTATTTGGCGAACTTCCACGGGCAGCCGAGCAGCTTGGCGCTGGCCTGGGCGGCGTTGTCGTACTTGATCTCGCCCGGAAAAGTCGAGCCGTCGAGCCGATTCAGCTCCGGCTTTGGATCTAGCAGATCGAGATGGCTCGGGCCGCCTTGCATGAACAGCGAAATCATCGCCCTGGCCCGCGGCTCGAACTGCGGCTTTTTCGGCAGTAAGTCGAACTTCTGCGGCTCCAACTCCGGCCGCTCGGGAGCGGCGAGCAGTTTCTCTTGCTTCAGCAGCCACGCGAGCGCGACGGAGCCGATACCGAGCGCATTGGTCGCCAGGAAATGGCGGCGGCTGGAAATCGAATTCACCGTGGATTTTGTAAATCGTTCCATAGCCAATTGCCTTCTCGGATGATCGCGAACACCTAATGAATTCAAATGCGAGGCGTGGGCTCACGCGGAGGCGCGGAGCCGCGGAGAGGTTTTCCCTTTCATACTCTTCTCCGCGCCTCCGCGTGAGTTCCTTCAATGGAACGCGCTTGACCGCGGTTGCAGTCTGTGAAGGAGCTAAGGCCGTATAAGTTACGTTTTCAGTCAACATACAGAAACCGATTCGCGCTCAGCAGCGCCTGGCACCAACTGGCCAGCGCAAGTTGCTTGGGGTCGGGTTGTTTGTCTTTTTCGCCGGCGGGCGGATTCTTTTGAAAATGTTCGGTCTGCGCGGCGACGAATTCAATCGCCGCAGCCAACTCGGCTTCGCTCGGCTCGGCGGCGAAGGCCAGACGCCAGCCGCGAATGATTTGCGCCTTGGCGTCTTCGCCGGCTTCTTTTTGCAGTCGCTCGGCGAGATACCCGGCGTGGGTCACGACGAACTCGCTGTTCATCAGCAGCAGCGACTGCGGGGCGACGGTCGAGGCGTTGCGTCGGTCGCAGTTCGGCTCCATCGCCGGCAGGTCGAACGTGTCGAGCACCGCCAGCGGCCGGCTGCGGCGAACCTGCACGTAGACGCTGCGGCGGAACTCTTCGCCGTTCAGCGGGATCACCTTGTCGGGACGGTTCTCGCCGTTGAGGCTTTCGATGCCGACCACGATCTGCCCGACTTCGTCCTCCATCACCGGCACCGCCGGGCCGAACATCTTGTCATTCAGCTTGCCCGAGACGGCGATGATCGCATCGCGGAAAGCCTCGGCCTCCAACCGCCGCACCGGCATCCGCCCATAGAGCCGATCGTCGGGATCGGCGGCATCGGCCTGCGGCTCGCGGCGCGAGACCTGGCGATAGACTGTCGAGGTCATCAACAGCTTGTGCAGCCGCTTGAGCTTCCAGCCGCCGGCCACGAAATCGCTGGCCAGCCAGTCGAGCAATTCCGGGTGCGTCGGCCGCTCGCCAAGAAAACCGAAATCGCCCGGCGTGTTGACAATGCCGCGGCCAAAATGGTGCAGCCAAACCTGATTCACCAACACGCGGGCCGTGAGCGGGTGCGAGCCGTCGGTCAGCCGCTTGGCGAAGGCCAGCCGCCGGCCTGTCGTCGCAACGGCCGGGTCGTCAGGGGCAATCTCCGTCGGCCGCAGCGCGTCGAGCACGGTCAACTCGCCCGGCGTCACGGTTTGCTTGGGCTGGGCGATATCGCCGCGGTAGAAGACATAGGTGGCCGGTGCGTGGCCCGGCGGCTCGGTCAACGCTTGGACGAAATCTTCGACGGGCTTCTTGGCCCGCTCGGCCGAGGCACGTTCGGCGTATTGCTTCAGATCGTCGGCCGCCTTGCGATCATAGAGATATAGCGAGCCCGCCGTCACGTTCACGCTCGGGTGCGCCTTGAGCAACTCGCGCTGTTCGGGCGTGCGAGTCATTTCCGGAGCGTCGTGCGCCGCTCGCACGGCGTCGCGAATTTCGGCGGGCAGCTTCGCTAATTCGCTTTCGTAGGTGCGGGCGATGTACTCGTTCTGCTTCTGCGTGCGCTCGGCGTCGATCTTCGCCGCCTCGGCCTCGATCGCCGCGGCCTGCGCCCGATCGGCGTCGGTGTAGAGCGAAACGAGCCGGGCTTGCGGCGGACGCCAACTCTTCCAGTCGTAGGCCGGTTCGAAAATCGCGCGCAGACGATAATAGTCGGCCTGCGGAATCGGATCGTAGCGGTGGTTGTGGCACTGGGCACAGCCGACCGTCAGCCCCATGAGCGAGGTCGAAACGATCTTGAGCGTATCGGCCACCACCTGGTTGCGGGCGATGTCTTGATCAACGCCGCCCGTGCCGGTGCCGTCGGGCGACATCCGCAAGTAGCCGGTGGCGACGAGCTTGTCGATTTCCGCCGGCTGCATTTCCTTGTAAGGCGGCTGGAGCATTTCATCGCCGGCCAGTTGCTCTTGAATGAATTGGTCGAACGGCTTGTCCTCGTTGAAGGCGCGAATCACGTAGTCGCGATACTTATAAGCGTACTTGCGCTCCGGATCCTGCGTCGTGTAGCCGTCGGAATCGGCGTAGCCGGCCACGTCGAGCCAGTGCCGGCCCCAGCGTTCGCCGTAGTGCGGCGATTCGAGCAGGCGATCGACGAGCCGCTCGTAAGCGTCCGGCGCCGCGTCGGCCAGAAAGGCATCGACCTCTGCGGGCGTCGGCGGCAGACCGAGCAGGTCGTACGTCGCCCGGCGGATCAGCGTCCGCTTGTCGGCCTCGGGCGAGAAAGCCAACCCGGCGGCTTCGAGCTTCGCGGCCACGAAGGCATCGACCGGCGTCCGCACGCGGTCGGCTTGGCGGACCTGCGGAAGGTCGGGCCGCAGCACCGGCTGGAAGCACCAGAACTCGCGCTCCTCGGGCAGGATCGTCTCGGCCGTGATCTGCTCCGGCTCGGGCCGCGCGGTCTTGGCGCCGGCGGCGATCCAGGCGCGGATCGTTTCCAACTGCTCGGGCGGCGCCTTCTTATCGCCCGGCGGCATTTCGCCCAGCTTGATCCGCCGGTAGAGCAGGCTCGCCTCGGCATCGCCGGCCACGATCGCCGGCCCCGAATCGCCCCCCTTGGCGATCAGTCGCCGCAAGCGCAAGTCGAGCTGCCCTTGCAGTTCGTCGCCTTCGCCGTGGCAGTGAAAGCAATGGGCCTTGAGGATCGGCCGAATTTGCTTTTCATAGCCGATCTCGCTCTCGGCCGCGCCGGCGGGCAAATTCTCGGCGGCCGCGGCCAGTCGCGTTTGAAGCAGTGCGGCCAGACAGGCGGCGATCGCCAGTTGAGAAGCCAAGCCGAACATCCGTTGCATGGCAGGATCCTTGGGAGGTCGGGTTGCCCTCGCGGTCGGGGCGGCGGGGTGCGAGGCGCCCGGTTTGCAGCCGAGTCCTTACAGCTATCGATTGTCGCTATTGCCGAGGTTGATTGCAAGTTCGAAACCGCGGGGGTGATATCCCAATCGGATTCGATTCATCCGGCATCTGGACGCTGCGGATGGGCCAGCGATGGATTTTCCAAGGCATGACTCCGATGTCCAAAGGTAACTGCAGCAGTTGGGCCTCCGATGCGCCAAAGGCGCTTCAGGCCGCCGGCGGCAACCTTCGCCGGAGGGCGTTTTCTTCCTGGCCTTTGGACATCGGAGTCATGCCTCGAAAAATCCAACCCCGAATTTCCGAGGCGCCAATAACCTGCAGAAAAGGCGCCCTGAATCCGGATGAACCTAAAGATCTGTGCCTACGCGGCGCCGCGCCGATTCGCGCCCGCTTGCGGCCCGAAGCGCGACGGCGGTTAATCGTTGCCGTTCAGCTTTTCCTGACCGGCTTTCGTATTCAGCGCCGCCCAGGTCGCGTAGTCGATATTCTGTTGGATCGTCTGCGTATGTCCGTCGCCAAAGACAGCGATGACGGCGCCCGGATGATTGCTGTCGGGCCCGGACCAATCGGAATTGGGCGGATAGAGTGCGTTGTAGGTCGGCGCGACGCCATACAGCGGGGCCTTTCCGCTCGCGCCCGCGCTTTTCAACTCGAACCCGCCGCCGCCGCACGGCCCGCCCAAGGCGCCGCTGAAGAAATCGCCGCCGGCGCAGGGCGCGCCGCCGGTCACGGAGTTCGTGAGAGCAACCATCAGCGCGCGGAACACCATCGGCGCCTTCGTTTGCGGGCTTGCATTCGTGTAAAGTTGCGAGCGCGGTTTGCCCGTGCCGCCGACGAGCGGGAAGCCGGGCGGTTTTCCGGTGGCCCCAACCGTCCACTTCGGCGGGAGGGGAAGGTCGCCGCGATAGCTGATGATCGGCGTCGACTGCGAAATCACCTGCTCGCCCGACTGCTTTGCGAACTGGTTGCAGACGCTGCCCGCCGTCACTTCGGCGCAGGCGATCGTGTTCGAACTGCCGTCGCGGATGCCGGCGAATGTGGTGAACTCGCCAAAGGCGAAGATGCCTTTGTATTCGTCGGGGGCCGAACTCTGCGGCGCCTGGGTATCGCCGTCCGGCTGCACCGCCGGAAAATAGCCTACCCCTTCGCTCGCAGCGTAGTTGGTCCACATCATGTTCATCGGCATCTCGCCAGGGCCATTGAACGTGTTGTCCGTCGGGCATTTGAAGGCCGGAATTTGCTGCGAGTGCAGAGCCATGAACCCCGCCATACCGTACGCCGGCGGAGTCGCCGTCGATACCTGGCCCGTGTACTCGTTGCTGTCCGGGTTCATCATGATCGGAATCTGCTTGTCGATCGCTTTGTACAGTGGGTACTGTTCGATGAACCCTAAAATGGCGACCGACCACGGATAGTGGTAAGGCGGCTCGGGTACGACCAGATTGCCCGTCGAGGCGTACCCATTTCCCCAAATCGCATCGGCTGGGAAACACTTGAAGACGTCGTTGTAGTTTTGCAGCCCCAGGCCGATCTGCTTCAGATTGTTCGTGCATTGAGAACGCCGAGCCGGCGTACGAGCCGACTGCAACGCGGGCAGCAGCATGGCGAGCAGCAGACAGATCACGCCGATCACCACAAGCAGTTCTGTCAGCGTAAAGCCGCGGCGGCAGACAATTGTGCGGGAATGTCGAGCGCTCGCAAAAGTATTGCCCGCCCGACGGAAGCGAACAGCCCATGGAATTTGATTGACCGCCATTTCAGCACCTCGCTATTTGATCGCCGTCGCGCCTAATCTCCCCCGGAATCCACTCGGCGCCGGCTTTGGTATGAATCATCGCCCAAACCCTGTAACTGATATCTTCGGCAATCGCCTCCGTATGCCCGTCGCCGAAGACGGCAATGACAGCGCCTGGATGACGGCTGTCGGGGCCAGGCCAATCGGAGTTGGGCGGATAGAGGGCGTTGTAGGTTGGCGCGACGCCGTAAAGGGGAGCGGCCCCGGCGGTTCCTTTGCTCTGCAATTCGAAGCCGCCGTTTCCGCACGGCCCGCCCAGCGTGCCGCTGAAAAAGTCGCCGCCGGCGCACGGGGCGCCGCCGGTCACCGAATTCGTCAAGGCCACCCACAATGCGCGAAAGACCATCGGCGCCCGCGTTGGCGGATTGAGACTGGTCATTAACAGCGAGCGCGGCTTGCCAGCGCCGCCGACAGGCGGCGAGTCCGGCGGAGTGCCGTCGATCTCGACGAACCATGACGGCGCTTTAAGCTCGGGCTTGTAACCCACGACTGGCGTCGTTTGCGGCGTCACCCATCGGGCTGACTCCTTCGCGAATCGATCACAAACGCCGCCCGCCGTCACTTCGGCGCAGGCGATCGTGTTCAAGCTGCCGTCTTTGATGCTGGCGAACGTGGTGAACTCGCCGAAGGCGAAGATGCCTTTGTACTCCGCCGGCGCCGAGCTTTGCGGCGGCTGGGTATTGCCGCCAAGCTGCACAGCCGGAAAGTAGCCCACCCCTTCGCTGGCCGCGTAGTTGGTCCACATCATGTTCATCGGCATGTCGCCGGGGCCTTGGAAGGTGGTGTCCGATGGGCAGCGGAAGCAGGGGATTTGCTGCGAGTGCAATTGCTTGAAAGCTCCGCGGCCGTATACCGGCGGAGTCGCGGTTGAATACTGGCCCGTGTAGATCGTCGCGTTTTTGGGGTCCGCCATGTTTGGTCTCCCGCGGTCGATCACGCCATAAATCGGCCTCGCCTCGATAAAACCTAAGATCGCGACGGACCACGGAAAGTGATAAGGCGCCTCGGGCGTCAACGGCCCCGACTTCACGTCGCCGTTGCCCCAAACGGCGTCGGCCGGGAAGCATTTATAGACGTCGTTGTAGTTCTGTAGCCCCAGGCCGATCTGCTTGAGGTTGTTCGTGCATTGCATGCGACGATTGGCCTCGCGAGACGCTTGAATGGCCGGCAAGAGCAACGCGAGCGCAAGGCCAATCACGCCCACCACAGCGAGCAGTTCCTTCAGCGAGAAGCCGCGGCGGCAGGCGCGGGCGGAGGAATGCCGAGCGATTACCAAGGTATTGCCCGCCCGAAGGAACCGATCAGCCAACGGCACTCGACGTCCTGCCATTTCAGCGCCTCGCTTGTCGATCGCGAAGAATTCTTTTGCAGACGTGAACGATTGCTATTCTATCCGCCGGCAGGTCGAAATGCCCTACAAGTTCGAATGAATTGCTGGAACGTAGACGCGGCATCATGCATCGCGCCATGAGCCGCGAAAACGCAGCCATGCTCGAACAATGGCGACAATCGGAATTCGATTTGCGCCTCGACGCGCCGCAGCGGTTGACAGCCGGGCGATCGTCGGGTAATTCTTTATATTCTTCGGTTTTGCGAGCCGATTTAGCCGTTTTAGACAGCCTGAAGTCGCTCGTCCCGCCCGCATCGTCTAGTGGCCTAGGACGCTGGGTTCTCAGCCCAGTAACCGGGGTTCGACTCCCCGTGCGGGTATTTTCTTCTTTTCTTGCGGCGCCCTGTCCGGCGGCTGGCGCTTACGTGCAGATGAGCGACGCCCAACTGCGTCAGCCGGGCTTGCCCGAAGGCGTCTGGGCGTCGGCGACGCGCAATGCCGCGAGCAGTGCAGTCGGCGTTTTGGCTTGCTGAATCTCGCTGAGCAAACGGGGTTCGCGCCCGAGTCGGGCGATGGCGGCCATGATCTGAAGCTGCGTGTCCGTTTCCTTGAACGGCGTCAGGATCAGGAACACGACGCGGGTCGGTTCCAGATCGATGCCGTCGAACGCGATTCCGCGAGGCGCCAGGCCCACCGCCACCACGGCGCTTTTCAACCCCTCGATCCGCGCATGGGGAACCGCGATGCCGTGCCCCAGGCTGGTTCCCATCTCGGCCTCGCGCTCGAGCACGGCGGCGACGACCGTTTCGGGCGAGATTCCCGCGTGCCGAGCCGCCAGACTGGCCAGCGTCAAAATGGCTTCCTTGGGCGTGCCGGCGTCGAGATCGGGCACGCACACCAGCCCGTCGAGCGCCGAACTGAACGACCAAACGCGGCCGCGGCGGAGCAAGCGTTGAATCATCGGCCCGGCCAGCGCCGAAGTGACGACGGCCAACGTGACCAGCGCCACGAACAATCGCTCGCGGATCACGCCGGCTTGCCATGCCAACAGCCCGAGCACGATGCCCAGCTCGCCGCGGGCGTTCATGGCCCAGCCGACCGCCCAGGCTTCTCCGTTGCGCAATCCGCCCGCCCGCCCCGCAAGCCAGCAGGCGCCGACCTTGAGCGCGATGCCCAGCGCCAGCACGCGCAGCACCAGCGCCGGGCGGAAATTGGCGATGAAGTTGACTTCCAGGCCGATCGAAGCGACGAAGATCGGGGCCAGGACGCCCTCGACGAAGCGGTGCATGATGTGCCGCGTTTGCTCGCGCAGGTGCGGCGAATCGCCGAGCGCGACGCCCACGAGAAACGCGCCGAAGATGGCGTGAATTCCGATCGCTTCGGTGGCCGCGGCCCCGACCAGGCAGCTCAGCAGCAAAAAGCCCAACACGCCGCCGGGCCACGAGAGATGGGCCTGTACCCAGATCAGCGCTTTGTCGGCCGCCCAGCGGCCGAGCGAGAGCGTCGCGACCACAAAGCCGATCGTCAACAAGAGCGTATAGGCCAACGTCTGTTCGCCGCTTCCGCTTCCCAGCACCACGGAAAAGGTCAGCCAAGCGAGCAAATTGTTGATCGTCGCCGCGATCAGCACGAGCATCCCGAAATCGGTTTGAAACAAGTCCAAATCGAGCAGGATTTTGGCAATCACCGGCAGAGCGCTGACGGCTAGCGCGGCGCCAAAGAAAATGGCGAACGATCCGGCCGTTCCGCCGGGCGGCATGCCCCACCAGTTCGGCGCGAGCCAGGCCAGCGCGCCGCCGACGGCCAACGGCGCCAACAATCCGGCTAGCGCCACCAGGATCGCCGCGCGGCCTTGGCGCGCGGCGCTCGACAGATCGACCTCCAGGCCCGCGATCAACAGCACCAAGGCGACGGCCAACGCGACGACGGCGTCGAGGGCGATCGCGGCGGGGCCTTCGGCGGGAAACAAGCGGCGCTGCACGGCGGGCGCGACGGCGCCCAGGCAGGTCGGCCCCAGCAGCAGCCCGGCGAACATTTCGCCCACGACCACCGGCTGGCCGATGCGGCGCGCCAATTCGCCGAACGCGTGCGCCGCCCCGAGCAACACGGCCAACCCCAAAAACAAAATGGTGACGTCGCTAGAACTCAAGCTTGGAATTCATACACAGGGCGTTTCGTCGTTTGATCCTCGCCCGACAGCCTAGAAGATGGCTTCCCAAGCGCCAAGCCGGCGCGCGCGGGAGGCGCCGTCGGTAGAGGTTCGCTGTAAAACCAGTCGGAACCAATCGCGCGAACCGATGCTCGCACCCCGCAGCCCGTCGCCCGGTAAAAATCCATTGCCCCGGCCTGCCGCGAAGCGGTAGGCTAGCCAATAGCGGCCGTCAGGCGCCTAGGCGGGCTCGGCTCGCGATCGCTTCCCGGCTTCTGCAAACTTCCTTACTTCGAACCAACAAAATCGATAGCCTGATGGCATGCAAAAGCCGCCCTTTCAATTCGGGCTGAAAGCCGTGTTCGCGGCGACGACGGGGGCCGCCGCCCTGCTGGCGATTTTCCACTACGTGCCGCTGTTCTACTTGGCCCTGGCCGCGATGGTCATCTGTTGGTACGCGGCCCTGATTGTTGTCACTCGGTTCGTGGTCCATTTTCTGACTCATTGAACGGGCCGCGTTTTTTGCCGCCATTCGCCGGCGAGTGAGGCAGCACGAGGCCGAGGCGATCGTCGCCGGTTCCCTTGCAACGATGCCGTGACGGAGCCGGCAACGGTTGGCTGAATTCTTCGGCGCAGGTCAGTACCACTGATACGCATATTCGTGAAACCGCGTCAGCGCCTCGGCGCGCAGCGAGCGATCGCGATAGGCGGCCCAGCGGGCGCGGTCCGAACGCAGCCGCTTCGAAACCAACTCATCGGCGACTTGATAGGCAGTCCAACCCAGATCGTGACGGCGCTCGGCGGCTGCTTCCGCGTCGTCGTCGCGCTCGGCCAGCATGGCCCGCACGCCTTCGCGAATGATCGGGTCGTTGCAGTCCAACAAGGGCTCAAGCAGCAAGATTCCCTCGGGGCCGATGGGGTGGACGCTGATTTGCACGCTTGGCGCCGCATGGCCGGCCAGAATCCGCCGCACATTGTATTCGACGACGATCGCGTCGACCGGCGTCAAGGCGAACAGGTAGACGGCCAGCGACAAGGCCCACAGTTGCCGTCGCACCAACCAGCCAAAGCTACGCTGGCGGCCGATCTTCCAGAGCACGAGGGCAAAGCCGGCTGCCACGGCCGAAATCCCGTACAAGCCCACGATCCGCATCGGAGTCATGCCGTTGAAGTCGACGTAGATCGCCATCCGGTGGTAAACAGCCACGGCCAGGATGAAGTTCTCGGCCGACCAGATCCAGCCGAGCAGTTTCAGGCTCGGCAGCCGCGAATCGCGCAGCACGCCGCCGCGGAAGATGAGCGATAAGAGCGCCGTCGCAAGCGCCAAGGCGAACGTCAGCCAGGCGGCCCCTTCATGTGCGTAGCCGGAATAGTAGAACCCCTTGGGAAATTCGCGGAACCAGAGCGTGCGGAACTCGAACGCGAGGTACGCCGCAAACAGCACGATCACCGTCAACAAGGTGTTGCGAAACGCCGGATAGAGCCTCGACGATTCCGGCGTCGTCGCCTGCGAGGGCGCCACGTTCGGCGGCTCGGCGACGGCGGTTCCGCCCGATGCTTGCCGCAGCAGGCCGGTGACGATCCAGATCGAAGCGCCGCAGAAGGCAATCTCGGAAAGGGAGGCTCTGAGCAGCCATTCGCGCATGCGCTTGATGACGAGTTCCGCTGTATCGGAGACCGATGCCAACAGGTCGGGATTGGCGAAGACAAACACCGTGCCGAACGCGACCAGCGCCGCCAATGGCATGGCCAGATTGAGCCAAGAAACGCGGTTTATCGAGGAAGCGGATGCGCGTCGCCCATAGTGCACCATCCGCTTGTAGCCCGCCCCGATCGCCAGCGAGGCGAACACGGCCGTCTCTACGACGTACGGAGTTTGCCCTGCCAGCGCCATGACGAACGCGGCCGCCAAGGCGAAGCCCGCGGCCACGAGCAACGTCGATCCGCACCAAATGGCCTTGGCCGCGAGCGCCAGCAGCAAAAGTCCTGTCAGCCATGCCGGCGGTCCCAGCCGTGGACGAACGGCGCCCCAGGCCAGCAAGCTGGGCGAAACCAGGAATAGGGCCGCATAACCGGCGAAACCGCGTCCCCGGTAGATCGCCATGTCGCTGAGCACGACGATCAAGACGATGGCCAGTAACTCGCGCCAGCAAACCGGCAGCCGATCTTCCGCTTCCGAGGGCGGTCGCCGGGAGCGGAGGGCCTGCTCCGCAGGGAAGCCGTCGGCGTGGCGAGCCGGCGTCGCGACAGTTCCTGCAACAGGGTCGTTTGTCATGTTGGGCTCGCGAACGAAAGCGGACGGGCGGTATGACTCGGCAACTCCATGAACGGAAGGCGCCGTCGGTCCATCTCTTGCCATCGTACCGCGCCTCAAGGCGCATGGAAAAGCTCGCCGGCAGGCGAGCGTCGGGGCCGTCGCGATGACGGGCGCCGCCGCCCTGCTGGCGATTTTCCATTATGTGCCGCTGTTGCCGCTGGCCGTTGCCGCCATGATCCCTGGCTTGGTACGCGTTTCTGATGGTCGCTGCCTGGTTCATGGTCGATTTTTTGACGAATTGACCGGCGGCGCCCACCCCATGCCGGGTTCGCTGCTCTCGCGGCAAATTGCCTTGCCCGCTTCCGCCGCAAAGCGGTAGGCTACTGGCGTGAACGGTTTTCCATTCTCTCTCCATACGCTGCCGGCGGACGCGGCGCTCGCAGCCAAGAGCATGGTTCAGCAAACCTGAGAGGGCTGATTGCATGCCGTCCCGGCGCCGCTGGCTTCAGTTCTCGTTGCGGGGGTTGCTCGCGCTGCTCACGGTGTTCGCAATCTGGTTGGGTTTCATCGTGAACCGGATCAGAGAACAGCGCGAGGCCCTCGAAACCATCGAGGCAATGGGGGCGGATGTCCGGTATGAGTACGACGAGACGGCCGACCGGACAGTCTCGCCTTGGCTAAAATCGCTTTATGGGGATCTGCACGCTCTAAAAGGCGTCAGGGTAGCTGTCTTGCAAAGCGTGCGACCATCTGAATCGTCCACGGAGTGGTTTTTCTCGACAGAAGGCAGGTCAGGCTGGTTTGGAATATTCAACCCGGACATTACTTTTGACGACAGAGGGCTCATGGCATTAGGCAAACTAAAAACAGTGGATGACGTACTCATCATGAACGTGCCCGTCACCGACGCCGGGTTGATGCATCTGGCTTCCTGCGTCCGATTGCGAAGGCTTGCATTAGTTGGAACTTCGGTCTCGGCCTCGGGAGTTGCAGCGTTGCAAGCCAAGCTGCCGCACTGCGAGATTTACTTTTCTCCGTCCAGCGAGTGAGCTTTGCATGAAATCTCGTCGCTGGCGGCTGCAATACAGTCTCCGCACCTTTTTCGTTCTCCTGATGGCCGCAGGCGTCTGGCTCGGGGTCGTCGTCAATCGGGCCAGAGAGCAGTGCGAAGCGGTTAAGGCGATTCAAGGGATGGGAGGATTCGTGCTTTATAATTGGCATTTTGACGGGCCATCGCCCGCAGAGCGCCCGCACGGCCCAGCATGGTTGCAGCGACTCGTTGGCGAACACTTCTTCGAGGAAATCGACACCGCCGCCTTTCCAGACGGTCGGCCTCATCCATCGGAAGTTGAGCTGCTGAAGTTCGTTCCCCGATTGCAGCGAATGCGGGGCCTGAAGACCTTGTATTCGTGGCCTTCGATGTCGGACGACGCCAAGCAGGCCATCAAGGCCGCCCTTCCGGCTTGCAGAATTCGGTCTCTAGGGTTGCACGAAACACATCCGCCGATCTATCGAACCGGCTACGAGCCGCCGCCCGGTCCCCGAATGCTCTCGAAAGTCATTGACTCAGTGAAAAAGGACCGACGCGAGAACCCGACTAACATTGGACCTTGAGCGATTTCAATAATCGGCCCGTTTCCCCCGGACCCCAGGGCAAAAGCTGAAATGAAACCCCGCCGCTACCTCGCCTTCAGCATCCGAACCCCGTTTCTCGCACTGAGCGCCTTGGCTGTTTGGGCGCTCGCGTCCGAGCCTACCATGCCCGTTTGCGTTGGGCTCTTCTCGCTGACGGTGATTTTTCCCGCCCTTTTGTTGGTTGGCGTTATCAGAGGCCGAAACCACGTGCGAGCTTTCTGCTTGGGGGCAATCCTTCCCGCATGCAAAGGGATGCAGTATATGGCCGAAGTGGTTAATGCGTACCGCCCCGCGACCGATAGCCCCTTCACAAAGTTACTGCTGATTGCCGATCTCGGTTTTCAACGCTTCATCGCCGACGTATGGATTGTCAGTCTCGTCTTGGGACTTTGCAGCGTGTTGGCAAGTGGGCTCTTCTTTCGCGACGCCCCGAGCGAAGGGCTCGGCTCAAGCGCCCCGGCTCGTCGAAGGAGCCAGTTTTCGCTGAAGGGTTTTTTCGTATTGCTCACGGTTATTGCAATCTGGTTGGGTGTAACCGTGAATCAAGCCCGCGAGCAGCGCGCAGCCGTGAGGGCGATCGAAGCATTGGGCGGAACCGTTGTCTACGATTGGCGGTTACGGTATGAGTATTCAGAGAAGTATGGTTTTGCTTTTAGCATCGATCGTGATGACGATCCACCAGGACCAGCTTGGCTCAGGAGGCTTGTGGGCGATGATTTTTTTCAGAATGTCGAAGTCGTATTCTTTGAAGCGCCTGAAACGAACGCTTTGAAGGCGATCCCGCACCTCCAGCAGCTTCGAACGTTGAGGATTCTAGGTCCTCTATATGACCCATACCACCGTAGCGAACTCTCGGCGGCGGCGAGAGCCGAGTTCAAGGCGTCGTTGCCTGTGTGCAGAGACTGGTAGTCGTTTTTTTCGCAGTGGAGAATGGGCGCGTGCAATTAGCCGACGCAGCTTGTTTTGATAGAGGTGAAAGGGCCGCGTTCGCTTTTTTCCCGCCGCGCCCGTCGTTTACTTCCCAATACAAAACCGGCTGAAGATCCGGTCGAGCACGTCTTCGGTGTAGACGGCGCCGACGACCTGCCCGAGCTGGTCGAGGGCGACGCGCAATTCGACGGCGATCAGTTCTTCGCCGGCCGCTAAGTGAGCGATCTCGCCGGCGCGGGCGAGGCTTTCGGCGGCCAGCCGCAGGCTCTCGCGGCAGCGCAGCGAAGTGGCGAGCACGATGCCCTCGTCGGCCGGCAGCGCTTGCTGCAAACGCTCGCGAATCCGCTCTCGCAACAGGTCGAGCCCTTGACCGCTGGCGCTGCTCGTTTCGATGGCGCCGGGCAAATCGATCGGGCGGCGCGGAGCGTCGGCCTTGGTGATGACGACGAGCGTTCGCGGATCGGCGGCGGAGTCGGCGAGCCGGGTTTGTTCCCAGGCGTTGAGCGGCCGCGTGCCGTCGAGACACAACAATTCGAGCCTCGACCGCTGGCGCTGTTCGGCCGACGACTGCTGCGCGGCGGCGCCGATTTCGCAGGCCGGCGCCGATTCGACGCCGGCAGTATCGATCAATTCGCACGGCACGCCGCCGAGCGCAATGCGAACGCTGAGATAGTCTCGCGTGGCGCCGGGCTGCGGCGAGACAATTGCCCGCTGCTGGCCCGCTAGCGCGTTGAACAGGCTGCTCTTGCCGACGTTCGGCCAGCCGGCCAGCGCCACGCGGGCGCATTCGAGGGCCTCGCTGCGGCCGGCCATCCGCTCGGCGAGCGCGGCCACGATCGCCTGCACCTCGCCGATCTCCTCCACGAGCCGGCCGGCGCTGATGAATTCGATGTCTTCTTCGACGAAGTCGAGGCCGGCTTCCAGGTGCGCGAGCAAATCCAACAGGCGGTCGCGCAAGCCGGTCAGTTCGGCGCCGAGCCCGCCGGCCAATTGGGCCAAGGCGGCGTCGAGCTCGCGGCGATCGGCGGCGTCGATCACGCCCAGCACGGCTTCGGCCTGCGTCAGGTCGAGCCGGCCGGCCAAGAAGGCTCGCAATGTGAATTCGCCGGGCCGCGCCAACCGGGCGCCTTGCGCACAAAGTTCGCGGAGCGCCGCGGCCAACAGCGGCGGCGAGCCGAGCGTGTGCAGTTCGGCCGTTGGCTGCCGCGTGTAGCTGCGCGAGCCGGGCCAGAGATAGGCGTCGCAGGGCAACGTCGAGACGAAATGCGTCAAACGCAAGCGGCCCGAGACGACGCGGGCCGTGCGGACCTGGCGCACATCGACGGGCGGCGTTTCCGCCAGGAAGACCGAGGCCAGGCAGTCGATCGCCCGAGGGCCGCTGAGCCGCACGATGCCGCGCGCCGCGCCGCCGGGCGCGGAGGCGATGGCCGCGATCGTATCGTCGGGATGGTCCACAAGCACGATTTTACCCTGCCCGCTTGAGGATGAGATTGATGGGTCGTGTGGGGCGGCCTTCCAGGCCGTCATTCGCCGACGGCCTGGAAGGCCGCCCCACAAGGTCTTGGCGAAGGACGGCCTGGAAGACCGCCCCACAGCGTCTTGGCGAAGGACGGCCTGGAAGGCCGCCCCACAGCGTCTTGGCGAAGGACGGCCTGGAAGGCCGCCCCACAAGGTCTCGCTGGCGCCCGCGGGCAGTTTATTTCCGGTCGCGTTCCTTCTGCTTCTTGCGACTGGCCGAGCCGTTGCCGCCGGGCGGCGCCACGGGCTTGAGCGCGGTCGGGGCCGCGGGCGGTTTCGCCTTGGGCAGCAGTTTTCGCTCGGTGATGCCCCACAGGCTCGAAGCGATGAAATACAGGCACAAGCCGCTGGGCACTTTGAAGAACATCACGCCCATGAAAATCATCATGTACTGCATCATCTTCTGCTGCAGCGCGGCCTGTTCGTCGGCCGGCGGCGGCAGAAACATCTTCTGCTGCCAGATGAACAGCGAGATCGTCACCAGCGGCAGCACGTTCAGAAACGGCCCCAGCCAACCGGTCTTGCCCGCGAAGTAGGCGGGCAGGTACGGCGCCCAGTCCCAAAGCATATCAGGGGCGGCCAGGTTCGAGCACCAGCGAATCGCCTCGCCCAGCAACGGGGCCTGGCGCAGTTCGATGTCGACGGCCAGCGAACGATACAGCCCCAGAAAGATCGGCAACTGGATGAAGGCCGGCAAGCAGCCGCTCAAGGGATGGAACTTGTGCTTGCGGTACAGCTCTTGTTGCGCCTTGGTCCGCTGTTCCAGGTTGCCCTTGTACTTCTCGGCCAGCCGCTTCATCTCCGGCTGCAGTTCCTGCATCTTCGCCGCGTTGAGCGCCTGCTTGCGGCTCAAAGGGAACATGCCGCTGCGGACCAGCACGGTGAGCATGATGATGGCGATGCCATAGTTTTGCACCACGCTGTAGAACGTGTGCAGCAGCCACAACATCGGCCGCGAGACGCTGCCGAACCAGCCGTAATACACCAATTCGCCCAGGCCGTACGGCGCGGCGTACTTGGCCAACAGCTCGGGCCGCTTGGGCCCGGCGAAAATCTTGAAATGCTCCGTCAGCGTCCCGCCGTTCGGCGCCAGCATCGCCTTGCTGCTGACCAGCCGGCAGGAGGCATCGACGAGCTTCTTCTTGCCTTTGTCCTCCGGAATCGGGCCGACGCGGGTCGGATACGCCTTTTCGATGGGCAGCGTCGAGGCCGCCCATTGCCCCTGGTCGTTTTGCCGCTGCGGGATCAGCACCGAAGCGAAGTATTGCGCGTCGACTCCCAAGTAGACGAGCGGATCGGTCCAATCGGGCGGCAGCTTTTCGTCGGCGATCCGCTGCGCGTTGACCTGGCTGTGTTGGAACGTTTTGCCGCTCACGTAACCCGCCACGGGGTCGCGGATGCCCGGCGAACTGAACCATTCGCGGCCGATCTTCGAAGAATAAGCGTACCACCAGCCTTCGGTCGGCAGGCCCGTCGGCCCATCGAGGCGATACGCCACCTCGCGCTCTTCCTGGCCGAGGTTTTCGATCTCGACGGCGAAGTTCAGATGATAGGCCGGCGCGTCGATGTCGCCTTGAGCCTCGGCCGAGAGTTTCGCCAGGCCGAAGGTCTTGACGATCCGCAATTCATAGTCGGGCAGGACGATCTCGAACGCGATCTCGTCGGGCTTTTTCGGATCGGACGGACGCGCCGTCCAATTCGCCGTCCGCAAGTGAAGGCCGAGCAGTTCTTCTTCGTCCTGCGGAATGGCGTCGCCGTCGATGCTCTCCAGCGTCAGCAAGAACGACAGCGGGTGCATGTCCTGCGGCTTCGTGCGGCCGGGATGCGCTTCCATCGGCTCGCCTTCCGACTCCTTCGCCATATCGGTGGTCTCGGGGCGAATCACCGCCAACGGCCGGCGCGCCAGCGTCGCGGTCAATTTTCTCGCCTTTCCGCCGCGCTCGATCGAAAGTTCGATCGTTTGGCCGGGCTTGGTGCGGCCGAGGATGCTCTCCAGCGCTTTGGCGCCCGCGACCGGGGCGCCGTCGACCGCCACGATCACGTCGTCGATCTTCATTCCCGCGCGATCGGCGGGCGTGCCGGCGCCGACGATGCGAACGATGCAGCCGTTGGCGCCCTTGGCATCGACGGCGTTCAGCCGGCCGAGATAGCCCGAGCGGTCTTCGAGATCATGGAATCGCGAGCTGTTCAGTTCGACGCTTTCCAGCGCGGCGCCGCGATTGTTGAACACCGCCAGCATGCGGTAGGGCTTCGAATCGTCCAACGAGCCGAGTGCATGCCAACTCTGCGGCACGCTCTTGGCGGCCGCTTCGACCTCGGGCTTGGCCTCTTTTTCCTGCTCCTCTTTGGCCGGGGCTTGTTTCTTTTTCTTGGCTGCTTTCGCTCGGCGACGAGCCTCTTCGACGGCCGCCTGTTGCCGTGCCGGCTGATTCTGGCCCGGCGGCGGCGCAAGCCATTTCATCAGCAGAATGTTGACGAGCAACACCAGCGCCGAGAGGGCGAGAAACGTAGCAAAGCGCCTATCCATGCCGTGCAGTCCTTAGCCTAGCGACCGCCAAGGAAGGCGGTCGTCGCGAGGTCGCCAGACTAGCCCTGTCGTCGGGCAAGCGGCGGACCTCCTCAGTGGAATGTATTCGTCGAGTGCGGCGACGATCTTGCGCCGCCGGTCACCGTCCGTCGCGAAGCCGGTCGCCGAGGAAGTTGTCGAGTTCCGGAATGGCGTAAATCTTCTTGATCGTCTCTTCCAACGGATACTCGACTCGCCGGAACTTCACCAAATCGTCCTCAAGCACCACGTAACAGGCCCGCGGATCGCCGTCGCGCGGCTGCCCGACCGACCCGACGTTGACCATCGTCTTCTCCGGGGTCAAACGATACTGATAGCTGATCTCTTCGGGGCTGAAAAAATTCAGCCCCTGGGTGAACACGCCCGGTACGTGCGTGTGTCCCTGAAAGCAGTGGTGCTCGATCAGAGAGAAGATCTTTTCCATCTTCCGCTGGTTGTAAATATCTTCAGGGAAGACGTATTCGTTGAGCGGGTTGCGCGCCGAACCGTGAACGAACAAATAGCCGTTCTCGCGGCGGTTGCGGGGCAATTCGCCGAGAAAATCCCAGCGTTTGGCGTTGTCGCTCGGATTGCCTTGGGGGCTTTCCAACTGCTCGCGCGTCCAGAAGATGGCTCGCTCGGCGCCCGAATTGAACCCTTCGGGATCGAACAGCGCGCCTTGATCGTGGTTGCCCAAAATGCAGATGTTCATCCGCATCACCAGATCGATGCACTCGCGAGGGTTGGGACCGTAGCCAATGATATCGCCCAAGCAGTAGATTTCGGCAATCCCCTGCTGTTTGATGTCAGCTAGCACAGCCTCGAGACCCTCGAGGTTGCTGTGAATGTCACTGATTAAAGCTCGCTTCACAAACGCTGACCTTCGGCTACACGGGCACCCTTCGCCGGATACGGCGCACCCGCAGAGGAAATTGCCCCAAATGCAATGCGCAGTCTAAGTTAGCACTGCAGGATGGTCAAGCCGTTTTGCTCTTGCAGAGCACTCGGCGCTCGGGCATCCTGAAGCTTGCGGCTGTTCTTGCACGCGTCACTTCATTATATACATCGCCCGGCGGCGACTGCCTTGGACGAGCACCCCCCCGCGTTGCGAATTCTTGCCCTCGAAACCAGCGGCCGTAGCGGCAGCGTGGCTGCCCTCTTCGGCAATAACCTGTTGGTGCAAATAGAGTTGGACCCAGGGCAGCGCAGCGCCGCCTCGTTGGCGCCGACCGTTCGGCAGTTGTTGCTGCAAGCCGGCTGGCCGCCACGATCGGTTCAACTGGTCGCCGTGGCGATCGGTCCGGGGTCGTTTACCGGTTTGCGAATCGGCGTGACGACGGCCAAACTGCTCGCCTATGCCGCCGGGGCCGAATGCCTGGGGATCGAAACGCTCGATGTGATCGCCGCACAAACGCCCCTCGATATCGATCGCCGCCTGCTCGTTGCGGCAAGCGATGCCGGGAGGGGAGAGCTGTTTACGAAGCGTTTTGCACAAGACGCCAGTGGCGAGTGGGCGCCGAGCGACGAGACGGCGATCGAACCGATCGACGCCTGGCTCGGGCGATTGACGCCGGACGACGCGGTCACCGGCCCGGCGATCGAGATGTTGGCCGACCGGCTTCCGGCGGGCGTGATGGCCGTCGAGCCGGCGCTGCGGCAGCCGATGGCAGCGACCGTCGGCCGTTTGGCTGCCGTTCGTTACGCAGCCGGCCAGCGCTGCGACGCGTGGAGTTTGGCGCCCTTCTACCTCCGCCGCAGCGCAGCGGAAGAGAAGCGGCCGGGCTAAAGTCGTTTTGCCTCTAGCGTGCGGTAACGGTCTCACATGGCTTCTGTACCAACCATATCAGGGAACGCGCTCCGCGGCGTTCCGTCCGAAGAAGCGAGTTGGATTCCCGATTGAAGGTTCGCGGATTGCCGCGGAGGGCGCTGCCTACAGTATCAACCGCGCGAACGCGTTCTTACGCCCGGCTGCACCGGGTGCCCGGGCTCGAGGCGCAGGCGCCCCGTCTGCCGAGCAGCGCGGTCGCGCAGCACCGGCGCGGGCAAGGCCGGGACGCCTGTGCCACGATCGACTCAAGTCGGGCACCAGGGCCTATTTGTACTTCATCGGCAGCGGTGCTCGGTCGAAGGCGATCCAGACAAGGATCACCGCCAGCACGGCGAGCAAAAACCCGCTGCTGCCCTCGAATTCGGGCAACGCCCCGTGAAGCTGCGACGGCAGCATGCGAAAGAAATGCATGGCCAACCTCCTCTCGTTCCGTAATAGGAACCATAGCATGCGGAGCGGCAAGGCGGCGTTTGCGCCTGGCGGGAGGGCCAACTATCGCGGAAAATGTCCCAGGAACCGGGCGTCGGCGCGGCCTTCTCGCGAAAGACCGCCTTTTCCGCCTCTGCCGGCGCCCCCTGGCGGTCTAATCCTGGTCGAAAAAGGCGACCTGAATCCGCCCTTGATACGACACGCGGAACGAAATCATGTTCGCCCGGATGTGTGGGGCCGGCGCCCCTTCGGGCCCGTCGATTTCCCATTTCTTCTCGCTCGAGGCGACCGGCGCGGCGCCGGCCGTCGCGGAAAGATTGCCTGGGGGCGTCGCCTGAGGGGCGGGAGAACTGGGGGCAACTCGAACTGGCGTCCTTGCCGCGATCCTGCGCTTCATACGCGTCTTCTTGAGTTGATTGTTCCGGGGGCGTGCATTCAGCGTTTCCGCTGACAGCTTAAATCGGCATCTTGTCGAGCCGGGGTGAACCGCGCTAACTTAATTTGACGTAATTCCGGTTGAATGCCCTTTACACCGGCATCGCCTGGTTGCCAGCCGCGCAAGTTTGTGGTGCAGGCGTTGGATCCAAAGCACGCCGCCGCCCGCAGACCGCTGGCATGTCGCCGCGGCGAGCGTCACAATGGCGCCTTGCGGCGCCGTCGCAACTGCCGCCGAGATTCGTCCCACCGCGTTGGAGCCTGCTGCCGATGAGTCGCCCGATGAGTCGCGTCGTCGAACAATATCAATCCGCCCGGGCGTCGTTGGCCGGCGGCGTTTCCGCCTCGACCCGCTTGAATCGGGCGATCGGCCATCCGCTGTTGTTTCGCCGCGCCGAAGGCTGCCGGGTCTGGGATCTCGACGATCGCGAATACCTCGACCTGTGCTGCAGCCACGGCGCTACGCTGCTGGGGCACGGAGACCCCCAAGTGCGGCAGGCGGTTGAAGGGGCGTTGGCCCGCGGCGCCGCTTGCTCTTATGAAAACGAGACCCACGGCGAATTGGCCCGGTTGCTCTGCGAGACGATCCCTTGCTGTCAACGCGTGCGGTTCACCGGCTCGGGCACCGAAGCCACCATGCACTGCATCCGCCTGGCCCGGGCCTTTACCGGCAAGCCCAAACTGCTCAAGTTCGAAGGCAACTTCCACGGCTACCACGACCAAGTGATGTTCAGCCTCGGTACGCCGGCCGACAAGCTGGGCGACGAAACCTCGCCGGCGCCGTATCCCGGCTCGACCGGCATTACGCCCGGCATTGAAGAACAACTCGTCATCGTGCCCTACAACCGGCCCGACTTGCTCGAGCGAGCGTTCGAGCGGCACGCCGGCGAATTGGCGGCGGCGATCTGCGAGCCGATCTGGTACAACGCCGGCTGCGTGCAGCCGACGGCCGAATTCATGGCCGCCCTGCGGCGTTTGACACAAGAGCACGGCGTCCTGTTGATCTTTGACGAAGTGCTCAGCGCGTTCCGCATGGCGCCCGGCGGGGCGCAAGAGTACCTGGACGTGACGCCCGACCTGTGTACGCTCGGTAAAGCCGTGGGCGGCGGCTTTCCGCTCAGCGTGTTCGGCGGCCGGGCCGACGTGATGGCCCGGCTGATGCCCGAGGGCGACTGCCAGCACAGCGGCACCTACAACGGCCATCCGATCGTGGTCGCCGCCGGCCGGGCCGCCATTGAAGCCTATCGCCAGCCGGGCTTTTACGAGCATATCAACGCCGTCGGCGGGCGGCTGTTCGCCGGGCTGAACGAGGTTTTCGCCCGGCACGGCGTGCCCGGCCGCGTACAGGGGCTGGGGGCGCGGTTCGGCGTCTATTTTGGCGCCTATTTCGGCAATGGGCAGCCCATTCGCACCTATCGCGACGTGGTCAAGCACCGCCGCGATTTGATGCTCAAGTTCGTGGCCGCGGCGATCGACGAGGGGGTCTACTTTCACGATTACGGCGGCGCCGCTTGTCATCACGGCTTTTGCGCCGCGATGACCTTGGCCGACGCCGAAACGGCCCTGGAACGCCTCGACCGCGCCGTCGCCGAACTCAAGGGGCTTTGATTCAGTAGGTCAGGCTTTCCAGCCTGACAGGCGGCACGTTAGGCTATCCACCAGACAGGCGGATCGTAGGCTTTCGAACTAGATAGACGGATCGTCAGGCTGGAAAGCCTGACCTACTCATGCGAATCGCCCTCGGCCAGCTTTGGCAAGAAACGAACACGTTCAATCCCCTGCCGACGACGCGCGCGGATTTCGATCAGTTCGGCGTGCTGCGCGGCGCGGCGATGATCGAAGCGATGAGCGATACGAATGAACTGGGCGCGTTCATCCAATCGCTTCGCAGTTGGCCCGAGCGGCCCGAACTCGTCGGCCTCGTGCGGCTGCCAGCCTGGCCGAGCGGTTCGGCCACGGCCGAAACCTTCCGCTGGCTGCTGGAGGAAATCGTCGAGTCGCTGCGGCGAGAGCTGCCCATCGACGCCGTGCTGCTGGCCCTGCACGGGGCGATGGTCGCCGACACGGCGCCCGACGTCGAAGGCGAAGTGCTCGCGGCGGTGCGGCGGTTGGTCGGGCCGGAGATTCCGATCGTGGCCACGCTCGATCTGCACGCCAACGTGACGCGCAAGATGATCGCATCGAGCGACGCGCTGGTGCTGTTCCACACGGCGCCGCACGTCGACGTGTTCGAGACCGGCCTGCGCGGCGCGGGCGTGCTGCGGCGAATTCTCGTCGACGGCGCCCGGCCGACAACCGCGTTCGAAAAAATCCCGCTGGTCGTGCCGGCCGAACGGGCCAACACGCAGGATCCGGCCAGCGTCAGCCATGCGTTTCGCGAACACTTGCAGGCGCTCGAGCGCGATCCGCGCGTGCTCGCCGCCGGTCTGGCCACCGTGCAGCCGTGGCTCGATATCCCCGAACTGGGTACGAGCGTCGTCGTCACCACCGATGGCGACGCCGAATTCGCCGACGCGCAGTGCCGCGAGTTCGCCCGAGCGGTCTGGCGGCGGCGGCGCGACTATCTGCCCGAGCTGACGCCGCTCGAAGAGGCCGTGCGGCGGGCCCACGAGCGGACCGACGGGCTGGTCGTGCTCAGCGACAGCGCCGACGCCACCACCTCGGGCGCGCCGGGCGACAGCAACTGGGTGCTGCAGGAACTGCTGAAATACTCTTGGACGGGCGACGTGCTGGTCGCGCTGGTGGCGCCCGAAGTGGTGGGCGCGGCGGCCAACGCCGGCGTCGGCGCCGAGCTGACCGCGCCCTTGGGCGGCGTGCGCGACAACCGCTTCTCCCGCCCATTCACCGTCACGGCCCGCGTCGAGCGGCTGTTCGACGCGAAGTTCGTCATCTCCGGGCACCTGGCCAAGAATCTGCCGATCGACATGGGCCCCTCGGCCGTGCTCCGCTCGGGCGGCGTTTCGATCTTGCTGACCACGCTGAGCGGACCGCACTTCGCCCCCGAGTTCTTTCGCGCCGCGGGCTTCGATCCGTTCGCCGCACGGGTGCTGGTGGCCAAAAGCCCCTGCGGCTTTCGCGCCGCTTACGCGCCGCACGCCCGCGAGATCATGGTCGTGCGGGCGCCCGGTTGCGCCCCTTCCGATTTTTGGCACTACGAATATCGCCACATTCCCCGGCCGCTCTGGCCTTGGGACGACGACCTAAAATATTAGGCAAATTGCATTGAATCGCGTATGCCGCGGCCGTTAGAATCAACGGCATAGGGCGGTTCCTCTCGAAGGCCCGATTTCCGGGGGAGGTGGCGGCATGGCAGGCGAACGATGGCACGTTGTAGGGCACGCGCTGCGTGGCGTGCCGGGAACTGGCAAACAGCAGTCCAACTCGCTGCCGACGGAACGCCACAGAGGGCGTTCCCTACAGATGGTAGGCATGTCTGGCGCCTTGGCGGTTGGCGTACTTCTTGCGTTCACTCTGCCGGCTAGATCTCAGGAGCCGGACGATCCGGCCGTCGCGGCGGCGGTTTCCGAACGCATCGATGCGATTCTCGAAAAACGCTTGCAAGAGGCCGGCGTGACGCCCGCCCCGCCGGCCGACGAAGCGGAATTCTTCCGCCGGGCGTATCTCGATCTCAACGGCGTCGTTCCGACAGCCTCGGAAGTCATGGCCTTCCTGGCGGATGGAGGGACGGGCGCCCTCGCCCGTCCTGCGCAGCCGGGCGAGGGCGCCCGTCCCTCCACAGCCGATACGCGGCCCGACAAGCGGGCGCGGCTTGTCGATCGCCTGCTGGCCAATCCGCGGTTCGGGGCGCATCTGGCGACGGTTTGGACCAAGGTCTTGTTGCCGGCCGACGCCTTGACCGACCGGGCCGACCAGGTGGCCGGGTTCACCGCCTGGCTGCGGCGCCGCTTCGCCGAGGGCATTCGCTATGACAACATCGTGGCCGATCTGTTGACGACCACTGGCAACTCCGATCGTGGCGGGGCGGCCTTGTTCTACACGGCCTCCGGTTTGAAGCCCGAGGAACTGGCGGCCGGCACGTCGCGGATTTTTCTGGGCGTGCAGATCCAATGCGCCCAATGCCACAACCATCCGTTCGATCGCTGGAAGCAGGAAGATTTTTGGGGCTATGCGGCGTTCTTCGCTCGTTTGCAGCAGGCGCCGGGCGCCCGGCCGCCGGTCGTGGAGTTGGTCGACGCCGTGGCGGGCGAGGTGAAGCTGCCCGAGAGCGAGACGGTCGTGCCGCCCAAGTTTCTCGACGGCGCCCCGCCGGAAGAGAGCGCCGACATGAACCGCCGGCAGCAACTGGCGCTGTGGATCGTATCGCGCGACAATCCTTATTTCGCCCGCGTCGCCGTGAATCGCGTTTGGACGCACCTCTTCGGCCGTGGCTTGGTGCATCCGGCCGACGATTTCAGCGAGCACAACCCGCCCAGCCATCCCGAGGCGCTCGACGCGCTCGCCCGCTACTTCGTCGCGACGGGCTACGACCTGAAGTCAGTCTTTCGCGTGCTGGCCAACACGCGGGCGTATCAGCGCAGCAGCCGGGCCGTCAGCGAGAGCGACCTGTTGCCGCCGGAACTCTTCGGCCGCGTGCAGATGAAGGTGCTCACGCCCGAGCAGCTTTACGATTGCCTGACGCTGGCCACGCGGCGCTTCGAGATCGAGCCGCCTCCGGCGCCCAATACGCCGCTGCAGATGCAAGGTTCCACGCGGCAGCAGTTCATCGCCCGCTTCAATCGCAGCACGCAGGAAGCGACCGAGTTCGAAGCCGGCATTCCGCAGGTGCTGTCGTTGATGAACGGTGCACTGACAAGCGAAATCACCGACCCCGAGCGCAGCGGCATCTTGCTGGCCCTCGAGGCGCCGGTGTTCGACGACGTCGAGCGGATCGACGCCTTGTTCCTTTCCACCCTCTCGCGCCCGCCGAGCGACGAGGAACGGAAAGAGCTGTCGGCCTACATTGCCGGCGGCGGGCCGGCGCACGATCGCCGCAAGGCGCTGGGCGACGTGCTCTGGATGCTGTTGAACAGTTCCGAGTTCATCATGAATCATTGAAGGCGCGCCATGGGACTCGGTATTTGCATACTTCGTATGGCGCGCGCTGCCCGCCTTCTTCGGAGATCGTCCTGCTTACTGGAGGACGAGGCAATTCGCCAAGCCGGGGCAATTACGGATTCCTCTTCTCTGTTCCGACTGCGGCAGGCGTTGCAAGGGGCAAGTAATGCGGCATCGAGAAGGATAGCATGCCAGCGAAGACCGCAACCTCAGAACCATTTGGAACAGAGAAGAGGAACCCGTAATTCGATGCGGCCGCAAGCACCACGAGAACGCGGCGACGGTTTCTCGCATCAAAACGAGCGCCGTGGGGCGAAAATCGCAGGACGATGTCTTAGTTGGGCGGCCAGCGCCCGCCGTGAGCGCTGCTCTTGCAACGTGTTGCCCTTACTAAGCGCTTGGTGGGCAATGCCCACCCTACTATTTGCGGCGGGCTGCGGCGGCAATCCGCCGCCGGCGCCGCCCAAACCGCCTGTGGCGGAAACGCCGGCGAACCCGCAAACGCAACCCAAGCCCGCCGACGCTTTGCCCGATAAAATGCCCGCCGAGCCGGTCGTCGCGAATGCCGACGACCAGCCAGCCGCCGACTCCAATGGAAGCCCTCAAGATCCAGAAGCCGCCCGCGAACGCTTGTTGCTGTTCACGCCGGCCGGGCCGCTGGTGGTCGATCTGAAACTTTCGATCGACGGGCAGCCGTACCGGGCCCAACGCGAGGAACTGGTCGAAGACCTGCTGGAGCTGGCCGACCGCAATCACGACGGCCGGCCGACCTGGGCGGAAGTCTACGCCGATCCGAAGCACGTCTTCTGGCGGCGGCTGCAACTCTCGAACGAACAGATGGACCGCGTGCAGTTCATCAAAACGCATGACACGAACCAGAACGGCACGGTCGACGCGGCCGAGGTGCGGCGGTTCGTCTCGCGCTCGGCGAACGCCGGACAGGCATTCTCGATCGACGGCTCTTCGCGGTACCGCGAAACCAACGCCCGGCATTCGCTCATCCGCGGCCTGCTCGACGTCGACGAAGACGAAATGCTCTCGATGAACGAACTGGCCCAGGCCGAAATGCGGTTGCGGCTCCGCGATGCGAACGACGACGCGATCGTCTCGCTCGCCGAACTCGACGACACGCTGGCCGGCGACTCGCAAGCCATGATGACCGCCATGGCCTATCGCAACACGCCCGCCGCCATGCGGCTGGGGCCGTTGGCCGACTGGGACGGCGTGATCTTCACGCTGGCCGAACTTTACCTGCGGCACGGCGAACTGCCCGAGGAAGGTTTTCCGCTCACGCCCTCGCTGGCCGCCGACTTGGACGCCAACGGCGACGGCGGCCTGGACCGCGAAGAGATCGAACGGCTGGACGAAATCGAGCCGCACGTCGCGCTCGTCGTCCGCTTTGGTTCTTCGGGCGATGAGCCGCCAGGCATTTCGGTCGAACGGCTGGCGCCGAGCCTCGGCGCGACGGAAGACGTGACGGTCAGTTCGCCCGGCGGCGTACTGCTGAATCTGCCGGGCGTGCGGATGCGGTTCGAGTTCGTCGATCGCATGCCGGGCGGCGGCGGCGGACCGTCGGCCGAAGAGCAACTGGCCTCGCTCGACGCCGACAAGAACGGCTACCTGGAAAAGAAGGAAGTCGAAGAGAAAGCGCCCGGCATGGCGGCGATGTTCGACGAATGGGACGCCAACGGCGACGGCATGGTCTACGCCAAGGAGATCGACTCTTTCAACCGCGGCCGCCGCGTGCCGCAGGCCACCGCCATCCGCATCGCGGCCAACGACGACCAGGATACGCTATTCCCTTGCCTCGACGCCGATTTCGACGGCCGCCTCAGCCCGCGCGAATTGCGGCAGGCGCCCGAGCGTCTCTCCGTGCTCGACGCCGATGGCGACGGGCAGTTATCGCTCGAAGAAATCCCTGGCGGGATGACGGCGCAGATCGAGCGCGGCGCCACGATGAGCCAAGCCCCGCGGCCCTACACTGCCGCGACCGTCGAAGCCCGTGCCGTCGAAGGGCCCAGGTGGTTCGTGTTCATGGACTCCAACCGCGACGCCGAGATCAGCGCCCGCGAGTTCCCCGGCAGCCGTGAAAAATTCGCCCAGCTCGACGCCGACGGCGACGGGTTCATTACGGCGAGCGAAGCGAAAGCGGCGAGCGGGGGGCAAGCAGGCGAAACGCCGTAGCAGCCATACGCCCGCATGGCAGGACGGAGAGCAGGCGACGCGTGCTAGCGGGTCAATCGTGCTCCAGCCGGGGCGAAGTCCCGGCGGAGGCAGGAAACGGGGCGACCCGACCGAGCTTGCCTCGGTCGACCGCAGATTGATCGGCCAGGTCGCGATTACAACAATCGTCCCAGCCCCCGCGCACCCGGCGGCGATCGCAGTTACAATGACGCCGGATTTCACTGTCAGTCGATCTCGAAGGAGGCGGTCATGTCCGGTTCGCGTCGTGGGGGTTCGCATGCATCTCGTCGAGAATTCTTGAAGACCGGTTCGTCGGCCTTGGCGGGCGCGGCGTTGGCGGCGTCGCTGGCCAATCGCGTGCATGCGGGCGAAGATCATACGTTGAAGGTGGCGCTGATCGGTTGCGGGGGCCGCGGCGCCGGCGCCGCGATGCAGGCCCTGAGCACCGAGGGGCCGGTGAAGCTGTGGGCCATGGCCGATGCCTTCGATGATCGGCTGCATACGAGCCTCGAGGGATTGGAAAAGGGCTTGAACGCCCGCTACGACCGCGATGCCAGCAACGGGCTGGGCCAGCGGATCGACGTGCCGAAGGAGCGGCAGTTCGTCGGCCTCGACGCTTACCGCAAGGCGATCGACAGCGGCGTCGACGTGGTCGTGATCGCCGGGCCGCCCGGCTTCCGGCCGCAGCACTTCGAATATGCCGTGGCCGCCGGCAAGCACGTGTTCATGGAAAAGCCGCTGGCCACCGACGCGATCGGCGTGCGGCGCGTGCTGGCGGCCGCCGAGGAAGCCAAGCGTAAGAACCTGAAGGTCGGCGTCGGTTTGCAACGACATCACCAGGCCAGTTACCAAGAGGCCATTCGCCGCATCCACGACGGCGAGTTGGGCGAGATCCTCTCGTTGCGTTGCTATTGGAATAGCGGCCCGCCGGCCAAGACGCCTTTCGCGCGGCAGGACCTGAGCGAGCTGGAGTACCAGGTGCGCAACTGGTACTTCTTTTCCTGGCTCAGCGGCGACCATATTTGCGAGCAGCACATTCACAACTTGGACGTCTGCAACTGGATCGTGCAGGCCCATCCGCTCGAAGCCGAGGGCATGGGCGGGCGGCAGGTTCGCACCGGCAAGGAGTACGGCGATATTTTCGACCACCATGCGGTCGAGTTCACCTACGCCGACGACGTCAAGATGTTCAGCCAGTGCCGGCAGACGCCCGGCTGCTCGAACCGGGTGACCGAACACGCCCGCGGCACGTCGGCCCGGGCCGACTTGGGCGGCGGAACGTGCTCGATCGTTCGCGGCGGCGAGACGATCTGGAAATCGCAGCGGGCCCGCGGCGGCAAGGGCCCGAATCCATACCAGGTCGAACACGACGTGCTGTTCGACGCCATCCGCAACGACAAGCCGCACAACGAGGCCGAGTCGGGCGCGATAAGCACGATGACCGCCATCCTCGGCCGGCTTGCGACCTATTCCGGCAAGCGGATCACGTGGGACGACGCGTTCGAATCCGAGATCAAGCTGACCACCGACGCCGAACGGTGGGACGCCGCGGCGCCGACACTGGCCGACGAACGAGGATTTTATCCGGTCGCGGTTCCGGGCGTCGCCCGCGTCGTATGAAGGAGCAACTTGCCATGCAACGTCGTCAATTTCTCGCCGCGGCGAGCGCCGCGGCGGCGTGCGGAGTTTCCGCCGCTGCGTCGCGGGCGGGCGAATCGGGCTCGAAGGCCGAGCCCTTCGCGCTCAAGTTCGCCCCGCACTTCGGCATGTTCCGGCATCTGGCCGGCAAAGACCTGATCGACCAGCTTAAGTTCGCCGCCGATCAGGGCTTCACCGCCTGGGAAGACAACGGCATGATCAGCCGCCCGGTCGAGATGCAACAGAAGATCGCCGAAGCGATGGAGCGGCTCGGCATGGAACTGAGCGTGATCTCGGCGCTGCGCGGCGTATGGAACGGCGTGAATTTCGCCGGCGCCGATCAGCAAGCGCGGGATGCAATCCTGAAAGCGCTCGGCAAGTCCGTCGAGGTCGCTCGCCGCGTGCGGGCGACGCGGATGACCGTCGTGCCGGGGCTCGAAGACCCGAAGCTGCCGGCCGGGTACCAAACGGCCAACTGCATCGAACTGCTGCGGCGCTCGTGCGACATCGTCGAGCCGCACGGGCTGGTGATGGTGCTCGAACCGCTCAACCGGCGGACGAACCATCCCGGCGTGTTTCTGTACGAATCGCCGCAGGCCTACCTGCTCTGCCGGGCCGTCGATCGGCCGTCGTGCAAGATTCTGTTCGACATCTACCACCAGCAAGTCACCGAAGGAAACCTGATTCCGAACATCGACCATTGCTGGAACGAAATCGGCTATTTCCAATGCGCCGACAATCCGGGCCGGAACGAACCGGGAACCGGCGAGATCAACTACGCCCGGGTGTTCGCACACCTGTTGGCCAAAGGCTACCGCGGCGCCGTCGGCATGGAGCACGGCAATTCGCAGCGCGGCGGCCCCGGCGAAACGGCCGTGATCGAGGCCTATCGCAATCTGAACGGGTTACTTACGCAGGCTTCGTAGGGCGCGCGCCTTGCGTCTCTTCAGGTCCGAATTGAAAATCGGGTGGCTGGTGGCTGAGCCTAGGCGAAGCGCCAGTTCGCTCTCGTATCGCTTCGCTCTGCCCATCAGCCACCCGGCAAATTCGAAGAGGCGCCCCATTTACGGCTGACTGCCGTTAGCTTGCGACCGATCGGGCGGCCGTTTGCCAAAGATCGTAGCCCAGCCACATCAGTCCGGCGTCGACGACGAGATGGCTGGCCCATGGCCCGTAGAGCGAGCCCGTGCGGCGATAGAGCCAGGCCCAGAGGAAGCCGCCGACCGCCACGCAGAGCGAGAAAAACGCGACGTAGACGCCGCGGGCCGGAAAATACTCGCCGATCACGAGCACGTGGTGCGCCATGAAGCCCAGGCTCGAAACGGTCGCTGCCAAGCCGAACGACGCGCCGCGGCTCAACTGGCCAAACACGAACCAGCGCCAGTAGTATTCTTCCATCAGCGAGTGGAGCACCGTCAGAAACGCCGCGAAGGCGAAAAACTTCAGCGGCGCGTCGATGCCGAACTCGGTCAGCTTCTCCGCGGCCTGGGCGGGAGTGCGGGCCATTGCGGGGCTGGCCTTCAAAAAGCCGTAGTACAAGCCCAACATGCCCGCCAGCACGGCCAGCCCCAAGGCCAGCCCGATGCCGACGCCCGCCGGCGCCGGCGCGGTCAACCGCACGCGGCGGCGTTGCCAGAGCACAACCCAGACGAGCGGGAAGGAAAACTGAAGCAGCTTCGTCAACGCATACGCCGCGTTCATCGCGGGCGACCCGGCCAGCGCGATGAAGTAGGCCCACGTCGCCAGCGTCGGAAACGCCAGCGCCGCCGCGATGGCCAGCCAATCGGCTCGCGTCAACGGCGGCTCGGCTGCGTCGGCCATGCCTGGCATTCCCTGGAGGGCCATTCCCTGGAGGACCGGGCGCCCTCGCCCGGTGAACATTTCCTGGAGGACCGGGCGCCCTCGCCCGGTGAACATTTCCTGGAGGACCGGACGCCTTCGCCCGGTGAACGTGATTAGTTAGTGCCGGGCGAGGGCGCCCGGCCCTCCACTTCACTTGCACCGCGGCGAAGGGCGGCGATCAAATCTCGCTATTTATTATCCGGCAGCGTCTTGATGCGGATGTTGCGGAATTCGACATGGGCGCCGTGGCCCAAAAAGCCGACGTGGCCGGTGGTGCGTTGGATGCCGGGATGTTCCTTGAGCGTCTTTTCGTCCTTCACGTCGTCCAAGTTGCCGTCGACCGTGACCATGCCGTTGACCGTGACCTTGATGTGCCGGCCGTCGCAAACGATCTCTTCCTTGTTCCACTGGCCGGCCTTCTTCGGGGCGCCGCGTTTCGCCGGCAGCACCTTGTAGATCGAGCCGTGATACTGGCCCGGTTCCAGCTTGGCGTATTGCGGGGCGTCGTCGTCGAGAATTTGCGACTCCATGCCGACAAAGGCCGCGTCGCCCTCTAACGGCGCCCGCAGACCGACGCCGTTGTTGCCGCCGGGCGCCAGCTTGTACTCGAACCGCAAGACGAAATTGCTGTACTCCTTGTTCGTGAACAGATTGCCGCCGCCGTCGGCCGGGCAGACCAGCACGCCGTCCTTGACCACGTAGCCCTCGCCGTGCTTGCGGACGATCTGCCAACCGCCCAACGTCTTGCCGTCGAACAGCGGCGTGAAGCCGGCTTCGTCGTCGGCCGCACGGGCCGCGGACAGCGAAGCGAACGCCAAGGCCAGCGCGGCCAGCCAACGTTGGGAATTTCGGACGGCGAGTTTCATCGGAGTTTCTCCTGGTACGCGGTGAAGTTAGGCGGGCTGGTTACGCGGCCTATTGTATTTGCTCGGCGTCGCCGTCGCCAGCGGCTTGGCTTGGTCAATAGGGAGGGCCGGGCGCCCTCGCCCGGCACAAGTACGGCGGGCCGGGCGCCCTCGCCCGGCGCAAGTAATGGAGGGCCGGGCGCCCTCGCCCGGCGCAAGTAATGGAGGGCCGGGCGCCCTCGCCCGGCGCAAGTAATGGAGGGCCGGGCGCCCTCGCCCGGCACAAGTACGGCGGGCCGGGCGCCCTCGCCCGCCTTGAGTGTCGGAAGAAAGTGGAGTTCAGATGCACGGTTCTCGATTTCTTATCCGTGTTCGATCTGTGTTTCATCCGTGGCTGAATTCCGTCGCAATCGGCTCGTCTCAACGGGCGAGGGCGCCCGTTCCTCCATGACTCGGGCGGGGGCGCCCGGACCTCCCTCCTGCTTGCTGCCGGGCGGGAAAAAGGCGAAGATGCCGGGCGACCTGTCAGCCGATGGCCTGGAAAAACCGCCGCTAGCTGCCTCGCTTGGACCAAGTCATGCCCGATGAGCCGACTGAACGCTATCTGGCTACGAAAGTCGTGATGATGCCGCGCGACACCAACCCGCACGGCACGATCTTCGGCGGCGTGCTGTTGAGCTATATCGATCAGGCGGGGGTGATCGGCGCCGTGCACGAAATCCGCCGCGCCGGCTGGCCCGAGCAACTGATGGTCACCGTGGCCATGAACCGGGTCGAGTTTCACCAGCCGGTGTTCGTGGGCGACGTGGTGAGCTTCTGGACCGAACTAATCCGCGTCGGCCGCACGTCGATCACGATGCACGTGGCCGTCGAGGCCGACCGCGACGGCCAGGTCGTCAGCCTGACCGAAGCCGAGGTGACCTACGTCGCCGTGAATGCTATCGACGGCCAGCGCACGCCGACGCCGATCCGCGGGGAGTCGGGCGCCGGGTGATGGAAACGTTTTTTAAAGGGGATATGGGAAACCCAATTTCAGAGCAGGTTGAGAGCCGTCCATGACGCTACCTAACAAGATCAAACGATTTCTCCCCACTGTGCTGGCCGCTTTGTTCGCCGTCGGCGCCTCGGCGGCAGCTCGAGACGTTTCGGCTCAAGAAATCGAAACGGTGGCCGGCACGGGAAAGCGGGGCGACAACGGCCGCGAGGGAAAGGCTCTGGAAACGAACATCGATCAGCCGTTCGGCGTCGAGTTCGGACCCGACGGCGCGCTGTATATCTGCGAAGTCGGGCTGCATCGCGTGCGCCGCTTGGATCTGGCGACTGGCCGATTGACGATGGTCGCCGGCGCCGGACGCAAGGGATACGCTGGCGACGGCCAAGCGGCGAAAGACGCCTTGCTCAACGAGCCTTACGAGGTGCGCTTCGACGCCGAGGGTAATATGTTTTTCGTCGAGATGCAGAATCATCTCGTCCGCCGCGTCGACGCCAAGACCCAAGTGATTTCGACCGTCGCGGGCACGGGCCAGCCGGGCTATTCGGGCGACGGCGGGCCGGCGACCAAGGCCGCACTGCGCACGCCGCACAGCATCGCTTTCGACGCCCAGGGGCGGCTGCTGATCGCCGATATCGGCAACCATCGCATTCGCCGCGTCGACCTGAAGACCGGGCGGATCGAATCGATCGCCGGCAACGGCGAAAAGAAGCTGCCGCAGGAGGGCGAGCCGGCCCGCGGGCGGCCAATTCTTGGCCCGCGAGCGCTGGCCGTTCGAAACGGCGTCGTCTGGGTAGCCTTGCGCGAGGGCAATAGCGTCTGGCGGCTCGAACCGGGCGGCAAGTCCGGCGAGGGCGTTTGGCGTCGCGCCGCCGGCACGGGGCGCAAAGGCTACCATGACGCTCCCGCCGCCGAGGCGACGTTCGACGGCCCCAAAGGCATCTCGCTGGATTCCGCGGGCGTCGTCTACGTGGTCGACACCGAGAACAACGCCATCCGCACTTTCGACCCTCGCACCGGCGAAGTGCTTACGCTGGCCGGGTTGGGCCCGAAAGCGGCCGGCTACTCGGGCGACGGCGGGCCGGCCGCCCATGCCCGCTTCGATCGGCCGCACGGCATTTGCGTCGGGCCGGACGGCGCCGTCTACATCGGCGATACGCTCAACCATCGCGTGCGGCGGATCAGCAGTCGCGCGAAATGAGGCGCACTGCCATGTCGGAAAATCGCGAGGTTGAATACTTTCGAGCACTCCGCCACGGGCGTCTCTATTACGTGACGTTGTCCGAGGCAGATGCATGGCGCGAAATCAAGCACGACGACGAGTACGAGGAAGACCCAGGTGCTTGGACGGTCGAAAGGCATAAAGAACTGGTTGCCATCGCTTGTGGGCGAAGAGTCGAATGCTCGGGGAAGATGGTGTCTTTCGAAGAAGTGAATGGCGAGCTGCATGAATCGCCAGCCGTTCCTTACGCCGCTGTAAAAATTCTTTGGACTTGTCCTTGGTGCGACGACGAGCACCTAACGAGCCTCTTTGACGACCCTGTGAACCAGATCGGCGAGCACTCCAATCCTTCGTTATGGATGTGCGAACGGGGAGGAGGCGAGCGCCTCGTGCTGGTTGAATGGTAGGAGGGTAATCGGTTGGTCGTACGGAGTCGTTTACCGCCGCCGCTTGCGGATCGTATCGAGCTTCATGCCCGGCTCTTCATCGTCGGGAGCTTGCGAGAGCACCTGCAGAAAAACGGGCTGGCCGCGGAATACGCCTTCGACCCAAATGTGCGGCCCGCCCTCGTCGTTCAAGCCCAACGCGCTCCAGCCGATGTCGGCGACTGAGCTGAACAACTCGCGGAGTCGAATCAGATCGAGATCGAAATCCGCGTCGACGATCTGGCCGTCGTCGGCGCCGCCGACGATTTCGACTGGCGTCGGGTAGACCAGCACGTCGATCGTGCCGTCCTCGGCCAAATAGCGGCAGGCCAGCGGGCCGATCGGCTCATCGACGCTGATGCAGCCCGAGACGGCCTGCATCAATTCGTCGACCCAGACCTCCAACTCGCCAGGGGCGGAGAAGGTCATGCCCGAGAAGTACATCCGTCCCGCGTTGAATTTCGCCGTGTAGCTCGGAAAATCGCGCGAGAACAGTTCGGCGATCTCGCGCTCGCCGTGGGCGACAAGATTCTCGTGAAAGGCTTCGTCCCAGATTTTCTGCTGGCGCTTTCGGGCGGCCTCGTATTCCGCCGGCGCCTCGCCTTCGGCCCAGCTTTCGCCTTCTCGCAGGCCGTACTTGCGCTCGATGTTCTCCATTCGTCGTTCGACCTTGCGCAGCTTGGCATCGGCGGTGCGGGAAGTGATTTCGTCGATCATGTAGGCGATGAGAAACAACCCGGCGTCGTCAGGCAGGCAGCCGTCGTTGCGGACGGCTTGATAGGCGGCCAAACGGCGATCGTTGCTGGCGGCCGGCGAAAGGGATTCGATCGCTTCGATCCAGTGAGGCTTCTGCGGCGATTGTTTGGCCAGATCGCGCAGCTTGGCATCGAAGCGGTCGAATGCGGAATTTCGTCGGGCCATACAGGTTGCTCGCGGCGTCGCAGACTACCGAAGTATAGCTTTCCGCGGCACCGCTTCGCGAGTCTTGCCCGGCGAGCGCTAAACCGCCGGGCGTAAGAACGGGTTCGCGCGGTTGATACTGTAGGCAGCGCCCTCCGCGGCGTTCCGCGATAGCGCGAATCGGCGCGATTCCCGCGCTTCACGGCACGCCACGGAGGGCGTGCCCTACAGGCTTTTGCCGCGAATGTCTACTTACGCCCTAAACCGCCGGCTCCTCGGCCACGTAGCATACCAGCGAGCGCTCGACCAGCGTCAGCCGGCCGTCGAGCGGCGCCGGGCCGTCGAGGCCGGGGTAAATGTCGGCCGGGCTTTCGGCCGCCGTGTTGACGAACAGCCGCCACTTGATCCCTTCGACCAGCTTCGGCAGCGAGAAGTGCCGCGGCGCCCAGCCGCCGTGGATCAACAGCATCACGTGCCGCGCCACCACGCTTTCGGCGCCGGTTGCGGGCCAGGCGCCAAACACGCAAACCAGGCTCGAATCGGCGTGCGGCCAATCGACCGGGCCGCCGTCGGCATTGAACCAACTGACGTCGGGCAAGTGGCCCGGCCCCGAAGGTTCGCCGCGCAAAAAGTCGGCTCGGCGCACCGTCGGCTGCCGTTTGCGGAACGCGATCAGCCCCTGGCAGAACCGCCACAAATCGGCGTTCTTGGTCGCCAGATTCCAATCGAACCAGGAGATCACGTTGTCCTGGCAATAGGCGTTATTGTTGCCTTGCTGCGTGCGGCGGCACTCATCGCCCATCAACAACATCGGCACGCCCTGGCTCAAGAAGAGCGTGGCCAGCGAGTTGCGGATTTGCCGCGCACGCATCCGCTGCACCGCTTGGCGACGCGTGGAACCCTCGACGCCGTTGTTGTAGCTGTAATTGTTATTGTCGCCGTCGCGATTCTCCTCGCCGTTGGCGGCGTTGTGCTTCTCGTTGTAGCTCGCCAGGTCGTTGAGCGTGAAGCCGTCGTGCGAGGTGATGAAGTTGATGCTGTGATACGGGCGCCGGCCGCTCGGCCCGTACAGATCGCTGGAACCGGCCAGCCGCGTGGCCAGCGGCCCGGTCATGCCGTGATCGCCGCGCCAAAAGCGGCGCACGTCGTCGCGGTAGCGGCCGTTCCATTCGGCCCAGCGATGGTTGGAAAACGAGCCTACCTGGTAGGCGCCTGCGGCGTCCCAGGCCTCGGCGATGATTTTGGCCCGGGCCAACAGCGGATCTTCGCCGATCGACTCGACCAGCGGCGGATTGGGCACCAGTTCGCCGCTGCGATCGCGGCTGAGGATCGAGGCCAGATCGAAGCGAAACCCGTCGACGTGATAGTTGTGCACCCAATGCCGGAGGCAGTGGAAGATCATCTCGCGCACGACCGGGTGGTTGCCGTTGACCGTGTTTCCGCAGCCGCTGTAGTTCTTATACTCGCTGCCGCCGTTGGCCAGCATGTAATACACGCGGTTGGCCAGCCCTTTGAAGCTCAACGTCGGTCCGTGCTCGTTGCCTTCGGCCGTGTGGTTGAAGACCACGTCGAGAATCACCTCGATGCCGGCCTGGTGCAGCGCCCGCACCATTTGCTTGAACTCGGCAACCTGCGCGCCGGGCTCGCCGCCGGCGGCGTAGCCGCGGTGCGGGGCGAAGAAGGCCAGCGGGTCGTAGCCCCAATAGTTGGCCCGCGTTTCGGGTCGGCCCGACCAGTGGTTCGCGGGAAACTCGTGGACCGGCATGAGCTCGACGGCGGTCACGCCGAGCGATTGCAGGTAGGGAATCTTTTCGATCACGCCCAGGTACGTTCCCGGGGCCTGAACGCGGCTCGAACGGCCCATGGTGAAGCCGCGGACGTGCATCTCGTAGATCACGGTCTCGCAGAGATGCCGGTTCAGCGGCCGGTCGCCCTCCCAATCGAACGTGTCGTCGACGACGACGCACTTCGGCGGCCGCACGATGCCATCGTCGTTGGGCAGGAATTCGCCGGCCAGCGCTCGGGCGTAAGGGTCGATCAGCCGCGCCTTGCCGTCGAACCGCTGGCCTCGCGACGGCTCGAATGGCCCGCAGGCCTGAAAGTGGTACAACTGTCCGGCCCCGATGCCGGGAACGAAGGTGCTCCAGACGTCGCCCCAGCGATCGAGTTCGGGATGAAACGGCACGACGTGCGAGGGCTCGCGGTCGGTCGCACGGTCGTACAGCAGCACCCGCATGGCCGTGGCGGAGCGGCTGAACACGACGAATTGCGCGCCGCCCGGCCGCAGCATGGCGCCGTAGGGCAAGGGGTGCGAAAACTGCCAGGCGGGTGCGATGGTGTGCATGCTGGGAAGTTGGAGCCTGGCGTCGTGTGCTGAACTCATCGAGCGATTCACCGAACGGGACCAAGAAAGGGCGCATCTCGGTTGCAGCGTCCAAGGGCGACGCCGAGGCCGAAACGAGCCTCCTTGCAACCGAACGATTATTCCTCGACGCGGAAGACCTCGTGGCAATCGTCGCAGCTTTGAGCGAGCTTCGCGAGCGCTGCTTCCGCTCCTGCTTTATCGGCAGCACGCGCCTTGGCGTTCAATTCGCCTGCTGCGTCCCGCATTTGCCCGCACAACTGATACCAGCGGTCCAGATCGTCCGATTCGGCGATCCCTGGGTCGTCGTAAACGAATTCCTGGGCGATTACCGCCAGCACGGCGGCGTCGCGGGCCTGTTCTTCCGTTTGCTTGGCGAACCGACGCATCCCCCGCTTGAGCCGATTATTGACGAACACGACTTGCTTCATCAGTTGGTCCATTGGCGCGACGCAACCCCACTTCGGCGCGCCGCCCTTTTCGCCCTTGCCTTCCATCGCCGCGTGCAGCGATTTTAGCGCGGCATGGGCCGCGGCGTAGTCTTGGGCCGCCGCCAACGCTTGCGAAGCCGCCATGACGGCAGGCGCTGCGGCTTGCAATTCGTTGTCCGCGTCGTGATTGGCCAATGCCAAGGCCAGCGCCGTCAACGTGTGGGCGTCGCGTTCGATCTTGCTGGCGCTTTCCTTGTATTCTTGCTCGCCCGCCAGGCCCTTGTCGAACGATGCGAGATAGAGCTTGGCCTGGGCGACCAGATCGGCGGCCGGCACGATGGACGACAGCTTCGGCGGCGCCGGAGGATCGGCGGCCAGCAACGCGCCGACCGAGCCCGCGGCGAGAAGCGACAGCGCAAAGATCCAGCGGGTTGGAGAGACACGCTTCATCGGCGTTGTTCCTTTGAATTCCATTGACCGGCGCCGCGTCATATCGGCGGATTCCGCCTGCGTTGTCAGGGTAGTCGGACGGCGGCGGATGTCAACGTTTCCGGCTAACGACTTGGTTAAGATCGCGTACCCGGCAACTGGTTTTGGCTCTCCGCCGGGCTTGCCCCGGCGGTAGCGACGATTGACCGGCTAATCCGCACCTTGAACTGGTGTCAAGAAAAAATTATCGCTTTGTCTGCCACCAGCTTTAGCTGGTGGTAGCGAAACAACATCAACCTTCTTTTTCAGCCGGCTTCCCGAGGGCTCAAAAAGCCGGCTAAAGCCGGCTCCCAAAGAGAGAGAATGGTTGCCGGTCCCCACCAGCTAAAGCTGGTGGCAAACGCGGATGGGGCCAAGCTCGTCCTTCCAATTCGCCCTTTTTCCTTGACATGCTCGCAAATGGTATCACTACCGGCATTGCCGCTCGTTTGACAATCCTCCGCATCGCCTCCTAGAATCGTAGCTCGCCGTCGCCAGGAGCATCGAGCAAAGTCAATGGCCAAAGCCACTTACAAAGACGCGGGAGTCGATCTTGAGGTCTATCGCCAAAGCATGTCGCGGCTGCCGCGGCTGCTCGCGCGGACCCATTCGCCGCGCGTCAGGAAGCTCGAAGGGGGCTTCGCCGGACTGTTCGAACTCGATTTCGCCAGCCCCTTGTTCGCCCGGAACTATGTCGATCCGGTGCTGGTGTCCTGCACTGACGGGGTGGGCACGAAGCTCAAAGTGGCCCAGTTGGCGGGCGTTCACAACACGGTCGGCATCGATCTGGTGGCGATGAGCGTCAACGACGCGCTGTGCTGCGGGGCCGAGCCGCTGTTCTTCCTCGACTACGTGGCCATGTCGCACGACGACCCCGAGCGGCTGGAACAGCTCGTCGAGGGCATCTCGGCCGGCTGTATCGAGAGCGATTGCGCTTTGCTGGGCGGCGAAACGGCGATCATGCCCGATATCTACGTCCGCGGCGATTACGACCTGGCCGGGTTTTGCGTGGGCATCGTCGAGCGGCGTCGCGTGATCGACGGCACGGCGATCGCGCCGGGCGACGCCTTGATCGGCGTCGCCTCGAGCGGTTTGCACTCCAACGGCTACAGCCTGGTCCGTAAGGCGGTGTTCGAGATTGGCGGGCTAACGATCGGCGATCGCGTCGCAGAACTCGGCCGCACGGTCGGCGAAGAGCTGCTCGAACCGACGCGGATTTACGCCCGGCCGCTACGGCAGGTGCTCAGCAAATACAAGGTCAAAAGCGTGGTCCACGGCGTGGCCCACATCACCGGCGGCGGGTTGCACGAAAACCTGGGGCGAATCATCCCGGCGGGCTCGCGGGCCGTGATCGAGCGCGACAGTTGGACCGTGCCGCCCGTCTTCCCTTGGCTCAAGCGGCTGGGCGACATCGACGACGACGAAATGGACCGCGTGTTCAATATGGGCCTGGGGCTGGTGCTCGTGGTCAGCTCGTATTACGCCGAGAGCATACGCCATCAACTGACCGACTGCGGCCTGGCGAACTGGCCCATCGGCGAAATCGTCGCCGGAGCGGGCGACGTCGTTTGGGCCTGAGCAAGTAGAAGCGGCATCCTGCCGCTTTCAAAGCGTACAACTGCCGGTTGAATGCGGCAGGGTTGCCGCCGTAGGACGGACTTCCAGTCCGTCTCCCGCCGAGTGACGGACTGGAAGTCCGTCCTACGCGAAGAGGGAGCGAACGCGGCAGCGATGCCGCGTTTACTTGGCGCCTACCATGGCCGTCGCGTTCTTCTGGCCGACGGCGCCCTTCGAAGGGCCGGCCTGCTTCAGTCTTTCGAGCAATTCGCCGCGGGTGTAGAAGCCGGCCGCGAGGACGATCGGCTCATTCGCGCGTCCTGCCGGAAAAATCGCCAACACCGGCACGGCGCCGCTGGGCCCGGCAAGTGCGCTCAATAGCTCGGCTTCGTCGGGCGGATTTCGCGTCATGTCGGCCACCATGGGAATCACGCCGTTTGCAGCGAGGAATTCGCGAGTCGCCTCGGTATTCAGCACGGTCGCTTCCAGCGTCTTGCAACTCGGACACCAATCGGCCGTGAAGTCAACCATGACCGTCTTTCCCTCTCGCGTGTATTCGACCAGGTTGGCCATCGAGAACGGTTGCCAAGGAAGCTCATGCCCCTCTTCGGTTTGTGCGACTTTCGCCGCCTGATCCTTGCCGCTGAGCCGTGCGGCGATTTCGCGATTCATCATCATCTCGAAACGGCTTTCCATCACGCCGCCGAGCCATTGATACGAGAAAAGGCCAATTAAGGCGGCGAACGCGCACGCGCCAGCCCAGGCCCGTGCTTTCGCTGAAAACTCAGCGTACAACGGCACGCGGCCGACCCACCACGCCGCGGCCCACAGTCCCATTAGAAACGCCAGCGTGGGAATGAATCGCTCCCAACGAATCAAGGTCATCAGGTACACGACCGTCGCCAGCAGCACGAAGCCCATCGTCTGCTTGAACGTGTCCATCCAGGCGCCGGGCTTGGGCAGCCGTCGAATCAAGCTGGGGAACGCGCCGATCAGCAGGTACGGGCTGGCCATGCCCAAGCCGATGCAGGCGAACATCAAGTAGATCACCAGCGGCGGCTGGGCGAACGCAAAACCCAGGGCCGGTCCCAACAACGGTCCGCTGCACGGCGTGGCCAGCACGGTCGTCAACGCGCCCTTGACGAAGGCGCCAGAAAACCCTTCTTGCTCGGCCAGGTCGTTGGCCGCGCCGCTGCCAACGAAACCGGGAATCGGAATCTCCCACACGCCGAGAAAACTCAGCGTCATCACGAACACGATCGAAGTCAAAGTAATGTTGAAGCCGTCGTAGGCGAACTGCTGGCCCCAACTGAACTGCTGGCCGAACAACAACCGCGCCGCCACCGGCAGCGTCGCCAAGACCATGAACACCGACAGCAGTCCAAGGGAGTACCAAATGTTCAGCATCAACACGCGGCTGCGGCTCTGACCGCCCTGCTCGATGAATGACAACACCTTCAACCCGATGACCGGCAATACACAGGGCATGACGTTCAGGATCAAGCCGCCCAACAGGCCGAACAGCATCATTCGCCAAAGCGGCTGATTCGCCGTCTCGACGCCCGTCGCTTTAACCTGGCTTAAATCGAGTTCGCCGGGGTCGTCGGCGAGCGCATCGGCGGCTTCGCTATAACTGGTTTTGCTCGTGAAATTCACCGGCACGACGCCGTCGGCCGAGTTGAAATCGATTGTCAACGTCGTCTCGAAGCCGATGGCCGTCGGCCGCAGGCAACTGGCGTTGCAGACTTGATAGGCCAGCAAGCCGCTCAGCTTCAACTCGCCCGGTTGGGCGCTGTTGGGCACGGTCAGTTCGGTCGTCCAGCTTACGGGCTCGTCGTATTGAGCGACCGGATTATCGCCTTCGTGTTTGGGTTCTACGTCGGGCAAGGTTTCGCCGACTTCCAACCCGGCGCCGTCGGTGACGACGATCAGCGTCGGGTGCGATACCGCCTCGCCATCGGGACGGCCGAGTTCATAAACGTGCCAGCCCTCGGCAGGCTCCGCCGTCAGCACCAGCTTGACTTTGCCGCCGGGGACGGCGACCTTGGGCTCGAGATGCCCGCGAAACGAGATCCCTTCGGCCGAGTAGACTGCGGCGGCGGGTTCGCTTGCCGCCGGTTTCTCTGCGGGCTTGTGCCACTTTGCGGTAAAGGGCATATCCTCGGGCGGAAGACAGCCCTTCTCGCAGGCCTGGGCGTACACCTTGCCGGCGATTTCCAGTTGCGTCGGGTCGACGCTTTCAGCAATTTCGATCGGCGCCGTCCAGGTGACGCGCTCGTAGTGCTCTTGCAGTTCCAGTCCTGGCCAGGCTGCTTGATCGATGTGCTTTTTGGGCGTCGGAGAGGCTGCGAAATCGCCTGTCAGCTTGTACTGCTCGCTTTCGGCCAGCTTGATCTGCGTGACGATCGGCCCGCCACGGGACTGGGTGATCGAATAAATGTGCCAGCCTTTGTCGAGCTTGGCGGTGATTGCCAACTCGCCAGTGCGGGCGCCGGGCTCGACAAAGAATGCGGCTTCGATCGTGACCGGCTTATCCCTCCCGCCGGGGTCGCCGATGACGTTCGCATTGAGTCCCTGGATATCGAACTTGGGCAAGGCGTCCTGGCCGCGGGCGGCTAACGGCAGGCAGACAAAGGCGGCGCAAAGCCCCCAGCCCAGTGAGCGCAACAAGCGATTTCGCATCGACTTCGGTTCCTGAAGGTCCGGCCGTTGATTCCAGATTTACTGATCTGAAATTACATCCATACGCGCCTGATTTTAGGTCGAGGCCGAGTTGGCGGTCAATGCTGAGTCGAAATCTGGCTTGCCGCGACGCATCTAATCGTCAGGCGGGCATTGGACACTTGCGTCAGATCCCAGTAGGGCGGGCATTCTTGCCTGCCCTGACCACGAATGGCAGGCAGGAATAGGAATGCCTGCCCTACTGGGCGCAGACGTCGCGCAGCAGCCGATTGGCGTGCCGGGCCATCATCAATTCTTCGTTGGTTTTGACGACACGCACGACGACCCGGCCGCCGGGTGGCGAGATGATCGCTTCGCCGGCCTCGTTGCGGGCCGCATCCACGGCCACGCCCAGGAATTCCAGCGGTTCGCAGATACGGGCGCGAACCGGTGCGGCGTTTTCGCCGATGCCGCCGGTAAAGATCAGTTCGTCGAGCCCGCCCAAGGCCGCCGCCAAGGCGCCGATGAACTTGCGGGCCTGATAACAAAACAGCCCGACGGCCAAAGCCGCGTCGGCGCTGGCCGCTTCCCGCTGCAGCAAGTCGTGCATATCGGAACTGAGGCCCGAAACGCCGATCAGTCCGGAGCGCCGATTGAGCAGTTCGTGCAGTTCGGCCGGCGTCATGCCGCGCTGTTCGAGCAGGTACAGCGGCAGTCCGGGGTCGAGATCGCCGGCGCGGGTACCCATTACCAGCCCGCCGGTCGGCGTAAAGCCCATCGTCGTATCGAGACCTCGTCGGTTGTGAACGGCCGCCATGCTGGCCCCGTTGCCCAGGTGGGCGATCACCAGCCGGCCGTCGGCGTTGGCGCCCGCGGTTTGCGTCAGCTCTTGCAGCACGTATTCATACGACAGGCCGTGAAAGCCGTAACGCAACACGCCCTCGTCGGCGTATTGCCGCGGCAAGGGATAGCGCTGCGCCACCTCGGGCATCTGGCGATGAAAGGCCGTGTCGAAGCAGGCGATTTCCGCCAGCGACGGATGCGCTCGAGTAAGAGCCTCGATGGCGGCCAAGGCGCCGGGTAAGTGGTTCGAGGCTAGCGGCACGAGCGATTTGAGTTCATCGACGAGTTCGGGCGTGATCCGCTGCGGCCGGCTGTGCCGCGGCCCGCCGTGGACGACGCGGTGCGCGGCGGCGTCCAGGTTCTGGCTGTGGCCGGCTTGCGAGAGCCAATCCAACAGCCGCCGGATCGCCGTTTGGTGGTCGGGCAGTTTTTCGTCGGTTTCCTCGACGAGCGTCCGGCCCGCGGCGTCTCGCACGTGAAACGTGCCGTGTTGCAGGCCGATGCGCTCTAATTTTCCGGAGAGCACGAGCGCTTCGCGTCCGTCCATTTCGAACAGCGCGAACTTCAGGCTCGACGAGCCGCTGTTGACGATCAGGATTTTATGCGTGCGAGCGCCGGGCATAGCGTCGTTTTTTTCTAACGGGCGACCGAAGAGACGCCCGTATTTACGCCCGGCGACCGGCGTTTTGTCAACCCGAGCGCGACCTACTTACTCGTCGCGCGACTCAGGATTCGGGGCAGCCGGGACCGCTTCGCGCGGTTTGGCGTAGCCCAGATTGCGGATCACTTCCAGCACTTCGCTGCAGGTCGGAAACATCCGCCCGCTGGTGCGCTTGTAGTCGTCGAGCGCGTTCATGAATTCGACTTCGTCGGCCGTATAGTCGCGTTCGCAGGTGGTGGGATCGATCTGACGGCGGCGGCTGACCTTTTCGCGACGTTCGAGCTTTCGCCGCTCGACGGCCACCGGCTGGCTCGACACTCGGCGGTCTTGCTTCTCCTTACGACGTTCGCCCCCTTTGCCGCGGCGATCGACCGTCGCCGCCGCTTCCGCCTTTTTGGACTTGGCCACCAGTGCTCCTCCTACTTGCGATAAAATCATCGAGCCGCCGCGCGGCGGGCTGACAAACGACACGCGTCGCAACGCAAGCTCAGGATCGACCGGGCGCTAGGTAAAAATCAAGCGATTAGGAAGAATGGGCGGTTTTGCTAAGGTTTCCAATCCGTAGAGTCGGTAGCGTTGGGGCAATTTTTCCCGGAAATCTGGCCGCTGGCGCCCTCGGTTCGCGCAGTAGAAGCGGCATCCTTGCCACTTTTTGGAAATGCGGCAGGGATGCCGCAGCTCCGTTTGCGCGAGGAACGCCGCGCGGAGTGCAGAATCCGATCGGTTTGCGCCGGTCGTGCTAGCGAGAACGGATTTGAGGCCCGGGCAATGGTCGCTCGGGCGTCCGCGGAAGCGGTTCTGGCGCTTGAGGGGGCGGTTCGATCCGCGGCAAGGCTTCGTCAGCCGGACCGGGGCGCACAGGCTCGCCGAACAACAGCGACCGAGCATTGCCGAACGAGTCGAGCAGGATGCCTTGCCCCAGCCGGATGGTGGCTGGGTCGCGGCTTTGCAGACGTTCTAGCGTGTTGAGCAGTACGGGCTTGAACAGAGCATAGAACTCTACGCCCTCCAATAACGTGCCGTCGACGACCAGGTGAAGCTCGAATTCGCGGATCACGAATTCGAGATGATTCATTCGCCCGTTGCCGGAAAGCCCTGAATTGACCATCGTAAACACCAAGGCCGCCGCGCGACCGCGCTCGTCGCGATCGACGCGCGGGCGGACGTCGAACATTTGATCGCGGCTCTGGCGAACCTGGTCCAGTTCCGCTAGCACTGCGGCCCGGGCTCGCTCGTCGGCCGCGGCGTTCACGCCATCCTTGAGCCGATCGATCTGATCGTTGACCACCGCCAGCCGCAGGCCGGCCACGTAAACGGCCAGATCGACGAGCTCGTCCAGCGAGGTCAAAGGCGGCGTGCGTTCCAATTTCACCCGCAACCGCGCGCGAAAGTCGTCTTCCGCACTCAACGGCCGGTTCGTTCCGGCGGGCGGTCGAGATTCGGCCCGATTCATGAATCGCGCGATGGCCCGATTGGCAAGCGGGATGACCTCGGTCTCGACGTGCAATTGGCCTTCCAGCAGAGCCTGCTGCGCGCCGTTCTCGGCGCGAGCCATGCGAACTTGCACTTCGACGTTGATCTGGGTCGGGTTCGGCGACCAGCGGGTATGCTTCAGCCGGGCGTTGCCTCGCAGCTTGACCGTGTCACGCGCAAAGTTCGTCCCTGCCGGGTCGAAGCCGATGTGCAGCGATTCGAGCGCGCGTTCCTGGGTCAGCAGCGGCTCGAGCAACGAGAGAATGCCCTCGTTGAGCTTGGAAACTTCCAACGGCTTGGGCGCCGATTGCGGATCGGCCGTCAAAGCGCCGACAAACTGACCGCCGATTTTACGCAGCCGGTCGACGCGCTCTCCGCTGCGCCGCGCGGGCGGCGGATTGCGGCGCGGCGCGGGCAGCCGCTCTTGAGCCGCGGCCGGAGAAAGCCCGGCCAAGGCCAGCAGAGCGCAGCAGCATCCGTTCCGGCAGATGGAAAACACGCGCATCATCCGACTCCTTTGCACACTTCGAGACCTCCCGGCGGCAAACTCCGATTCCGATGCCGGCGCCGGTCCGGCCTGCATTCGTGATCCGCCCCTATTGAAACCGCATTGCGGCCGGCGAACAACCTCAACGGGCGCGATCGAGGTCGAGATTTGCCGGCGCCCCCCCGAATTCTGCACCCTCTAGTCCGGATTATTCATCAACCCCGAGAATGCTCGACAAAGCGCTTCACACTAACCCGAAGCGCTAGCGAGGTAAGGCGATTGCTCCACCTCGCTTGCGCTTCGGGTTAGTGTGGGCTGATGAATAATCCGGGCTAGAGCGGCGCCAGGTCCCCGGTCGTTACAGGGCGCGGCTCGCCGCGACCCATGCAGTACGGATGCCGAGGCCGTTTGGATCGGCGGTCGCAAGACCCTGCGCGGGCGTGGTCCGCCAGCTTTCAGTCGGCGCCTGCGCGGGTTTCGGCTGCTAGCGGGCTTTGCGCGGCGATGGAAAGGCTGGCCGCTACGCCCGTTTCATCAAGCCGGGCGGCGACCGAAACCGCATCGGCAAGTTCGCCGATCGCCAGCAATTCGCGAAAGCTGCGCCGAGCCGCGTCACGGTCGAGTCCTTTGCTGGCAGCCAGAAACTCGACGATCCCGGGCGACGATGCCAGCAGTTGCCGGACGCCTTTCAGGTCGACGTAGAACAAGTGGCTCGGGTTTTTTACGCGATCGAACGTCGCCGCAGCGGCTAACGAATCTGCAGCAGGCAACTCCACCGCGCGGCGCAGCGCCGCCGGAGAACTCGCGACCCAAAAATCGTCGCCGACCACGGCATACGTGGCCGCCAACGGCCGGCCGCGGGGACCAGGCAAACCGGCGACCGAAGTCATCGCAATGCCGCCCAAGTCGATCGTCTCCAAGCTCGCTGCAGGCTGCGCCGCTTGGGCGTTGGTCGCAGCCGTCGCCGAAGTCAGCAGACTATGCACCACGGGTTCGGCCAGCTTGGCCAGCGACGGTCGCCCGTCGCCCGGTTCCAGCGGGCGGGTTTGCAGGCCCGCGACCAAATCCATCGGGAGCCGCGATTCGTGCTCACGGGAAGCCTCGTCGGGGCGCGGCACGAGATAGGCGCCGAAATCGGGGCCGATGCCGTGCGCCAAAGCGGCGGGCAACAACCAATCGCCCGATATGCCAGGCACGATCTCGGCCCCTGGCTCGTCGACCGCGTTGGCCGCAGCGCGCCTGGGCAGCGCGAAACGCCAAACGAGCCGTCCCCAATCAATTCGGCCGGCGACCGCCGCCAGTGCGTGGCGGGGAATCCGCTCGGCGAACGCGGCGCCTCCGCTGACGCTTTCGGCCGCCTCGCGCACGGCCGGCGGCAGGTCCGAGGTGCGCCAAGCGGCGAAACTTTCCAGCGTCGCTTGAGAGCCCAATTCGAGTCCGGCGACAATGTAATCGGTGGCTTGCCAGGTCTCGATCATCGCTTTCTGGAATCGCGCGTCCTGCGATTCGGGCGGCTTGCGTTTCAAATCGGCCAGCAGCCCTGCGTCCCAGGGACGCGGATTGACGAATAACCGCACGGCGGTTTGCGACGAGAGCCGCTGGCTGCCCGCCGCGTATCCTGGAAGCGAGGCCAACGCGCCGCGAGGTCCCTCGGCCGATGCACTCAAGGAAAGTGCGTCGCGAATCAGGCCTTCGTCGTTGGCGACGATCGCTAGGTTATCGAGCGTGGTGAGGTAAAGTTGATCGCGGTTCTCGCCCGAGGCGAGCCAATGGACTTCGCACCGCAGGCCGGCGTGTTCGAGCGTCGATGTTTTTTTCAACTTCCCGGCGTCGCGCTGCAGGGCGACGAGATTGTCGAGCACTCGCTTGAGCAGGCGCCGATCTTTGGCCTCCACCAACAACAGCGCAGGTCCGTCCGTGCTGTCGCCGGCCGGCGGCCAAACGGCGAACAGCGCTCGCCCGCCCAGAATTCCCGCCCAAACCTCGGCCGGCGAAGCGCCGAGCCGCTTGTGAAACTCGCTCTGCGCCATGCCGATCTTGGCGCCGTTTTGCCCGACCCAATGGGTCAACGGCGGGAAGTGCGCCAGCCGCTCGAACAGCGGTCCGTTCATGAAGCGCGCGACGTGCTCGGCCAGGCGGTCGGTCTCGATGCACAAGCCGACGTCGGACGGCACGAGCGCCGCCAGACTTACCGCTTGCGCGGTTTCGGGGTTGGGCGCTTGGGCTTCTACGACGCCCCCGCCGCCGAGCGATACCGCGAGCAGGCACGCCCAGATCAGCGACTTCCGCCACAGTTCGAGCCGCAGACGCCTCATGAACGAGAGCCCTTTTCGCCGGCCGCCAGCAATTGCAAGAAGCTGTTCAAGGCCCCAGCCGTGGGGCGAGTCACCGGTTTCAACCCGTCAGAAAGGCCATGCACCCAATCGGAAGCGGGATCGTTCGCCGACGCTTCGCCGGCGTCTTGCGGGGCGGCGCCGACGCCAGGAAAGAGCTGCATGGCCACCGCGAAACTCTGGCTCGTTTCGGCCGCCAAACCGCGGAAGGAATCGCTGCCTGTTGCCTGCTCTTCCAAGATCGGCGGTTGGCGCCCCGACAGACGGGCGACAGTGTCCGGCGCCATCGCGTGCTGCACTACGAGCGGCTCGCCTGGCTGTTTCTGGGGGGCCAAGCCGTCGTGGTTGCGGCCGGCAGGCTCCATTGCGATAGGGCCGACCGCCCAGCGCAGAGCGACGGCCAGCAGCATCGCGGCCGCCAAGGCGGCGAGCATCGAGACGCGGCGATGCAAGATGCGGCCGTCGAATAAGCGTTGGCGCCCTGGTAAAACGCGCTTTGAATGGCCTTCGGTCAGCGCGGCTGGTCGTGGCAAGCAGGAACCGGATGCGACCGCCATGTCGGTTAAGACTCTCGCGGCCAGATCGACGCCGGGTTCCGGCGGACGGCTCTGTTCGAGGCCAACCACAACCGCCTCGTAGGCCGCCGCCAGGTTGCGGCACTCGCGGCAGCACCGGGCATGCTCCGACAGCAGGAAGTCGGCGTCGAGACGCAATCGCTCATCGAGCAAATCGTTCAATCGAGATTCAAACTCTGCGCACTGCATCCGGGAACTCCTGGACGACGCCGCGGCGTCGTAATTGATCGGCCAACTCGCGGCGCGCCCGGCGGACCCAGGTTTTCACCGTTCCCACCGGGCAATCCAGCGATTCGGCGATTTCCGCGTAACTCAGTTGGTGTTCGTGAAACAAAACGAAAGCCTGCCGATATTCGACGCGCAAGCGACTCAAAGCGAATTCGACTTCCTCGGCCAGATTCCTTGCCTGCTGCCCGTCTCCCGCCCGATCGGGCAGCTTTTCGATTTCGTCCGTCTGCCTTGGCTGGCGCGTCCGCGAGGCTTGAAAACTACGGCATCGGTTGCCGGCGATCGCCAGCAGCCAGGGGCGGAACTCGCGGCGAATGTCGAAGCTTGCCAAACTTCGCAAAGCTCGAACGAATGCCTCCTGAGTCACGTCTTCGGCGTCCTGGCGATGGCCCAACATGCGGTAGCAAAGCCCAAAGACCTGACCGCGAAACTGATCGACGAGATCAGCCATGGCGGACTGATCCCCCCTCAGGCTTCGTCTGACCAGTTCGAGAACGTCCTCGGGCAACTGCACACCTCGGCGGCCGAACCTTCGACCTTCTGGAAGAGATTACCCGGCGAAGCGCGTTGCGGTTTCAGGCATTGGGCGGGTTTCCCGCGGATTTGCCTTCCCAAAAGCCTTCGACGCCAGGAGCTTAACGCCGGCGCCGTTCGATTCAAGGGCTTCCGCAGGGCGCGGTCAGCCGGCGACGTCGCGAAAGATGTCGGCCAGTTCTCCGGGCGATACGTCTTCCAAGCGCTTGCCGCGGCGGTCGAGTTGCTCGTTGACCTTGATTGCCGTTTCCTGCATGGAGGAATGGGTTTCTTCCGAACCGCCATACAGCACGAAGTTCTTGCCCCGCGTCAGACGGGTATGACCGTCGTCGCCATCGAGCCCCAACCCGAGTATCGCGGCTCGCTTACGTTCTTTGCGGCTGGCTTTCAATGGAGACGCCTCGTGGTCCAAAGGGGATCGCACGGTTGGGAATTCCAGGGGACCATCGGCTCCCTATCAACTATAAGTCGGCCAAAGAATGAGGGTCAAGGCGCCTTAATTGCCTCTCGGACCGTTTGTTTAGCCAATTTGAAGGCGGTTGCGAGGGTCTGGGCTCGAGCTTCCATCTGCTCGTGCGTCAGGCTGCGCGGCCCGGCGTTGACCGGAAGCCCGGCAATGGCTTCGGTCAGCGGCATTAGATCCAGGAATTCGCGGTAACGCCGTTTCAATGCGTCGTCATCGGTCGACATAGAGTGCTACTCCTTCCCCGCGGGCTGCGTAGCTTCGCACGACGCTTGCTATCGCCGCAATTCAACGCTTGAAACTAGCCAGCGGCGGTAGCCTGAGCAAGCGCAAAACGGTCGCTTTGGAGCGCAGTCGGGCGCGCAGCCGTTTTCCAGGCCAGCATGGACTGTTCGCAGCGGAGAGGCACGGCGGCGGCCGGGGGAGAATCCGTCCAGCGGCGCGCTGGGGCGAGATGCGCTGCCAAAACGAGCAACAACAACTCGTTAAGGACTGCCCCTGCCGAGAAGACCCGCCGTATGGAAACCCGCCTGACGTTGTTCGAGCAGGGGGCCTATACCCCCCTTCTTCGTCAAACTGGTCAACGGCGTTTGAAGAACTTGTTCAAGACGTCGGCCGCGGCGCCCCCAGTGTCGAGGTTACCGCTTTTCGGAGGAATCGGGGGCAACTTGCCGGGAGTCCGTTTCTTGTCGGGCGCCGCCTTGCCGGCCTCGGCCTTTTCGGCGGTTGCTTCGACCGTTTCCCTCGCTTGCCCGTCCAAGTTTTCCCCGGAAAGCGAGGTCGACGCCGATGCATCGCGTTTTGAACTCAGGTCGATCTCGCTCGTCTCGTTGACGTTGATCACCCGCGTTTCGGTCGAGCCTTCCTTGTCCTTATCGGTCAACCATTGGCTGACGTCGATGTTGTCGCTGGCGCCTTCCGCTGTTCGTGCAGCGGCCTCTTTGACGCTTTCGACCTTGGGGCGTTTTTTGGCGGCAGTCGTGGCGAGGACACAAACTTCGAACTCCAACGGCCCGACCGTGAGTTTGTCGCCTGCTTTCAATTCTCGCTCGCCCGCGACGCGCTCGCCATTAACGAGCGTGCCGTTTTTGCTGCCGAAATCTCGAATCGCCAAAAAGCCGTCTTCCACCAGCAGTGCGCAGTGGTGTCGGCTAATCAAGTCGCTTCGAGGTCTAAGCTGGCAGTCTTCCGCGCGCCCAATGAAGAACTTTGGGCCCGGGATCAACAGTTCTTGCCCCGCACTCTTGCCCACCAAAACTTTCAGTCTTACTTCCATTGCGCGACATTGCTCCGCGGAAAGGTACGGGAACAATCAAGAATCAACGTAATCAGCGCGGTATACGAGCACCTTGCTTAAAAGCCCTGTCGCACGCTCGATCTTGACCGAAAAATATAAATGAACTGCCCTCACTCAATTCATCGGCAATCCAACACGGACTGCCTGAAAACATTATAGGTATGAACAAACGCCGACGACGAAATGTCGGCTTTAATCGATTGCGATCCTTGCGACTCATTCATGGCGCCGCCGTTGACTTCGGCACTGCGAATGCAGTGTACGCCTGCTCTCAGTTCCAGCTTCCTTCGCCATCTTCTCAGATTTGTCGTGGAAATCAATCCCCTTTATTCCTGAATTTATCGCAATTGCCTTTTAGCGCCGCGCATTCCAAGACGGCGCTGCGTACTTATCTTGGGCCAGGTCCGCCGCCCGTTGGCGGAGCGATTCGCTCAGCGGCGCCGCCCGGGCCGCGATCTCCAAACTCTGCACTAACTTGCCCGAAAACAACGACCGCCACTCCTCCCACGAACGCACTTGGCGGCATAGATCTTCAATGCCCGGCAACTCCGGGGCGGCAGCCGAACGGCGTAGCAGCAGGCTGCCGTGCTGCAAGACCGAGCCCCCTCTTCGGCGTTGGGCGCTGCCCCCCACTTTTGACGTGCCAATCAAGATGTCGCCGATGCCCCGCCGGTTGAAGCACAGAAACGGTTCGGAGGAAGCAGATGCCGGGCGCGGAGCAGACAGAGTTTCATACAGTTCGGCGGAAATGCCCGCCGAAGCCAACGCCCCAACGAACGCAGCATGAACAGCCCGATAGAGCCGTTGCGAGTCGCGGGCCAGCGCGTGGCGAGCGGGGACGGTTAGCGAATACGTCAGTTCTGCATCGTGAACGATGGCGCCCCCGCCGCTTTGCCGGCGAACGAGCGGACAAGAACGGCTGGCCGTGTGAATCTGACGACTCGCCACGCTTTGAAAGTACCCGAGCGAGAGGGTCGGCTCCGACCAGCCGTAGAATCGCAGCGTCCACTCGTCATCTTGACCGCCGCTCTCCAGCAGCGCCTCGTCGACCGCCATGTTCCAGGCGCCAGGGCCCGGCGGATCGAGGATCAGGCGGCAAGCGAGCATGGAGCAAAGAGAGGGGGGCAGGGAGTAGGAAAATCGATCGGCGGCGGCGTTCTCGCTCGGCGCCCGCTATTTTACGGCGATCACGCTTTCGGCCACGTCATCACCGGCTTGCGAGCGGCTTGCACTTCGTCGGGACGACTGGTGATCGTGGTGTGAGGCGCTTCGTGCAACAGATCGGCCGGCTCTTCGGTGATGCGAAACATCGTCTGGGCGAAGGCGTCGAGCGTTTCCTTGCTCTCGGTTTCGGTCGGCTCGATCATCATCGCCTCGCGAACCGTGAGCGGGAAATAGATGGTCGGAGCGTGGAAGCCATAGTCGAGCAAACGCTTGGCGATGTCCATCGCCGATACGCCCTTTTCGGCCTTCAGCCTGGCTGCCGAAGCGACGAATTCGTGCATGCAGCGGTCGCCTTGAGGCACAGGGAAGATGTGCTTCAACCGGCTGAGCAGATAGTTGGCGTTCAGCACGGCGTTCTCGCTGACGCGCCGCAACCCGTCGGGCCCGTGCGTACGCAGGTAACAATAGGCTCGAATCAACACCCCGACGTTGCCGAAGAAGCTGCGCACGCGGCCGATCGATTGCGGCCGATCGAAGGCCAGGCGATAGGTCTCGCCGTCGCGCACGACGACCGGCACGGGCAGATAGGGCTCCAGCTTTTTGCGCACCGCGATTGGCCCGGCGCCGGGGCCGCCGCCGCCGTGCGGTCCGCTGAATGTCTTGTGCGGATTGAAGTGCATCATGTCGGCGCCGCAATCGCCGGGCCGGCTGATGCCGAGCATGGCGTTCATGTTGGCGCCGTCGAGATAGATCAGTCCGCCCGCCTCGTGGACCAGGTCGGCGATCTGGCGAATCTGCCGGTCGAACATGCCCAGCGTGTTGGGATTGGTGATCATGAACACCGCCGTCTCGGCGTCGAGCTTGGCCCGCAGATCGTCCAGATCGACGAAACCCTTGGGCGTACTCTTCACGGTGACCGACTCGAAGCCGACCATCGCAGCGCTGGCCGGATTGGTGCCGTGCGAACTGTCGGGCGCCAAGACTTTGGTGCGCGGCTGGCCTTGATGGCGAAAATAGGCCCGAGCCGCCAGCAGCGCCGTCATTTCGCCATGCGCGCCGGCCGCCGGCTGCAGCGACACGGCATCGAGCCCGGCGATCTCGGCCAGCATTTCCTGCAATTCCCAAAGCAACTGCAGCAAGCCTTGCAGCGTGTGCTCGGGCTGATACGGGTGCAGGTTGGCCAGGCCCGGCAGCGCGGCGAGCCGCTCGTTGCGCTTGGGGTTGTACTTCATCGTACACGAACCGAGCGGATAGAAATGCGTGTCGACCGACATGTTCAAGGTCGAGAGGTTCGTGAAGTGCCGCACCACGTCGGGCTCGGCCAACTCGGGCAAAGCCGGCGGCTCGGCGGCCAGCGCTTCGGCCGGCAGCAATTCTTCCAGCGGCGTCTCGGGCACGTCCGACTTCGGCAATCGCGCGGCACGACGCCCAGGCTTCGACAATTCGAACAACGGCAGCGTGGCTCGGGTATTTCGCATCAGGTTCTCGTTACTGAAGCAGGTTCGGTCTTAAACGTTCTGGCGCACTTGAGGGGGGCAACGTACTGGAACGATTTACACCGCACCCAAACAATTGGCCAGGGCGTCGATCTCGGCCTTGGTGCGCTTTTCGGTGACGGTCACCAAGAAACAATCGGCCAGTTCCGGATACCAACGCGCGAGCGGCACGCCGGCGAAGAACCCGGCCTTTTCGCCCTGGGCCAACAGCTCCTCGACTTCGCCCTGGCTGTCGCGCACGACGAACTCCTTGAACGCCGGGCGGTCGAAGGCCGGGGCCAGTCGCTTGCCGGCAGCCAACCGGCCGAGGGCGTAGCGGCTTTTGCGCAGGCAAAGCTCGGCTACCTCGCGCATGCCTCGCGGCCCCATCAACGATAGGTAAATCGCAGCCCGCAAGGCGTACAGGCCCTGATTCGTGCAGATGTTGCTGGTGGCCTTTTCGCGGCGGATGTGTTGTTCGCGCGTTTGCAGCGTCAACACCCAACAGCGCTTGCCGCGACGATCGACCGTTTGCCCGGCGACGCGGCCCGGCATCCGCCGCACGAGTTTCTCCCGACAAGCCATGATGCCCAGGTACGGCCCGCCATAAGCCATCGGGCTGCCGAGCGACTGGCCTTCGGCCACGACCACGTCGGCGCCGTAGTCGCCCGGCCGCTTCAGCAGGCCCAAGCTGATCGGATCAACCGACACGGCCAGCAAGGTGCCGGCATCGTGCGCGATGCGGGCGATTTCGTCGACCTCTTCGAGGCAGCCGAAAAAGTTCGGCTGCTGAACGAGCACGCACGCCGTGTGCTCGTCGACCGCCGCGGCCAACTCGGCGGGCGAAACGCCGCCTGTCGCCGCGCCGACCGTTACCAACTCGATGCCCAGGTTGTTCAAGTGCGTCGCCAGAATCTGCCGGTATTCCGGGTGAACGCTGGCAGCCGTGACGACGCGGCCGTGACGCCCCGTGGCGTGCATGCACATGAAGGCTGCTTCGGCCGCCGCGCTGCCGCCGTCGTACAAACTGGCGTTCGAGACGTCCATGCCCGTCAGCCGGCAGATCAGCGTCTGATACTCGAAAAAGGCTTGCAGGTTGCCCTGGCTGGCTTCGGCCTGGTAGGGCGTGTACGAAGTGTAATACTCGCCGCGCGAAGCGAGCATGTCGACCGCGGCAGGGATGAAGTGGTCGTAGCTTCCGGCCCCCAGAAAGCAGACGCGCTGGTCGGCCGAGACGTTCTTGTTCGCCAGGCGGCTGAGGTGCGAGGTCAGTTCCAATTCGGTCAGGGCCGGCGGCAGATCGAGCGGGCGAGCGAGCCGCAGTTCGCTCGGCACCATCTCGAACAAGTCGTCGATCGAGCCCACGCCGATCGCGTCGAGCATCGCTTTTTGGTCTTCGGGCGTATTGAGCAGGTAGGGCATTGATTATCGTGAAAACAAGCGGAAGACGTGGTTTGCGACGCGGGTAAATCGCGAAAACGCGAAAGGGCGAAACTCGTGGGGCGTTGAGGCTCAAGAGCGCCGCCAACTAAAGCGAATCAATCGTTGACGCATCGGCGGTTCAGGCGAGTATTCTTTCTTTTCGCGTTTTCGCCCTTTCGCGATCTCTCATTTTCAGCATCAATGCTGCTCTTCGGCGCACTGCTTTTGGTACGCGGGGTAATCCATCAAATTCTTCAGCGCCGCTTCGTCGGCCAGCCGGACTTTGATCATCCAACCTTCGCCGTAAGGATCGGCGTTGAGCGTTTCGAGCTTGTCGCCCAGCCCTTCGTGGACGGCGACCACCTCGCCGGCGACCGGGCTGTAAAGATCGCTGACGGCTTTGACCGATTCGATCTCGCCGAAGGCTTCGCCCGCTTTCAGTGGGCGGCCGACGGCCGGCAGTTCGATGTAGACCAGGTCGGTGAGGGCTTCGAGCGCAAAGGCCGAAACGCCGATCGTGGCGATCTTCGCGCCTCCTTCATCTTCGACGCGAACCCATTCGTGAGTTTTGGCGAACAGCAATTCATCGGGCGTCACAGTCGAGGCTCCTGGAAACGGAACTTGAAATATAAAAGGCTTGGTCGCGCGCCGCGCGGCGCCGCTCAACGACGTTTATAGAAAGGCAACTCGACGACGCGGGCCGGTTCCTGCCGGCCGCGGATATCGACGGCCAATTCGGTTCCCGGCGCCGCGGCGGCCGGTTCGACGTAGGCCATGGCGATCGGTTTTTCCAAGGTCGGCGAGAACGTGCCGCTGGTGATTTCGCCCGTCCGCCGGCCCTCGAACAACACGGGGTAACCTTCGCGCGGCACGCGTTTGCCCGCCAGTTCAAGACCGATGCGGCGCGGCAGCTTGGGATCGCCGGCGATCGCGGCCAGGGCCTCTCGGCCGGTGAACTCGCGGCCTTCCAGATCGACGGCGAAGGCCAGCCCGGCCTGATAGGGATTGATCTGCTCGGAAAGTTCGTGGCCGTACAGCGGCATGGCCGCTTCGAGCCGCAGCGTATCGCGGCAGCCGAGCCCGGCCGGCGTGGCGCCCGCATCGACCAGTCGCTGCCAAACGCCGGGCGCCGCTTGCGAACCGACGATCAACTCGCAGCCGTCTTCGCCCGTGTAGCCGGTGCGGCTGGCGATGCCCCCATATCCGGCAATCCCGTGCCCGGCGATGCGAGTTTCGCAGCCGGTGTAATACTTCAGGCTCGCCAGTTCGACGTCGACCAGTTCCTGCGCGAGTTCCAGCGCCCGCGGGCCTTGCACGGCCAGCATCGCCCAATCTCGCGTGACGTCGGTCAGGCGAACGTGCTCGGCGGCGGCCAGCCGGGGCTCGAGCCAGGCCAGAATCTTCGGCCGATTGCTGGCGTTGACGACTAGCAGATGATACGAATTCTCGGCGGCGTCCTGCAGGTGATAGACCAGCACGTCGTCGAGAATGCCGCCCGCCTCGTTCGTCACCAGGCCGTAGCGAATGCGTCCGGGCCTGAGATCGGCGATGCGGCGCGTGACGAGCCGATCGAGAAACGCGGCGGCGCCGGCGCCGTCGAACCGCAGCCGGCCCATGTGCGAGATATCGAACAACCCCGCCGCCGTGCGGGTGGCCAGATGTTCGGCCGTGATCGAGTCGTACTGCACGGGCATCGCCCAGCCGGCGAACTCGACCATTCGCCCGCCGTGCGAAGCGTGCCAATCGTAAAGCGGCGTCCGGGCCAGCGTCTCGTTCATATTCTTTCTAGGGTCAACGACGTGCCGCCGCGCGATCGCGACTGCACACATCTTGCCTTCACCGCGGGGGCGAAGCATGCACTCCCCGCCGGCGCGAGCCTAAGCCTGTCCAGGCGTCCGAGGAATGCCGAGTTGCCAATGAAACAATTCCGCCCCCGAGAGAGCATTGTAGCGGAGCGGCGGAGCGTTGCTAGGGTCGGCGGCGGCCGGTTCGAACGCGGCCGCATTGAACACAGTTCTCGTTTTCTTCCTATGAGGTTGCCTTTCGCTAAAGCGAACGAATGTTCATTGTCGCGTTTCGCTCCGCGAAACGGCGTTTTTTCGCGGAGCGAAAAACGACAGTCCCCTCTGCGGCAATAACCGCCCGCGGTTTTTCCGAGGGCGTGCGAGAATCCGCCGTAAGATGCGTCTCGCGAGAAGCCGCCGGCTATCTCGAGAACTTGTTGACACATGCAATTCAAACGTTTATTTTTGTAGATAATCTGCAACCGCGGCGCATTTCCAGGAGCTTCAATTCATGCCAGGCGATCGTACTGAGCCGCTGACGGCGGCGGAATGGAAAGTGATGAACGCCATCTGGCGCCGCAAACGCTGCGCGGCCCGCGAGGTGTGCGAGGAAGCCCGCCGCAAGTACGGTTGGGCGCCGAGCACGGTGAAAACGCTGCTCCGCCGGCTGGTGGAAAAGGGCTATTTGCGAACCACGCAGGTCGGCAACAGCTTCCTCTACCGACCCACGCGGCCTGCCCTGCAGTCACTGCAGAAAGCGGCTGACACGCTCTTGCACAACGCTCTGGAAGGCACGGTCGGGCCACTGTTGGCCCACATGGTCAAGCGCAGCCAACTTTCGGCGGACGAGCTGGCCGAGCTGCGCGCGTTGCTCGACGAACGACAGGACGAAGAACCTCCTACGCGAAAGGGCCGGTCATGATCGACGCGCTGAACTCGTGGGCCGAAAGTTGGTCGGACTGGGCGCTCGCGGCGCTGGTCGAAGGAACGCTGCTGTTTGCCGTCGCCAGCCTCGTGTGGCGACTGACGGCGCGGCGGGCCTCGTCGCAATTCGGTTATTTGCTGTTTCTCTTGGTGCTCGTTCGATTGGCCGTGCCGATCGCCGTCGCCGTGCCGGCCGGTTGGGGCTGGCTATCTCCCCGCGACGCGCTCGGCCGGGCCGTGGCCTGGCTGGGCGAGGATCGTGCGGCGAAAGCGAACCCGCGGGCGACGATGCCGGAATCGATCGAACCGGCGCCGCCGGAACTCAGCGCCGACTGGCTCACGGCTCATGCCGACCTGCTGCCGCGAGCGGCAGAGTCGAACAGCGTTTTCGCACAGCCGGCGTCAGCGGCCTCGTTGTCATTCGAAGCCTGGCTGATGCTGCTTTGGGCGGGCGTTGCGGCGGTGCTGCTCGTGCGTCTGTTTCGGGAGCAAGCGAAATGGGCGCGGCGTTTCGACGGCGCTCCCGCGCTCGATGCTGCGGCCTTGCCGCTCGACTATACGGCTTTGTGCCGGCGCGTCGGACTCCGGCGCCGCGTGGCGATTATAGGCAGTTCCGCCGTCGAATCGCCCGCCGTGTGGGGCGTGTTTTGCCCCCGGCTGGTCGCGCCGCCGGGTTTGGTCGAGCGGCTGCCGCGAGAGCAACTCGCCTGGGTGTTGGCGCACGAACTGGCCCATGTGCGCCGGGGCGACCTGTGGGTCGTGCTCGCGCAGCGCTTGTTGCAGATTGTTTACTTCTTTCATCCCGCCGTCTGGCTGGCTAACCGGGCGATCGATCGCCAGCGCGAATACGCCTGCGACGATGCGGCCTTTGCCGCGGTCGATTGCGCCGGGCGAGATTGCGGCAGCGCCTTGGTTTCGGTCGCTGCCTGGGCCTTGGGCGAGTCGCCGCAGCCGGCTCTGGGCTTGTTTAGTGCGCCTTCGCTGCTGAAGCGGCGCGTCTCGCGGTTGCTCGCTGCGCGCCCGGAAACCGCGCTGCGGCTTTCGCCCGCGTCGCTAGCAGCGCTGGCGATCGCGGCACTACTGGTTCTGCCGCACGTCCGCGCGGCAGAGTCCGCGGCTGCGAAAAAGCCAAACGGCAAAGCGGCAGCGACGCAGGACGACACGGCGCCCACTGCGAAACCGGCTTCAGACGAAACTCGCGCCGCAGCGCCCAAGAAGGCGCCCGGCGAAGCCAAAGCCCCGAACGCGCCTCCCTCGTTGGAAGCGCGCGCCGCGGCGCTCAAAGCCATCCGCCAGGCGCGCGGCTGGCTCTCGCCCGACCCGGAAGCATTCCGTACCTCGGGGTTGCGATTTGCCGAAGACCCGCGAAACGAATTCGTCACGGCAACTTTTGCTGGCGGCCCCAATACCGACGGCGCGCTGGCAAACTTGATTCAATTCCCCGAACTGCAGCGAGTCCAACTTCGGGGAAACAAGCTTACGGAAGCGGGTTTGACCCATGTTGGCCGGCTGAAGAATCTCACATGGTTGGGTTTGAACTTTACGCCCACCGACGATCGAGGGCTTTCTCGCCTCGCTGCGCTCGACAAGCTCCAAACCCTCGATTTGTCGCAGACCAAGGTCACGGGCCGCGGCATGCAATGGCTGACGCTGCTCAAGAATCTGCGCAGCCTCGAACTCGACGTTACGGTCGTAGATGACGACGGGCTCCGACGCCTGGCCGGGCTGGACGCGCTGGAGAACCTCGGTTTTAGCGATACGAAGATTACCGACGCAGGGCTCACCAGCCTGAGCAAGCTGCCCAACCTGGCCGGGCTTTCGCTCCGCGGCGACGCCATCACCGACGCCGGAGCGGAGCATTTGAGCCGCCTGAAGAAACTGAAATCGCTCGATCTCGACGGCACGCAAATCACCGACGCCGGACTACAGCAGCTCGACCCACCACGAAAGCTGACGACGCTGTATGTCAGAAATACGAGAATTGGCGATGCTTCGGCCGATTGGATCAGCAAGCGCACTAACCTCGCCTATCTCGACTTGGGGAACACGGGAATCACCGACGCGGGCCTGGCGAAGCTGGCCGGTTTGACCAGGCTCGAATACCTGAGCTTGGCCGGCACGCAGATCACCGACGAGGGCCTGAAAAGCCTGGCCGGCTGCGCGAAGCTCAAGGTGTTGCGGTTGGTCGACACCGCCATCTCCGATGCCGGCTTGGCTCATCTCAAGCCGCTCACGGCCTTGGAGAACCTGGACTTGAGCGGCACGAAGATCGCCGACCCTCGGCTGGAGCCGCTCAAAGCCCTGCCGCGGCTGGCTCAAGTTGGAGTCAGAAGCACGTCATTGACCGATTCCGACGTTTATCGGGCCCTGCCGCAAACGAATCCCAATGTGCGAAAGATCCTCGCTGCGCTCGAAGAGAACACCGAACTGGAATTCGTCGACCAGCCATTGAGCGACGTCGTGGAGTATCTGCGCGAACGCCACGACATCCAAATCCAGTTAGACATCCGCTCGCTCGTGAAGGCAAAAAAGAACGCGGACCTTCCGATCACGATGCAATACCGGGGCGGGCCGCTCAGCGAGGCGCTGAAACGGCTGTTCGCCAAATACGATCTGGCGATGGCCATCCGGCATGAAGTCTTGATGATCGGGGCCAAACCGCTCTCGCCCGAGCCGCCGAGCCTTCCGATCCTGCCCGCCGGAGAAAAACTTTCGCCGATCCCAGCCAAGGCGCTCGCCGAGTTGACCGAATTGGAATTCGTCGAGCAGCCGCTGAGCGACGTGGTGGAATACCTCAAGGAGCGTCACGACATTGAAATCGTGTTGGACAACGAAGCCTTGACCAAGGCTGGCATCGGTTCCGACACACCCGTGACGCGCGTCATTCGAGGCATCACGTTGAAATCGGCCCTGGAATTGATGCTCGGCGAGCTCGACTTGACCTGCTTCGCCGAAGGCGACCGCCTCGTCGTGCGGCCGATTCCCTGACGGCCAAACTTGGACGGACAACAGCACGCCATTGCCGTAAGGTTTGTCGGCCGGATCGCCGATCGGCCCGTGATGGTGCTCGACCTCGAAGCGGTGGAGTTGCAGGATCAACTTGCCGTCGAACTCCAGTCGCTCGTATTCCGGGCCGCCGTGAGCGCTTGTGCAGCCGAGCAATTGCTGATACCAGCGGCTGCTGGCTTCGACATCGTGAACCGCGAGCAGGGGTTGAGAGCGTATGGCAACTCCTGGGTTACTCGCTGGACTCGATTGCGATCACGATTTTATCTACATCTTCGTCGGCAACCTCATTGATCGGATATATGCCGTCAAACGCCTCGTCCGACGGATGCCAAAATCGGCAATCGAGAATATAGAGCGGGAAGTAAACCCGCATCAGATTGTGGCTCCAGCGAAAATTCGTGACAAATCCGCTCGGCGCCCATTCATACCATTTAACTCCCCATCCAACGCGCCTGAGCCCGAACGAGGCCGGCTCATACCGCCCGCCAAGGGAAAGCAGAACGTAGCTGCCCACGTAAAACGCGATGATCGCGGCAACCACGATCGCTGCCAAACGCTTTGGAGACTTTGGAGCCATAGTTCGCGACCTAGTTTGGTCTCCGGTTCCCCAACGTGGCGACGCATCGCCGGAGCCTATTGGCGTAACATAGGAGCGACTCTGGCGTTTTCTCGCGCCTCCGCCCTTGGGGGACCGTGGTTTGCCAATTATACCAACTGTGCCGAATATGCACTCCGCGGCCCGCCGGCAAACCTGAACGTCGCCCAAAACGAAACTGGCAACGGCCTGCGGAGGGCGCCGATTCAAACCGTAGACGGACGATTGTCGGGCATGGATGAGCCCCATTGGGTTGTCCGGGCGGCCGCAAGGCGCCCGGGCCGTCTCTCCGCGAGACCACCGGTTTTTCCATGCCCGAATCGCGAAACCTCAAGGCCGATCTGGCTGCGCTGACGCTGTTGGCGCTGACCGTCTTTCTGGCGATCGCGCTGGCCACTTACGACCCGGCCGACCCGCCGAGCAATCTGGTCTATCCGCCGGCGACCGAAATCCACAATGCCTGCGGGCGCGTGGGCGCCGTCGTGGCCCGCGTGCTGTTCGAAGGGCTCGGACTGGGGGCCTATTATCTGATTCTGTCGTTGGCCGTGCTCGCCGCGGCCCTGCTGCGCCGGCAGGAAATCAACGAGCGCGGGCTGCGCGCGGCCGGCTGGGCGATGTCGCTGGCCGGCTTTGCCGCGCTCGCCGCGCTGGCGGCGCCCGAGTGGTCGCCGGGGCCGGTGATCGGCTCGGGCGGATATTTGGGCGCCGCGGCCCGGGGTCTGCTCGAAATGCACTTCGCCACGGCGGGGGCTTACATTCTGGTCGTCAGCGTACTGGCGGGCGGGCTGCTGTTGTCGACCGATTATCTGTTGGTGCGTCTCTCGGCCTGGGCGGTGGCGGGTCCGGCCAAGGGCGTCGGCATGGCGCTGGGCGGCGTGGGCAGTATCTACGACAAGCGCCGCACTCGTCCGCGCACCGATCTGGCCGGGCCGAACGACGGCGAAGCCGGCGCCGGCCCCCAAATTCGCATCTCCGGCAAGATCGTCGAGGAAACCCTATCAACCGAAGCCAAGGAGGAACCGACCGCGGCGGTCGCCAAGAAGACCGACCGCAAAGCCGTGGCTGCAGCGACGCCCGATTCGCAGCCTGCCCCCGAACCGCCGGCCAGCGAGCCGCGCGTGCGGCCCCCCTTGAAGAAGAAGGACGCCCGCGAAGAAGTCATGCAGGAACTCGACGCGGCGGTGAGCCAGCAGCAGGAATCGACCGACTACGAACTGCCGTCGATCGAGTTGCTGATGGAGAGCGAGCCGTTCGCTTTCGAAGAACAGGAAAAGGAGGTGCGACGCAAAGCCAAGATTCTGGAAAAGACGTTCCTCAACTTCGGATTCAACGTCAAAGTGGTCGAGATCGAAACCGGACCAGTCATCGCCCAGTTCGAAGTCGAATTGGAAGCCGGCTTGCGGCTGTCGAAAATCACCAGCCTGGCCGACGACCTGGCCATTGCCCTGCGCGTGCCGAGCGTGCGGATCGTGGCGCCGATCCCGGGCAAGAACACGGTCGGCATCGAAGTGCCCAACGAAGAACGGCAACTCGTTCGGCTGCGCGAGGTGATCGAAGAGGCCAATGGCAAGTCGCAGAAGATGAGGATTCCGATCTACTTGGGCAAAGACGTCTCGGGCAATCCGCTGGTGGCCGACCTGGCGACGTTGCCGCACTTGCTGATCGCCGGTCGCACGGGCACCGGCAAGAGCGTTTGCCTCAACACGATCATCGTGTCGATGTTGATGACGCGGCGGCCCGACGAAGTGCGGATGCTGATGATCGACCCCAAGATGGTCGAACTCAGCCCCTACAAGACGCTGCCGCACCTGATGCACCCGGTGGTGACCGACATGCGGAAGGCCGAAGCGATTCTGGCTTGGGCCGTCGACAAGATGGAAGAACGCTACGCCCTGCTGGCCCGGGCCGGCGTGCGGCATATCTCGAGCTACAACCAACTCGGCGAAGAAGAGTTGATGGACCGCTTGCAGCCCGAGAGCGACGAAGAGCGCGACAATATTCCCACGCACTTGCCGTATATCGTGATCGTGGCCGACGAAATCGCCGACCTGATGATGACGGCCGCCAAGGAGGTGGAGACCCATATTATTCGCCTGGCTCAAAAGAGCCGGGCCGTCGGCATCCACCTGGTGCTGGCCACGCAGAAGCCGACGGTCGACGTGATCACCGGCTTGATCAAGTCGAACCTGCCTGCGCGGATCGCGTTCCAAGTGGCCAGCCGCACCGACAGCCGCGTGGTGCTCGACGAGATGGGGGCCGACAAGCTGTTGGGCAACGGCGACTTGTTGTTCCTGTGGCCGGGCACCAGCACGCTGCTGCGCGGGCAGGGCACGTACGTCAGCGACGAAGAGATCAACCGCGTGGTCGATTGCGTCGGCACGACCGAACCGGAATTCGTCACGGAACTGGTGCAGTTGAAGGTCGCCCAGGCGGGCGAGGCCGACGCGAACCGCTTCAAGAATCGCGACGAGTTGTACGAAGCCGCCATCGACATCGTGATTCGCGAAGGCCGCGGCAGCGTTTCGCTGTTGCAGCGGGCGCTGGGCATCGGCTACGGCCGCGGCGCGCGGCTGATCGACTTCATGGCCGAAGACGGCATCGTAGGCGCCTACAACGGTTCGCAGGCTCGCGAAGTGCTGATCACGCTGGAACAATGGCAAGAGATGAGCGGCCAGAACGCCGAAGCCGCGCCGGCCCCGCCCAAGCGAGCCCGCAACAAGATTCTCCCCTCGCCGGCCAAGCGCGAAACCGCGGACGAAGACGATGAAGAAGAAGCGGCGGACGAAGAAGAAGACGAATCGGACGAAGACGAATATAATCAGGACGAGGACGAAGAAGACGGCGACGACGAGGAGGATGGGTATGAAGGCGACGAGGAGGAGTACGACGAGGAGTCTTACGAAGCCGAGAGCGCGTAGATGAACGGCTATCGTCCGGTCCCGCAATGGATTCCGGCTCTCGGTTGCGCCGGAATCGTGTTGGCGGTCTCGCTGATGTGCCTGATGCCGATCGTGTTGGTCGACGTGATGAACGACGCCATGCAGCGGCTGAATCTCAGTCCGCCGGCGGCCTTTCTGGCGGTGCTCGGCATTCTGGTCGGCGGCCTGGTGAACGTGCCCGTGTTTCGCATCGAGCGGACCGAAGTGCAGCCGGTCGAAATGATGGGGGCCTTCGGCTTGTGGGGTTTTACGCCCCGTTTTAAGCGGATGCGCCCCAATACGATCATCGCCGTCAATCTCGGCGGCTGCGTGATTCCGACGGCGCTGGCCGCGTGGGAGTTGCTGAGCCTCGCGCGGGCCGGCGGCTGGCCGCTGACGGCGGTGGGGTTCGTCGCCGGCATCAACATTGCGGCGTGCTATTTCGCCGCGCGCCCGGTGACGGGCATCGGCATCATGATGCCCGGTTTCGTTTCGCCGCTCAGTTCGGTGCTGGCGACCTGGGTGTTGCTCGGCGGCGACGCTTTTGCCGACTACCGGGCGCCGGTGGCCTTCATCGCCGGCGTGTCCGGCCCCTTGATCGGCGCCGATTTGCTGCATCTCAAAGATATCACGCGCGTTTCGGTCGGCATGTTGTCGATCGGCGGCGCCGGCACGTTCGACGGGATCATCCTCTCGGCCGTGCTGGCGACCGTGTTGGTCTGAAACGATCGGAAGTGGCGGGCGCCCCGCGGCGCTCGACGCGCGTCATTTGGCTTCCGACTCGGGCGCGGGCTGAAGTGCGGCGGCCGAGCGGAGCCAAACCTCGGCCAGGTCCGGACGATCGAGCTCCTGGGCCAAAGTCGCCAAGCGCAAGCGGACCTGCATGTCGCTAGGCCGTTCCCAAGCCGCCTTGTGCAGTTCTGAAAACTCGACTTTGACTTCAGCGATTTTGCTAGCCGTCTCGCTTTCCGCGAAAGAAAGCTCTTGCTCGCCCACCTCACCATAAGCCTGGGCGAGCTTGAAATGCGCCGTGTAGTCTTTGGGATGCGATTCGACTGCCCGTTCGAGCGCCTCCGTCGCCTCGCGAGCCTCGCCTTCCTCGAGCAGCATCGTTGCGTGCAGGAGCAGCCCGTCCAGGTTGTCGGGCTGCTGCTCGAGCGCGCGGCCAAGAGCGACTTTGGCAGCAGCAAGCCGGGTTTGAGCGTAATGACATTTCGCGCGGAGCACGTCGAATTCCGGGAGTTCGGGACATTTGGCAAGCGTCTTCAAAGCACCGGCATAATGCGCGTGTTCGACCTGGCAGCTTGCCAACTCTTGCCTGATTTCATCCGCATTCGGCTGGTCGCTCCGGCGGCGCAGAGATTCTTCGTAGAGCGCTATAGCCTCCTCGAACCGCCCGAAGTCCTTGTGAATCAGCCCCAGCAGACGGTGGGGCCGCGGATCGGTCGGATCGAGCTCGGCCGTGCGCTCCAAATGCGGAAGGGCCTTGCCGATGGCGCCCAAATCGTAATACGACGCGGCCAGCCAGCGATGCGCGTCTACCGATTGCGGATCTTGTTTCACGGCCTGTTCCAGCACGGCTTGCGCCTCGACGTGCCTGCCCAGGTAATACCAGGCCTCGCCCATCAACGTTAGCGCCGCCGTTTCAAGATCCGGCGCTTGTATGGCTTTGCGAAGCTCGTCGAGGGCGGGATAAGCGTATCCCTTCTCCAGCAGCACGGCGCCCCGCAAAAAGCTCGCCTGCGGCGACGACGGCTCCGACGCTTTCAGTTCACGAGCATAACGGCGCGCCAGGCTCCAATCTCCGCGGTCCAGCGCAGCCAGCCCTTCCTTGAACTGGTCGCGGGAGAAGCCGAAACCGTAGTAACGCGCCGCCATTGCCGCGAGCAAGCTTGCAGCGACGGCAATTCCGCCAAAGCACAGCCGTCGATGCGCTGAAAACCTTGGGCGCCGCGTCTTGGCTTCGCTTTCAGTCTTATCCGCCGTCACTGAAATTCCTCCCAAGGGAAAGCCGCGGCGACGGTTCACCTTCCGAAACCGGTTCCAACAGCGTCACTTGCCCGGCGAGCGAACGCGCATCGAGCGTTTGCGTCAGCCCTGACGGCCAATGGACGACGAGCGTGCCCGCTTCGGAGTCCTTTGGCAGTGCAAAGTAAAGGCTACGAGCGCTGTGCGACAAATAGCTTCCGCCGCCGGTCACTTGGCGGAATCTCGTCCCCGCGCTCGTTCGCAGTTCGACGAGAGCGCCTACGGCGTCGCGGTTCGAACGGACGCCGATCAGAGTCAACGCGAGGCAACGGTTGTCGTCGCGAAAGCGATTTTCCAGCAGCGCCAAGGAATCCTTGAGATCGGAAACCGCGAGGTCCAGGTCTCCGTCCAGGTCGAAATCAGCGACGGCCAAGCCGCGTCCCTCGTGCGGATCGCCAAAATAACTTCCCGGCGCGGACGGCGCGCGTTGAAACCGCCGGCCATCGTACTGCAGCAGCAAGGGAAGCTGTTTGCGAGGCGCATTCGGGGAGTATTTGATGACGTGACCATTGGCGACGATCATATCCTCGTCGCCGTCGGAATCGAAGTCTTCACAGGCCGTTCCGAAGCCGACGAACAATCCGCCCAGGTCCGTAATCCCCAGTCGTTGGCTGACGTGTAAGAACCGACCGTGGCCCTCGTTGCGATAAAGCGCGAACGTCTCGCGCTCGTAATTGGCGACCCAGAGATCCGGCAAGCCGTCGCCGTTGAAGTCGCAAAGGTCGACGCCCATGCTGCCGTCGGGCGTGCCCCGCTCGCTGCACGCGACGCCCGCCGCCATGCCGACTTCCGCGAACTTGCCTGTGCCGTCATTGAGGTAAAGAAAGTTGTCGGTCGTGTCGTTGGCCACGTAGATGTCGATGTCTCGGTCGATATCGACGTCGCACAGCAGCACCCCCAGCCCTTTGCCGTCGTCGCGCAACGCGGCCCTTTCCGTGGCATCCGTGAAACGGCCGTCGCCCAGGCTATAGTACACGCTGTCCGGCAAGGGCTCGAAGTCTCGCGGCGGACAGTTGTCGCGATGCCCCGGTTTGTTGTAGCAAACGGGATGGTTGTCGAACGACCAATTCACGTAGTGCGCGAGGTAAAGATCGAGGTTGCCGTCGCCGTTGAAATCGGCCCAAGCGGCGCTCGAGCCCCAGCGATCGTCCAGAATGCCGGCGGCCGCGCCCTGTTCGCGGAACGTGCCGTCGCCCATGTTACGCCACAGTTGGGGCCGGCCGTAGCCGGTGATCAACAAATCCTCGAAACCGTCGTTGTCGTAATCGGCGACCGCCAAGCCATTGGTGAACAGCTCGGGCGTCTCGATGCCGGCGCTGGCGCCCGCCGAGACGAACTTTTTTCCCCCGAGGTTGCGGAACAGCGCGCTGGCGCGGCCCACCATCGACCGCTCCGACGGAAAACTTCCTCCGCCCGTCGCCGCCAGATCGAGCCAACCGTCCCGGTCGAAGTCGAGCCAGCCCACGCCCCCGCCGAGCGATTCGAGCATCGTGCTGAGATGCGCCTCGGCGCCGTCGTGGTAGCCGAATTCGATGCCCAGCGTCTGGGCTTTGTCCACGAACGGCACGACGGCTTGAGCCGCGGCCCCGGCCGCGTCGTGCCGGGCGGATGCGGACGTTTCGGTCGCGATCGGCGTGCGCCGCTCGCAGCCCGCGGCCAGCAGCGCCGCGCAAACCGCGAGCTTTACGGCGCAATCGCTAAATTTAATGTCGCTTTTCGCTCCGCGAAAAGACGGCTTTTCGCGGAGCGAAAAGCGACATGGGTTGCGGCTTTGCCGCGCTGGGTTCGATCCGTGATACAAATGTTTCATTTCTCCGAGTCTCGCGAAGATTTATGCAGCGCATTGGGAAGGGAGGGCCACGGATGAAACACGGATCGATCACGGATCCAACATAGATTTTTCCGATTCTGGATCTCGTCCGTAATCCATCCGTATTACAAACGATCTGTTTCTTTGTGCGCCGCGAAGTTTTTCGCGCCAGGATTCAGGCAAGTCGCGCGGAACAACGCAAAATACAAAGTGCAAATCGCAAAGTCGGGAATCGCTGTTTCGCCATTTTGACTTTTGCATTTTGCGTTATCCCCCGCCGACGGATGCTGCCCCCTTGGTTGCGGCCAAAGGCCGCGCTGGGTTTAATCCGTGTTCCATCCGTGGCTCAGTTGGTTGTGGCCGTAGGGCGCGCTGGGTTTCATCCGAGGCTCATCTCAATCGGAGCCGCTCATCTTATGGAGTTTCGCCAAAGCGTCCTGGGCGCCGCGGTGTTCGGGATCGATCGCCAGCGCGGACTCGAGCCACTCGGCCGCCTCCGACCAGGAGCCTTGCTCCAACAGAATCAGCCCCGCCTCGCATCGCAAGTCGGCGTTGGCGGGATCGTTGAGCACCTTCATTGTCGTGCGAACGTATCGCGTGCGGAGGTCGCTCGCCTGGCGGGCTTTTTGGCGCTCCGCGGCCGCTAACTCCTCTTGACCGAGCGCGGCCAGCGCCGCGGCCAACGACGCGTGCGAGTCTGGCTCGGTCGCGTCGAGCAAGACCGACTTCTCGAGCAACCCAACCGCGCGAGCGTAATCTCGCTCCTCCAGCGCCAGCGCCCCGAGCATGCCCGTCGCTCGCGCCGCCTGATCCCCAGACAGCTCAAGCGTTAGCGCATCGTACAACAGTTCCCGGGCCTGGTCGTCGGAACCCTGCCGCCGCCGGCACTCGGCCAATCCCAGCAGCGCGCCCGGCTCGTCGGCAGAGTCGGCCAGGCAGCGGGTGAAGATTTCGCCCGCCTCGTCGAGTTCGAGCTTTTTGAGCAACAGCTCGCCCAGCTTGGCTTGCGCGTCGCGCCGGCTGGGATCGAGCTCGAGCACCTGCCGGTACGCGGCGATGGCCTTGTCGGGCCTGGCGGTCCTTTCGTGCAGTTCGGCGATCCACAACCGCGGGACCAGGTTCTCGGGCTGCCAGGCGCTCCAGAACTCAAGGCAGCGCAGGGCGTCGCTGGCGTAATACGCCGTCCAATAGCCCTGCGCCATGGCTTCGTAGATGTCTTCGGCCGCCTCGTCGCCGGCGCCGGCCGCGAGCAACTCGACCAGTTCCGGTTCGACCTCTTTGATGCGCCCCGAGAGCGCCCCCAGCAACAATTCCTCGCGGCGGACGTCCTTGGCGCCGCAGCCCAACGCTTTGGCGCGGGCGAGCTGCCGTTTCGCTTCGCTCAACATTCCGGCCCGGCGCTCGGCGCGAGCCAGCAAGAACCGCCATTCGGCCGACGCCGCGCCGCAGTCCGCGTGGCGCTTGAGCAGCGAAACGGCTTCGTTCGCACGGCGCTCGCGCAATGCTTTACGTGCGCTGGCCAAGCCGTAAGATAACGACAAATCGCCGAACGACGCCCACAGCGCCGCCGCCAGCACGGCCAGCGCGCACAGCAACCACCCTCGCCTGCCGGGGATCAATCGGGAACGCGTGGGGGAAACCATCGCCAGTCGAGTCGTCCGCGCCGGTGGTGCGCCGCTGCTTGTCGAGCGCGCGGCCAAGGATGAGACATGCGTTGTGGCCGTAGGGCGGCCTTCCTTACCCGTCAGCGATTGACGGCCTGGAAGGCCGCCCCACGAGGCATCAAGCGTCTCGTCCGCGCCCGCGTGCAATCTAGCTTAGGGTGTAAGCGCAAAGTCGAACACGTTTTTCGAAGCGTCTTCGGTGACGACCTCGCTCAAAGGGCTGCCATCGGGAACCGCGTACTTGGCCGGCAAGAGATTTTTTGGCGGCTCTTTCGCGGCAGCCTGCATCTGGGATGCCAAGTCCTGTTGCTGCTGCATGAACTTCTGGATTTCCTCGGGGCTAGGTTGTTCGCCGGCTGGCGCCGGGACTTCGGCCGTGGCCGTCTCGGTTGCCGCGCCCCCCTCGATCTTGGCAATCGTCACGGTGTAAGTTCCAGGCGGCGCGCCGGTCTGGCCGCGAGTGGTGAGCGTGTATTTGCCCGATGCATCGGTGGTTCCCATGCTCGGGGCGCCCCCTGGAGGGATGAACATCACCGTCGCCCCCTCAACCGGCTTGTCCTCGTAGGTCACGCTTCCCGAAACCTGGTACAGTTTGGGATCTCCCCCGCACCCGACGGAAACTGCCGCCAACAGACCAGTTAGAGTCAAACGCCAGCCAACATCCAACATCAGAGGCTCCTTTTCACACCAGATAAGGGGGCGGCGTTCGAACAATGACCGAACGCGACGGGCATAGAAGTATACTCTTTGCACTTGCCCGCCCGAATCCCTGCAACAACCGGGCGGTTGGCGCTCTTGAATACATCAGTTCCCGCCTTGTCCGAGTTGAATATCGCCAAGCGAAAACCCGTCGGCCTTGTCGCCCAACCGCTGGTACATCACGTGATTAATGGTTTGCGCGAGGAAACGGGTGCTGCCGTCGGCCATCAAGAAATTGCAGCCGCCGGGGTGCTTCGAGCGGAAACCCCAAGAGTAGTTCCAGTTGTTCCATTGAAAGCAGGCGGGGTTGGAAGCCTGCGGATCCCTCTGGGCGCCCGCAAGTCCAGCGATGCTGGCGTCGACTACGCCCGGTTGGTGGCAGGTGGTCATGTCGTTCATCGGAACCACGGTTGAAAGATGGGCGTCGCCGCCGCCGTTGTAATCCCAGGCAGGATAGCTTCCAAAGTGGTCGTGGCACTGCCACAGCGTCTCGCCGACCATGATCGTGTTCGAAGTGCCATCCGTGACGTACGAAAGTTTGGTCGGCGAGATCGCAATCACCCGCCCGAAGATCCCCGAGACTTGATCCGGATAGTACGTGTTGCCGTGGCCGGTGGACTTCAGCGCGAAGGGCAACCAGGGTTGACAAGCGGAGTTGGCAGAAGGAGTTGCCTGCGACCCTAGGCTGCCGCCGTAACTTGGCTCGAAAACGTCGTCGTGGTTGCCCCAGGTGAGCAAACCCCGCGTGGTTCTGCTGTTATCGGAGGGACAGCGAGCGTAGGGAGGCCCCCAGGCCCTCGCTTGAAAAATCTGCGACCCTTGGACGCCCCCCGCCCCGCCCGCCCCAATGTTGATGAATTCCAAATCGACGTAGATCGGAGTGGGTCCGTAGGCCCATCCGGTCGTCTTGGCCGCGATATTGATGAAATCGAGCTGATTGTAGACTTGCTCCTGCTCGGTAAAGGGCAAAATACGAGGCATCCAGCCGAGCGCCGGCGCTGATATCGCTGGGAGACTGTTATTTACCCATTGGTTTGCGATCGGAAACACGCCGTAGGTGGAGATGTAATTCTGGATGCCCAAGCCGTACTGCTTGAGGTTGTTCGTACACGACATCCGCCGGGCCGCTTCGCGGGCGGCTTGCACGGCGGGCAACAACAAGGCGATCAAAATTCCGATGATGGCGATGACGACTAGCAGCTCGACCAGGGTAAATGCCCGTCGAGATGCGGAGCGAGCGAGTTTCACGAGAGAGCCTCCGAACGCAGAAGGAGAGAAGGACGCAAAAATGAGAACGACCTGTATCGGTCTCTATCGGCCTGTGCCGGTCCGAGTAGTTAAAAGAATCCGCCTATGCTCTTCTCTGACGGGATTATGACGCTGGCAAAAGTCAAAGTCAAGCAAAAAGGATTTCGAAAATACATTGCTTCTCAAACTATGTACGGCGAGGCTTGTCGAAAGTCGCCCAGTCTGGCCGCTAGCCCGGATTATTCATCAGCCCAGCTATTACTTGACAAAGCGCTCCATACAAACCCGAAGCGCCAGCGAGGTAAGTGCCTTGCTCCGCCTCGCTTGCGCTTCGGGTTGGTGTGGGCTGATGAATAATCCGGGCTAGCGGCCGCTGGCCGAATCGCCGGATCCTGCGCCCGTGTCGTTCCGCCAGATCGTGAGATAGGGAAGCGGGCCCTGCCCTTGTCCCTGGTTGAAGAAGAAATTCCCGGTGGCGAAGTCCAGGTCGCCGTCGCCGTCGAAATCGCCCAGGGCCAAAGTCGCATGCTTGCAGTCGGCCAGTTCCAGCGAGCGGCGATGAAATTGGCCCGGCGCCGTCTGCTCGAACCAGCAAACGGCGTCGAAATGCTGTTTGCCGAACCGCTCGAGCACGGCCGCGGGAAGCAACGCCACCGCGACAATGTCAAGATCGCCGTCGCCGTCCAGGTCGCCCGCCAAAGCGCGTTGGCAGCCAGGCATGTCCGCCAGGTGATGCTCGACCCAGGGGAATTCGCCCTGGTTTTCCAGCCATCTGAGGGCGTGGTAGGGCTTAAGGTAATCGCGATCGAAACTGTCGCCGTTGGTATTGAGCACGTCCAAGTCGCCGTCCGCATCCATGTCGACGAGCTGAATGCCGCTCGAGGCCCAGGAGGGGTTCGGCGCCGTATAAATCCGCTGTTTTTCGAACGTGCCGTCGCCCCGGTTCGAAAAAGCCTCGATGACCTCGTGCTCCTGACCGATCAAGGCCACGAAGTCCAACTTCCCGTCGCCATTCAGGTCCGATACCGGGACGTGAATGGCGCCGTGCCGAGGGTCTTCCTCGCGGAGCACGAACTCGGTTTTTCCCGTCTCGCTCCGCTGGTTTACCAGCAGCAGAATCCGTCCCGTTTCGTGTAAGCCAAATTCCGCCACGACGAGATCCAGATCGCCGTCCGCGTCGAAATCGCCGGGCCGAACGTCGGCCACGCGGGCCAAAGCCCCGCCGATCTCGATCGGCTCATAGCCGCCTGCCTCCGAGGTGCGTCTCAGCCACACGACACGGCCGAATTGGTGGTCGGCCGGAAAAAAATTGCCCAGATCGGCAACGACGAGGTCGATCAGGCCATCGCCGTCCAGATCGCAAGGCTCGATATGGCAAGGATTCGAAAGCAATTTCGACTCGGGCGCCACGACGACTTCGCACCCGCCGTCCGGCGAGACGGAGTATAAACCACCCGAACGCATGTCGCACGCCAACAGGGCGCCGGGGCGGTCATTTTGCGGCGCAATCCATGTCAGCCCCGCAAGCGCCGGCGAATGCGGCGCTTTGTCGATGCGGACCTCGATCTTGGAAAACTTCACCCTGCCCGGATCGCTATCGCCCAACGGCGGCGCCGCGAAATCGCTGTAGGGCATCGCTTTCCGCTCGAAGTAGGCGACCACGGCCTCGATGTCGGGCGTTGGTTCGTCTTTGGCGGGAGACTTCTTGTGAAACCTAAACGCCTGTTCGACTTCGACCCGCCAACCTTCGCGGGGAGCTTCGCTTGCCTGCGGCGCGGCGTGGCATCCGCTGCAAAACGTTTGAATCTCCGGGCCGATCCTCGACTCTAATTCCGCGTCGCTGAGTTGCGCGATTTCGGCCGCCGCCGACTGGGCGTGCTTCTCAGCGACGCTGGCAATCTTCCGCCCTTCGCGCTGCGGCTTAGGCGTTGGGGCGCCGCGCGTGCAACCCGAAACCGCGCACCCCATCGCCGCAGCGATCGTCAGCCAAATCAGCAATCCCTGATGTAGTAAAAAGGTTGGAGTTTTCAGGCGAATCGTCCCCAAATTAGCAGTCCGCGAACCTTGAAGTATTAAGTCTAACTTATCGCGTTCGCAATGCGAACGGCCAAAGCAGGCCGTTCGACAAAACGTCTCATGTAGACGCGGCATCCCTGCCGCGTGGCTTTATCGATGATTCAGTCGCCTGATTTTCGCAATCGCTTCGCGAGGTCCTGCATCAATTCCATTCGCAGGCGAATTTCAGGCGCCAAGTGAGCCTTGCCAGCTTGCGATGCGGCCAGCGCCTTGGAGGCCGCTTTGCCGGCTTCCTGCGGACGGTTCGCAGCGGCGTAACTGTCGGCCAGCGTGATCAGAATGTCGAGATGCTGAAACTGCGTGAGGCGAGCGGCGCGCAGCGCAAAACGCAGGGCCTCATCGGTTTGGCCTTGCTGCCGCAAAGCATGGCTTAGGCCCTGGCAGGCGCCGGCATGATTCGGGTCGATTTCGAGCGCCTGCCGGAATCGTTTCTCGGCCTCGGGCCAACGGGGAAAGCTCGAGAGCGTCAGGCCAAGCTGATAGTTGACTTGCGCGTTGTACGGTTCGATCTCTTCCGCACGACGATAGTGCTCGAGCGCGTCCTCGGGGCGTCCTTCGAGGTAAGCAAGCCAGCCCAGCATGCTGGGGGCGTAAAGGTCGTCGGGGTCGTATTTCGCAGCGGCCTGCAAATGCTCGACGGCCAATTCCTTTTGGCCCGTCGCTGCGTAGGCTGTGCCTAGCCGGCCGTGGGCCTTGGCGAATTCGGGAATGATCTTCAAGACGTTCTGAAACTGCACAATGGCGTCCGACATTTTCTTTTCCGCCATCAAACGATTCGCTGCGGCGAAGTCGTAGGCGAACTTGCGCCGGTTGTCGACGACTTCGTCCAGCTTGAGGCGCGTCTCCGGCGCGGGATTCAATTGCAAGGCCTGGCGGTAGGCGTAAATCGCCGTTAACAGACGGTGCTCCCGGCGGCAGCGATCTCCCTCGGCAAGCCAGTGCTCGGCGAGCGCCGCGGTCAGACGATCGACCTCTCGGCGGCTGCGATCGTCGTCTTGCGTTCGATGCCACGCCAGCAGCAGCGCTTGCTCGGCCGCCGGGTAGATGCCGATGCGATGCTCCCAACGATTGACGGGCGGTACGAAGTCTTCGTCTTGGGTCCTAAAAAAGACCTGCACCTTTTTCGAGACCGGCATGTGGCAGCCCACGCAATTGTCTCGCACGGCGGGGGGCAGACGCTGCAGCTTGCCGCAATCGGCGGCTTGGTGGCAGGTCAGGCACGCGCTTCGAGCCGCTTCGGGGCCGGCGTTTCGCGGCCGATGCGGATTATGGCAGGTCGTGCAAGTCAGCGTTTCGCTGCTCTTGAAGCACTTGCTCTCGCGCAAGTACGCGACCTGATTGGCGACGTGATCCTCTTCCGGGTGTTTGGCGCTGATCGTGCGGAAATGCGCATCGAGCGGTTCGCCCGGCAGATAGCTGAACGCCGGGCCGCGATAAGTGATTGCGTTGCTGTGGCACTGGGCGCAAAGATCGATTTGCCGCTCGCGCGAAAGACGAGCCGGGCTCACGATCGCCTCGCCCGATTGGGCGTCAGGATGCGCTTCGTGAAAGGCGACGTGGTCGCCCGCCGGGCCGTGGCACTTTTCGCAAGTGACGCCTAGAATTGCGGCCTCTCGCTTGTAACGGTTGAGCGTGCCGGGCACGTGTTCGAACCAGGTGTTGTGGCAATCGAGGCACCGCACCGTAAGTTCCCGGGCGCGTTCCTCGACGCCTGGCAGCGCGAATGCGCTGGCGCCCCACGCCTGGTGCTCGGGCAGCCAGGCGACGGGCAATTCGTAGAGCTCGTCGCCGCGCCAAGTGAGGTACACTTCGTCCGTGCCGGCGCCAGCGCCATACACGAGATCGATCCTCGAAGACGTCCGCTGTTCGCCCTTTGGAGTTTTGCGGACGGCGGTGACGAAGAACTCGTCGCCCGATCGCGTCATCTCGAATTGCAAGTTCGGGTCGCGCGCCATGAACGCCTCGTCTTTTGACGAAAATGCAGCGGGCATGGTCGCCGGGTCGGGGGGGCAGCACGCCAGACAATGCCGCGTCGCCTGAAACTCCTTAATTCGCTGGGCATGGCAAGCAGCGCAGGCCTGCATGCCCACATAGCGCGGAGCCGCCTGAGCCACGGCGTTCTTCCCCTCCGCATTGTTGACAGGTTCGACGATCGACGCGGGCGGCGTGGCAGATGCCTGCCACCAATAAACTCCTGCGCAGACTGCCGTTAAGATTGCAGCAGTCGCCCACGCGAGCGTACGGCTGCGCGGCGATACGGTGCTTGCCGATAAGGCGAGGCGCGAAGCGTCTTGGGAAGGGTCTTGCCGATCACTATTGGCCATCCACACCGCCTTAAAGGAAGCAGGCTCAATCTCAGTGCAGTTTTCAAGCTAGGCGCCCGCTTTTCCCGTGTCAAGGTTTTCTGCGGCAGCGGCTTTCGGCGGGAATTCGCCGATACGTGCAATTCATCGATGCGATCTTTCGGGACAATCGATCTCATCGTGAAACTCAAAAGCCTTTTTGGGCAACTGTAACGTCGCGACACTCGGCGAGCCAACGTCAAACGCGACGTGCTCGATCCAGAGAAAACGACGCGCCGTCGCGTTGTGAACGGCGTCCCAAGGAATGAACAGCGGCGGATGTCCGAGACGAAATGGCAGCAACATGGAAAGATAAAGTCCATCTGGCGAACTGCGGATCGTGAGGCAGCGGCTGTACGCCACCTGCCCGAATTTGCCGCTCTGCAACCAGAAACGCCTGCCGGACGGTTGACCGCGCCGCGGAAAACGGTCTGCCAGCCGACGCCAGCCGCCCATTGTGGATAGCCTCAGGCTTACCGCGCACCACATTGTAATGAAAATGAGCGGGAACAGGACAACGAGAATCGTCGGCGGTCCAGACTCATCCATGCGTGCAACGTCCGCCACGCCTCAGACAAGGCGGGGCATTCGTCCCGTTTTTCTGTTGCCCTGTACGGGCGCGATTCGCAACGCCGGCGGCGGCAAGCGTCACCGCAACCCGGCCAACTCTTGCAGCACGTGCCAGTTTTCGAGCCGCTCGTCGCGGGCGTGTTGCAGCAACTCCGAGGGATTGCCGTCTTTATCAAAATGCTTCGAGAACCGGCCTTCGCTGCGGCAGAAGTCGATGAAATCGACCGTCTCCCCCGTCTTGGGATTCGCGAACCAGTCTTCCTTCATCGCCGGATTGCCTTGCAGCGACAAACGCTTCTTGATCGTGTCGCCGGCGCGCGGGTCGTAAATCAAGAGCGGGAAGGCCCGGGTGTCGACCGCCAAGCGGGCCTGTTCCGAAGCCATGTTGTCGGCCACGCCGTGTTCGGGCTGGCAAGTGGTGTAGCAATTGATGACGGCCGGTCCGTCGAATTCCAAGGCGCCCAGCACGGCTTTGTAAAAATGGTTCGTGTGGGCGCAGGTCGTCTGGGAGACGTAGGTGCGGGGGTGCATCATGGCGATCTGGGCGATCTCCTTGCGGCGCTCTTGCTTGCCGCCGAAGGCCTTGCCGTGAACGCTCATCTTCGTGTTCTGGCCGGTGAAGGTGCTGGTCGAAGCCTGGCCGCCCGTATTGGAATAAACCTGGGTGTCGAGCACGAAGACCTTGACGTGCATGCCCGAGGCCAGCAGCCGCGACAACGACTGGAAGCCAATATCAAACATGGCCCCGTCGCCGCCGATGCACCACAGCGGCTTGTCTTGCCAGCCGACCTGGTCCCACCGCGCGCGGACGCCCATCGCGTCGGCCGGCGCGTTTTCGAACAGCGAGTTGGTCCACGGGACCAAGTAGGGATTGTAGGGGTAGGTCGACGTGTAGACCGTGTTGCAGCCGGTGGCGGCGACGATGCCCCACTGATCGCCGTATTTTGCCCCGGTGGCCGCGCACATCATCCGCAGCGCGGTCCCTTCCCCGCAGCCGGCGCACGAGCCGGCGCCGCCGACATAGATGTGCGTCTTTTCGCGAAGCATCATATCGATCAGCAGGTTGTCGTTGATGTACCGCTCGTCGGACGGGCCGAACTGCTTGAACAGCCGGTGGCTCAGGCGGATGTTGCGGATGTCTTGCTCGGTCTTGGGAATCATCTTCAGCGCGTTGTCGTCGCAGACCGTGACGCACTCGGCGCAGCCCTTGCACTTGCTGGGGTCGATGATGATCGCGAAGCGGCCTCCTTCCTGGCCCTTTTTCTTGGGGCCTTCGTAGTATTTCCGCGTCTTCGACCACTGACTGGCGAACATCTCGCGGTCGGCGGGATCGGCGATCGTCTGCAGCTTTTCTTCCAGCGACGACTCGGCGATCACCTTGCCCAGGATCGCCGTGTCGGGGCATTCGGTGACGCAGTCCATGCAGCCGGTGCAGTTGCCGGCGATGTATTCCGGGATTTCCGGCGCCACGTAGCTGAAATCGCGCAAGGCCGCGGTGCCGGCGGGGACCAGCGAGCGGGCCAACGACAACTCGGCCGGCAGTTGCTTTTCGCCGTAGCCTTCTTCGTAGCCGCGAATGATGCGGTCGTTGAAGTCGCGCACGTCCAGGATCGGCAAGCTGACGGTTTTATAGGAAGCATCAACGAGCGTGCCGTAGCAGTTGTTGTTGAACGGATCGCGTTCGCTGGCCTCGTTCATGGAGGAATGCGATTCGGAGCCGTTTTTCTCGACGGTAGCCATATTCGAAAACCTTTCAGGCGTGAGCGGTTTGGGAAGTCATGATCGAAGCGGGAATTTCCTGCATCTCGTTGTAGCCCCGCTTGACGCAATCGAGATTGTCCTGCACCACGCGATCTCCGCGCTTGCCGAAATACTTGCGCAGCGCCTTTTCGACGCCAGCGTAGACTTCGTCGTCCGACATCTCGCTTTGCTTGGCGTAAGGGGTGAGTTTGAGGAACGCTCCCAGCAGCACGATCCCTTGCATGCGCATTTCCAGGTCGGCTTCGGAAGCCACCTGCCGGGCGATCTTGACCATGTCGGCGAAGAACACGCGGATTCGCTTGTCGCGAATCGTCCGCTTGGGATGCTCGGGAATCCGCTGCCAGACGTCGGCGGGCTCGGTATAGGGGCTTTGCATGAACACCGCCCCGCCTTCGACCAGGCCGGCAAGCGGGTTGCCGCTGAATAGCGCCGTCGTGTCGTTGAGCACCACCAGATCGACGTGCTCCAACTCGCTGTGGGTATAGATGTGCGAGTCGGCGATCGTCAGATAATAGGTCGTCGGCAGGCCCTTTTTCTCCGAGCCGTATTTCGGATAGGCCTGCACGTCCTTGCCGAACACCTGGCCGCCGATCGTGGCGATGACCTTGTTGGTCGTCACCGAGCCGAAGCCGCCAACCGAATGCCCGCGCATCGAGAAGCCGCCGCGCGGCCGCAGATCGGGGTCTTCGGCGCATTTGAGCGCCAGCGCGTGATCGATGCCGATGCAGAAAAAGTCGGAACCTTCATGCCGCATGTTTTCGAACACGGCGATCAGGTCGCCGGGCCGCACGTCGCGGCTGCCCAGGCCGGCGGCGCCGCCGTAGATCCGCGGCACGCGATCGATCTTCTCCAGGCCGTTCTGGCCCGTGGCCGCGTCGCAGAACGCCGCCTTGATCTCGCGCGTCAGGTGGTTGCCGGTGGTAGAAAGCGGATCGTCCATCCGCTCGAGCACGCTGAAGGCCTGGCAGTTCTTCAGGGCGTCGACGATGATCTGCGAAGGGAATGGCCGGAAGCAATAAATGTTCAGGCAGCCGGCTTTGAGGTTCTTATGCTCGCGCAAGTAATCGACGGTCGCCTGGGCCGTTTCCATATAGGAACCCATGCCGACGATAATGTAGTCGGCGTCTTCGCAGCGATAAGCGTCGACGAAATCGTAGTGCCTGCCGGTGGCGCGATAGAACTCCTCGAAGGCTTCTCGCAGGGCCGGCGCGCATTGGTCGTAGTACCAGCGCTGGGCGATCTTTCCTTTCATGTACGAATCCTGGTTTTGGACCACGCCCGACATCAGCGGGTTGGACGGATCCATCAAATTCACGAGCTTGTCTTGGGGCTTGCCGACGAATTCTTTCATGAACTCGGGCTCAGGCAGCCGCACCGATTCGACCGTGTGCGTCGTGAGGAAGCCGTCTTGCACGTTCAAAAAGGGCGTCTTGCCGGCCTCGGCCGCGCGGCGGCAGATGAGGCACAAGTCGCCCGCCTCCTGGGCGTTACGGGCGAACAGCACGCCCCAACCGCAGTCGGCCACGCTCATGATGTCGTCGTGGCCGGCGTGAACGTTCAGCCCTTGGCTGGTGAGCGCCCGAGCGCCGATGTTGAACACCACCGGCAGCCGCTTGCCGGAAATCGTGTACAGCACCTCCTTCATCAGCACCAGCCCCTGGCCCGAAGTGAAGTTGGTCACGCGGCCGCCCGCCAAGGCGAAACCTTCACAAAAGGTGGCGGCCGAATGCTCGCTTTCCGGCTCGACGAACACCAACTGCTCTCCCCACAGGTTCGGCACGCCGTTCATCATCGCCGCGTTGAATCCGCCGCCCATCGTGGTCGAACTGGTGATCGGGTAGGCGCCCGACCCCTGACTGATGCGAGACTCGACCCAAACCACGGCCTCGGCGCCGTCGCAGGTAGTCGGAATGCCGGGGTACTGGAATTTGGGCTCGCTGACTTCCTCGGCGGGAATACGCGAGATTTTGTCGAACGGAACCGTTGCCATGAAGCACTCCGTGGTGGTTGAATAGAAGCTAAGAACAATTGACGGATACCAGCGAAATTACGTTGAACACAGCGAGCGCGCGTGAAAACCATTGACCTCTTGTTCGAGGAAACCGGCTTGACGATCGAGGACGTCGCCCAGCGCAGCCGGCTGTCGCCCGAGCGCGTCGCAGCGATCGCCCTGGGACGCTGGACTCCCAGCCCCGCCGAGCGACTGCGGCTCGCGGAGGCGTTTGACGCCGCGGTGGACGACATTTCTTGGGGGCATACGATGGATCCCCGAAATATTCGCTATCGCCGGTTAGGCTTGCGGGAAAACTTTTGAAACGTATTTTCCCTCTCCCTCTGGGAGAGGGCCGGGGTGAGGGCCGTTCGTGCGGAAGTTCTCGCCATCACCCTAACCCTCTCCCAAAGGGAGCGGTGACTTTTAATTCTTTCCTTTCACATTACGCGGTCGGCCGCCCAGGCATAACGCCGGCCGGCGTTGAACTCCTTGTATTCGTCGGCGATGGGCTTGTGGATGCTGTCGCGCTTGAAGGCGGCGTTCACGGCCGAAAGGATTTCGACCACTGCGGCATCCGGGTAGCCGACGCCTTGGACCTCGAACCAGTCGCCGTTGACGTCCAGGACTTGCACCCGGTCGGGGAAGACTCGAACCTTGCGGACCATCCGCAATTCGCTGCGAATGCGCTTCAGGAACTCGAGCGCCTCGTCGAGGCGATCGGGCTCGAAGCGATGGCTGGCGATCAGGCGTCCGGCGCTCATGGCGACTCAACGGCAGAAAGAAACAACATGAGAATTACAAATGCACGGCGACTTGCCCGTTTCAATCAAAGGCCGGCGCGGCTTCCTCGCGCGCCGCTGGCTCGCGAGTTTCCCAACGGCGCCCGTCCTCGATCGCCGTTAAACCATCAAACACGGCCTGCATCGTCTGCCGCCCGGCGACACGGTCGACTCGCAGGATGACGATTTTTCCGGCTCGGCCGTCTTCGAGTTCCAACCGGTAGGGCCGCCCCGACTCGAGCAGCCGAGATTGCTGCGGGTCGATGGAAAACTCGCCGTGCCAGCGGGCGTTTTCGGCGAGAGTATCCTCGTCGAGCGTTCCGGATAGATTTTTGAGCGTCATTCCGCCAATGAGCAAATTACCGTGAAACTCCGACATTTCAGCCTCCGCTACACGACGGGGGAAGGGAAGAAGAGCAGGGATCGCCCGGACAGGTCGCGATCAAAGAAATGCCCCAGCCGTCGCAAAGGCGGCGGCGAGACGTTAAACTCGCGCGCAGAAAGCTACTCGCCATAGAGCAGCCACCAGAAGAAAAAGAAACGCTGCTGCTATAAGTCCAGTTGCAGCATACAGCGCAGCACCCTCGTTGAAAAGCAGTTTATTAGGCCGGTCCCCGATGAGCGACGAACTGCTCGCAAAGCCTGATCCCTGGCGCCGCCTGAGGGAACTGACGCCGGCCCGCATCGCTTTGGGCCGCGCCGGCGGCAGCCTGCCAACGCACGAACAGCTCGACTTTCAACGCTCGCACGCACAAGCGCGCGACGCGGTGCAAGAGCCGTTCGATCCGGCGTCGCTGGCTGCGCAGATTGCCCGGCTCGGCCTGCCCACGGTCGTCGCGCATAGCGAGGCCGTCGACCGCAAGACTTTTTTGGCGCGGCCCGATTTGGGACGCCGCCTGGCCGACGAAAGCCGCAGACTGCTGACCCGCGGCGCCGAACCGCCGGACGTGGCGATCATCGTTTCCGACGGGTTGTCGGCGCTGGCCGTCGAGCGTCATGCGATCGGCGTGCTCGCCGCCTTGATGTCCTTGGCCCGGCGCGACGGCTGGCGCCTAGCGCCGGTGACGGTCGTCTCGCACGGCCGCGTCGCCATTGAAGACGAGATCGGCCAGGTGCTCGGCGCCCAAGCGGCCGTGATTCTGCTCGGCGAGCGGCCGGGCCTCAGTTCGCCCGACAGCCTGGGCGCCTACCTGGTTTTCGATCCGCGGCCCGGCCGCACCGACGCCGAGCGGAATTGCGTTTCGAATATTCGCCCCGCAGGCCTGCCGCCCGCCGCCGCAGCCGCCACCATTCACTACCTACTCGGCGAAGCCCTGCGGCGGAAGATCAGCGGGGTGGCGCTCAAGGACGAACGGCCGGCGGTTGAAAGACTCGCCAACGAGACGTAAATCGCCAAATTCGCCCGCCCCAAAACGCTCACTTCTCGCCAAGCGTCGCCCGTACGGCCGAGGCCCAGAGCTTGTAGCCTGCGGCGGTCAGGTGCAACCCGTCTTCGCGAAACAGTTCTGGGCGAGGTTTGCCGTCGGCGCCCAGCGTCGGCGGAAACACGTCGACGAAGTGCAGCCGCTTGTCGCCGGCGATGAATTCGGCGATCGACGAGTTGGCCCGGCGGACGCGATCGACGAGCGCCCAGCGCTTGGGGCATGGCTTGATCGAGATGAACGCGATTTGCGTCTCGGGCAACGCCTGGTGCACCGCCCAAGCAAAGCGCGTCATCGGTTCAATTCCTTTCGAAAGCGTTATTCGTCGGCTCGCGTGCGGCTGCGCCGCACCCTACGGCTTGGCGCAGGGATACGGCGGTCAGTGTAGCTGCTGAACGCCTGGAATTCGACGAGTTAGACGACCCTGGAACGGGGCGAGGTCGTCCGCCATGACATAGGATTCCCAAAGCAAGGCCGAATTTTCGCGGTTTTCTCATCAAAGCCTTGCAGTTTCGACCTTCCCCAGGATGCCTGCTTCGGCCTAAAATCGAGGAAATACACGAAAAAAAGAGATGGGTTGTAGCAAGAAGGAAATCGAATGGTAAGAGAGGACTCCGGCCAACGCTTGGCCGTGCTGGGCGATTTACACTACGAAACTCCGCAAGAAGCCCGTTACCGGGCCGCCCGCGAGCAACTTGTGGCCCAGCGGCCCGACATCGTGTTTCAACTCGGAGACCAAGGCGGATACAGCCACTGCGGCACGTGGCGGTCGTTCATGGAAGGGCTTGAATTCCTCTCCGGTTTCGACCGCCCGTTTCACACGCTGATGGGCAATCACGATCTCGAAGGGCCCGATTACCATTCCGATGCCCAGGCCGTGGGCGCCTGGTGCGAGGCCTTCGGCCAGGAGCGGCCCTATCACGCAGTCGATCTTGGCGATGCGTTGGCCATTTGTCTGTCGTCGACGCGGTTTCGCGCCAACACCGGCTGCTGCCACGAAGTGTATCTCGACGAGTTGCAGATCGCTTGGCTGCGGACCACCTTGGCCCAGAACCGCACCCGGCCGACGTTCGTGTTTTCGCACGCCCCGATCCTCGGCTCGGGCCTGCGCGTGTTGCAGAGCATTCACCTGAAGTGCCCGAACGCCTGGATGAACCACACCGATCGGCCCGGCCGCTTCATCAAGCTGGTCGAAGATCATCCGCAGATCAAGCTTTGGTTCTCGGCCCACAATCACCTCGGCCAGCACTATCCGAATTCCGTCTCGCGCGTGAACCAATGCACCTTCGTCCACGTTGGCGTGACGGGCGAAGTCACGCGCGACGGCCGCAATCATAGCCGGCTGGTCGATTTCGATCGCCGCGGCTTCACGCTCTCGACCGTCGACCACGCCGACGGCGACGCGACGGCGAACCTGCGGCACGACTATTCAACCGGCGAGTCGGAGTTATTGTCTCCGCACGACGGCGAGGACGGCGAAACGCACTTCGCCCCGCCGCCGTTTCCCTCGGCGAACGACCGGATGCAAATCGGCCGTAGCGTGTTCGTCGTTCACCGGCGGATGCTGGTCGAATTCGACTCGGTGTTGCGGGCGCCTTTGGGCGTCGTGCTTGAAGGACTCGGCGACGAGCGCATCGAGGTCTGCGGCGGCGATTTGCGCGTGACCGACGACCGCGGCGCCGTGCGAACGCTCAGGCCCAGCGCCGACGGCCGCTTCTCGCAAGTCTTCGAGCCCAACCCGCGGCGCGAACAACGCCTGTCGGCCTGATCCAAACGCCATGCTGCGTCGCCGCCAAGCCGATCCGCGCGACTCGCTGGAAGACGCGCCCGGCTTGGCTTCGACGCTACGGCCGATGCTGCGCCTGGCCGCCCCAGTGTTGGGCGAGCAAATCTTGTTGATGATGGTGCAGCTTTCCGACACCATCCTCACCGGGCGGCGGCTGGAAGAAACGCACCTGGCGGCGATGAGCCAGATGGCCTACGTGATGTGGCTGTTAACGAACTTGTTCGTGGCCGTCGACAGCGGGGCCACGGCGCTGGTGGCCCGCTTCATGGGGGCGGGCGACGTGCGAAAGGCTTGCCGCGTGACGAACCAGGCTTTTTTGGCGGGTTGCACGTTGTCCGTTTGCATGACGCTCGTCGGGCTGGTCTTCACCGAACCGCTCGTGGCCGCCATGGGCCTGCCCGCCGATGCGTCGGCCCTGGCCGTGCGTTACCTGCGATTCCTGCTGCCCGCCTTGCCGCTGATGATGGTGCTCTCCGTCGGCAACGCCTGCCTGCGCGGCGCAGGCGATACGGTGTCGGGCTTCGTGGCAATGATTGCCATGAACGTCGTCAACGTGCTGGCAAGCTGGGGCCTGGTTTGCGGCTGGGGGCCGCTGCCCGAGTTGGGCTGGGACGGCGTGGCGATCGGCACTGCGGCCGGCTATTCGGTCGGCGGATTGACGATGGGCGCCCGACTGGTCATGGGGCGTCACGGTTTGCGGCTGCGATGGCGCCTATTGCGACCGGACCTTGAATTAGCCCGGCGGCTATTGCGGATTGGCGTGCCGGCCGGCGCCGACGTGATGACGATCGTCGCCTGTCAGTTCTGGTTCAAGCGGATCGTCAACGATCTCGGCTCGCTGGCTGCCGCGGCGCACGGCGTGGCGATCAGCATCGAGTCGCTGGCCTACCTGCCCGGCACGGCGTTTCAGGTGGCCGCCACCACGCTCGCGGGCCAACACTTGGGCGCGAAAAACCAACGGCAGGCCCTGCACAGCGTGTTGGTCGCCTGCTTGGCGGGCGGCGCGCTGATGAGCGCCGTCGGGTTGCTGTTCTTCACCGCCTCGCAGCCGTTGGCCTGGATCTTCCTTTCCGCCCAGCAAGCGGCGGTGGCCGAGCGAGCCGCGGAGTTGCTGCGGATCGTCGCCGTGGCCTTGCCCGCCCTGGCCGTCCACATGGTGCTCTCTGGCGCGTTGCGCGGCGCCGGCGACACGCGCTGGCCGCTGGCCTTCAGCCTGGTTGGCATGCTGGCGGTGCGGATTCCCTTGGCCTATTGGCTGACGCAATCGCTCGACTGGGGCGTCGCCGGCGCCTGGTACGCCATGGCCGCCGATATCTACGTCCGCTGCCTGCTGGTCGTCTCGCGCTTCGCGCACGGCGGCTGGAAGCGAGTGGAAGTTTGATCCGCGGCGGTGCAGGGCTACAATAACCCTGTTGAGCGGCGCTTTGTTCATGGCGCGCTTACCCGCCAACTTTTCTCCGGGGGTGAAACGTGTCGCTTGTCGTGAGTTGCACGTGCGGCGAGTCGTATAAGTTGAAACAAGAATTCGCCGGACGGCTCGTTAAATGTCCGAGTTGCGGCGCGGAGATTCGAGCCGCGGCAATCGAACGGCGCGCCCAGGCCGATCCGGCCTTCGACCGCGATCAATTCCTGCTCCGCCAGCAGCATCTGGCGATCAACCAGAAATACCACGTCTGGGACGAAGAGGGAAACGCAATCATGTTCGTCGAGCGGCCGACGCATTTGCTGAGAACCATTCTCGTAGCGCTGGCGGCCGTTTTCGGGGGAGTGATTCTTGTCCTCAGCGTGGTGCTGGCGGGCGTCGCATTGGCCAAAGTTTCGCCCGCGCTGGCCGTCGCGGGCGCCACGCTTGCGGCCGCGGTCGGACTCTGCGGTTTGTTGGCTGTCATCGTGTGGCTTTCGCCGAAGCGGCACGTCACGTTCTACCGGGACGAATCGAAAACCGAACGACTTCTGGACGTGTTGCAGGACCACAAGTTCTGGCTCATCAAGGCGACCTATACAATCCGCGACGCGGCCGGCGAAAGGCTGGGAGTGTTGCACAAGAATTACCTGTACAACTTCTTTCGCAAACGCTGGGATTGCATCGGACCCGATGGGGCGATGATCTGCGTCGCCCGCGAAGATTCGCTCTTGCTCTCGCTCTTGCGGCGGTGGATTGGTCCGTTGCTCGGCGTGCTGCGGGCGAACTTTCTGATCTTCGACGGCGACGGCGACAGCGACCGGGTCATCGGCGAATTCAATCGAAAGTTCACGATTCTCGACCGCTATGCGCTCGATCTCAGGGCCGATCCCCAACGCACGCTCGATCGCCGCATCGCCTTGGCGCTGGGAGTGATGCTCGATACGGGCGAGCGCCGATAACCAAGCCTCCGCGGCGGCTCCGCTCGAAGACATTTGCGTGCCATCTGGCGAGGGACTTACAATGAGCGTGTACCCGAACCCTCCGCAGGCAGACGCAGACGCCGCGCCGGCGGCGCCCGCGGAAGAAGCAGCGCTGGTGATCTCCGCGGAAATGCTCGTCTCTGCGAAGGCCGAGCCGAGACGCGACTTCGAACGGGGCATGTCTCCTTTCCCGCGAACGACGATCGCGCTTCTTTGCGCGCTCGTGGCGACGTTCGTCTGGGAAGAACTCAGCGGCGCCTTGGACAACGTGCAGGCCCTGCTGGCGGCCGGGGCGATCAATCTGCCCGAATTGCAGCGCGGCGAAGTTTGGCGGCTGGTCACTTGCCTGTTTCTGCACGCCGACGCCAACCATCTGATCGGCAATTGCGTCGCGTTGTATATCATCGGCATGGCCAGCCAACAGGCCTTCGGCGCCGGCAGAACCTTGATGTCGTTTTTCCTGACGGGCGCCGTGGCGTCGGCGGTCAGCGTCTGGTTTCAGCCGGTTCCGACGGTCGGCGCCTCGGGAGCGATCTTCGGCCTGATTGGCGCCGTGATCGCCTTCCTATACCGCTATCGCGACAAGTTCTATCTCCGCGATGCGCGCATCGCCTGGGTGCTCCTGGTATGGTCGTTGTGCCAGGTGGGAACCGGCTTCCTGAATCCGCAGGTGGCCAACGCGGCGCATTGCGCCGGACTGATCCTCGGCGGCGTGCTCGGGTTGCTGCTGCCGCCGAAATTGCAATATGGGGAGTCGACGCCATGACCTTCGCGGCCTCAGAACCGGATCACGAGTTATTACACGAGTCCGCCGGCGGCGTGGTTCGCCTGACGTTGAACCGGCCGGCGAAGCGCCACGCTTTGAGCCAGTCGTTGCTCTCGCAGCTTGGCGCCGCGTTGGAAGAAATCGCCGCCGATTCAGAGGCCCGCGTCGTGGTGCTGGCGGCCAACGGGCCGGTGTTTTGCTCGGGTCACGATCTGACCGAAATGACCGGCCGGTCGGAAGCCGAATACCGCGCGATCTTCGAAAGATGTGCGGCCGTGATGCAGCAAATCCGCCGCTTGCCGCAGCCGGTGATCGCCCGCGTGCAAGGGCTGGCCACCGCGGCGGGCTGCCAATTGGCGGCAAGCTGTGATCTGGTAGTCGCCGCCGCCGAAGCCGCATTCGCCACGCCGGGCGTCAAAATCGGCTTGTTCTGCACGACGCCGATGACGCCCTTGGTGCGGGCGATTCCGGCCAAGGCTGCCATGGAGATGCTGCTCACCGGCCAGCCGATTTCGGCGGCCAGGGCCTATGAACTCGGGCTCGTCAACCGAGTCGCCCGTGCTGACGAGTTGGACGACGCTGTCAATGAATTCGTCGCGGCGATCATCGAGGCCAGTTCCTTAGTGACGCGGCTCGGCAAGGCCGCGTTCTACCAGCAGTTGGCGCTGGCCGAGAGCGAGGCCTATCCGCTGGCAACCGAAACGATGATCGACAACGCCGTTTGCCGCGACGCCCAAGAGGGCATGTCGGCGTTTCTCGCCAAACGATCGCCGCGATGGGAAGGGCGTAAGGAAGAATCGCCTTGATCGCGGCGGGCATTCCCGTTATCAACTGGGGGCGCGAGATAGGGTCGCCGCCAAGGAAGACTACGAAGAACGGACTTAGGAAGCCTTCGGCGGCGTTCAAGGAGGAGGGGCTTGCGCACCGGGAGGCGCACCCATGAAAGACGACGAGGTTGGTTGGCGTCGATTGCGGTCGACGCTCTTGCATCCCTGGGTTACATGGACCGTTCTGACCGCGGCGATCGCCACGTTCGTGGCCGTCTGGCCCGAAGGGCATACCGTCACGCCGAATTATCGCGACGCCTGCTTCCGCTGGTTTGCCGGCGAAGACATTTACGGCGATGGACCGCACGGCTTTCTTTATTTCCCCCACGCCGCCATTCTCTTTGCGCCGTTCGCCTATCTGCCGTTCGGCGACGTGCTGTGGCGCGTCGTCGGCATTGGCGGCCTGGCGTTGGCCGTACAGCGTTTCACGAAGATTGCCCCGCCGGCCGATCGCGGCATGGCGTTTCGCTGGATGACCGTGGCCGCCATTCCGCCCGCTCTAGCCAGCGCGCGCAACGGCCAGATGAATCTTGTGCTGGCTGGCTTCATGGCCTTGGCCGTGGCGTCGCTGGCCGAGCGCCGCTGGAAATGGGCCGCGTTCTGGTTGTCGTTGGGCCTGGCCATGAAGCCGCTGATGGCGATTCCGATCGCCGCGGCCGTGGTTGGTTATCGGCCGGTTTTCAAGCCGCTCGCCGCGGGCCTGTTGCTGGTCGTCGCGGCGCCTTTTGCGACGCAGGCGCCGGCTTTCGTCGCATGGCAGCACGTGCGCTGTTACGAGAAACTGCTGTTGGCGGCCAACCCCGGCAGCGGCAATCCGGCCAGCGATCTGTTCGGGTTGTTGTCGTTCGCCGGGTTCGATGCTTCTGCCGTCGCCCAGACTGCCATTCGCGCGGCGGCCGGCATCGCTTTGTTGATCCTTTGCTACGTTGCGGTCCGACGCAAGCCGCGACGCACGGCGAGCGCGCTGGTGCTGACCTTTTTGGCGTGCTATCTCACGCTGTTCAATCCCCGCGCGGAGAATAACGGCTACGTCGTGCTGGCCCCGGCGCTAGCGGCCTGGGCCGCTTGGAGCTACCGGGGCCGGCGGCCGTTGGTTCGCTGGGCGGCGGTGCTGGTTGCTTTCGCAATCGCCGGCAGCTATGAACTGACGCGCGGACACAATTTCTGGCTCAATCCTCTGTTAGCATCGATGCTCTTGAGCTTCGCCGTCGCCCGCGTTTTCAGCCGATCGACTCAAGGCTCGGCGTGGGGCGGCCTTCCTAGGCCATCCCTTGCCGGGACGCGAGGAAAGATCGCTTAGCCCAGGCGACAAAGCCTCGCCTCAAAGCGCGGGCGCGATAGAATATTCGCTATGAAAGCGATGCTGCTCGAATCGCCCGGCCGCCCGCTGCGAGTCGTCGAAGTCGAAACGCCGCAGCCCGCCGCAGGGCAAGTGCTGCTGCGAGTGAAGGCGTGCGGAGTGTGCCGCACCGACCTGCACGTCGTCGACGGCGAACTGCCGCGGCCGAAGCTGCCGCTCATTCCGGGACACGAAGTCGTCGGCGTTGTCGAGGCGCTGGGAGCAGGCGTGACGGATGTTGCGCTGGGCGATCGCCTGGGCGTGCCGTGGCTCGGTTGGACTTGCGGCGAGTGCCCGTACTGTCGACGGGGGCAAGAGAATCTTTGCGACCGGGCCCGCTTTACCGGCTACGGGCTTGACGGCGGTTACGCCGAGTACCTGGCGGCCGACCGGCGGTGCTGCTTCCCGATTCCGGCAGGCCTGAGCGACGAGCATGCAGCGCCGCTGTTGTGCGCGGGGTTGATCGGCTATCGCTCGTTCGCAATGACGGGTGATGCGCAGAAGCTGGGCTTTTACGGCTTCGGCGCGGCCGCGCATATCCTGATCCAGGTGGCGACCGCCCAGCGGCGCGAGGTGTTCGCCTTCACGCGTCCGGCCGACGCCGAAGCGCAGGACTTCGCGCGCAAACTCGGGGCCATCTGGGCCGGCGATTCCGATCAAGTGACGCCCGACGAACTCGACGCTGCAATCATCTTCGCCCCGGTCGGCGGTCTCGTGCCCACGGCGCTGCGGGCCGTGCGCAAAGGGGGCCTTGTGGTCTGCGCCGGCATTCACATGAGCGACATCCCCTCGTTTCCCTACGAGATTCTCTGGGGCGAGCGAATCGTACGCTCGGTGGCGAACCTGACGCGGCGCGATGGCATCGAGTTCATGGAACTGCTGAAAACGACGCCCGTGCGCACGGAAATCGAGACCTATCCGCTCGAGCAGGCCAATCAGGCCTTGAGCGACCTGCGCGAGGGCCGGGTACACGGCGCGGCCGTGTTGGTGAATGAATAATGCTTGAGCAGTGCTGAATGGATCCGCGCCTGCGAGTTTCGGGCGCCATGCTTTCACGCTTGCGCAGCAAGCGGGTAAGCATGCCATTTCGATCGCAATGCGCATGTCTACGCCGGCTGGCGCCGGCGAAGACATGGCGCCCCTGGCGCCCCAGCGTTCACCCGCGCAGCCAGGCCGCTATGATCTCAAGCGCGATCAACAGAATCACCGTCAGTTCCAACACTTCGGTCCGGCGCCGGGCGGCCTCGTCCGTAAGAAATTGGTAGACGCTTTCGGCGACGGACAGCGAGCGGTGAATGCTCTGAGTCCATTCTTCCAAATGGAACTTCGAGGCCAGCATTCCGTACAGCCGGGCCAGGTACTGGTCGCCCATCAGCTTGAGCACGTTGCTCGTGCGCTCGACGACGGCGTTGGCGTCGAGCTTCAAATCTCCCACGGCCCGCAGCGCACGGGAGTGCGTTCGCCAGGGCCCGCGCCAACGACTCGGCGCCGGATGCACCAGCGCGTAGGCGGCGGCCAGTTGATCGTCGAGGCGGTCGTCGGTGTGCCGAAATTCCAAAAGTTGCAAGTTGGCGAATTCGATCGTTTGCAACGTCTCTTCGCAGTCGCGGTCGATCAGCACGGCCTTCCCTGGCAATACGTCTTGACGGCCGGCTCGCTGGACTCGAACAGGAGCGTGTGCGGATCGACGTCATCGCCCTCGGGCAGCCGCACGACGGCCAGGTTGGCCAGCTTGCCCGGCGCGAGGCTGCCGAGCGAGTCGGCCAGGCCGAGCGCGGCGGCGCCGCGGAGCGTGCCGAGTTCGAGCACGCTGTCCGGCGGCAACTCGGGGAATGTGCGAGCGACGAATCGCAATTCTTCCAGCACGCTCAAATCCGGGTTCGAAGCCCGGCTGTCGGTTCCGACGGCCACATTGGCGCCGGCCGCCAGCAGCCGCGGCAGCGGATGGCGCGCGTGGCCAAAGTAGGCGTGGGTGCGCGGGCAATAGACGACGCTCATCGTCTCGCAAGCTTCGGCCGCAAATGCGATCTCCTCCTCGTCGAGATAGTTCCCGTGGATCACGAGCGATCGCACGCGCGCTTCAACCAGTTGCCGCAAGTAATCGATCGGCCTGGCGCCCCAGGGGATCGCCGCCGGTTCCCAGGCGCCGCGCGACTCCAGCAGTTCGCGAAACGGCCCGCCGCCCGAGGCGAGTAATTCCAATTCCTCGGGCGATTCGGCCAGATGGAAGGCCAGCGGCGCCCGGGCCTCGGCGGCCAACGTCGCCAGTCCGGCGAACAGTTCGGGATGCACCGTGTAAGGCGCATGCGGACTCAAGCCCGGCCGCCAGCGCGAGGCGTAAGCGCCGGCCGCCAGGTGTTGCCGGGCTTCGGCCAGTTTCGCGGCGACTTGCTCCTGCGCCAGTCCGATCGCTTCAAGAAACACGGTAGCGTCCAGCGGGCCGCGCTCGAATTCTTCCTCGGGCCAACCCGGTTGCGCGATCTCGCCGACCGTCGTCGTTCCCGAGCGGAGGCTTTCTTCCAAGCCTTGCCGCACCGCGGCAGCCGGGGCTGCGGCGCGTCCGCGGCGATAGTCGATCACCTCGCGAATCCACTCGGGAAAAACCATGCCCGGCGAGCCGAGCGGCTGTGACGCATCGCTGAACTCCAGATGCACGTGGGCGTTGATTAGGCCCGGCACGATCGCGACGTTGCCCAGGTCTTCGAGATCGCAAGTCTCAGCGCGCGAACGGCCGACAGCGATGATCTTGTCGCCGCGCACCGTCACGACGCCGTCTGCCAGCGGCGGCGCGCCGACGGGAAATACATAGCGGGCTTTGAGTGCAAAAGGCGCAGCATCCATGCGGGAATGCTACCAGCCGGCGACGAGTAATCAAGCGCCCATCAGCAAGCTCGCGCAACAACATGCTGGAGATGACTCCGGCAAGCGGCGGAGCCGCTGCAATAGTAGCAGCCATACTCCGTATGCCGTCGCCAATCCCGCAATCAAACTCCAACTTATGGCCGCTGACGGCACACGGAGGCGCCATGACTTTCGGTCGTCCCGACGAATGAAAATGCGTTGTTTTCTTGGAGGGACGGGTTGTTTTCTTGGAGGGACGGGTTGTTTTCTTGGAGGGACGGGCGCCCCCGCCCGTCCGGCATTCGCCGGGCGAGGGCGCCCGGCCCTCCACAGAATATTTTCTTAGGAGTGTGCCTGCTACTTTACCGCAAGCGTTGATTATATCGCCGCCAGCAACCACTTGGCATTCCCCTTGCGAATCGCCTCGAGCTGCACCTGCCCCAACTGCGATTCTTGCAGCTTGAGCAGGGCCGATTCGAAATAAAACAAGGGAGCGTACGAGCCGAATAAGATCCGCTCGCCGGGAATTTGCCCGAAGAGCTTCTCGACGCCGCCGACTCCCTCCAGGCTCGCGATTTCGAAGTAAACTTGGCCTGCTGCGACCAATTGACCTCGCAATTCGGGACGCAACGCGCGAAACGCATTCAGCAGCACCAGCCGCAGTTTGGGCGTGCGTTTGACGAGCTCTACAAGCGGCGCCGCGTCGACGTGCGGAACTTGCACCAGCGGATGCTGCGTGCGCTCGTCTTCCATCGTCACGGCCAGTTGCACGATCAGGCCGTGCTCCGCGGCCTGAGAGAGCAGTTTCGCCGCCAGCGGATCGTCGAGCTTGTAGCCATGATAGTTCGGGTGCAGGCGAATCCCGGGCATGCCGAACTCTTCGTGACAGCGCCGCAGGTCTTCTTCCCAATCGGGCAGCCGCAGGTTGACGGCGCCGAAGGGCAACAAAAAGCCTTCGCCAGCGGCGCGACACTCGGCCGCCAGGCGCTCGTTCACGCTCCCGAGATCGCGGTGCAAAAGGCTGTCGAGGCTGCCGGCCCAGGCTTGCACCACGCCCTGGCTGCGCAACTTGTCGGCTATCGCCGTCGGCTCGTCGGCCGAGACGCGGCGAAACGGCCAGCGCGAAAGATAGACGTTCACGTCGACGATCGCTTCGTTCATGCGCGAATGCCTTTCGCATCGAGGATCGGCCGCATCAGCCGGTGCAAGTTCTCGCTCAGGATCAATCGCTTGGCTTCGTCCGGAATGTTCGCCCCAAAAACTTTGCCCAACTGCGAGGCGAAGCTGCGGCCGCCGGCGTCGCTGCCGTAGATCACGCGCTCGGGGCCCAGTTCGCGGACGGCCATTTCGGTCAGCCCGCTGGTCGGGTCGGAGCCGGCCAGATCGATCGAAATCGTCGGCACGGAGCGAACCGCTCGCACGCCCAGTTCCCACGTGCCGCCCGTATGGCCGCAGATCATCGGCGTCTTCGGATGCCGCCGTGCCAACTCGACCAGGTCGAAGGGGGTCGATTCTCCCGGATAGTTGCCGCCGTCGGTCTTGAACCAGGTGTGCTGGAAGATCACCGCTTTGAGTTCGGCGGCCCGATGGATGATCGGGTCCAACTCGGCGGCGCTGGCCCGCTTGGCCACCCAGAGCTTAACGCCGACCATCGGGCCGTTGGCGATGCAGCGGTCCATCTCGCGCAGGCTGGCTTCGACGTGTTCGGCGCTAACGTAGCAGAACCCGAAGGCCCGGTCGTGCCAGTGCGTCAAGGCGGCGAGCACCTGGTCGTTCTCTTCCCGCAGCCGCTCGGGCGAAGGGTTATAGCTGAACGGCCAGCCCATGTAGAGGCAGATGCGGTCGATCCCCATCCGGTCGACGTAGGCCATCAACTGCGCCATGCGTTCGTCGGGCGTGCGGCCGGTGACGCCCGACAGATGGCAGTGCAAGTCCCAGATTTTCAGCTTCATGGCGCCAGAATACAGCGCGGCGAGGTGAAATGCGAACCGGGGCAAGCATTTCAACGATTAGCGCCACGCGGCTACAATACTTTTATGGAGAGCCGATTTCAGTTCAGCCTGAAGACGTTCTTTATTTTGACTGCGGCCACGCTTGCCGGCGGGCAGACAGCCCTCTGGAACGCGCGATCCACGGCGTGGCTAAAGGGCGGCGTACCTGTCGCATTATCTTCTTGCGGCGAAGTAATCTTCTTTATGATCGGAAGCGCTGCCGCGCTGGCCGGAGCTTTCGCGCTCGTCAAAGGTCCGTCGCTGCTGCGAATTGAGTTGCCTTGGCAGATTCGAAATGCATTCATTAGGTCGGCGCTCTTGCTGCTCTCCGCTTTAATCATGGGTTCGATTTCGGCGGGAATAGCGCTCGTGATCTTGGGAGCGGTGTTTTTTACCATGCCCCATGAACTGTTCGACTTGCTTACCACGAATTATTACCCCGGCATGAAAGTGGATCGCAATTCGGTAACGGACGCATATCGGACGGAAGGATGGAGAAAGTAACTGATGACATGTTCGGGCAAGTGAAGCAGCTTTCTCATGAAGCTCTGCATCCGTGAGCGTAAGGCTTCTTTGTTGTCCGGTAAACCAGCGGCGTTTACCGTTGCCTTCATGTCGTTGTTCA
>Ga0307373_10000244_pt1 | contig 101014 bp, 85 predicted proteins | sample OX2MG_FD_202534 | JGI IMG/M metagenome (GOLD analysis project Ga0307373, IMG submission 202534) | Soil microbial communities from Risofladan, Vaasa, Finland - OX-2 | ecosystem: Environmental > Terrestrial > Soil > Coastal area > Acid sulfate soil | place: Finland: Risofladan, Vaasa | collected... | reverse complement strand
TCCATTACCTTCAGCATCGGTGGCGTCTCCTTCCACCCGGCTCCCACCGGGGTTCGCGTGGTCTACGCGGAAGGGTACGCCGCCTTTTTCATGCCGTCACGATCCACAACTTTCGGTAATAACTCCGCGCGATGTCGAATATATCTCTCAAGCGGCCGGGCCGATCGGCTTGAAATAGATGATTGTGCCGGTGAGGCCGCCGTGGGGTTTCAGGGAGTAGCCGGGGATGACGCCCACGCGCTGATATCCGATCCCCTCATAAAGCCCCGCGGCGCCGCCGTCGGCGGCGGTGTCGAGAACCAGCAGCGTACGGCTGCGTTCGACGGCGATACGCTCGGCTTCCAGCATCAGGCTTCGCGCGATGCCGCGGCCGCGGCTCTTGACCCGGGTCATCAGTTTGTTGACCTCGCCGCGATGCGGCTGGTTCGGCGGCGTGGCCAGGTCCAGCGTCACCGTGCCGGCCAGATCCTCGCCTTCCCACGCGCCCAGCACCACCCGTCCGCCGGACGCGGCCCGCGCAAGCGAATCCTTCCAGAAGTCCGCCGCGGCCTCGCGCGCGAGCGGATGCATGAAGCAGACCGAGCCGCCATTCGCCACGACTTCGATCAGGAGGTCGGAAAGTGCGGCGATGACTTCGGGACTGTCCGTTAAGGTGGCAAGGCGCGTCGCGGAGGCCATGGTCAGCTCCTGGCGATCACGACGAGATAGGTGCAGCAATTCGCCGACTCGTTGGCGAACATAGTGTCCGCCGGCGCTCCAAATGCGAGGCAATCGCCGGCCGCCAGTTCGCGCCGCTGTGCGGCTTCTTCGATAGCGAGCCTTCCCTTCATTACCAACCACACCAACTGCCGGATGCGAGCGTATGAGGATTGATTTCGGAGGGCAAGAATTGACCGCGATGTTGCACCTCGCTTCGCTCCGGCCTAGGTTCATAAGGCCGCGATGCCGCTGCGCACTAAAATCGAATGCCCCGAATGCGAGACTGACCTGATCGTCAAGCGCGGGGGTGTATGTCCGAACTGCGGCGCGCGGATCACCGCGCATATCGCGCGCGTGCAAAAGCGCGAGCGGCGTATCGAACAGGTCGTCGCGATAATCGCGACCGCCCTGGTGCTGGGACTGTTCCTCGCGACCAGCGGAGTGAGCCTGCTCGAGGGCATCGCGGTCTATGCCGGGGTCGGCGCCGCAATGTACTACATCGCGCGCCGCACCTTCGTGTAGCGCGATCTTACCCCTCTCCCTGAAAGGGAGAGGTTGGGTGAGGGTCCGAGTTCAGCGCGGTGCGAAGCGCAGCGCGATTCTGATTGTGGCTGCGCGATGCTGACTCGCGGCTCAACGACCCTGCCTGCGCGGTCGGATTTGTAAGCGCGCGGCAGACGATGCCGCGCGCGGATCGGACCCTCACCTGACCTCTCCCTTAAAGGGAGAGGAATTTTCCATGCGTGCAATCTTACTTTTCGCCCTGGAGGAGGGCTGGTGCGGGCGTGCATCCTTACTTTCTGTTCATTACCGGAACGTAACGAAATTCCTGTGACTATTGGGCGCGCACGTGCGTCTAACCTGCAGGAGGAAAAGGAAATGAAATCCAGGATGACGATTCTGGCGGCGTTGTTCGGACTCGTGATTCTTGCGGCGCCTACTGTTGCCTCCGCGCATCCGATGCCGGCGTGGGGGCGCGCATTCGCCGCGCAGCGCTTCCAGACGATGGGACCGAAAGGGCGCTTCAACTTCCTGCGCAATCATCCTTACCTCGCGCGGCATCGATGGCTGCTCAATAATGGTTACGCGTATCGGAACGGATGGGTGGGCGCCGAGCCTTACGGGTTCGGGCCAGGCGGTTGGGGCCGCCGGGCGGGCTACATGAACGAGAAGCCTGACGGCGACGAGGGTGGCTACCAGCGGCCGTACCCGATGCGGGGATACGGCGGTGGTGCCGAAGAGGGCGGCGACGGCGCATACAACGGCGGCGGATACGGAATGCCGATGGGCGGCTACGGATACGGTGGCCCGATGTACGGCGGCAACAACGGGATGCTCGGCCAGATGCTGCCGATGCTCGGGAACTACCTGCACTAAAGCGGACGCTCGGACGCGGGTCAGCGTCTGAGCTTCTGGTGCGGCGCCCCGCTTCCTCCCGGCGGGGCGCTTTCTTTTTGCGCGCCGGTAATCGCGCCGATCAGGCGGCGGCGCGCCATGCGTCGCCCAGGCGCTCGATCGCACGCAGCACGCGGGCGCGGCGTTCTTCGGGAGTTTTCTCGAATGTCGAGAACTGGAGCGCGCTGGCGGTAATTCCGGCGCGTTCGTAGTCCTTGAGACGTTGCGCGCATTTTTCGGGCGTGCCGAAGACAAAGATTTTTTCGACCATCCCGTCCGGAATCGATTCGAGCGCTTTCTTGCGATCGCCCGCCGCCCACGCGTCGAAGGCGACGCCGGCCTCTTTTTCGTAGCCGATCTCTTTGAAGAATTTGTTGTACTGCGGAACGGTTACGTAGGCGGTCAGCGCGCGGCGGAACATCGTGCGCACGGTCGCTTCGTCTTCATCGACGGCGCAGATGATCCGGCAGGCGACATCGAGCTTGGCCGGATCCTTACCCGCCGTGCGCATCCCGGCGCGGGTCTCGTCGAGCATCGCGGGCAGCGTCTCGGGCGTGATGAAATTGACGATCACGCCGTCGCCGATTTCGCCCGCGATCCGGAGCATCATCGAGCCCTGCGCGCCGATATAAATCGGCGGCGGATTGTCGAATCGGATATCGAGCCGAAAGCCGTTCATCTTCACCATCTTGCCCGCCATCGTGACTTTCTCGCCGCGGAAGATCGCGCGCAGCGCCTCGACCGTTTCACGAATCATCGTGACCGGCTTGCGAAACGGCACGTTCATCCACTGCTCCATGATATTGGGCGTCGAGATGCCGAGCCCGAGCACGTAACGCCCGCCGGTCAACTGCTGGGCCGTGATCGCCGACATCGCGATGAGCGCCGCGGGGCGGCTGAAGACCGGCACGATCGCGCTGCCGAAGCGCATCTTGTCCGAAAGCATCGCGGCCGCCGTGATCGGCGAGAACGCGTCGGTCGAAAACGATTCGTAGGACCACGCCTCGGTGTAACCGCAGCGGTCGGCGGTGCGGACGAGATCCTTGAAGTGGGAGTTCGAAAACGGATCGAACGGAATCGTAATTCCAAGTTTCATCATGATGAATATTTCTCCAGCCCGTAGAATCTAGCGCAGGCGGCCCGCGCTGCGAAAGCGCCGGCCGATCGTTCCATCAGCCGCGGCGGTTCGCGCGCCGCGTCCCGCTGGACTCAGAGAGATTCAGGAACTCCGCCAGGTGGACAGGATTGGCGCCGGGGCATAGATGGCGGACCTGCGTGCGGCACGAAAATCCGTCGGCGATAACCGCGGCGCCGTCGCCGCCGGCGCGAATCGCCGGCGCGAGCGCGCGTTCGCCGATCGCGCGCGAGACAGCGTAGTGCTCGGCGCTGTAACCGAACGCGCCCGCCATCCCGCAGCATCCGGCGTCGAGCACGGTGAGGTTAAGGTTCTCCGCGCGGGCGAGTATGGCGGCTTCGGCGCCGGTTCCAGCGATCGCCTGCTGATGGCAATGCGCGTGCAAGAGGGCGCGCCCGGCGATCGCACGCGGCGCGAAATCGGGAGCCTCGCGCGCGAGAAACTCGCCCAGCAGCATCGCGCGTGCGCCGAGTGCGGCGCCGCGCGGGTCGCGCGGGAACATCGCGGGTAGCTCGTCGCGAAAGGTCAGGATGCAACTCGGCTCGAGGCCGACGATTGGAATGCCACGCGCGGCCGCTGGTGCGAGCGCGTCCATCGCGTGCGAGAGATAGCGCCGCGCCCGCTCGAGCATCCCCTGGTCGTATAGCGGGCGTCCGCAGCACACGTCTTGCGCGGGAATCGTCACGCGAAAACCGGCCCGTTCGAGGACTTCGGTGGCGGCGATCGCGACCTGGGGCTCGAAGAAATTATTGAACGTGTCGGGGAACAGGATCACCTCGCGCGCGTCCGGCGCCGGGGCGCGGCGCCGCGAAGTGAACCACGACCGAAATGTTCGCGGAGCGAAACGCGGCAGCTCGCGCGCCGGATGGACTCCGAGCACGCGGCGCGCGAGCGCGCCCGCGATGGGAGCGCGTGCAAGCGCGTTTGCGAGGGCGGGAGCGGCCGACGCGGCGCGCGCGAGATCATGCATCCGTCCGAAAAAATGCGCGGCGAGTGGGCGGCGATGTTCCGCGTAGTAGTGCGAGAAAAATTCCGCGCGATACGCCGCCATATCCACCGACGACGGGCACTCGCCCTTGCACGCCTTGCAGGCCAGGCACAGGTCGAGGGCGTCCTTAAGGGCAGGGTCGGTGAAGCCGCCGGCAAGCGTGTCGCCGGTCAGCGCCTCGAGGATTATCCGCGCGCGGCCGCGGGTCGAATGCTTTTCCTCGCGCGTGGCCATGTACGACGGGCACATCGTGCCGGCGTCGGTCTTGCGGCACTTGCCGATTCCGACGCACTTGAGCGCGGCGCCGGCCAGTCCGCCTTCGCTCGAAAAATCGAAATGGGTCGCGACCTCCCGCGGACGCCATCCGGCGCCCTGCTTCAAGTGCGAATCGAGCGGATAAGGATCGACGATGACGCCGGGATTCATCCGGGCGGTGGGATCGAAGGCGCGTTTGAAATCGCGAAACGCATCGATCAGATCGCGCGAAAACATCGCGGGCAGCAATTCCGAGCGTGCGATACCGTCGCCATGCTCTCCCGAGAGCGAACCGCCCAGCTCGGCGACGATCGCGCCCAGCTCTTCCATCGTGGCGCGGAACACGCGCACGCCGGCGGCGCTGGCGAGGTCGAAGCTGATCCGCGCGTGGACGCATCCTTCGCCGAAATGGCCGTAATAGGTCGCCGCGCTGAGCGCGTGCCGCGTGAGCATCGCGTCGAACCGGCGCAGATACACACCGAGTTTTTCGGGTGCGACGGCGGCGTCTTCCGCGCCCGGCCAGCATCGCGGCCGCCCCGCAATATACGCGCTCGAGCCGAGGCCGGACTCGCGGATTTTCCAGACGGCCGATTGCTCGCGCGCGTCCATCAGAATCGTGCTGCCGAGGGCGGCGCCAGAGGCGCGCGCCTCGGCGAGCATCGCCTCGGCGCGGCCGCGGGCTTCGTCGCGCGAGACGCCGCTGAGTTCGACGACCAGAAACGCGCGCCCTTCGGGCAGGAATCGCACGCCCGGCATTTTTTTCTGGCGGGCGAAGTCGGGTAGATTGTGATCGAAGCCCTCGAGCGCCTCGGGCCGATGCGCCAGCATCCAGGGCATCTGGTCGGCGGCGCGGAACACGTCGTCGAAACCGAGCACCAGAACCGAAAGCTCCTTCGGACGCGGCACGAGCTTGAGCGTCGCGGCGGTTGTGATCGCGCAGGTGCCCTCTGAGCCGACCAGCGTGCGCGCGAGGTTGAATCCGCGCTCGGGGAGCAGCTCGTCGAGGTTGTAGCCGGAGACGCGGCGCGGGATTCGCGGATAGTGCGCGCGCACGGAATCGGCGGCGCGATCGCGCAGCTCCAGGAGTGTGCGGACCAGATCGGCGAATCGGCCGCCAGCTTCCAGGGTTGCGGAAATCGCGGCGGCGTCCATCGCGCCGCCGAGCTTGAGTTCGGCGCCGTCGTACAAAATCGCGTCGAGCGCTTCCAGATTATCGACGGTCTTGCCGTACGCGGCGGAATGCGCGCCGCAGGAGTTGTTGCCGATCATCCCGCCGATAGTGCATCGATTCTTGGTCGAAGGATCGGGCGCGAAGAACAGACCGTGCGGCGCCAGCGCGGCGTTGAGGTCGCTCTGGACGACGCCCGGCTCGACGATTGCAACGCCGCGCGCGGGATCGATCGCCGCAATTCGATTCATGTATTTCGAGCAATCGAGCACGAGCGCCGCGTTGGCCGCCTGGCCGGCCAGGCTGGTGCCGCCGCCGCGCGCGAGGATCGGGAGCGCGGCCTCGCGCGCGACTTCGAGCGCGCGCGCGATATCGCCCGCATCGCGCGGAGCGATCACGCCGATCGGGACTTGCCGATAGTTCGACGCGTCGGTCGAGTAGGCGGCGAGCGTGCCGCTATCGAAGCGTACGTCGCCCTCGATAAGCGAGGCGAGTTTGCGTTCGAGCGCTCGGGTCGCAGGCGTCATCGGGGTCGAGTTTATCCTTCGCGGCCGAGGCTTGAACACCGCGCGCGCGCAGCCGCGCGAATGCTCGAACGGCGAAAAAAAGCGCGGCGCACCCCGGTTAACGGGCGCGCCGCGCGGATTCCGATTCGATTGAAATCAGCTCAGTCGCAGCTCGTGAAACTGATCGTCGGTGTCGTCAGCGTTGAGTCCGGGGGTGACGAGATCAACTCCGAAGGAGTGCATTCCGACACCGGCGGAAGGGCGATCGAAGTCGCGCTGCCGAACAGCGAGTATTCCGGCGTCGCCGCCCCTGAGGTGTAGCTGCCGCCAGCCGTGCCGGTGACAGGATTGTCGGGGGGCACCGCGACCGGGAAGCACACGCAGTTGCTACCGGTCGGGCAGCTCGAGCCGCAGCCGTTGGAAGTCAATGTAGTGGTCACCGGGATGCTGGCCGTTCCGCTATAGAGCGGGATGGGCGCCTGGTCCGCACCGCCGGTGCCGAAACCCTGCGTGCCTTGGAAGGCGATGTCGTCGCCGGTACCGGGCACCGTTCCGTTGGTGGTAGTCGTGACTTGCGCGTGAAGGGTGGTTGCCACGCCGCTGGCTGCGAGCAGCGGGATTTCAAGATTGTTCGGGCCGTTAGCCTGCGCGACCACTACGCCGGTCGTGATCGTCGCATCAGAGGGATCCCCAGAGTGGGGAAAGCCCTGAGAATCAACCACGATATCGTAGGTTCCGACCGGCACCGGGCAGAACGTGAAGGCGCCGTCGGAATCGGTGGTGGCCTCAGCCACGATCGTATTGACGGAGGTCTTGGTCGAGCCCGGTGCGGGAGTTCCATCGGTCACGTTCGGAGCCGAGGGCTCCATTTCCAGAAATACTTCCGCATCCGATACCCCAACCGCGGGATTATCTATCGTCACGGGGGTTGAAGGAGCACTGGCCGTGCCGACATATACCGCTCCAGCGATGATGGGCTGCAGGCTGACCTCGCCGGTATGGAGTACGGGCTTGAACGCGTATGAGGTCGTGACCGGCGGCTTGCCATGTTTGCCGTGGCTCTTGGCGTGCGGGCCATGGATGATGAGCGATTGGCACGCGTCGATATCGACATCCAAGTCGGCACCCTGGCCTGCGGTGATTGAGAAACCGCCGCGGGAAATCTGGCTCGCGGGAATCTTGAGCCCGGTCTGGCTGCCGCTGGGAAGAGTGAGCGGATAGTAGGTCCCGGTCGAATCCGCCACGCAGTCATACACCGTGTCGGCAAGGCCGCCTGCCGTGACGCAGGCGTTTTCATCCGCCGGGATGACCGGACTTCCGCTGCTGGTATTAGCAACGGTCATCAGGCGGATCTGCTGATACTTGCCGGGCGGCAGGCCAGTGCCGCCGAGATCGACGATCGGACAGTCGTTGCTGTTGATTGCTTCGCTTGGCTCCGACGAGGCGAACAGCAGGTCGAACTGCTGCGGGCTGCCGTTGGTCAGCGGGGTAAACCCGCGATGGCCCTTGCCGCTGAGATGCGCCTGCACGTCAGAGATGGTGACGTAGATGTGAGTGACGCCGGAAACCTTGCACGAGTTTCCGCCACGGCTGCTGTTGCTGAGATGGACCTTCACGTTCGAGCTGCCGGCGGCAAGCGCCGTCGTGCTGGTTCCCAGTCCGGCGGCCAGGGCGAAAATCGAAAGCGCAAGGACGGCGAACCTTCCGGCCCTAACCTGCGAACGTAGATGACTCATAGCTAAATGGATTCGCATGAAATTAACTCCTCCAATCGCCAACGCGTTAGAGGAGATCGTATCCACAGATGGGGAGCCTGCGCAATATTTTATTTTTGCGGTGCGTTGGGCGCAATGACCGCACCGCGCTCTGGCGCGGGGCGGCGTTCTGTGCGAGCGGTGCTTCGCGCTGGTCCGCTAAAGCGCCAAATCTTTCAAGCCCGCCTTCGGCGCCCCAACCAGGGCGACCATATTGCCCTCGGGCGCTTCGTTCTCGTGCATGAGTTGATGGCTATGGCCGATCTCCTCAAACTTGAAAGTCTCGGCGAGGCACGGATCGATCTTGCGATCGATCACGAGCTGATTGAACGCGTACGATTGTTCGTCGTTGGCGAAGTGCGAGCCTTGCAAGCGCTTCTGGCGCATCCAGAGGTAGCGCAGATCGGCGACCGCGTTGTAGCCGGTGGTGCCCGCGCAGATCACGACCATCCCGCCGGTGTCGCACACGAAGATCGAGGTCGGGATGGTGTCCTCGCCGGGATGCTCGAAGACGATTTTCGGATTTCTGCGCTCGCCGACGATATCCCAAATCGCCTTGCCGAAGGCGCGGCACTCTGCGGCCCATTTGTTGTACGCCTGGGTGTCAGTCCAATGCGGCATCATGCCCCAGTGCGAGAATTTCTTGCGGTTGATGCAGCCCTTGGCGCCCAGCTTCATGCAGAAGTCGATTTTCTTGTCGTTGCCGACCACGCCAACGGGAATGCCGCCCTCGGCCTTGACGAGCTGAATCGCCATCGATCCGAGTCCGCCCGACGCGCCCCAGATCAGCACGATATCGCTCTGGCGCACGACGTTGGGCGCCCATCCCATCAGCATCCTATAGGTTGTCGCTCCAACCAGGGTTGGCGCCGCGGCCGCTTCCCAGGTGAGATGGGCGGCCTTGGGCATGCACTGATGCGCCTGGACGCGGGTGAACTGGGCGAAGCTGCCGAAGTTGGTTTCGTAGCCCCAGATTTTGTACGAGGGATCGTACATCGGGTCTTCGCCGTTGCGCACCGCCGGGCAATCGCGATCCCATACGCCGCAGTGGATCACCACGCGGTCGCCAACTTTGACGGTGCTTACGTCCTTGCCGACGGCGTACACGATTCCCGAAGCGTCACTGCCGCCGATATGGAAATCGTGATGGTCGTACTTGGACTTGTTGCGCGTCGCGATAACGTCGATCGGGCTGCCCAGAGCGGCCCACACGTTGTTGCGATTGACCCCGGCCGCCATCACATACACCAGCGCCTCATCGGGGCGCAGCTCGGGGACGGCGATTTTCTCGACCTTGAAGGCGTGCTTGGGATGTCCGAAGCGGTCGGCCCGGATCACCTGCGCGTACATGTGCGATGGCACGTGCCCAAGCGGGGGCACTTCACCGATTTCGTAAATTTCCTTGTGGCTCATATCCTCTGCCTGGCGTCTGCGTGTCGGCTGCGTCCTTTCGGTTTGTCAGTCCAACCCCAGATGGAGAATCATCGGGCACCGGAGCGAACAAACTACGTACCTGTTTGGCGCGCCTTTGACAACCGGCCTGACATGCCCTCAAGTGGGTGGATAGGCTGCGCGGGTGGCGGCGCTTGGTTGACGCGTAGGGTGCAATTCCATAAAAAAAGCGCACCCGGCCATGCTGGGCGGGGATGCTGCTCAACCGGCGCGGCGATCCGCCCGCTGCCCCGCGCGGGTATTTTTGTTCGGCATGATGGACTTGGGCGAAAAATTGAACGCATAACGATACTATCGAAGCCAGGATTGGCGAGATTGGGATTCCTATGGCGGTGCGCAAAATCGAGCATGGGCATTACTTCGAGGATTTCGAGGTCGGCCATCTCTACAAGCATCACTGGGGCCGCACGATCACCGAAGGCGACAATTCCTTCTTTTCGTCGGTCACGATGAATGCCAACCCCATCTACTTCAACCGCGAATACGCCAAGTCGCTCGGCTACAATGGCGTGGTCGTCAATCACCTGCTGGTGATGAACGTCGTGTTCGGGCTTTCGGTCGAGGATCTCAGCGAGCGCGCGATCGCGCATCTCGGCTACGAAGGGATGAAATATCTGGCGACAGTTTATCCGGGTGATACGCTGACTTCGGAGTCGATAGTGGTATCCAAGCGCGACAGTTCGCGGCCGGATCGCGGCGTCGTCAAGTTTCGCACCACCGGCTACAATCAGCGCGGCGAAAGGGTGCTCGAATACGAGCGTCCGGTCCTGATTCGCAAGCGCAACGTCAAGGCGGAGTAGGTTACAACGATGGCGCTGGTTACGCCCGAACATGAGGAAATTCGCCGCTCGGTGCGCGAGTTCGTCGAGGCCGAGGTCAGTCCGATCGCCAATGACCTCGATCGCGAGAACAAGGAAATCCCCGAACACATTCTCAAGAAGATGGCCGAGCTCGGATACTTCGGCGTGATTTTTCCCGCCGAAGACGGCGGGCTGGGACTCGATTACATCTCGATGGCGATCGTTACCGAGGAGCTTTCGCGCGGATGGCTCTCGGTCGGCTCGGTGATGACCCGCAACATCATCACCGGCACCCTGATCAGCGCCAACGGCACGCCTGAGCAGAAAAAGCGCTTCCTGCCGAAAATCGCGCGCGGCGAGACTCTGACCGCGGCCGCATTCACCGAACCCGATTCGGGCAGCGACACGGCGTCGTTCAAAACCCGCGCGGTGAAACAGGGCGACGGCTACCTGATCAAGGGCGCGAAGATGTGGTGCACGTTCGCCAATCGCGCGCACATGCTGACCGTGATGACGCGCACCGACCCGGACCTGTCCAAGCGCCACAAAGGGCTGTCGCTGATCCTGTTCGAGAAGGAGCCGGGCGACGATTTCGCGCCGCCGCAGCTAACCGGATCGCCGATTCCGACGATCGGCTACCACGGGATGCGCTCGTACGCGCTCCAGTTCGACGACGCATTCGCGCCCGCGGCCAACTTGATCGGCGGGCAGGAAGGGCGCGGCTTCTATCAACTGATGGCCAGCTACGAGGCCGCGCGCATCCAGACCGCCGCGCGCGGCGTGGGCGTGGCGCAGGCCGCGTTCGAGACGGCGGTCAAATACGCCAAGCAGCGCACCCAGTTCGGGCAGCCGATCGGAGACTTCCAGGTGATTCGGCACAAGCTGGCGCACATGGCGGTCGAGATCGAAGCCGGACGCCAGCTCTGCTACTTCGCCGCCTCGCAGAAAGATACCGGCAAGCGCTGCGACTACGAGGCCGGCCTGGCCAAGGCGTTCGCGGCCGAGATGGCCGAGCGCGTCACGCGCGAGGCGATGCAGGTGCACGGCGGCTATGGCTACTCGATGGAGTTCGAGGCGCAGCGCTTCTGGCGCGACGCGCGCGTGCTGTCGATCTTCGAGGGCACCAGCGAAATCCAGTACGAGGTAATCGGCCGGCGCATCATGGAGCAGAACTCTTGAGTCCCGCACAGGATAGTGATGCCGACCCGCGCCAGCGCGCCACCTTGTGTCATTCCCGCGCGCGTGTCCGGCGTGCGCGAGGAATCCCGGATTGCAGGACCGCGGCGGACGCGAAGACCGGGATTCCTCGCGCGGCAGCCACGCACGGGAATGACACACCAAGCTATCGAGCAAGAGCGGAATTGTCACTATGATATGCAGGACTCAATAGGTAATCCCCAATGAGCATCACCGGCGATAATAGCTACTTCGAAGACTTCATCGTGGGCGACACGCTGCTCCATCAGCGCGGCCGCACGATCACGGAAGCCGACAATCACGTCTTCACCTCGATGGTGATGAACACGGCGGAGCTGCACTTTAACCAGGATATGGTCGAGAAAGACCCGAAAACTTACTACAACGGGCGGCGCGTCGTGTACGGCGGCATCGTGCTCGCATTCACTGTTGGCCTGGCTTCGGAAGACACCAGCGAGAACGCGATCGCCGAGGTCGAAATGGACAACGGCCGGCATACCAATCCCGTCCTGCACGGCGACACGATCTACGCGCGCTCGACGGTGCTCGACAAGCGCGACTCCGATCGGCCCGACGCGGGGTTGGTAAAATTCAAGCTCGAAGGGTTCAAGCCCGACGGCACGGTGGTGGTCGAGATCGATCGGACCGTGCTGGTGAAAAAGAAGTCGCACTATCTCAAGAACGCCTGACGCGCGCGCGTCCCGATTTTCCGCAGGAGTGGAATTACATGTACGTATTGGATAATGGCGCCCGTTTTGTCATTCCGCGCACCGAGATGACCTATCCCGGCCACAGCATGAAGCTGCATCAGAACGCGGCCGATCCGGTCAAGTGTCCTGTCGATCACGTGATGGCGGATTTCGAGGACGCCTGCCCGTACGAGTTCAAGGGGCCCAAGAGCCGGGCCGTGATGGTCGAGGCGCTGACCACGCTCAACTTCGGCAAGAAGATAGTGACGGTCAGGCCCAACAATATCCACTCGAAGTTTTTCAAAGACGACATGGAAGCGATCATGCTCGGCGCGCCGAACCGCTTTCACGGCATCATGCTGCCCAAGACGCGCGGCGCCGAGGAGATCAAGCAGGTCGCCAAGCTGCTCGACGATCTCGAAAAGCGCGGCGGATGGAAGTATCGCGTGCAGATCGAGTCGCTAATCGAAACGCCGCACGCGCTGGTCCATGCCTACGAAATCGCGATCGCGTCGGACCGGATGGCGGGGCTGGTGTTCGGGATCGCGGATTTCGCGGCCAATCTCGGCATCCGCGATATCGTCGATAATCAGAACATCAACTTCCTGTACTCGAAGCAGGCCTGCGTGGTCGCCGCCAAGGCCGCCGGACTGCACGCGGTGGACAACGTCTTTCTGCGCCTGTGGAAGAACACCGACGCGCCCGAGCGGATTGCGCAGCTCAAGGAAGAACTGCGTGCCAAGAACGTCGGCGCGGCGAACCTCGGGATGGACGGCACCTGGGTGATTCATCCGCAGCAGGCCGAGATCGCGAATGCCTGCTTCACGCCGACCGCCGAACAGGTCGCCGAAGCGCGGCGCGTCATCATCCTCTACCACGAGAAGGGAGGCGGCTCGATGGCGGATCCCAAGACCGGCGAGATGATCGACGAGGCTACTATCAAGATCGCGCTGATGGACCTGGCCAAAGGCGCGCAAGCCGGCCTGGTGAGCGACGCCGAGTTGCACGAATGGTCGGCCAAGAGCCGCGACATCACCGGCTACGACATCCTAGAGCTGATGCGCCGCGTCGCGTAGCAGTCGCGCGGCACTCTCACCCGCGCGTCACGATGCTTGCGAGAAATGTGCGCCGCGCGCCGCTGATTCCTTCTCCCGCCGGGAGAAGGTGCCCGAAGGGCGGATGAGGGCGCTTACTCCTCCCGCGCCGCCAGGGCAGCACCCTCACCCGCGCGTCACGATGCTTGCGAAAGAACCGCAAGCATCGCGCCGCGCCGCCCTCTCCCGGAATGAGAGGGGCAGACACGGGCGCCGCGCCGCCGTGTGCCAGTGGCGCCTCATGGAGGGCGAGGGTAATTCAGATTTTTCGCTCCAAGTCGCGGCGTTGACGCGCCCGCCCGCCGATATGTTATTGATCGGCGCAGTTCCATTGCCCGGAGGGATTGCCGATGCCGTCCAAAGAATTGATCGCCGATAGCCCGCGCCAGGTCGGACTCGACAGCGCCAAGGTCGAGGCGCTCCTCGAGCGCGCCCAGCGCGAAGTTCACGAGGGTCTGCTGCCTTCGGTGCAGATCGCGATCGCGCGCAATGGAAAAATCGCCGCGATGCGCACCTTTGGCCGCGCGGTCCAGGGCGGCGCTGACCAGCCCGCGACCGATCAGACGCTGTACACGATCTTCTCCTGCACCAAGGCGATCATGTCGTCCGCCGCGTGGATTCTTATCGGCGAAGGCAAGCTCGACCCGGCCGAGCGCGTCGCGGCGATAATTCCCGAGTTCGCAAGCAACGGCAAAGACAAGATCACCGTCGAGCAGGTGCTGCTTCATGTCGGCGGATTTCCCAACGCGCCGTATGCACAAGATGAATGGCTCGATCGCAACAAACGCCTCGAACGCTTCGCGAAGTGGCGGCTCGAATGGCCGGTCGGCAGCAAGTTCGAGTACCATCCGACTTCGGGCTTCTGGGTGATCGCGGAAATAATCGAGCGGCGCACGGGCAAGAATTTTCGCGACTTCGTGCGCGAGCGGATCGCCCTGCCGCTCGGGCTGCCCGAGCTGCGGGTGGGGCTGCCGCGCGAATATCACAGCCGGGTCGCAGAGCTGTGCTATGTCGGCGAGGCGCTCAGCGACGCCGAGCGCAAAAAACTCGGGTTGCCGCCGATGCCCGAGACGGAAGTCACCGAAGAGGCGATCCTCGGATTCAATCGCCCCAATGTGCGCGAGGCCGGCGTGCCGGGCGGCGGCGGAATCATGACGGCAGGCGACCTTGCGCTGTTCTACCAGGGGCTGCTGCATAATCGCGACTTGAAGGGCGCGCCGATCTGGAAGCCCGCCGCGCTAAAGGACGCGCTGCGCGTGCGCTCGGGCGACTACAAAGACCCGATCTTTGGAGTGCCGTGCAATCGCGCGCTGGGGGTGGTGATCGCCGGCGGCGACGGCCGCGCGAATTATCGCGGCTTCGGCAGGACCAACTCGGCGCTGGCGTTCGGACATGGCGGCGCGGGCGGACAGATCGGATGGGCGGATCCCGCCACCGGAATCTCGCTCGGGTATTGCACCAACGGCTTCGATCGCAACGACCTGCGCCAATCGAGGCGCGGCGTCGCGATTTCGAGCCTCGCGGCGGTCTGCGTGGGGTAGGGCGCGGCGCCAGGGTGGTTAAATGATCACCATTCGCAAAGCAGGCCGCCGCGGACACACCGCGCTAGACTGGCTCGATAGCTGGCACACATTCTCGTTCGGCGATTATCACGATCCCGCCGCGATGGGATTCTCCGTGCTGCGTGTGATCAACGACGACACCGTGGCCGCGCGCGGCGGCTTCCCGACGCATCCGCATAACAACATGGAAATCGTGACCTGGGTGCTGTCCGGCGCGCTCGAGCATCGCGACAGCATGGGCAACGGCTCGGTTATCCGGCCCGGCGACGCGCAGCGGATGACGGCAGGCACGGGAGTCACGCACAGCGAATTCAACGCCTCGAAGACCGCGCCGGTGCACTTTCTGCAGATGTGGGTAATCCCGCAACGGCGCGGACTCGCGCCGGGCTACGAGCAGCGCAGTTTTGCCGAGGCCGATCGACGCGGAGTGATGCGGCTCATCGCGTCGCCTGACGGCGCGCAAGGGTCAATCAGGATTCATCAGGATACGCGGCTTTTCGATGGAGTCCTGAGCGCCGGCGCGTCGCTCGAGCATCCGCTCGACAAGTCGCGCAAGGGATGGCTCCACGTCGCGCGCGGCGACGTCAAGGTAAGTGACTCGGCGCTGGTGGCGGGCGACGGTGCGGCGGTCGAAAACGAATCCGCGCTCAGGCTCGCCGCGACCGGGGACTGCGAGGTGCTGCTGTTCGACCTGCCGTAAGACGGCGTCATCCGGTGAACGGATTGCGCACCACGATCGTCGCCTCGCGATCGGCGCCTACTCCGACCATCGCGATCGGCACGCCGACCAGTTCCGCGATGCGATCGATATAGCGCCGCGTATTTTCCGGCAAATCGGAGAGTTGACGCGCGCCCGACAAATGCTCGTTCCATCCGGGCAGCTCTTCGAAGATCGGCTTGGCCGTTTCGATCGAATGGCGCCCCGGCGGCACGGTTTCATAGCGCTTGCCCTTGTACTGATACGCGACGCAGATCTTGAGCGGATCGATTCCGGTCAGCACGTCGAGCTTGGTCACCGCCAGGCCCCATAGCCCGTTGACGCGCGCCGAGAGCCGCCCCAGCACGGCATCGTACCATCCGATGCGCCGCGGCCTGCCGGTCGCGCTGCCGAACTCGCCGCCCTCTTCGCGCAGCGAGTCAGCGAGGTAGCCTGAAATCTCAGTCGGGAACGGTCCCGCGCCGACGCGCGTCGTATAGCCCTTGCTGATTCCGAGCACCGCATCGAGCGAGCCGGGTCCGAGCCCGGTGCCGGCGAACGCGCCGCTCGCGACGCAGTTCGACGAGGTCACGAAAGGGTAGGTGCCGTGATCGATATCGAGCATTGTGCCGTGCGCGCCCTCGAACAGCACGCGCTTGCCCGCCGATATCGCGGACGCCAGATATTCGCCGGTGTCGCACAGATAGGGCAGGAGACGGCGGCGCTCGCGCTTCATCACTTCGAGGATCTGCGCGCCGTTCACAGGCTTGGCCTTCAGCACCGCCTTCAAATACGCATTCTTCTCGGTGACGTTGCGCCGCAGCCGGTCCGCGAAGAGCTTGAAATTCAGCAGGTCGTCGAAGCGCAACCCGACGCGCGCCATCTTGTCTTCATAGGTTGGACCGATTCCGAAGCCGGTGGTGCCGATCGCGTGTTTGCCGGCGCGCGTCTCACGCGCGCGATCGATTGCGCGATGATACGGCATCACCATGTGCGCTTCGTAGCTGAGCTTCAGGTTCTTGCCGTCGAAGCCGCGGCGTTTTTTCAGATCGTCGATCTCGCCGAGCAGCGCCACCGGATCGACCACCGCGCCGTTGCCGATCACGCAGATCTTGCCCGGGTGCAGCGCGCCCGCGGGCACCAGGCGCAGGATGTATTTCTCGCCCTCGACGACGATCGTATGCGCCGCGTTGTTGCCGCCCTGGAAGCGCACGACGATATCAGCGTCGCGCGCGAGCAGATCGATAATCTTGCCCTTGCCCTCGTCTCCCCACTGCGTGCCGACTACGGCAACTGTGTTCATCGAAATTCCCCCGCGCGCACGCGCGCGCACCCCGCGCCTCATGCGATAGACGCGCCAGTCGCGATTGTTCGTCCCCTCACAGCTTGAGCAGAGTGGCGGACGTGATAGCGGCAACCGTCTTGAGCTTTTCGAGCACTGCGGCAGGCACGGCGCCGTCAACCTCGATCAGGCTGAGCGCGGTTCCTCCGACCCGGTCGCGCCCGAGCTCGAGTCCGGCGATATTGATTCCCGCTTCGCCGAGCAGGGTGCCGACCGCGCCGACCACTCCGGGAACGTCGCGGTTATGGAGCATCAGGAAGTAGCCCTCGGGGACCGCTTCGACCCGGTAGCCGTCGATTCGCACCAGCCGCATCGCGCGATTGCCCAGCACCGCGCCGGCCACGTCATGCTCGCCCACGGCGGTGCGGACGATGACCGACAGGGTGTTGTGGTAATCGGTAACTTCGCGAGAGCGGGTCTCGGCGATTTTGATCCCGCGCTCGGCGGCGATATACGGCGCGTTGACGGCGTTCAATTCCTCGTCCAGGAAGCCGCTCATGAGGCCCTTCAAGACCGAGGCGGTGATTGCGTCCTGCTTCAAATTGGCAGCCTCGCCGCCGAACGACACGTTGACGGCGGTGGGAGCGCCCTGGATCAACTGCGCAGCCAGGCGGCCGAGCTTTTCGCCCAGCGTCAGATGAGGTCCCAAGACCTCGAGTTCCTTGGGCGTCACGGCCGGGATATTGACCGCGTTGCGGATCGTTCCATCGATCAGGAAATCCGCGACCTGTTGTGCGATATCGACCGAGACCTGGACCTGCGCTTCGTCGGTGGCGGCGCCCAGATGCGGGGTCGCGATCACGGCCTCGAGCGCTAGGAGCGGATGGTCGCGCGGGGGCGGTTCCTCGACGAATACGTCGAGCGCGGCGCCGGCGACTTTGCCGGAGAGGATCGCGTCGGCCAGCGCCGATTCATCGATAATTCCGCCGCGCGCGCAATTGATCACGCGCACGCCCGGTTTCATTTTCGCGAACGCCGCCGCGTTGACCAGTCCGCGCGTATCGTCGGTGAGCGGAGTGTGCACGGTTATGAAATCGGCGCGGGTGAAGAGCGCGTCCAGGCTGACCAGTTCGATACCCAGGCGCGCGGCGGCCTCGGCGGTGAGAATCGGGTCGTAGCCTATTACCTTCATCTTGAGCCCGGCGGCGCGGTCGGCGACGATCCGTCCGATATTGCCCAGGCCGACCACACCGATCGTCTTGTTGCAGATCTCGGCGCCGGTGAACTTGGTGCGTTCCCATTTGCCCGCGTGCAGCGACGCGTTGGCGGCCGGAATATGCCGCGCCATCGCCATCATCATCGAGATCGCGTGCTCGGCGGTGGTGACGCTGTTGCCGAGCGGGCTGTTCATCACGACGATTCCGCGCCGCGTCGCGGGCGGAATATCGACGTTGTCAACCCCGACCCCGGCGCGTCCAATCACTCGAAGCCGGGTGGCGTGCTCGATGATTTCCTTGGTGACCTTGGTGCCGCTGCGGATCAAGAGCGCGTCGTAGTCGCCGATAATAGCGGCCAGCTCGGCGGACTTGAGGCCCGTCTTGATGTCGAAGTTGAGTTGCGGATAGCGCTTAAGAACCTCGATTCCCTGAGGCGCCAGCGTATCGCTAAGCAGGACGCGGAAACTGTCCGCCATGTTTGCTTCAAAAGCTCCGTGCGATTCGAGATTGGACCGCCGCGACGCCCGCGCCGGTCCGGAATTCATAGCCCAGATTCTTAAGCCCCGCTTCGAGCGCGCTCACCGCGATCAGCATATCAAAAGGCGTCAGATGCCCCATGTGCCCGATCCGCACCAGGCGGCCCTTCATCTGATCCTGTCCGCCCTGCACCGCGACGCCCAGCACATCGCGCATGTACTTCACCAGCTTGCCGCTGTCAAAGCCCTCGGCAACGATCAGCCCGGTGACGCCAGGAGCGGGAGCGTCTGGCGCGATCAGCGCGAGCCCCAGCGCGAGGCCGGCCGCGCGCGTCGCCTCGGCCATCGCCGCGTGGCGCGCAAAGACCCCCGGGAGGGTCTCCGCGTGCAGCAGCTCCATCGATTTATTCAGCCCCATGATCAGGCTGACCGCGGGCGTGAACGCGGTGGTATGCTCGTCGCGCTGCGCCTTCAATTCCTTGGGCAGATCGAAATAAAATTTCGGGGTGCGGTTCTTCTTCGCGGTTTCGGCCGCGCGCTCGGACAGCACCACGATTCCGAGTCCCGGCGGCAGCATCAGCGCCTTCTGGCTGCCGGTGATGAACGCATCGACGCCCCATTGGTCCATCTTCTGCTCGAACACGCCGACCGACGTGATCCCATCGACGATCAGCATCGCGCCACGCCGCCGCGTCACTTCGCCGATCGCGCCGATCGGATGGATCGCGCAGGTCGAAGTCTCGCTGGCCTGCACCAGCACGGCCTTGGCCTCGGGATGAGCCTTAAGCGCGTCCTCGATCTGCTCGGGGCGGACGGCGCGCCCCCATTCGACTTTGACCTCGTGCGGGATCATCCCGAACGCGGCCAATATTTTGCCCCATCTTTCGCCGAACTTGCCGCCGTTGACGAAAATCGCGTGCTCGCCCGGAGCGAGCAGATTTATCACCGCCGCTTCCATCGCGCCGGTTCCCGACGACGAGAGCAGGATTGGCTCCCGCGCGGTGCCGAACAGCGGTTTCAGCCGCTCGCGCGCCTGGTCGAGCGCCGCGCTGAATGCGGGAGTGCGATGATGGATGATAGGCTGCGCCATCTCGAGCAGCACTTCGGGCGGCACGGAAACTGGGCCGGGCGTGAAGAGATATTTTTTGGAATTGGAAGGTGTCACTGTTGCTTCTCGATAGGACGCGGGAAGGATCGTCGTTGGTGCAAGCCCGCATCAATCGCGATGCTGGCGGTTGTGGCGCAGGGACCGGCAAAAAAAAGCCTGGTGTCCGCGAGCGCGGAACGCCAGACCCCAAATGCCTTGCCCAAATGCAGCCCCGATGTCGTGCCCGGGCCATCCCGAGCCCCCGTCCTATCTATGTGGATAACGGACCGTCCCAAGAGAGTCAAGATTGCGCATATTCCGGGCGGCGGGTTCGCAGCCAGCGGGGCATGCGTTGAAAACGCCCGCGGCGGATGATTTAACGGATTGGACCTCCGATGCCGATAGAACATGAAACGCGCGACGGAGCGCTGGTCTGGATCCGTAACCCTATCACCGGCGTAATTTCCTACGTCGTGGACGTGCGCGCGAAGAGCTTCGCGTTCACGCTCGGGCGTGAGGCCGGCAACTCGACGCGCATCGCGACGATGGGGGCGGAGCAGATTCGCCGCGCGACCGGGAGCTGCCCGTTTTGCCCCGGCAACGAAGCGCTGACCACCGCCGAGATTTTCCGCATCGCCACGGCCGACATGCCCCAATGGAACGGCGCCAGCGGTCGCGGCGGCGACCAGTGGATCGTGCGGGTGTTCCACAATCTTTTCCCGCGCGTTCCCGCCGAGCTGACCGCCGGCCGCAACGAGTCGTATATCGTGGTCGAGGATCCGCGCCATTTCATCGAGGATCCCCGCGCGCCCGGCGATCTGGTCTTTACCGGCGCGCTCGGCGAAGAGCATTTCTTCCATCTGCTGCAAGCCGACGTGCGCGTGATGCGGATGGCGCGCGAAAATCGCGCGGTGCGCGCGATCGTGATCCGCAAAAACCAGGGGCGCGAGTCGGGCGCCTCGCAGCCGCATCTGCATCAGCAGATCATCGGCTCGCCCGAGCCGTTTCCCTCGGTCGCGGCCGAGGCGCGCGCCGAGCGTGAGACGCCGGGGCTGTTCGCGGAGATCGTCAACCTGATGGACCGGCTGGGTCTGACGATCGAAAACCGCGGCAATATCATCAGCTATGCGAGCCCGATCGGAGCGTTCCCGCGCAGCTACGACGTCGTGATGCAGCGGCATCGCGATGCGCAGTTGTGCGACCTGTCAGCCGAAGAATTGCGCGAGTTCGCCGGCGCGATTTACCGAATCCTGGCGCTGATGGGCCCGATGCCGCTCGATTACGAGATTCATCAGGGCGAAGGGCTGCCGCTGCATGCGCATATCAATGCGCGGCTCTATCCTTACTCGAACGTCGCCGGAACCCTGAACCTGCCGAACACGCTGCTGGCCAGCGCCACCGCGATTCGCGAGGCGATCGCACGGCGGAGCTGAGCGGGCGGGACCTATTCGGCCTTCCAGACCGGCTTGCGCTTCTCGAGAAACGCGCGCACTCCTTCCTTGGCGTCCTTGCTCGCGCGAACCTCGCGCGCCATCCGCAGCAGGTCGTCGTGCCACGCATCGAAGGTGTCGGTCATGCAGCGCCGCACGGTGGCCTTCATCGCGCGTAGCGCCAGGGGCGCGTTGTCGGCGACTTTTTCGGCCAGCGCGGTTGTGACCTCGCCGAGCTTCGCGTCGGGCACGACCTCGTGAACCATCGCCATATGCCGTCCGCGCTCGGCGTCGATAAGCTCGGCGGTGTAGAGAATCCACGCGGTATTGGCCGAGCCGCAAATCTCGATCATCTTGCGCGTGAAATCGTACGGCACCATCAGGCCGACGCGTCCCAGCGTCATGCCGAGCTTGGCGCTGGCGGCAGCGATGCGCAGATCGCAATGCAGCGCCAGTTCGAGACCTCCAGCCAGCGCCGCGCCATGAACGGCCGCGATAGTCGGGACGGGGAAGCGCTCGAGGCGGCCGAAAACCTGCTCGAGCGAGGTCGGGTTGTGGCCGCCCGCGGCCTCGTCAACTTCCTTGAGGTCAACGCCGGCGCAGAAGCTGGCGCCCTCGCCGCGCACGAGCAGCGCACGGATCTGCTTGTCGTTCTCGAACTCGGCGAGCGCCTGATTGATTGCCTCGACGAGCTGCTGGTTGAGCGCGTTGCGCTTTTCAGGACGATTGAGCGTCAGGATCGCGTAATTCGCATGACGGGTTACTTTGAGAACTTGCTCGGCCATGTCGGATACTCCTCGTGATTCGGAGGACGCGAATGAGGTCCGCGGCCCGCCCGGAAGCATCGCACGCGGCCATCGGTATCTTCAAGTTCCGGCGGCTTGCGTGCGGAGATGAAGCGGATTGCGGGTTTCCGGTCATCGATTTGCGGGCAGCGGCGGGGCCGAGGGTGACTGCGCGTGGAGCGCGGCGCGCGCTAGTTGCTCGCGGTCGAAGACCATGACCAACTTTCTCATGAAGGTGTTGCCGCGCGGCGCTCCGTTCAGGCGATGCGGATAGGGGAAGTACACGGCGCTTGCGTATTGGCGGTATTCGCCGATGAGCGCCGTCAGCGCCTGGTAGGATCCGGCCACCCCGACCGCGACTTCATCGCGGTGGTACGGCCCCAGCCAGAGCCCGTTTCGGGTGTAAACGTTTGGATCGGCGCTCCAATGGGGCGGCAGCAACCCCATCCGCTCGGCCGCGCGCGGCGTGAGCGAGGCGAGCGGCGCGCCGCCTGCGATGTAACGCGCAGCCGCCGTGAGCAGCGCCTCGAACCGCGCGCGGTCGTTTAGAGCCTCCATCGCAAGGGGCTCAGCCGCGCGATATGGGTCAAGTTCGGCGTCGGGAATTTGATAGAGCCATACGCCGCCAAGGCGCAGTGGCGGCACGCCGAGTGTCGAGAGCATCGGTTTCCACCACGGCGGCCCGCTGTCGGCGACGATGATCGCGCCGACGCCGTGAGTTGCGAGAAACGCCTTGAGCTGCTCGCCCTCGTCGGGAATCGAGGTGCGTAAGTAGAGAGCCTCGACGATTGGCCAGCGCTGAAAATCTTCGATTACTGAAGTTCCTGTATGTCCCCCGGCCATGCGAAAATCCATCCGGCTGACCGCCTGCCACATCATGCTATCGCCGCCACCTGCGTATGGCAGGATGACTACTGTCTCATCCTTTGCGAGATAACTCTTGTATGCGCCGCTTGCGAAAAATGCGGGCACTTCGACCGGGACCGTCCAAAACGAGGCGCTGAGATTTGGCAACGTGAACGCAACGATCAGCGCGATCGCCGCGGCGCACGCCCGCGTGGACCATCCGGCCTCGCTGAACCAGATCGCCACGATCGCTCCGAGCACCAGAAATCCGTACATCGCAAACCGCCCGGGAAGTGCGCTGCGGATAATCGGCGCGTGGCTCACCAGCCCCCACGGCATCCCAAACAGGATATGTCCCTCGAGGTGCAGGCGCGGTCCGAGCGAGGCGATCCATACGATAGCGAGCGTCCACAAGAGCGTCCTGCCGCGTGGCGTGCCGCGGTACTTGAAAACGAATAGCGCGAGTATCGCCAATAGAGGTGGCGCGACGTAGGCGGTGGCCTCGGGCCGATAGCGGAAACTCGAAGACACGCGAGCCAGCACGGAGCCGGCTCCGATCAGGTTCGTCTGGGTCGGGATTAAGAAGTTCAACAGATCGGAGGAGAACGCTTTGGGCGATGCGATCGAGCCGTGCGGAAAGCCGAACGCGAACAAGTAGTAAATGTACGGCGCAAGAAGCACCGCCGCCGCCACGTATGCGAGCGCAAGCGGAGCGAGTAATTCGCGGCTCGAGCGCCGCCAATTCTCCGGGTAGATCCGCGATGCGACCGCAAGCGCGACCGCACCGAACAGCGTCGCGGTTGCGCATATTTCCTGCGACATCCCGAACTGAAGCGCGACCAGCGCCGCCGCTGCCGCCACGAAGGCAGGCCGGCCAATCCGTCCCTGCAAACGAAGCATCACCAGCCAAACCGCCAGCGGAACCGGAAAAATCAGGAGCAAATGAAGATGCCCGACCAGATGCCCGAGGATGTAAGGCGAAAAACCAAACAGGTATCCGCCAAGCACCGCCGGCCAATAGCGTTCGGTCAGGCTCCTGTACAGGATCAGCGCCGCCCATCCCGCGAGCGCGGGCGCAAGGATGCACAGTAAGTTAAAGGTGACGACAGGACCAAGCGATGCGGTCAGCGGTGCGGCCAGAATTGCCGCCGCGGGTATCGAGGCTGTCCAGGCAAGATTGATCCCCTTGGGCGCCCATACTACCCCGCAGAGAAACGGATTCAGCCGATGCGCGAGCGCGTATGGCCACCATACCAGGCTCCAGATGTACAGCGACGGATCATGACCCGTGCCCGCGCTGATTAATCGATGAGCCGGATCGGCGATCACTCCGCGGCCAAAGAAAAGCACCGCGAGCGCGAGGTAAAGAAGGAAGCCCAACAATCCGGCGCGGTCGCGCGGCCATCCGCGCGCGCAACGTATTGTCACTGGCCGCCGTCTCCGCGCGGCAACATACGCGCGCACATCAGTTCTGATGCGCTCACTTCAGCTTTAAAATTGACCGTGCGGATCGATATCCTTGGCTGCGTCAATTCCCCCGCCAAGTGACTAATCCAGGTTACCCACGAACTCGACGCGATGAGCAGCATCGCATACCGCCCGGAACGCTTTCAAGCATTCGTAGGCCGTAACAGGTGTTCATGCGCGCTCAGTAGCGAGGCGCGTAAACGGTCGGCAATTCGAGCGCGTTGGGCGCCAGCAGGACCGGCTGCGGCGAAGGGATGTCGATGACCATCGGATGCCCAAGCGGGTTGCTGCGCGGCTGGCGCAGCGGCCCGAATCGCGGCACGAGGGTATCAGGCGCGGTGACGATCGAGCCGGGACCAAGCAGGATCGGGTAATTCCTGCCGGCCGAGCCGAACGAGAATTGTTGCGCCGCCGCGGCTCCCGGCATGGCGAGCGCCGCCGCGAAAACGGCCGCCAAGGCCAAAACCGCGATCAACCGGGATTGCGCCAATTTGTGTCCGGCAGTTCTCACGTCATTAGGACGTATAAACTAGCAGAATGTTTCACTCGGCGCGAATGCGGCTCACGCCACGATGCTGAGCATCTTGTCCGGGATGAATATGAACTTGCGCGGGGATTTGCCGCCAAGATGTTTCGCTACCGCTTCGCTTTTCATCGCGAGGCTCTTGACCTCGTCTTCGCTCGCTCCTGCCCCTACCTGCAAGCGCTCGCGGACCTTGCCGTTGACCTGCACGACGACGGTCACGCTATCCTCGCGCGCGAGCGCCGGATCGAAGACCGGCCAGGCCTCGCGATGCACGGAAGTCTGATGCCCGAGCGCGCGCCACAGCTCCTCGCCGACGTACGGCGCCATCGGCGCGAGCATCAGCACGAACGACTCGACGACGAAGCGGTTGAGTTTATCCGGTTCGAGTTTCGCGACGTGATTGAGATGCTCCATCATCGCCGCGAGCGCGGTGTTGAAGCGCATCTGCTCGACATCGCCGGTGACGATGCGCAGGGTCTTGTGCGCCCGATGGATAGTTTCCTCCGACGGGACGCCGCCCGGGCATCCGGCCTCGGCGTAGCGGCGCACCCATGACCAGACGCGCACGATGAAGCGCTGGGTGCCTGCCACGCCGTCTTCATTCCATCGCGTATCCTCGTCGAACGGGCACATGAAGAGTTCCCACAGGCGCAGCGCGTCGGCGCCGTACTTTTCGATCATCGCGTCGGGAGTGACGACGTTGCCCTTGGATTTCGACATCCGCTGGCCGTCGGTGGCCCACACGACGCCCTGATTGCGCAGGACCGGAAACGGCTCCTGGAATGAGATCAACTCCGCGTCGAACATCACCTTGGTCCACATCCGCGCGTACAGCAGATGCATCACGGCGTGCTCCGCGCCGCCGACGTAAAGATCGACCGGCAGCCAGTAGTCCGCCGCCGCGCGATCGAAGGGCGCGCGATCTTCATGCGGCGAGGCGAAGCGCAGGAAGTACCACGACGAGCACGCGAAGCCATCCAGCGTGTCGGTTTCGCGCTCCGCGGGTCCGCCGCATCGCGGGCAGGTGGTGTTCACGAACTCGGGCACATTGGCCAGCGGCGAACGTCCGGTGCCCGAGGGCTGATAATCTTTCATCGGCGGCAGGCGCACGGGCAGTTGGTCTTCCGGCACCGGCACGATTCCGCACGCGCGTTTGCAATAGACGATCGGAATCGGGCATCCCCAATAGCGCTGCCGCGAGATTAGCCAATCGCGCATCCTGTAGCTGACAGTTGGCTTGCCGATTGCGCCGCGTTCGGCGTAATCGCACACCGCGCGAATCGCGGCCGCGGTGGTCATCCCGTCAAGGAAGCCCGAGTTGACCGCGATTCCGTGCTCCGTGAACGCGCGCTCGGCGCTCGGCGCCGAGCGGTCGGCGGGCGCGGTGACGCGCGGAATATCGAGCGCGTATTTTTTCGCGAATTCGAAGTCGCGCTGATCCTCGCCGGGCGCGGCCATGATCGCGCCGGTCCCGTAACCCATCAGCACGTAGTCGGCGATCCAGATCGGAATATCTTTTTTGGAAAACACGTTGTGCGCGTATGCGCCGGTGAACACCCCGGTCTTTTCCTTGACCGTGGACATCCGCTCGATCTCGCTCTGGCGGCGCGCCTCGGAAACGTAGCGCTCGACCGCCGCGCGCTGTGCCCCAGTGGTGATTTGCGCGACGAGCGGATGCTCGGGCGCCAGCACCATGAACGACACCCCGAACACGGTGTCGGGGCGCGTGGTGAAAAAGCGCAGCTCCTGTCCCGGATGGCCCGCGATCGGGAAGGCCAGCTCCGCGCCCTCGCTGCGGCCGATCCAGTTGCGCTGCATCAGCTTGATCGGCTCGGGCCAATCGATCGCGTCGAGGTCCTCGAGCAGGCGGTCGGCGTAATCGGTGATCTTGATGTACCACTGCTCGAGGTCTTTTTTGGTGACCGGCGTGTCGCCATGCCGCCAGCAGCATCCGTTGACCACCTGCTCGTTGGCCAGAATCGTGCGGCACTTGTCGCACCACCATTGCGAACCGGTCGCGCGGTAAGCGAGGCCGCGCCGCAGCAGCATCAGGAAGAACCACTGCGTCCACTTGTAGTATTCGGGCGAAGAGGAATTTATTTCGCGCGACCAGTCGTAGGCGCATCCGGAGATCGTTAGCTGGCGCTTGAAATTCGCGGCGTAGCGCGTGACGGTCTCAGCGGGATGCGCGCCGCGCAGGAGCGCCTCGTTTTCGGCGGGCAATCCGAAGGCGTCCCATCCCATAGCGTGCAGGACGTTGAACCCCGTCATCCTCTTGTACCTGCCGATCACGTCGCACGGAACGTAGTTGTGCAGATGCCCGACGCTCAGCCCGTTGCCGGAGGGGTAGGGAAACATTTCGAGCACGTAGAACTTGCGCCGCTCAGCGGCCTCCCCGGTGCGATACAGATCGGCGCGCTCCCATTCGGCCTGCCAATGGGATTCGATGCTTTTCGGATCGTAGCGTTCTTCCATCTTGTGACGACGCCCCTCACGCGCTCAAGTCCCAGAAGCTTAGCGTGCGCCGACTCCCGGATAAACCGCCGCACCCCCAAGCGCAGCCGCCGAGTCCACGTCCGTCATTTCGAGCAACGCGAGAAATCCCGAGGCGGAGGGGCAGCACCCGTGGCGCGGCTTCGAGCATCCTCGCCCCGGGATTTCTCGCCGCGCGTGCTGGCTCGACCCGAGGCGCCGGAACCCTGGCTAAGCAGCGTGGTCTCGCAAGTAATCAAGGCTGCCGGGAAGGTCGCGGATCAGCCTCAGCAGGATATCCATCGCGGCTGTTTGAACGTTCCTGCCGGATTCCCAGCGAGACACGGTATTGCCGCCAAGGCGCAGCAGCCGGGCGAGATCGGCTTGCGTCAGACTGTAGCGTTCGCGGATCGCCCGGATCTCGTCTGCCGACAGCAGCCCATGCCTCTTCCGGTAAATCGCGATCGCGTCTTCGTGCAGCCGCTTGGCGTCTTGAAACCGGAGAACAATCTCGCCGCACTTGGGACAACCCAGGTGAAGAGCGGAAGGTACCGAGACCTCTTCGCCGTTGACCGGCAGACGGAGCGTTGCGCGCCTCTGGGCCATCTTGGTTCCACAAGACGGACACGTATCGTCAGGCACGGCGCGCAGGGGCCATCGCGCGAGAGGTTTTTGCTTACCCGTTTTCTTCATGAGGGCCATCCTCGTCTTCGTCTTCGTGAAACGAAATCAGGACGCAATTGCTCCGCAGAATCACCTTGACGTAGAGAACGCTTTCGGCGACCTCGGGCTTGAATACATACATCCACTCGCCGGTCGCCGCTGATCTTTCGCGTCCCGCACTGTCCCCAGTGGTCAGGCTGGCGAGCACCTCGCACGCGTCCTCTTCATCGAGGCCTAACTCGGGAAGCTCTCGAAGAGCCTTAAGGGTGAACGCGACCTTTCGGGCAATCGCAAGATTCTTGATCCGTCTCAGAGCGCTGGTGAGCCATCTGCCCGGCATATCGCGGTTGAAACACCCTTTGATTGATTATGCATATGGTGAGTTGCCCTGGTCAAGCGGCTTGGCCTCGCCACGAGCGTGGAAATCCGGGGAAACGGCCTCCCGTTTGCTGATGCTCCGGAGCCTCATTCTTGCTCTGAGCATCGTGTGGAGGAGCGCGCGAGCCATAGTGATCCCGTTCGTAGTCGAAGTCGCCAAGCTCGTCTACGCGATCACGCTCCCGACCGCGCTCACGGCGCGAACATCTCCTGAAGTACCGACAATACTTGCTGGAACGTCGAGGGCGCCACGCGGCCGAGACTGCGAATCACACGCTCCCGATCGACCGCCCGGATTTGATCGAGCACAACATGGCCGGTCTTTCCCGCAAAACGGCAGGCGACGCGAAAGGGATAGCGATGCCCGCCGGTAGTCAGCGGCGCGACGATGAAAGTGCGCAGATGCGCGTTGAGCTCGTCGGGAGAGACAACCACGCATGGGCGCGTCTTTCTAATTTCGCCTCCACGGGTTGGACTGAGATCCACGAGAAGCACTTCGCCGCGGTGTATTTCGCTCGGCGCTACCATGTCCACTCTTTGTTGTCGAAACGCGTGCTGGTTGGCGCGTCAGGTAATTGATCCTCATCGCGCGCGCGGGCCAGCTTGGCAGCTTCGCTCCAGCCGGCTCGCGGGCGCGCCACGGCGGAGATTACGATCGCGCCATTGCGGGCACGGATCTCGACTTCATCCGACAGTCCCGCCTCGGCAATCAGCGGCTTCGGCAGGCGAACACCTCGCGAGTTCCCGATGCGGACGATACGAGCCTTCATAGCCGGCACTCCTGCGACTTGCGTGATTACGAAGTAAGCACAACCCCATGGCAAGATCAATTGTTGGGGGGGAACGGCGCCCGGCGGTTCTTGCGTCCGCCGAGTCCACGTCCGTCATTTCGACCAAGTGGAGAAATCCCGAGGCGGAGGGGCAGTGAAGTGCGGGAACGACGGCGAAAGGTTGCGCTTGACAGCCGCGATACGATCATCGTTTCGCGGGTGACGAAATTTTTGTCAAGGCTGAACAGTTCAGCCTTATCTAACTTGGCCCGGTATGACATGATTGGTGTGCGTGCCGCCGCGCGGCGGCCCTGCGAATGGGGAGCGCCTTGTCAGGTGATCAAAATGGATTCTTCAACCGGGTCAGGAGTCGGGACGAACTCCTGTTTTTTGCGGGGAAACTCCCGCGTTTACAGGATATTTTTGTCCCGCAGGCCGATAAATTTTAGAGACGAACCCACCCTCTCCGAACGAGCGTTAGGCCGGGCTTGACGCGCGGCGCCGCGCGGGCTATTCGCATGAGGGTCGGGAGCAAACTTCTGAAGCATTGGTACGGACATGGACCAAACCTTATCGATCGTGACTGATTCGAGCGTCGATTTGCCGGCCGGCGAGGTGCGCCGCCTGGGTATCGAGGTCGCTCCTATCCAGGTCGCGTTCTCGACCGAGTTTTTCCGCGATGACACCCTCGCGCGCGGCGAGTTCTACAGACGGCTGCCGGACGAGCCGCGCCTTCCGGTGATCGCGGCCGCGATGCCGTCCGACTTTCTCGAGGCGTTTCGCAAGGCGCACGAGCGGGCAGGGCGGGTCCTGTGCCTAATCAATCCTTTCGAATCGTGCTCGACCTACACGGCGGCGTACTCCGCCGCGGTGGTCGCCAAGCGCGACAGCCAAATCAACGTCGAGGTGATGAACACCGGCCGCGCGCTGACCGGCCTGGGCGCGATTTGCCTCGAAGCGGCGGAGATGGCGGCGCGCGGCGCGGACCTGGCCGAGGTCGTCGCGGCGATCGAAGAGGCGACTCCGCGGATCGATACTTTTCTCGCTCCCGCGACGACTGAGTATTTACAGCGCGACGGGCGCATTTCGATCTACGAAATGAAGGTCGGAAGTCTCAAGAATTATCTGCCGATAGTCAGAATCTGGGGACGGGTCGCGGTCGTGGACAAGTCGAAAACCCAGGCGGAGAATATCGACAAGATCCTCGCGCGCGCGCAGGCCCAACTCGGCGGCGATGAGGCTACCGTCGCCGTCACGCACGGCGCCAATCCCGGCGGCGCGGCGGCGCTCGCCGATGCGGCGAAGAAACGGCTGCGATGCAAGCGGGTAGTCATCACTGAACTTGGTCCCTCGGCGGGCGCGTATTGCGGGCCCGGCACGGTGGGACTCGGATGGTGTCCGAGCCTGGTGAAACTCAACTGATCAAGCGGCGGCGAATCTATCCCGGAGCACGACTATGAAATTCGGAATCTTCTATGAGCATTCGGTGCAGAAACCGTGGACCCGCCAGTCCGAGTTGCGCGCGTATCAGCAGGCGCTCGAGCAGATCGAGCTTGCCGATGAACTCGGCTTCGACCAGGTCTGGGAAGTCGAGCATCACTTCCTCGAGGAGTATTCCCATTCGTCGGCTCCCGAGGTATTTCTGGCCGCCGCCGCGGCGCGCACCAAGCGCATCCGGATCGGACAGGGTATTTCGGTCTGCCTGCCGCCGATGAATCATCCGGCGCGAATCGCGGAGCGCGCGGCGGCGCTTGACTTGATCTCGAACGGACGCCTCGAATTCGGCACGGGCCGCTCGGCCACCTGGACCGAGGTCGGCGGCTTCGGAATCGATCCCGACGCGACCAAGGAAATGTGGGATGAAGTCATCCGCGCGATTCCGCGGATGTGGACCGAGGACGAGTTCGAGTGGAACGGCAAGTACTTCAAGATGCCGCCGCGCAACGTGCTGCCCAAGCCGATTCAGGACCCGCATCCTCCCATGTGGGTAGCGGTGTCGTCGCCCGAGACCGCCGTGCAGGCCGCCGAGCGCGGAATCGGGATGCTGGGCGTGACGCTTGGCACGCCCGCCGACTACAAGCGCCTGGTGTCCGACTACCGGCGGATCATCAAGCATTGCGACCCGGTCGGCAAGTTCGTCAACAACCAGGTCAACGCCGCGAGCTGGATGTATTGCGGCGAAGACGAGAACGAGGCGCGCGCGGTCGGCGGCGCGGCGGCGTTCAATTTCTTTCGCACCGCGGCGCATCTGGTCGGGCTGGGCGGAATCTATCCGTCGCACGCGTACACGGCGCACGCCAATGCGACCGCGCTTTTGAGCCAGGCGGAAATCCAGTCGCTGCGCGAAGGCTTTCCGGTCGGCACGCCCGAGCAGATCGTCGAAAATCTGCGCTACTGGGAGGAAGTCGGCGTCGAGCGCGTGGTCTGCATGATCAACTTCGACCAGCAGATACCGCACAACAAGGTGCTCGCGAGTCTGGAACGCTTCGCGAAATACGTGATGCCCGAATTCGCCGAAGGCGCCAAACCCGCCCGCCGCGCGGATAAGCCCAAGGGCGGACCCGAAGCACCGCCGATGGCAACCTGACGGCGGCGCCACCCGCAACCTTACTCGAATTGAGGATTACCATCCGTGCCTGACGAAGGACTCGCCCGCCACGAGCAATATCGAATCGCGCTGCCTGCCGAGCGCGTCGCGTATCCGCCGCTTCCGTGGAAGTGCGCGAACGCGACGATGATCAATGTCTATTTCGAGGTCCGCAAGGCTCCGATGCTCGAGCGCCTGCCGCCCGAGTATTGCAGGACTTCACCAGCCTATTGCCGGCTGACGATTATCGACAACGCCGATTCTCCGGCGGGCCCGTTTCGCGACGCGGCGCTCGGACTCGGCGCGCGGCTCAACATGATGCCGGCGGTGTTCGTCGCGGCGTCGGTTACCGACAATCGGCAGGTTCTAAGCGCGGGACTATTGGAGCGCAGCTATCCGAACGTGCTGGGCAAAATTGATTTCGAGGCGGGCACGGCGCGCGCGCACGCGATAATCAGCGACGCGAAAGGACCGCTGCTCGAAGTCGAGATGCCGCAGTTGCAGACGATCGAGCCGAGCCGGCTTGCCTACGATCACGCCGACGGGATTCGCACGCTCGAAGACGGGGGAACCGAGCTGATGGTGGTGGGGCCGGAGCTGACGATCGAGCGCGCCGCGATTTGCAAGAACGCGGCGATCAGCTACCCGGCCGAGCGCCCGGACTCGCCGTGGCAGATCCTCGAATGCCGCAACGTCGTGAGCGCGCAGTTGGTGCACGGCACGCGCGAGTTCAAGGCGGGCCATCAGCCGCGCTGACAGCTTGAATTGAGGCGGGAAGCTACTTCTTGCGCGCGATCGTGATCCCGTCGGCCAGCGGCAGCATCACGGCTTCCACGCGATCGTCGTGCGCGATGAAGTCGTTCAGTTCGCGAATCGCGCGGGTGTCGTCGGTCTGATTGGCCGGGTCAATCACGGCGCCGTTCCACAGCACGTTGTCGATCAGGATGAGGCCGGCGCGGCGCGTGCGGCGGAGAATCTCTTCGTAATAAATCCGATAGTTCGACTTGTCGGCGTCGATAAACGCGAAGTCGAACGTATGCGACGCCGGCAGGGCGCGCAGCGTCTCGGCCGCCGGTCCGAGCTTCAGCGTGATTTTCTTCGCGACTCCGGCCGCCTCCCAGTAGCGCCGCGCGATCGCCGTCCATTTCTCGCTCACGTCGCAGCACAGCAGATGGCCGTCGTCGGGCAGCGCGCGCGCGACGCACAGGGAGCTGTAGCCGGTGAAGGTGCCAACCTCGACCGCGGACTTCGCACCGATCGAGCGGGCCAGAATTCCCATCAGCGTGCCCTGCTCGGCCGCGATCTCCATCGCGCTTATCGGCCCAAGCTTTTTCGTCTCTTCCGAAAGCTCGCGCCGGATCGGGTCGGCGTTGTGTCCGTGCTCGACCGCGTATTCGTAGAGGGCAGGGGACAGCGTGGTGAATTTATTGATTATCGCCATGCCACGAAGGTTCGCATCTTGGCGGCCGCTTGAAAAGCGATGCGCACCGGGAAATCGCGCGCGCTAACGATTTCCGGTAAGGCAGCCCGGCGGCGGTTTACTTGCCACCCAGATAAGCGAAATCGCCGTGCTGATTGACCGCTAGCGTGCCGGTGAAGATCGAATGGCGATGGTTCGCGGTGGAAATCTTGTAGATGAAATCCTGATTGCCGACCTCGAAAAAGGAACCGTCGCCGCCCAGCTCGTAGAGCTTTTCATTGTCCTCGGAGTCGGTCGCCCCGATAAACATCGTGCCGTCCGCCGTCAGTACCGGATCGCCCAGCGACTCGAGTTCGGTGCCGAAGGGGGTCAGTTGCCCGCGCTGGAGCCGCAGGTCGAGCCGCTGATGCGCCAGGCGGAAAACAACCGGCACTCGAGCGCATCCGGCCAGCACCGCCGTGGTGCCATCAGACATCAGGCCCGGACGCCCGGGCGACAAATAACTCACTGGGCCCTGCTGCGTGAGCGTGCCGGCGGGCAGAACCCGCGCCATCGCACCGTCGCGATAGAGAAACAAGGCGGCGCCCGACGCCGTCTTCGAGGTGAACGCGACCACTGTTCCCTGGCTCGAGGGGAGCGCCGCGGGAAGTCCGAACGGCTTCTCGTAGCGGGTATGATTGGGTCCGTAATCGCCCTCGACCGCAAGTTCGTTGATCCCGGCCTCGCGCGAGGCGATCAGCAGCGCCTGGCGATGAGCGCGTCGGGGAATTTCGTTGGCCTTGCCATCTTTTGCGGGAGCCGAATCGAGCCATGCGTTGAACACGACTTGGCCGGGGTCGCCCATCTGAGGGCTGCCGAAGCTCAGCACCGCGATCCGGTTTCCCTGGATCGTCGTGCCGCCGGATCGCGCGATACAGTTCAAGGTTCCGTTCCGGTACAGCACGAGCGCGTCGGATTTGGCCGCGAGCTGCGCCATAAATGCGATGTCTCCGTCGGCATCGGCGACAGGATACGGATCCCCCTTGACCTCGGGCGCGCAGTCTTTGGTGGGTTTCAAATCGACCGCGCGCGCAACTCGATAAACTGGCGACAGGTCGGGATTGCCGACGAAGATCGCCCAGTGGGTCTTGCCGTCCTTGGCCGTCGTCTCGGCGCCGAACAGCACCCGTCCGTCCGGCATCATCGAGGGCACGCCAACCTCGCTGAAGTCGCCGCCGTCGGGCGAGGGCAGCCCGACCTCCGTCACCAGGACGGATTTGCCCGAGCTGTCGCTTGCGTAGAGAGCCTCGGAGCTTGCCGTCGCAAGGCCGGCTCCCTGGCCCTGCAAACTCAGCGAGACCGCGTTCGCATAACCGGCCCAGACAAGCAGAACTGCAAGCGCCGGGATGATGAATTTCCGTGACGTCATTGCCATCTCTCCCGCTGATGAAGAAGTACGGACCACCATAATGATTCAGGTATTCTTATAGTCGTCGTCCGGTCCCAAGCGCAACACGTTCGGTCAGGCGTGGAATCCGGCCGAATTGTCTGGCCCGGCCCATCGCGATCGATTATAGCACTGAAGCGCAGCTTGGGATTGCCCAAGCGACGCGATACCCCCCATCGCGCGCGACGGCGCCCATGGAGTCCACGATGAACGAATCGGCTGTGACATTTCGATCCGGCGAACTGACACTCGAAGGACGCTTCGCGCGGCCCGCGCGCGCTGGCGCGTCGCCGGGCGCGGTGATCTGCCATCCGCATCCGATGTATGGCGGCTCGATGGACAACAACGTTGTCGAGGCGATCGTATCCGCGATGTGGCGATGCGGCTACGCGACGCTGCGGTTTAATTTCCGCGGCGTCGGCGCCAGCGAGGGCGAATACGACGGCGGCGCCGGCGAAGCCGATGACGCGCGCGCCGCGCTGAGTTTTCTTTCGGAGCAGGGATGCGCCGGCGGCTTGGTCCTGGCGGGATATTCGTTTGGCGCGGGGATCGCGATGCGTGCCGGCCTCGGCGATTCGCGTGTCGCGCGGGTGATCGCGGTGGCGCTGCCTGTGGCCGCGATGGACTCGGGCGCCGACGCGCCGGCGACACAGCCGGTTCTGTTCGTCTCGGGAGATCGCGATAGCTACTCGCCGATCGCGACGCTCGAGCAGACGGCGCGGACACTCGGAGCCGCAGCGACACTCAGGGTAATCGCGGGGACCGATCACTTCTTCGGTGGATCTGAATCGGCTCTCGCCGACGCGATCGAGCGCGGACTTCAAGGCGCGTGAGCCGCGCTGTCGCCGCGCGGAGGCGCATCGCGGGTGGCGGACCAGATTGCGTAGAAGGGATCGTCGGGGTTCGCTTTGGCGATTTTGATAATCCGCGCGATGGTTTTCTTCAGGTCGCCATTGTCGATTCGATTCAGCGCCGCGAAATTATCCAGGTCGTGGAAGTAAAGCAGGTAATTCACCATCACGGCGTTGTTGAGCGGCTGCTTGTCCAGGTCGAAACGTTCGAGGCCGTAGAGACTCGGCGCGAGAGCCTTATAGTCAGTCTTGATCGCGGCGAAGGCCGCCTCGCGTTGCTTCAAAATCTCATCCGCGGCGGCGCCGCTGGTGTAAATCTTCAGCAGCCGGGCCTGCTCGGCCAAAAGGAAGCGCGAAAACTTCAAGTTGCTATTAAGGATCGCGCGCGCCTCGACCGCGTCGGGCGAAGAAGCGCCCTCGGTCGCGGTGAAGAACTCGACCGCGCCGCGATCGCCCACCCAGTTGGCGGCGGATTCGTCGAACATCGCGTCGCTGGCCAGATAGTAGGTGCGATGAAACAGTTCGTGGATGATCACTCCGGCCAGCTCGACGCGATCGAGCTTGAGCAGATTCGATAGCAGCGGGTCATCGAAGAAGCCGAGGCTCGAGAACGCGACCGCCGGGCGCACCATCGTGTCGTAGCCCCGCGCTTCCATCGATTCCGCCTCGGAGTCGGCGTCAGGGCGCTCGAAATAGCCGCGATACGGCACCGCGCCGACGATCGGAAACCACCACGTGTACGGTTCGAGCGAATCGCGCCGCGCCGCCATCACGACATAAACGATTGCGCTCTGATCGACCGGGGCAATGGATTCGTACGAGCCGCCGACGTTCATCGCGAGTTCATCGGCCGCGAACTTGCGGACTTCGAGCACGGTCTTGAGCTTGGCGCGCACTTCGGGGGTGAGTTCGGGCCGCGCAAGCGCGGCCGAAATCGGCCGGCGATTCCACAGGATCCGGCCGCCCTGGTAAGCCGCGCGCGCAAGATAGCCGATATTGCATCCGCCCAGCGCGAGCGCCACACCCGCTAGCAGGATGGCAACCGAGAGCGCGCGCGCCACCGTACTGGAGGAGGTTCTAACCGGCCGCCTCACTCGAAGCCGCGGCGGCCGCGGCGTATTGAAGCTCGAACAGGCGATAGTAAAGGCCGCGCTGGGCGAGCAGTTCTTCATGGGTGCCGCTTTCGCGCACCACGCCGCCGGCCAGGACCATGATTCGGTCGGCGCGCTCGATAGTCGAGAGGCGATGGGCGATCACGACGGCCGTGCGATCGGCAAGCAGCTCGTCGAGCGCGAGCTGGATGAGGCGTTCGGTCTCGCTGTCCACGCTCGAGGTCGCCTCGTCCATCACCAGGATGCGCGGATTGTAGGCGAGCGCGCGCGCGAAGGAGAGCAACTGGCGCTGGCCCGCGGAAAGGTTGGCGCCGCGCTCGCGAATCTGCTCGGCAAGTCCGGCGGGCAATCGCTCGACGAAGCGGATTGCCTGCGCGCGCTTAAGCGCGTCGCGCACCGCGTCTTCGCCGAGCTCGGTCAGCCCGAGCCGGATATTTTCCATCACGTCGCCGGCGAACAGGAACACGTCCTGCTGCACCAGGCCGATGGTGCGGCGCAGCGCGTGGAGATCCCACTCGCGCACGTCGATGCCGTCCACCAGGATGCGTCCGCGGGTCACGTCGTAGAAGCGGTTCAGAAGCTTGATGATCGTGGTCTTGCCCGAGCCGGTGGGCCCGACGATCGCGATTTTCTGGCCGGGTGCGACGCTGAAGCTCAGGTCCTTCAGGATCGGCTCGCCGGGGCGGTACTCGAATTCCACGTGGTCGAACACGATCGAGCCGCGCGAGACGGCCGGCAGCCGCGGCTGGTCGGGGCTCGAGATGGTCCACGTTTCTTCCATCAACTGCTCGATCCGTTCGACCGCGGCGAGCGCGGATTGCAGGGTGGTGTACTTGTTGGAGATTTCGCGCAGCGGCATGAAGAACTGCTGTGCATACTGCATGAACGCGATCAGCGCGCCGAGCGTGATAACGCCGCGCAGCACCTGGCCGCCGCCCGCCCACAGGATGAGCGCGATCGTGATCGAGGCGACGGTATCGACCGCCGAGAACAAGCCGGTCTCATAGACATTCGCCGCCATCTGCGAGTCGCGCGAGCGCACGTTGAGCACATCGAATTCGTCGCGGCTGGTGGGCTCGCGGGTGAAGAGTTGGATCACCGTCATCCCCGCCAGCGCCTCGGACAGATAGGCGTTGACCGCCGCCAGCCGCTCGCGAATCTGGCGGTAAACCACTCGCGCGCGGACCCGGAACAGGTTGATGAATACGAGCAGCGGCGGAATCGCGATCAGCGCCCACAGCGCCAAGCGCGGGCTTTTGAGCCACATGATCACGACGATTCCCGACATCGTCATCACGTCCACGAACATCGTGAGCGAGCCCTGCGCGAACATCTCGTTGATCGCGTCGATATCGGTGGTCATCCGGCTGACCAGGCGTCCGACCGGAGTGCGATCGAAAAACGCCATCGGAAGCCGCTCGACGTGATTGAACAACGCCAGGCGCAGGTCGGACAGGGAATACTGCGCGACCATCACGGTCAGGTAGAACTGTCCATAGAACGACGCGAATTCGCCGGTGACGAGCGCCATGTAAATCGCGCCCATCTTGAGCAGGCTCGGGCCTCCGGTCGCGGCGAAGATCGCGGCCAGCCACGCGGGCGGTGTGGCATGGTGGCGCAGCAGGAAGATATCGACGATGAGCTGGATGATGTACGGCTGCGAGAGCGCGAACGCCGAGTTCAGCGGCATCAGGATGGCCGAGGCAAAGAACAGCGCGCGGTACGGCCGGATGTAGCGCCAGACGAAGCGGATGAGCGCGAAGTCGCGCGCGCGCCCGAGCTGTTTTTCCTCGCCGACCTGCATCGCCTAATACCGCGCCAGCTCCTCTTCCATGAGTTGGCGATGAAACAACTCGGCGTAAATTCCGCGCCGCGCCATCAGCTCGGCGTGGGTTCCGTGCTCGGCGATTGCGCCGTCTTCGAGCACGATAATTTCGTCGGCGTCGCGCACTGTCGAGGCGCGATGAGCGACCACGATCGTGGTGCGTCCGACCACGCTTTGCTCCAGGCTTTCGAGGATCGACTTTTCCGTCTCCGTGTCCACGCTCGAAAGCGCGTCGTCGAGCACCACCACGCCGGGGCGATAGGTAAGCAGCCTTGCGATCGTGGTGCGCTGCTTCTGCCCGCCCGACAGCGCCATCCCGCGCTCGCCGACGATAGTGTCGAGCCCGTGCGGCAGCGTTGCGATGTCCGGTTCGAGTCCCGCGATTCGTGCGGCGGCGCGAATTTCATCGACGCTCGCGCCGGGACGGCCGAACGCGATATTGCGCGCCATCGTATCGGAAAACAGCACCGGCTCCTGCGGGACCACGCCGAGCGTCTTGCGCAGCGCGTGCAGCGGGATTTCGCGGATATCTTTTCCGTCGAGCAGGATCCGGCCGCTGGTCGGCTCGAACTGGCGCGTCAGCAGCTTGACCATCGTGGATTTTCCCGAGCCGGTGCGTCCGACAATCGCGAGCTTGCCGCCGGCGGGAACCCTGACCGACACGTCCTTGAGCGCGTAATCGTAATGATGGCCATTGGCGGCGGCGCCGTTGGATTCGGCGACTGCGCCCACGATTTGGTCGCGCAGAAAATAGCTGAACGAAACATGCTCCCATTCGATCGCGCCGCGCACTTCGAGCCGCTCGCCCGCGTCTTCGAGCTCGCCCGGTTGCGCGGGCGCCGAGAAGATTTCGTTGAGGCGCTCCATCGCCGCCTTCGCGCGCTGATAGATCGATATCATCCATCCGAGCGACATGACGGGCCACGCCAGCCGCCCCAAATATCCCATGAACGCGACCAGGTCCCCGACCTGCAGAATTCCGCGGGTCACCAGCGATCCGCCGTAAATCAACAGGACCATGAGGGTGAAGGCGGAGGTGCCGCGGATCATCGGGATCATCGCGCCGCGCAGGCGAGCGAGCGCAAGCCCGAGTTCGTTGTAGTCGTCGTTGGATTTCCGGAACAGCGAGGCCTCGTGTTCCTCGAGCGCGTAGGCCTTGACCACGTGGATGCCGGCCAGACTCTCCTGCACCTTGGATTCGATTCCGCCAAGGCCCTGCTGCACGCGCAGATTGCGCACCATCAGCGAACGCGACAGCCGCTTGATCCCGATAAACAGCACGATGTAGGGCGCGAGCACCGCGATCGTCAGTCGCGCGCTGACGCTCAGCATGAAGGTCAGCGCGAAGAACATCGTCGCCGGTGCGTCGGCAAACGTGACCACGCCCATCCCGACCATCATCCGCACGGCGGTCAGGTCGTTGACCAGGCGCGACATCAGGTCGCCGATCTTGTGGCGATCGTAAAAGACCGGGCCGAGATGGGTCAGATGGACAAACAGATCGTTGCGCAGGTCGTACTCGATATCGCGCCCGGTGTTGAAGATCGTAAAGCGCGAGAGCCACCTGGCGGTTCCGCCGACCAGCGCCGCGGCCGCCAGCATCAGCACGATTCGCCCCAGCGTTTCGTGCGCGGGCAGGCCGATCCGCGCCAGCGTCGAAAAGGTCATCGCGTGATGGGCCTGGATCGACTTGATCGCGGCGCCGCTCAGGAAGGCAACCGTCATGCCGCACGCGGAAGCCACCAGCGTGAACAGCATCCCGAGGCCGTACCAGGCGGCATAGCGGCGGACGTAAAGCGCAAGGCGTTTCATGGAGCCGTGCCTAACTTAGCAGGAATGCGGCGTGAGAGAAGTGACCGGCGCGGCGCGTTATGGTCAGCGTGCGCCGTGCGCGCGGGAGATCGAGCGGAAGTTGAATCGGGGCCTGTGATTTTGCGCGGGCGTGGCCGCCATGTCCGGGCGCATATCAAGTGGCCGGACGCGCGTGCCGAGCGTGCGCCAATCCGGCGCGCAGAGGAGGCCGGGGCGCGCGGATCACTCGTAGAGGGAGGATTCGCTCGCGGTCAGGCTACTCGGGAACGTGATGTGCAAAAACGGGTTGGGCAGCGCGATTTTGCTCGTGGCGTTGTAGCTGATGCTGATCACCGCGCGATCGCCGAGAGTCGGCGAGTTGGTGGTGGTGGTCGTATTCTGTGAATACGACGCGATCGTGATCGTCAGATCATTCCCGCCATTGGTGAGAATCGACGGGGATACCAACTGCTCGATCGTCGAGTTCATCGCAACCGAGCCGTTGGGGCCGAGCTGCCCCGGATTGATCGACGCGAAGCGCGCCAGCGCGCTTGAAGCCTGGCTGACCGCCAGCGCGGCCTGTCCGATAAGCGCGAACTGGATTCCCACCAGCAAAACCACCATCGCGACGATGGCAATGAAGGCGAACTCGACAGCGGCCTGTCCGCGACGCATGGCTTTTCTCGTGCTTGGCACTGTGTGATCTCCTGGTTGTGAATCTCCCGGCTTGGAACGCATGATAGAAGTCATATGCAAATCGGCGAGCTTTTAGTGAATCAGGCGCGGAACGCCCAGCGCGCCGTTGTCCGCGGCCTGTGAGTTTGGAAGGCTGTTGGGCACCACCTGTTGGATGAAGTGCGCCTGAATCGTGCCGCCGCTCACGCTGTCTAACCAAACCATTACGAATCCCTTGCAAACCACGCTGCTCCGGCCCTGCGCGGTGCTCCAGTCAACGAGCGGCAGCACGACGGCCCGTGGATCGTTGGCCGTGTGATCGGAAAAGCTCGCATTCGGATTGGCGCTTTTGCTCGCTGAGATCCGGTCGCCGAATCCCTGATCCACTGGTCCGACCTTCTTGCCAGGCTCGGTGGTTATCCAGTCTCCGATGCTGACCGGACCGGAATAGCCATCAGCGATGTTGCTCCTGAGGTTGCTTCCGCCCACGCCGCCCATCGCCAGGGAGCCCCAATTGCCCGCGCCAACCGAGCCATAGTTAAGCTGGACTGGCTGATCGTAGCTGTAGGGAGTGCTGTAATCGAGTCCGATCGGGATCAGCGGATAGTCGCCCGTGCTGGTGCCGTATGCTCCCGGAGCGCAGACAGCCCCAGTGGTATTCAGGCATCCCACGGTGCTGACCGCACTCGGAGCGGCAGCGGTCGCGGTCACCGAGATTAATTGACTTGTCAGTCCGAGCACCCTGCCGAAGTAGTAGGGCACTTGTCGCGAGGCGCTTACGGTAATGGTGCTGCTGGAGGCGCCGATTGAAACCGTCGGTATGGGCATCTCCGATGACCGCAGGCCGTTGTCCGCGCCGTAAGTTTGCGCGGTCAAGATCGCGTTTACGCTATCTTCGGGCAGATAGGTCGCTCCCGCCAGGGCCGCCGAATCGACCGCCTTTTGCATGCGCTGCCAGTTCAGGTACATCACGCTTACGTCTGTGCATAGCGCCATGCCGCCGAGCAGCCCCGCAATCGCGAGCGCGAATAGAATGGCGATCTGGCCATCGGAACTACGAAATTTATGCGTCACATTTTGCCCCGTCGTACCGTTCCGCCTCGTTGATGGAAGAAGGCGGGTCGATTCCTCGCAAGCTTGCGAGGCGCGTTTGATCAGAACGCGACCACCGGAGTGTGGAGCAACTTCGATGCCAAACTAGAAAGCGGACGGCAGTGATTTAAGAGCGCATGTTTCGCCGCAAATCCGGGCGGCCGATCTTGAAGGGTGGCAAGCGTGATACCGATTGTGTCGGCACGGTCAACAATGGTTGTCGCAAAAGCGCAAAACTCTACTTAATGAACTGTTTCAAGCGTGCATTCGCTCTCCGGGAACCCAGTGGTTTTCGATTCCGCCGCGCCGGAACGGCGATTGCGAGACTGCGGTCCGGGGCGGAAGCCGCTCACCCGAGCAAATCAGCGCGAGCGGTTGCGCTCGAGGCGGCGCTCGTACATCTTGGCGTACTTCAGGAACACGTAGAACGCAGAGGTCATCGCGGCATAGAGCCCGCGTCCGCCGTCGCGCCATCCGCCGCGCAGGAAGTAGAAATTGAAAAATCGCCAGACCGGATTCGCGATCATCTTGAACGGGGTGAACTTTGTCGGCTCGAACTCGAGCGCGGAGCGGCTGCTGAAGCGGTTCATCGTCGCAACGTGATCGGTCACATCGCGGTAGCTGAAGTGCAGGATCGGCGCCGCTAGCTGGCCGATTTCACCCTCGACCACCACCTTGTCGTGCGGGTCCCGACCGCCAATATGGCCGCGCTCGCGCCGGAACAGGCGCACCGGAGTATCGGGATAGATCCCGTGCGGGTAGTAGTGGTCGAGCTGGTACAGCAGCCGGCGAATCCGGTAGCCATCCTGTGCCGGCGCCGCCGCGAGCGTGCGCACAATCTCGCAGCCCAGGTCATGCGTGGCCTGCTCGTCGGCGTCCATCAGCAGCACCCAATCGCCGGTCGCGCGGTCCAGCGCCATCTGCTTCTGCATCACGTAGTTGGTGAACTTATGCTGGAAGACCTGCGCTCCGGCGCCGCGCGCGATCTCGACGGTGCGATCGTCGGAGAACGAATCGACGACGATCTTCTCGAAGCAGAACCACGCGCTTTTAAGGCATTGGCCGATCAGCGCCTGCTCGTTTTTGGTGATCGTGATGAGCGAGATTTTGGCTGGTTCGCCCATGGGAGGCTCGATGCCCGGGGCCGCGTCAGTTGCGCGCGGCGCCGATACTCTCGATCACTTTCGCCGCGATTTGCTTAAACGCGCCGGAGATCGCGTGGCCCGGATTGACCGCGACGATCGGACTCGCCGTGTCGCCCCCCTCGCGCAGCTCGCGCACTATCGGCAGCTCGCCCAGAAACGGCACGCCCAGCTCGGCCGCGTAGCGCGCACCGCCGCCGTGCGAGAAAATTTCGTGGCGCTTGCCGCACTTGCCGCACAGGTAGTAGCTCATGTTCTCGACCACTCCGATCACCGGAACATTAACCTCGCGGAACATCTCGACTCCGCGCTTCACATCGATTAGCGCGATCTCCTGCGGCGTCGTCACCACCACTCCGCCCGCCAGCTCGACCCGCTGCGTGATTGTCAGTTGCGCGTCGCCGGTTCCCGGCGGAAGGTCGAGCACCAGGCAATCGAGTTCGCCCCATTCGACGTTAAACAGAAACTCGGTCTCGAGCTTGGTGACCATCGGCCCGCGCCAGATGACCGCGGTCTCATCGTTGATAAACAGCGCCATCGAGACGTAGCGGATGCCGAACCGCTCGAGCGGGATGATGCGCCGTTCGGGGGTGACCGAGACCGCCTGTTGCGCGCCGACCATCATCGCGATCGACGGCCCGTACACGTCGGCGTCCATCAGGCCGACCCGCCATCCGAGCGCCTTCATCGCCAGCGCCAGGTTGACCGCCACGGTGGATTTGCCGACTCCGCCCTTGCCGCTGGCGACCGCGACGATATGGCTGACGCCCGCGATACTCTTGCGCGCCATGGTCGGCTGCGGACGCGGCTGCGCCTCGGCGGGTGGCGCTTCGAGCCGCACCTCGACGGCGGGGACGCCCGGCATCGCGCCGACCGCCTGCTTCACCTCCTCGGCGATTTGGTGCAGCACCTCGGGCTTCGCCGAGGGCGCCGCGAGCACGATCGTGACCCCGGCGTATGCGACTTCGATATCCTTGATAATGCCGAACGACACGATATCGCGCGTGAAGCCGGGATATTTGACTTTTTTGAGTTCGGCTAGAATCTCGTTGGGGCTGGGCATCTGGATGCGCTCTCGGCGCGGGGCGCGCGGCTTGAGGCTTGGTTATAGGCCGATACTAAATTCAATCAGTCATGTTATCATCCCCGGCGATTCGCCGCGACAATCGGGCCGCAGATTGGCAAATCGAATCGGCGAGGTTTGGATTCGTTCAAAGTGAGCGCGAAGCAGACCGAAATCGAACAATATCCGCGGATTGTCGTGCCGGAGGCCGCGCCCGGCGCCCGCGACGCCGGGATCGCCGCGACCGCCGCGGATGAACTCGCCGGCGGACTCGCCGCGATGCTCGCGCGCGCCGCGCCGGCGTTGCGCGATCCGGCTCTCAGCGGGCATCAGATGCGGATCGAGCTCGACTCGGGCGCGCGGGCGACGGGTGAGCCGGGTTCCGCGCTCGAGGGCGACTCGTTCGAGATTGGCCGCACCGATCGCGCGATCGAGCTTCGCTCGGGCAGTGCGCGCGGCCTGATTCACGCCGCCGCCGATCTGCTCGAGCGTCTGGGCGCGCGCTTCGCGCCCGGCGCAGCGCCGCAATATCCGCGCATCGAGAACGCCGCGCTCACGGCGGTGACGGCGTATCGCGTCGTGCCGTCATTTTCGCGGCGCGCGTTCATCTCCGACATTATGACCTGGAACTACAATTTCGCCGACCGCTTCGAGCTGCATCTGCGCCACGACCGCGAATTTATCCCATGGCTCGGGCGGCGCGGCGCGAACGCGTTTTCATATATCCGGCACGCGCACGACACGCGGCTCAAGATCGAAGAAATCTCGCCGCTATTCGATCAATACGGTATCGAGGCCGAGTACGGCGGCCACGTCCTGCAGATTCTGCTCCCGCGCGAGCGCTTCCAGAGCGACCCCGCGATGTTTCCTGCTGGCGACGACGGCGACAGGATGGCGCGCGGCAATCTGTGCGTCTCGAATCCGCGGGCGCTCGAAATCGTGCGCGCGGGCGCCCTCAAGTACGTGAGCGACCATCCCGAGAACGGGCTCCTGCACATCTGGGGCGCCGACGTATGGAAGGGTGCGTGGTGCCGATGCGGCAGTTGCCGCGAGCTTGCGCCGCAGTTGCAATATATGGACGTGGTGAACTCGATTGCCGAGTCGCTCGCCGAGCGCGACGGCGGCGCGCCGCCGGTTGCGTACCTGGCTTACCATGACACCCTTGAGCCGCATCCTGGACTGCGTCCATTGCACAACGTATGGGTCGAATGGGCGCCGCGCGAGCGATGCTACTCGCACGCGATCGACGACGGCGCGTGCGAGATCAACCCGCCGATTTGGGATTCGCTCAAGCGCTACCTCGAAATCTTTGACCGACGCGTGCATATCTTCGAGTATTACGCCGACGCGATTCTGTTCGGCGGCCTTGCGTTCGCGACCCCCGCGATTATCGCGCGCGACTTGCGCGCCTATCATGCGCTCGGGATTAGAAGCATCTCGTGCCTGACCTTCGGCGCGTTCAGCGCGCTCGCCTATCCGGTCAATCTCGAGGCGTTCGTGCGCGGCGCGCGCGATATCGCATCCGAGGCCGCCGCGGCGACCTCCGCCACCGCCCTCGGGCGCCATCCGCGATGCGCGCCGGAGCTTTCGGCGGCGTATCGCGCGGTCGAGCGCGCATCGATTCTCGCGCTCGACTACGCCGATGTGATGCGCCCGCAGATGGCGTCGGAGAAGGCGCGCCGCAAACGCGGCGAGCTTAAAGCCGCCGCGCGCGCATTCCAGGATGCGACCCTCGCCGCCGAGACGATTGCACGCGCAGGCGGAAATTCTCTGGCGCGCGCGGAGTATCAGCTATGGACCTATAGCGGGCAGGTGCTCGACGCCCTGTCCGATTATCTCGCGGCGAAGGAAGCGACCGGCGCCGAGCGCATCCGATTAGGCGAGGCCGCGATCGCGCGGATCGATGGCGCGATCAGCCACGTGCGCGCGATCGATCTGGAAATCAAGGGAACCTGGGGAGCCTATGACCTCGAATGGATTCGCGAGCTTTGGCTTGACGCATTGAAGCGCGGACTGAGCGTCGCGGCGTCCGCGGATGAGGAGATAATGTGATGGACAGCGGATATCAAATTCCCGAAGAGCTCGGCGCGCTGCGCGATCAGGTCCGGCGCATCATCCGCGACGAGATCATTCCAATCGAAGCCAAGTGCGATCCCGACGCGCCCGAAATCCCCGCAGACGACTACTGGCGGATCGCGAAAAAAGTCCAGGCCGCCGGAATGTGGTGCATGGGCGCGCCCAAAGAGTACGGCGGACAGGGGCTCAACACCTTTGATATGTGCGTGCTGATGGAGGAGATGGCGCAGCATCGCATGGGCCTCTACAACCCGGGCGCGGGAGTGTTCGGACGCACGCCGCCGCCGGTCATCTGGGCCGGCAACAAGGATCAGCTCGAACAATACGCGGCCGGCACGATTAAGAACGCGTGGCATACTTTCTTTGCGATCACCGAGCCTTCCGGCGGATCCGATCCCGCCGGCGCCATCCAGTGCCGCGCGGTGCGCAAGGGCGACACCTACGTCATCAACGGAACCAAGATTTTCATCTCGCACGCGCACGAAGCCGAATGGGGCGTCGTCTTCACCCGCACCGATCCCAAAGCTGGCCGCGCCGGTATCACCGCGTTCATCATCAAGAAGGGCCAGCCCGGATTCACCGCGCGCCCGATCCGCACGCTGCGCACCTCGGCGGTTCCCAACGAGGTCTCGTTCGAGGATTGCGTGGTGCCGGTCGAGCAGCGCCTGGGCGAAGAGGGCAAGGGACTCAACCTCGCGCTCGATCTGCTGACGCGGCTGCGCTTTCCCTATTCCGCGTGCAATGTCGGCGTCGGAGTCGCGGCGCTCAGGATGGCGATCGAGCACGCGAAGACCCGGAGCACCTTCGGTGAGTTGCTCGCCAAGCGGCAGGCGATTCAGTGGATGCTCGCCGATTCGGAGGTCGAGCTGCGCGCCGCGCGCTGGCTCACCTGGGACGGCGCGTGGAAGGCCGGCCGCGGCGAGGACTTCCGCACCGAGGCGTCGATCGCGAAGCTCTATTCAAGCGAAGTGCTGGGCCGCGTGATCGATCGCGCCGTGCAAATTCACGGCGGCTACGGCGTCAGCAAGGAATTTCCGCTCGAACGGTGGTATCGCGAGGCGCGTATCCGGCGCATCGGCGAAGGCCCGTCGGAAGTGCATCGGATGGTAATCGCGCGCACGCTGCTCAGGTAGCCGGCGTCCGAAACGGCAATCAAACAGGAAACCGATATGACTCTACCGCTCGACGGAATTCGCGTGATCGATTTCGGCCAGGTGTACGCCGCGCCGTACTGCACGATGCAGCTCGCCTACCTGGGAGCCGAGGTGATCAAGATCGAGCCTCCCGTCACCGGCGAGGTGCTGCGCCGCCCCGATGCTCCGGGTGGAGTCGGGTATTCGTTCCTGATGCTCAACGCGCACAAGAAATCCGTCACGCTGAACCTGAAGCAGAAACGCGCCCAGGAGATCGCGCTTAGACTTCTCGCCGACGCCGACGTGATGGTGGAAAATTATCTCGACGGCGTGATGGCTGCGTTCGGGCTCGCCTATGAGCAAATCAAGGACCGCTTTCCGAGCCTGATTTACGCCTCCGGCAAGGGCTACGGCTCGAACAGCCGATGGGCGAAGCTCGGCTCGATGGACAATACCATTCAGGCCTCTTCCGGATTCATCAGCGTCACCGGATTTCCCGACGCCAAGGTCAAAACTTCGGCGACCTTCATCGACATGGGCACCGGCAGCCATCTGGTCAGCGGAATTCTCGCCGCGCTGATTCAACGCGGCAAAACCGGACGCGGACAAAAGGTCGAGGTCGCGATGCTCGACGTTGCGATCGCGGCGCTAACCAGCGCGACCGCGCCCGCGCTGCAAGGGATGAAGTTCAAGCGCCTGGGCAATAGGCACTGGGGCGCGTGCCCGACCAATATCTATCCGGCGCGCGATGGCGAGATTCTGATCTTCTGCCTGACCGAGGCGCACTGGCGCACGATCGCAAAGCTGACGGGCCACGAGGATCTGCTCGCCGACCCGCGCTATGCGAATCACGGCACGCGCCTGCGAATCGCCGACGAAGTTGACGGCCTGGTCGCGGCCTGGACGGCGGGGCAGGATCGCGACGCGATCATCCGGATTCTTATCGAGACCGGAGTGCCGTGCGCACCGGTGCGCGACATCGAAGAAATGATCGCCGACCCCGAGACCGCGATGCGCGGGATGCTGGTCGAGAGCCACTATCCCTCGCGCGGTCCGGTCCGCGTCTCCGGGTCTCCCGTCAAACTCTCGGCCGCGCCGCAGCCCGAAGGCGCCGGACTGCGCCGGCCGCCGGAACTCGGAGAGCATACGGCGGAAGTCCTCGAGTCGATAGGAATCGCCGCGCCGGAAATCGCGCGGCTTAAAGCCGACGGCGTGATCTGAGCGGCGGCGCGATCCTCTCCGCGCAAAATTTGGCCGACCAAGGCGGGAGCAGCCCGCAACACGAGCCGGTCACGCGTTCAACTCGTCGAGCAGCGCCTTGGCGTCCTTCAAATCGGCGGTGTCGAAGCCCTCGGTGAACCAGTTGTAAATTTCCGCGAGCATCGCGCGCGCCTCGTCGCGCTTGCCATGCTGGTCCAGCAACCGTACGAGACTCGTCGTCGCGCGCAATTCAAACGATTTGGCGCTTTGCTTGCGTGCATGTCAATCGCGGTGCGAAAGGATCGCTGGGCGCGCGCGGCAATTGACTACCAACCACGGTTCGGCACTTGACCTTACTCACCGAGAAATGTAAGCACCGGAATGTAAGCACCGGGTGGAGACCCAGCCATGAGATCCTTCGTTATTTTCAACATGAGCGTTCTGACGGTGCTTCTATTCGGTCTGAATGCAAATTCGCAGTCACCATCACTGAGCGACGCAGCGCTTAAAGGAAGCTACAACTGCAAGCTGACCGGCTATACTTTGCCTGCGACCAGTACTGATCCATTTACTCAAACTTCTTCAGGAGACATCACTTTGGTCGCGGACGGTGCTGGGCACTGGACCAGCGGCTCATGGGATGATCGAATCGACTCATCCGACATACACGCCTCCTGCAAATTTCAATTGTCTTCAGGGACGTATTCCATAGGTGCTGACGGAACCGGTGCGATCGCTGAAAAATGGCAACTCAACGTCGGCGCTTCAACACCGAATTGCGCGCAGTTTAGCTTGGGTGCTAGAGACGCTCCGAATGTCGGGCAGGTCATAATTACCGATGGCACCGGGGCAACATTCTATACCGCCTCGCTTAATCAATTCGCGGTTCTAGCTGCTATCTGCACACGATAATTATTCACGGCCACCGGATTACGAAATTGGATCTCCCATTGGATCGCGCGACGCGGTCGCGGCGCGCTGAATAAGGCCGTCACCTTGCCTCTCTCTTTCAGGGTTACGTGCCAATTTAGTATGCACTCGTTTCAACAAAATCACACACGCCGACAACCCCTTGAACTTACCGTCGGTAATTGATCTTCCGACGAAATCTGCCGCTAAATCGGACTGAGCGGAGGCGCCTTCTTTAACAACCGTGCGACCGAAGATTAGAGTCGACACCCTCAGGGTCAATGGGCGGCTTTCGTCAGGGCTTCTTGGGTGAAGAAGTCGCGATCGACGGCGCCCATGTTGATATACCAGCACTCGCGCTCCGGAGTGTTCGGCCCTGGTAGGTAGCAGGTGTCGACTATCCCGGTCTGAATGTCGATACTCGAGCCGGCCACGACGAACTCACGCTTGAACGGGTACACCGCGACTTTCGCATCTGGCACAGGTCGGTCGCGGTAGGTGAGCAGATAAACCTGCGTCCTCCAAAGCTCCCCCTTTTGATCGTAGTTGTCCATGTAGGGATTGAACCACATCTCGGAATCGAGATAGACGATCGTCTTCGATTGAGAAATCAGCGACCTCCACTCTGGTCGCGGTGTAACCTCGACCAGATAAAGATTGCGCATTTCCCAATCGTCCGGACAGGCCGTCGCGCCCCCGTCGGTTGGACATGGACGGGCCGGTGAATTTCGGGCGTGCACGCACGCGAGCATCTGACGCTCGCCGAGAAATCTGTAGTTGTATTCCTGCGACTTGGCTCCAAATCCTAGCCAGTGATCAGGATCCCAGGTCGAGAATCCCGTCGATGTACTCATGAACGCCTCACTGAGACGCCGGACGCGGCGCTCCTCAACCACGTACCCCCAGACGTTATCCTCCCGATTTGCATCCCAATAGCGATAGCGGATCATCCCGGCGCCACGATTGTCGGCTGGCGCGAGCATCGGATATCCGGCGAATCGGAACCAGATGCCACTCGTCTTAAAGTCGGGATCAACCGGCAGCGGCTGAACTTCGGTTCTTCCGAGGTCGTAGTAGCCGGCGAAATGCCCGAAGGTCGAAAACTCCAGCATCTTCGTCTGACCCCCCGGATTAAACGGCACCACGTGGCACTCGAAGAAGCGAAGGTCGAAATCGTCGGTGCTGAGCGGGCGAAAGTTCGAATTCTACATGATCTTCACGGCAATGTCGGGATCATTGGACTCGAGAATCGGAAATGGCTGTCCTGCGACATAGCCAAGCAGATCGCGATGATTCTCGCTCAGTCGCACTTGTCCGGAATATTTTTCGGTCGCCTCCTGGTAGGAAGGTGGCCAATCGATGCGCGCTGGCGCGACGATATGCATCTCCATCCCGTGCGTGACGGCGAAGTATGTTCCCGGACTTACGAGTTGCTCGACCGTTGTCGCGTTCGCGCGGCTGATCTTATCTCCCGGTTTGACTTGCGCAGCCGCCGTCGAGTAGCAGACTACTACCGCAAGCAAACACATGAAGGCGCATCGCGCCGCGATCAAACATGATTGGTGTTTCATTTCGCCTTCCTCTCTCGTTTTGCGGAGTCGGTTAAACGAAATTGTGACTTCGACCACTCGGCCATCTACCCGCGCGGTATCCGTGAAATAGCTACCCGCGAACGGCCCGCATCGCAAACCAGCCGGCCGCGCTTGCGTCGCGGAAACACCGAACCGTGATAATTGACGTTGGTCATTGACGGCACGGCCGCTAATCTCCCTCCCTGAAATCTGCCCCAGACGGAAGCCGTCTCTGCGATATCAGATCTAAGGAACCTGACCTGCTCCCCTAAAACTCGACCAGTGATAAAGAGAGAGTCGAGTGGCAGGAGGGACAGATGCGGAATAATCGGTACAGCGAAGATAAGATCATCGGGATTTTGAAGGAAGTAGCGCGGGCAGAAGCGTGCGCGAGGTGATCCGGGAATACCGGCGCGCCGAAGATCGCGAAGATGCCGTCGCCGGTGCTCTGCACGATATAGCCATCGTAGCGGCGCACCGCGTCGATCATCAGCTTGAGGGCAGGGTCGATAATCGCGCGCGCCTCTTCGGGATCGAGGTTCTGCTCGAGCTCCGTCGAGCCCTTGATATCCGCGAACAGCGCCGTGACCGTTTTGCGCTCGCCCTCGATTGAGGACGCATCGGCTTGCGCTGCCGCGATGCTAATGCGATCGGGAGAGACAGGCGATGTCGAAGCGTTGGAGGCGAGCGCGCCATGCGCACCGAGGGTCGCGGCACATTGCGCGCAGAATTTCGCATCAGGCGCGTTCAGATAAGCGCACTTCGGACAGGCCAGACTCAGTGGAGTCGCGCACTGATTGCAGAAACGCGATTCGGCGGCGTTATCGGCGCCGCACTTGATGCATCGCATCGGTTGACCTCATTTTGAGCAGCCGAGACCACGCTCTCCTTTATCATCGGAATTCGCCCAGGACTAACGGCACGGTGGCCAAAGGCGCCAGCCTCGATCACGCTTGCAATGCGAGCCGGGATGATTCAGACGATTCAATCGCCGCGTCGGCTCAGAGGGAAAAACGACGCTGGTCATCCCCGTGCTGATCGTGTATTAGAAGCCATCAGGCATGATTGTCTGCCGCGCGGCTCGCCTGAGGTCGAAGCAAGCGGGAGACTTGCTCAACCTGGCAGGGAGGAGAATTCGATGAAAACTAGAAGAGTTGTTATCGCGCAAATTCGCGGACGGGGGCTGCGAATCATTACGGCAGCCGCTCTGGGAGCCTCATTGGGGATGCTCGCGCTCGGCGGATGCTCGTCACTGAGCACGGACCAGGCGCCCGCACAGCCCACGCAGGCGAATTTCCAGCTCGATAAGTGCCAGCAGATCGAGCCGAACCTTTACAAGTGTCCGGCCGTCGATAAGTCGATCTGTACACCGGAGTTCATTCGCACTGACGTGGATTGCATACGGGTCGGGCCCAAAGGCAGCGTCTTCGTGCAGCGCCCAATGGTACCCTGAGCGGTCGTTGATTCTTGGATCGTTGGTGTTTTTCGTCATCTTGGGCGAAGTTTGCGTGAGCCGAAGGGTTCCGGGAACCCTCGGAACCCTTTGGCTGCGCCCCTTTTGGCACTCGCTCAAGGTGACAGGAAGTTGAGTCTGCTCCAGATCACTCACTGCCTCCGAGTGTAAGCCCCGGACCGGGGATTCCTCTTTAATGCGACCGGACTGACCGGCGGCGCCCGAGCAATAATCCTGCGGCAGAAGGTCTTCTGCCAAGATTTGGTACAGTGTGTCCGTAATTATCCGAAGAGCCACTCGCGATTACATTTAAAACTCCCTGTGTATCCTCAGAACTTGGCCCGTCCCGAATTTTCTCCAGATATAGGCCTCGCATAGCTTGAGGGACGCGGCGAACGCTTCCGGCCTACGGCTGCTGCGGGACAAACCCGTATTTCAGGAGCGACAAGCCGGCTTGATTCGCCAAATATTCGGCGCCTTCGGAATCTGTTGCAGGCACACGCAACGCGATCAAGCCGTATGCTCGAACCCCCGCCGGGCGCAGCGATAACGCCGGAATACCAGTTCATCGGTGGCAGAGCGAGAAACGCCGCCCGCGTGGGGCGCGCGCACAGGCTTAATTCAATTGTTCAACTCGCCGAGCAATGCCTTGGCGTCTTTCAAATCAGCGGTGTCAAAGCCCTCGGTGAACCAGTTGTAGATCTCCGCGAGCATCGCGCGCGCCTCGTCGCGACGCTGAGTATCGCGCAACAATCGCGCGAGGCTCGTCGTCGCGCGCAACTCCCACAATTTGGCGCTCTGCTTGCGCGCTATTTCAATCGCCCGCTCGAAGCAGTTCTGAGCTTGTGCGGCACTGGAACCGTTCTGTCCAAGTAGCAACTCGCCTTTGAGCCGATGCACCTCCGCCTCATAGAAACGGCTCTCAAGTTGATCCACGAGGGCCAGCGCTTCCGTCAAAGCCCTTAGCCCGTCGTCGAAGCGGCCCGTCTCCATGCAAGCCTCGCCCAGCAGGCAGAGAAAATACGGCCGGAATGCTTCCGTCCCAGTCGCGCGAGAGGCTTCCAGCCCTTGCTGGATCTGTCCAATCCCCCGTTGCCGGTCACCCTGCGCGAATTTCGCCCAGCCGCATAGACCAATCGCCCAAGCCAAATAGTCGGTTATGCCGCGCTCGGTACAGAAGCCAATCGATCTCTCCGCAGTCGCCTGCGCCATACCTGCTTCCCGCCGATATTGATGGACAACGCCGACAGTCAAATCGGCAACAGCCAAACTAAAGGGATGGGACATTCCGCGCGCCAACGCGAGTCCTTCATTGGCCTGCTTGAGTGCCCGGTCCGGGTAGCCGAGTTGCCACAGAGTCCAAGCGGCGTACTGAAGAAGCCAAACCTTGAAATCAAGGTTATCCAACCCGGGAAAAAACGAAAGTTGTGCGTCATCCGCCACTCGAGTTGAGAGAGCCAACTCCAAATGTCCCCTGGCGGCAGGCAACTCCGCCAAAAAATATAAGGCGACTCCCATAGCCCAACTCGCGCGAAGAAGTAGCGCCGGATCGCCTGCACCCTGCGCCTGCCGCAAAAGCTGTTCGGCGATCTCGTAAGCCTTCCGTGACTCCCCTCGCGCCGAACGCACCGTAAACAACATGGTCGGAAAAAGCGCCGGCGGATTCCTCAGCCGCTCGCAAAGCGCCCGCGCACGAGTGTAAGCTCGCTCCGCTTCCGGCGCAGCAAAGCCTTTAAGCGCGGTCGCGGCGGGTCCAACGGCCAACTGGAGGAGCAACTCTTGGCGGGTGCGTTCGGGGCTGTCCGGGAGTCTCTGGAGGAGATCTATCGCCGCGGTGAGGCGACTGATCGCTTTCGCATAGGCAGAGCGTTGCGCCGCCTGCACGCACGCCCGCCCAAGGTACTCGACCGCTTTGACTGGGTTGTTGCCTCGGCCGTGATGATGCGCTAGTCCGTCCAGATGGTCATCGAGCGAATTTGAGTAAAGCGTTTCGAGTGCTGCGCCGATGCGCTCGTGCAGTTGCTTACGCCACTCAATCAATACCGAGTTGTAGGCGACCTCCTGAGTGAGCGCGTGCTTGAAAATGTACTCGGTGTCGCCGACCGCGGGCTGCTCGTAGATGAACTCGCCAAGCTGCAGGTCATTGAGCATCCGGCTAAGTTCGTCATCGGATTTCGGGACGACCGCGCGAATCAATGACAGCGGAAATTCCCGCCCGATGACCGCCAGCGTTTGCAGCAAATCTTTGGCGTCTGGCGCAAGCCGATCGATACGCGCGGCGAGGATGCCCTGCACGGTCGGCGGGATCTTCAGCTCGCCCAGCGCCTTGGTGAGTCTCACCGGTGGCGCGGGCGTCCCTGCCCGCGATTGCTCCCGCACCAGCGCGCCCTCGTCGAGCAGGACCTGCACCGTCTCTTCCATGAAGAACGGGTTGCCCTCGGTCTTCTCGATGATCAACCGCTTGAGCGCGGAAATATCCGCACCCTCACCCTGACCCTCTCCCGGCGGGAGAGGGGATTGGAACAGGAGCGCGGAGAGCATCTCGTCGGCGCTCTCTTTGCCCAGCGGGTCGAGGCGCAACTGAGTATAGTAGGTCTTGCTATTCCACTGATGTGAGTATTCGGGACGGTAGTTCACCAGCAGCAGAATCTTCGCTGTGCCGATCGAGTCGGCGAGCAGATTCAGGAACGCCTGCGTCTCCTCGTCGATCCAGTGCAGGTCCTCGAAGATCACCATCAGCGGCTGATTGAGGCTCTCGCGCAGCAGGATCCGCTTGATCGCGTCGAGCGTGCGCCGCTTGCGGACCTGCGCGTCCATCTGCGCCAGCGGATCGTCGCCCTCGACGATTCCCAGCAAGCCGAAAAGATAGGGCAGGGTGTCTTCCAGTGAACGGTCGAGGGCGAGAACCGCGCCAATCACCTTGGCGCGGCGGGAGCGCTCGTCGTCATCGCCGATAATCTTGAAATAAGTGTGCAGCAGATCGATGACCGGAAAATAGGCGCTGGCCTTCCCGTGCGAGACTGAGAAAGTTTCGAGCACCATCCAGCCCGATTGGTTCTTGGCCTTGAACTCGAAGAACAGTCGCGACTTGCCCGTCCCCGCCTCCGCCATCGCGGCTACAAGCTGCCCGCGTCCGGCCTTGGCGCGATCGGCGGCGGCGAGCATCGCTTCCATCTCGCGCTCGCGCCCGACGAACTTGGTCAGCCCTCGCCCGGCCGAGCGCTGTAGGCGCGTGCGCAGCGGCCCAAGCCCAGTCACCTCATACACAGTGACCGGTTCAGTGACGCCTTTGATCCGCGCCGGCCCGAGTGGCTTCAGCGCGAAGTAGCCTTCCGCCAACCGTCGCGTGCCTTCCGAGATCACGGTCGCGCCCGGGTCGGCCAGGGTCTGCATCCGCGAGGCGAGATTGGTGGTGTGGCCAATAGGAGTGTGCTCGACGTGACCGTCTCCGGTCGCTATCGAACGCACCACGACCTCGCCGGTGTTCACCCCGACTCGAATCTGAATCGGCGCGCGGCCGTCGGCGCGCAGCCGCTCGGCGTAGCGGCGAATTTCTTCCTGCATCCGCAGCGCGGCATAGAGCGCGCGTTGCGGATGGTCCTCATGCGCGACCGGAGCGCCGAACAGCGCGAAGATTCCGTCGCCCGTGCTTTGCACGATGTATCCGTCGTAGCGCCGCACCGCTTCGATCATCAATTTGAGGGCCGGATCGATAATCGCGCGCGCCTCTTCGGGATCGAGGTCCTGTTCAAGCTCCGTCGATCCCTTGATATCGGCGAATAGCGCCGTGACCGTTTTGCGCTCGCCTTGAAGATTATCCGTGGCGGGCGCGTCTGCTACGCGAATCCGAGGATCGTCGGATATATTGATGGAGGATTCGGAAGGTGCTCCCAGCACTGCGCCGCAATCGCCGCAGAATTTCTCGCGCGGCTCGGTGGCGGCGCCGCATCACGGGCATTTCGCCGCCAGAGGAGCGCCGCATTCCACGCAGAACTTGCGTCCGTCCCGATTATCGCTCCCACATTTCGCGCAGCGCATCGCCTTGCCCCCGGCCCGAGAAGATCGGCTCACGTTCTAGCACCGAAGGTTCGGATCGGGCCAGCATGCTGCGCGGCGGTGGAGTGCTCGGGTATGCGGAGCAACGCCGTTTGTCTTTCGTTTGATTATATGGCTCCTACAACGCTCCGAATCTCGCGCTTGGTCTTTAACATCAAGTTACGCGGGATATCCGCGCGCATATGCTCTGCGCGGCGGCGATTATAGCTCGCTGTCAACAAAATTAGCTCGTTGTGGCTTTCTGGTCATGAGATCGATTTTCCTGATAGATCAATGGGATGGCGAATCAAAGGGGGATACGCCACGGCGATGATCGTCATCTGATCGGCCTTGAACCGGCGGCGCCGGAACGGGCCGATCTGGAACTCGAACCGCGCGAGCATACCGTCGCGTCGTTCGAGATGACGCGCGCCGCGGAGCGGTCCTGGGGAATTCTCAATCGCGCCAGTGGCGCTCCGGCGGGCGCGATGTTCTGGATCACGGGCCCGGCCGGATCCGGCAAGACTCATTTTCTAAACTACGTGCTGGCGCTCGAGAGCCGCGCGGCCACACCCGCCGCCGAGCCGGGACGCCATCTGGTGTGTGGCTTCGAGCTTGCCGGACGAATTCTTTCCCGCGAGATCGAAGCGTTTTTGCTCGAGACTCTGGCCGAGCAGCTTGGCGCCGAACGCGAGAGCCTTTCGCTATGGCGCGAGATGCGGGGCGCTGACGCGATCGCGATGGCGATGGAGCACGCGCGGCGCACGGGGGTGCGCGCGCTCACGATCGCGATTGACTTCAGCGCCTCGGAGGCCGAGCCGCCGCCGGAGTATTTCGCCGCGCTCGCTAATCTGGCGCGCACCAGCAGAATCCTGCGCTTGACCATTATCGGCGCAAGCCGGGCGCGTCCGCCCGAGGCCGCGATTGCGCTTTCGGTGGCGCCCGCGAATCGCGACGAGTTGATGCGCGTCGCGATCGCCCGCGGCCGCGTCGCGAGCGGCGCGGCGCAGGAGTTGATTCACGAGCTGTATGCGGGTGTGGATACGCGAGGCTTTGATCCTCACGCGATTTTTCCGTTTCATCCGCTGACGGTCCGCGCGCTGGGCGAACTTGCCGATCCTCCCGGCACCGTCGGCGCCGCCGCGCGCCTTGCGCGCGAGGCGCTTGCCTCTGAGCTCGATAGTGGAGCCGGAACCCCCGTGCGGCTGATCTACTGCGCGGACCTGATGGACAGTCTCGCGATCGCGCGGCGTATCGAGGCGCGGATGGGTGAGGCGGGACGCGCCGCGCTGCGGACGGTACTGGATGCGCTCGCGATGTTTCACGGCAACGAAAGGATGCTGGCGCGCGAGATCGTGCATGCGCTCGCGATCGAGTACACGCTCGGCGACGTATCGCCACAGACTTTTGCACAGCTCGAAATGCGCGTGCCGATGCTGGCGGGGGACAGCGTGGGCGCAGCCGCCGGCGCTCCGGCCGTGGCGGAGATTCTTCGCCGGCTCGAGGGCCGCACCGCGGGCGCCGTGCGCGCCGATCGATCCGGTGCGGCGATCTTCGACCCTGCCGCCGCGCTCGCGCCGGAAGTAGCGCGGTTCAACGCGGCGCTGCCGCTGCTCGCGCGCTTCGATCCGGCGCTCGAACCCGCGCGGGACGCGGACTCGAGGCAAGCTTGCGCCGCCGCACTGGCCGAGACTCTGGCCGCCGCGGTTGAAGCCGCGAGCCGGACCGGAGCCACGCTGGCCGCGGCGCTCGCCGAGGCCCATCTTGCGCTTGGCGCCGAGCAGGCCCGCGTGCTCGAAGATTATGCGGCGCTCGCCGAAGCGGGGGTCGACAGACTAATCGAATTCGCCGCCGATCCGGCGCGGCGCGAAGCCGCGCTCAAAACCATTTCCTTATACGAAGGCCTGGAAGCCGCCGCCGAGGTTGCGCCGCGGATGCGCGCGATGCGCGAGTTCGCCGAAGCGACCGGCTTGCGGATCCCCGACGAGGACCATTCGACGCACGACCCGCGCGTCGCCGCGCTCGAGACCGAATGCCATCTGTTACTCGCCGAACTGGCGCCCCGCAAGTTGACCGGCGCTCCGGGCGGACTGGACGCGCTCGAGGCGCGCTTCCAGAAATTCAAGTGGACCTACGTCGCGCTCTACCGCGGCCTTCACGGCGCGTGGAAAACCGAGATGGATCGGGTCGCCATGCTGGCCGACGACGCGCGCCGCCGGCTCGACGCGCTGGCCAGGCTCGACGCGATAGGCGCGCTGGGACCCGCGCTCGGCTCCGCATATGCGGCGCAGTTCGAGGAATTACACCGCCGAGTGACCGCCTGCGAGCGCGGCGGCTCGGGCCGCTTCGAGGTCACGCCGCGCTGCGAAGGATGCGGCTATGTCATCGGCACGCCGTCGCCGCGCGCCGAACTCGAGGATCTTGCCGAGCGGCTCGATCGCGCGCTGCACGTCAAGCTGGCCGCGCTCTCGCATAGCGCGATCGCGCGCCTGGTCCGCGAGCACGATCGATCGCATCGCCTCGACGGATTTCTCAAAATAATCCAGGCCGCCCAGACCGACGCGCTCGCCCGCGTGCTCGATGACAAGCTCGCGCGCTATCTCGCGCGCCTGCTCGACGAAAACCTGGGCGCGGAGAGCGGCCTCGTCGAACTCAAAGCGCTCGGGAATCCCTCACCGGCCAAGAGCGCGGAACTGCGAGCGGCGCGCCGCCGGGTACATCGCTAGCGCCCTCGGCCGGCGGACGATCTCACGGTTGGAACCGGGCGCTGATGCGCGGCGCTCGCGCGAAGAGCGGCTTGACGCGATCAGGGCTGGGAGGGGAAACCATCCCCCGCGAAGTGGTCAGCTCTGGCTGACGCGCTGTTTCTTGGGCTGGCCGGGCGGAAAGGCGCTCGCGCGCCGGTTGCGCCGCGGCTTCACGCCCATCGCGTCGAGCGCCCTGAAGTACACGTTGCGCGCGATTTCGAGTCCCCACAGCAGCCCGAGTCCGAGCGTAACGCCAATGCCGCGAGCAACTTCCTTCAGGAAGTTGCCGACGGGCAGGCGCTCGGTATTCATCTTGACGGCAGCCGGTTCCGGAGTGTTATCCATTACCTTCCACATTAAGTACCGCGCCGCCCTCGATCAACAGCTCCGCGCCGCCCCGTAATAGAGCGGACGCCGGAGCTGAATTGCCCCGGCGCCCGCACGTTCATATAAACTCAACCGCGAAGGCGTGATCAATGCGCCGGCGGAGGCGGCGGTGGTGGCGGCAGTGGCGGCAGCGGAGATGCCGAACCAGCGGGTGAGCCTCCGGTCGGGACCGCGCTGGAATTGTCGGACGAAACCGCGGGCGGCGGCAGCGTCAGCGTCACGTTGTCGAAACGCGCCTGCGAATCGTCGCTCGCCCATAGCCCGATGCGGCCCTTGGCGATTTTGCTGTCGTCAAAGTCGTAGATCATTTTGTTGTCGTCGTAGCACCTGAAATTGCCGACCTGCGCGACGACCTTGATTTTGTACCAGGTGTCCTTGTCGGTCGGCACCACGGTCTGCTTGAGCACCTCGAGCTTGCCGGCGGTCATCCGCGAGAGCTGGAAGAAGTCACTCGGGCATCCGGCCGTCAGCAGATAGAAGTTCTTCGAATCCACATAGCGAAAGATGATTCCGCCGGAACAATCGAAGGTACCACCCGCCGACTTGAACGACGCCTCGAGCGTGAAGTCCGAATACTCTGTCGGGTCGGTTATCACCGTCATCGGGTAATACTGTAACGCGTTCAGCAGCGATTGCATCATGCGCCCCGGCGGCAGTCCGTAGGTGTTGGGCTGGCTGGGCGCGCTCGGATCAGGAATCACCTGCCAATCGCCCTCGACCGCGGTCCATTGCGCGGCCGGCGCCCCCGCCTTGTCCTGATCGAAATTCCACGTTTTGACTATTGGGGTCGCGGTGGCGGTGGGAGTGACGGTTGGCGTTGCCGTCGGCGCTACCTTCTTTTTTCTCGCTCTCGACCATGCGGCCGGACTCGTCAGCGCCATGGTGAAGGCAACTCCCGCCACGACCACGACGATGCTCTTGAGCCATGTTTTCCCTGCCATCTTCTATCCTCTCTCCGCCCTTATGTTCGAGGCGATTTCAAGCCGGTTATACAACGAGGTAATCGGCGCGAGTTTCGCTAATGAATGGCGCTCCTGTCAAGGAAGGATCGGCGCTAGCGCCCAACGCCGGGGCGATCTCCCGAGGCCGTCGAGATCGAATGATCCGTCGTGCGTTGGCCGTAATTATTATATTCGCTTTTTTTTCGCTATACCTATTTTGCGAATAGATTGAAAGATTCACAACATCCGTCTCGCGGTTTGCTTGACTCTAGTGGTGAGGAGTGGGAGATTGTGGGGCATTCGGGAGGAGTACGGTGTTCAGCGGTCGATTCGACCATGCGATCGACGAAAAGGGACGCGTCAGTATCCCGGCGCGATTCCGTGACGTGCTTGCGCGCGAGCAGCACGACCGTCTTTTCATCACAAATAATTTTTACAATCGCGAGCGCTGCCTCGATGTGTATCCTCCGCTCGAATGGGATCAGTTGCTAGCGAAGGTTGCCACGCGCAATCGCTTTGAGCCGGCGATCCAGAAATTCGAAACGTTTTATATCGGCGGCGCGTACGAGGTTCCGGTCGATCGCCAGGGGCGCATTTTGATTCCGACCCGGCTGCGCGAATTCGCCCGGCTCGCGCGCGAGGTTACCTTTTCCGCGCTGCGCGATCATTTTCAGTTGTGGGACAAAACGGTGCTCGAGGGTGTGCTGCGGGCAAACGAGGCGGAGGTTCAGGATCCCGTCTTTTACGAGAAGCTTGGTTTGTAGGGCCTGATGAGTCTGGCGGTGAAACACGACGGCGGCGCGGCGGTCCGGAGGCATGTGCCGGTGATGGTGGCGGAGGTGCGCGACTTGGTTGCCGCGCACGGACCACGCGTCGTCGTTGATGTTACGTTGGGGATGGCGGGTCACGCCGCCGCGGTTCTTGCGGCGACTGAGGCACGGCTGGTTGGGATCGATCGCGACGCCGACGCGCTCGAGTCGGCGCGCGAGCGGCTGGCGCCATTCGGCGACCGGGTGATTTTGCGCCCGGGCGATTTCGCGGATCTGGCGCGGGTCCTGGCGGATTGCGGGCTCGGGCAGGTGGACGCGATCGTGGCGGACCTCGGGATGTCGAGTTTCGCGCTCGACGATCCGGCGCGCGGCTTCAGCTTTCGCTTCGAGGGTCCGCTCGACATGCGGATGGATCGCACGCAGGGCCTGCGCGCCTACGATCTGGTCAACGAGGAATCGGAGTCCGATCTGGCCGATATCATCTTCAACTTCGGCGAAGAGCGCGCCTCGCGCCGGATCGCGCGTGCGATCGTCGAGGAGCGGCGCAGCCGTCCGATCGAGACCACCGTGGAGCTGCGCGCGATCGTCGAACGCGCGCTCGGGCCGCGTCGCCGCGCGGGAGCGCATCCCGCGACCCGCACATTTCAGGCGCTCAGAATCGCGGTGAACCGCGAGATGGATAGTCTGGCCGCACTGCTGCGCGACGCGCCGGGGATGCTCGCCGAGCACGGCCGGATGATCGTGCTGGCGTACCATTCGCTCGAGGACCGCGCGGTCAAGGAACGGTTCCGCGAACTCGCCCGCTCGGGTGATTACACCGCGATTACCGGCAAGGTGCGCAAGCCGCAGCGCTCCGAAATTCTGAATAATCCGCGTGCGCGCAGTGCGCGCCTGCGCTGTATCGAAAGGAGCGCGCGATGAACCGGCGCGCGCGTCCCGCCAATCCGCCCTCGCCGATCGTGGCCGGAGTCCTGATCGTCGCGGTGGCCGTGCTCGGTTTCACCACGCTGATGATCCGGCTCGAGGCAACCCGCGAGGGCTACCGGCTCTCCGCGCTGCGCGAGGAGATCGCCAAACTCGAGGATCAGAACCGGACCCTGCGGCTCAAGAGCGCGGAACTGGCATCGCACGACCGGCTGCGCGCGCTCGCGCCGCGCTACCATCTTGGGCCGCCCGCCAACGGACAGGTGGTGATGATCCCATGAACAATGCGTTCAGGCAGCGCCGCTCGCGGGTGGGATGGCTGACGCTTGCGCTCGCGTCACTGTTCGGGATGGCGGTGCTGCGCCTGATCGTGCTGGTCGAATTCGACGGACCGCGGCTGTCCTCGCTGGCCAACAGCGAGCATACCGGCGAGACCGAGCTCGCCGCAGTGCGCGGCCCGATTGTCGATCGCAATGGAACCCCGCTCGCGCTGTCGGCGGAGACCCGCTCGGTCTATGCACGGCCGCATCGGGTGCTCGAGACGACCTCGGCGCGCGAGCGCGCAAAGCTGGCAGCCGCGCTCGGGATGAGCGCAGGCGCGCTGGAGGCAAAACTTGCCGGGCGCGCGCCCTTTGTGTGGCTCGTGCGGCGCGTGCCTGCTGATACCGCGCAGGCGGCCGAAGCACTCGGAATCGAGGGCGTCGGCGCGCTCAGCGAATACAAACGCTTCTACCCGGAGAGCAACCTGGCCGCGGCGGTGGTCGGGCTTGCGGGGATGGACGGCCAGGGGCTCTCCGGCCTTGAACTCGAATACAACAAGCTGATTCGCGGCGCTCCGGTCGAGCTGAGCTTCTACCACGACGCACTCGGTCATCCGATTTTCGACAGCCCCCTCGAACTCAAAACGCCGGAGCCGGGCGCGCAGCTTGAGCTCACCATCGATTCCTCGATCCAGTCGCTGGCCGAGACCGAGCTGGCCACCGAGGTCGAGCAAAGCGGCGCCAAGCGCGGCGCCGCGATCGTACTCGATCCGTTCACCGGCGAAGTGCTGGCGATGGCCAACGTGGGAGCCGACCCCGCCAACGTGCATGACCGCTTGCACAACACCGCGGTGCAGGATTCGTTCGAGCCGGGCTCGACCATGAAGGGAGTCCTGGGCTCGGTCGCGCTGGCCGACGGCGCGATCACGCTCGACCAGCAGATCTACTGCGAAGAAGGACACTGGACGATCGACCGGCGCACGATCCACGACGACAGCAAGCACGGCTCGCTCGATCTGGCCGGCATCATCGAGGTCTCGTCCAATATCGGCGCGGCGAAGGTCGCGCTCGCACTCGGCGCGGACCGCTACTACCAGGGCATGCGCGCGTTTGGAATCGGGCTTAGGACCGGAATCGATCTTCCCGGAGAAGCCAGCGGACTCGTCATGAAGCCTTCGACCTGGCGCGAAATCGATCTTGCAAATCACGGCTTCGGGCAGGGCGTCGCGGTGACCCCGATCCAGCTTGCGACCGCGTACGCCGCGATCGCCAACGGCGGATTGGTCGTGCGCCCGTACGTGGTGAAGACCGCGTCCGACGCGCAGGGCAACGTGATTGTGCGCCATACGCCGCAGGTGATGCGCCGCGCGATTGCGCCCGAGATCGCGCATCAGATGAACCTGCTCTTGCGCAACGTCGTCAACGGACCCAACGGCACCGCCCATCGCGCCAAGGTCGAGGGCTTTATCGTCGCGGGCAAGACCGGGACCGCGCAGATGGTGAATCCGGCGGGCGGCTACTATCAGAATCGGCACGTGTGCTCGTTCGTCGGGTTTCTGCCCGCCGACGATCCGCGGCTGGTGATCCTGGTAGTGCTCTACGACGTCGGACACGGCCATTTTGGCGGCCTGTACGCGGCGCCGGTGTTCAGCGAGATCGCATCCGGCGCGGTGCGCGATCTGAATATCAGTGCGCCGGGCGGCAGCTACGATGTCGCCGGCATGATTCCGATGCCGGGTGGTTCCGCGAGCGCGGCCGGCGCTCTGACAAAGGTATCCGCCCCCGATGCCGGCGACCAGATTCCCGCGCTGACCGGCACCGGCACTCCGCTGACGCCGAATTTCGCGGGCATGAGCCTGCGCCGCGCACTTTTGGTCGCACGCCGAATTGGAGTCACCCTCGAAGTGAAGGGCGGCGGCTATGTGGTCGGACAGGATCCCGCGCCTGGCGCTCCGCTGAGCCACGCTGCGGTTCATCTGACGCTGGCCGCGGTGCAGGCTGATGCGCCGCCCGTGGTCGCGGTGGCGGCGTCCCGGCACTCAGGTCCGGCCACGCCGGGGGGAGCGATGTGAAGCTCGCCGAGCTACTCGCGGGACTCGATGGACGAATTGAAGGCGATGCCGCAGTGGAGATTTCAGGGCTCAGCTATGACTCGAGGACGGTGGCGCCCGGTCATCTGTTCTTTTCACTCGCGCGCGATCCGGAGCGCTCGCGCGCCAACTTAACTGACGCATTTAACCGCGGCGCCGGGGCGATGGTGGTGGGGATTGGTGGAAGTGTGGACGCCCGGCCCGCGGTGACCGTTGTCGAGAGCGCGCGGCCGCGCCTGTTGATGGGCGCGGCCGCGGCGCGTTTTTATGGTGCGCCCAGCGAGCGCCTCGATCTGATCGGAATCACCGGCACCAGCGGCAAGACCACGACGAGCTATATACTCGCTTCGATCTTCGAGGCGGCTGGCTATCCGGCCGGCATTATCGGCACGGTTGGAATTTTCATCCGCGCAAACAAGATCTACAGCGGGCTGACGACACCGGAGTCGATCGATATCGAATCCGCGCTGGCCCGGATGGAGCGCGAGGGCGTGCGCCACGTCGCGGCGGAAGTGTCTTCCATTGGACTCGCCGAGGGGCGGGTTGACGCGCTCAACTTCCGCGCCGCGATGTTCACCAACCTGGGCCGCGACCATCTGGACTACCACGGCACGCCCGAAAATTATTTCGCGGCGAAGCTCCGGCTGTTCACCGGGATTCTCGCGCGTAGCTGCCGCAGTGACGCATTCGCGGTCGCGCGCGGCGACGACCCGTACGGGCGCCGGGTGCTCGACGCCGTGACAACCCGCAAAGTCAGCTTCGGACTCGCGCCCGGACTGGACGTTTATCCGCGCGATTTTTCGATTGGCGCGGATGGAATTCGCGCGGCGATCGTCGCGCTCGGAAAAAAAATTGAACTCACTTCGCCGCTGCTGGGCGAATTCAACCTGATCAATATCCTCGGGGCCTGCGCCGTGTCGGTGGCCCTGGGCATCGAACCGGAGGCGGTGGCGCAAGGGGTGCGGCGATGCCCAGGGGCCCCCGGCAGGATGGAGGCGGTCGCGGCGCGCGCAGGCGTGCTGACGATAGTTGATTACGCGCACAAGCCCGACGCGCTCGAGGCGGTGCTCGAAGCCGCGCGCAAATTCACCCGCGGGCGGGTGCTCTGCGTGTTCGGATGCGGCGGCGACCGCGACCGCGGCAAGCGCCCGATCATGGGCGCGATCGCGGCGCGGCTTTCCGATCTGCCGATCATCACCTCCGACAATCCGCGCAGCGAAGATCCGAACGCGATCATAAGCGAAATCGAAGTTGGACTTCGCGACGCTATGAAAGAAGAGCCGGGCGCGTGCGCCCGCGACTTTCGCGTCGAGCCCGACCGCCGTGACGCGATTGCGCTCGCGCTCGGCATCGCCGCGCCCGGCGACACCGTGATCGTCGCCGGCAAGGGCCACGAGACCTATCAACAGATTGGCGCGCGCGTGATCGAGTTCGACGATCGCGCGGTAATTTTTCAGATTGCCCTCGAGCGCGGCTACCGGAAGAATTGATTGGATTGATGGATGCGCCCGCGCGGGCGCAATCACGCGATGCTGTATCTTCTGCTCTATCCGCTGCACACCCATTTCCAGGGCTTCAACGTCCTGCGCTACGAAACCTTTCGCTCGGTGCTCGCCGGGCTGACCGCGCTTGCGATTTCGCTCGCGATGGGTCCGTGGCTGATCGATCGCTTCCGCGCCGCGAACCTGGGCCAGACCATCCGCGACGTGGTTCCGCAGAGCCATCAGAAGAAGGCCGGCACTCCCACCATGGGCGGCCTGCTGATCCTGACCGCGACCCTCGCCGCGACCCTGTTGCTCGCCAACATCTTGAATCCTTACGTCTGGATCGTGATCTTCGTCACCGCCAGCTTCGGCGCGATCGGCTTCGGCGACGATTATCTGAAACTCAAGCGCGGCAAGGGCCTGGGGCTTAGCGAATCGGTCAAGCTCGGCGCGACCTTCGCGTGCGCGCTGGCCGCGTCGGTGGTGTTGTTCGGGTGGCTCAAGTTTCCGACCACGCTGACGATCCCGTTCGCGAAGAACCTGCATCCCGATTGGGGACTCTACTTTTACATCCCGTTCGCGACCCTGGTGGTGGTCGGATGCTCGCACGCGGTGAACTTCACCGACGGACTCGATGGACTTGCGATCGGCCCGGTGATGACCACGGCGTTTACCTACTGGGTCTTCACCTACGTAGCTGGCAACCTGAAATTCGCCACCTACTTGCAGATTCCGCACGTCGCCGGCGCCGGCGAGGTCGCGATCTTCTGCGCCTCGCTTATCGCCGCGTCGCTGGGCTTCCTGTGGTACAACGCTTATCCCGCCTCGATGATCATGGGCGACGTGGGCGCCCTGTCGCTCGGCGGCGCGCTCGGGATGGTCGCGGTGCTGGCCAAGCAGGAACTCGCGCTGGTGCTGGCGGGCGGAGTGTTCGTGGGCGAAGCCGCGTCGGTGATTATCCAGCGCTACTACTTCAAATGGACCGGCGGCAAGCGGTTCTTCCGCATGGCGCCGATCCATCATCACTTCGAGCTCAGCGGATGGCCCGAGACGGTGGTGGTGGTGCGCTTCTGGATTATCTCGATCGTGTGCGCGCTGGTCGCGCTTTCGACGCTGAAGCTGCGCTGAACGGCTGCGCCGCGGCGTAATACTCAAGCCATGATGAAACTCGCGGGCAAAACGGTGATGGTCGTAGGGCTTGGCGCGACCGGAATCGCGGCGGCGAAATTTCTGGCCGGGCGCGGCGCGAAATTAGTCCTCACCGATCGCCGCGCGGACCTCGATCGCGCGGGTCTGCCAGCGGGCGACGTGAAGCTCGGCCCCGAGGATCCACGCTGGCTCGCGGGAGTCGATCTGGTGATCCCAAGCCCCGGAGTTGCGCGTGACGCGGCGCTGCTCGCGGGAGCGGTCGCCCGCAAAATTCCGGTGCTCGGCGAAATCGAACTCGCCACACAGTTTATCTCCGCGCCGATCGCCGCGATTACCGGCACCAACGGCAAGAGCACCGTGACCGTGCTGCTCAGCGAGATTCTCAAAGCCGCGGGGATGCATCCGTTCGTCGGCGGAAATCTCGGTCTGCCGCTGATCGCGGCGGTGGACGGAGTTTACGACGCGATCGTCGCCGAGGTCTCGAGCTTCCAGCTCGAATGGATCGAGCACTTCAAGCCCAAAGTCGCCGTTTATCTGAACCTGACCGACGATCACTTCGATCGTTATCGCGATCTCGAAGACTACGGGGCGGCGAAAGCGCGGCTCTTCGGCAATCAGGACGGCGGCGACTGGGCGATTCTCAATCGCGACGATGCGCTCGTCTGGAAGCTCGCAAAGTCGGTGCGCTCGCGCGTATTCGGGTTTGGTTTCGTCGCGTCGGGCGACGCGCCCGCGATCTGGCCGGAGCAAAACGCGCTGCTGTTCAACCTGGGCTCGCGGCGCGGACGCATCAGCCTTGCGGGCTATAGGCTTGCGGGGCGGCATAACGTGTCCAACGCGATGGCCGCGGCGGCCGCGGCGCTCGCGATGTTCGCCGATGAAAACGTGATCGAGCGCGCGCTGCGCGCGTTCCCCGGCTTGCCGCATCGGCTCGAATTCGTGCGCGAACGCGATGGCATCACCTGGATCGACGACTCCAAGGGCACCAATGTCGGTGCGGTCGTCCAGGCGCTCGAGGCTGTCGCGGCGCCGGTCGTGCTGATCGCGGGCGGAGTGGACAAGGGCGGCGATTACAGTCCATTAATCGCGCCGCTGCGGCGCAAAGTCAGCCGCGCGATTCTGATCGGCGCGGCGCGCGAGCAGATGCGCGCGGCGCTGGCCGGCGCGTGCGAGATCCATCTCATTGCAACTCTGGCGGAGGCGGTCGAACGGGCGGCGCAGGTGGCGCGAAAGGGCGACACGGTTTTGCTCTCGCCGGCGTGCTCGAGTTTCGATCAGTTCAAGGACTATGCGGAGCGCGGAAACGTATTTCAAAAGCTGGTTCGGGCGCTTTGAAGCGGTCCACTACCGGCGCCCCGACCCGTGGCTGTGGCTGCCGGCGGCGGCGCTGATTGGGTTCGGCCTGCTGATGGTGCTGAACACGACCTATTTCCTGGGCCTCGAGAAAACCGGTGACGCGTTTCATTTCTTCAAGCTCCACGTGGCGCATATCGCCGCGGGCTTGATCGTGATGGTGATGCTTTCACAGTTTTCGATCGTTGGGCTGCGCCGCCTGGTGACGCCGCTCGCGCTCGTCTCGGTGGTGATGCTGCTCGCGGTCTATATTCCCGGTCTGGGGCTGGTGCGTGGCGGCGCGCGGCGCTGGCTGCGGATTGGCCCGATCGTCCTCGAGCCGTCGGAGCTGGTCAAGTTCGCGCTGATATTTTTTCTGGCCGATTTCCTTGCCCGCCGCCAGGATCGCCTGCGCGATTTCATGCGCGGCCCGGCGCCCGCGTTCGCGATCGTCGGCGCGCTGGCCGTGATTCTCCTGAAGCAGCCGGATTTCGGATCGACCGTGATGATCTCGGTGATCCTGTTCGCGATGCTGTGGGCGGCCGGCGCCGAGATCAAGCATCTGGGCGCCGCCGGCGCGCTCGCGGCCGCCGGACTCGCGGTGCAGATGTTCACGAAGTCGTATCGGATGCGGCGGCTCACCGCGTTTCTCGATCCGTGGCAGGTCGCGCGCGGCGCGGGCTTCCAGTTGATCCAATCCTTCATCGCGCTGGGCGCGGGCGGACTGCGCGGAGTCGGGCTGGGGGCGGGCCGCCAGAAAATGTTCTATCTGCCGCAGTCGCACACCGATTTTATTTTCGCCGTGGTCGGCGAGGAATTCGGCATCGTCGGCGCGTGCCTCGTGATCGGACTGTTCTGCGTGATCCTGTTCCGCGGAATGCGGATCGCGCACGACGAGCCTGATCCTTTCGCGAGCCTGCTCGCGGTGGGCCTGACCGCGCTGCTCTCGCTCCAGGCGTTGATCAATATGGCGGTCGTGATCGGGATGATTCCAACCAAGGGATTGCCGCTGCCGTTTCTGAGCTACGGCGGCACCGCGATCATGATGGCGATGGCTGCCGTTGGCGCGCTGCTCGCGCTCGGCCGGCGGCCCGCCGTGCGCGCGGAGTAATGCGATGCGGGTAATCATCGCGGGCGGAGGGACGGGAGGCCATCTGTTTCCCGCCGTCGCGGTGGGCGAGGAGATCGTGCGCCAGCGTCCCGCCAGCGAGGTTTTGTACGTCGGTGCGAGCAACGGTTTCGAGGCGCGCTGGATGCCGGGCCGCGGCTACCGCTTCGAGTTGCTGGCGGTTCACGGGATTCGCGGCCATGGCGCCGCGGCGCGGATGCGGGCGCTCGCGGAGTTTGTGCGCGCGGCCAGACTGGCGCGCGCAATCGTCGCGCGGATGCGGCCGCATCTGGTGGTGTGCGTGGGCGGCTACGCGTCGGCGCCGGTCGGAGCCGCGGCGGCGCTCGCACGGGTGCCGATCGTGATGCTCGAGCAGAATGTGATGCCGGGATTGTCCAATCGGATCCTGCAGCGTTTCGCGCGCAGGATCTGTATCAGCTTTGCCGACAGCCTGGTGTATTTTCCGCCTGCGAAAGTCGAGCTGACGGGCAACCCGGTGCGCTACCGGGCACGCACGGATCGGACCCCGATCGAGGCTCGTCCGGCTCAAATCCTTGTTTTAGGCGCGTCCACCGGCGCTCATCGGCTCAATATTGGTGTTGTAGGGGCTTTCAAAATCTGGGGAAAAGGTGTTATAAAGTTGAAGGTTACACATCAGACCGGGGAGGCGGATGTTGAGTTGGTGCGGCAGGCTTACGGTGAGCTTCCGTTGAATGCGGAAGTAGTCCCATTTATCGATGACGTGCCCGCTGCGCTGGCCGCCGCCGACCTGGTGGTCGGGCGCAGCGGCGGCGGCACGGTCACCGATATCGCGCTGGCCGCCCGTGCGGCGATTTTTGTGCCGTATCCGTTTCATCGCGACATGCAACAGCTTCACAACGCGCGCGTGATCGAAAAACTCGGCGGCGCGATTATCGTCGCTGACGACAGCCATATCGCGGAAAATCTTGCCCGCGAAATGAAATCGCTGCTCGGCGATCCCGCGCGGCTGGTCGCGATGGGCGTGCGCGCCAACGCCGCCGCCTATCCCGACGCGGCCGCGCGCGTCGCGCGGGTTTGCTTCGATTCGGCGCGGGTGGAGAACTAGATCGAGTGGACAGCGCGCTTAAATCGGGGCCGCGTAGGCCAAGGCGCCGGCTGCATTTCATCGGAATCGGCGGCGCGGGAATGAGCGGAATCGCGGAGCTGTCGCTCAAGCTCGGCTTCAGCGTTAGCGGATGCGATCTCGCCGCCAGCGCCGCGACCGCGCGGCTTGAGTCGCTCGGCGCGCAAATCGAAATCGGGCATCACCCATCGCATCTGCGCGCGCCGAATCCTCACGCGCCGTTTGATGCGATCGTCATATCGTCGGCGATAAAATTCTCGAACCCCGAAGTCGCGCGCGCCCGCGAGCTGAAAATTCCAGTGATCGCGCGCGCCGAGATGCTCGGCGAGCTGCTCAGGATGACCAAGCTCGGCGTTGCCGTGGCCGGCACTCACGGCAAGACGACGACCACCGCGCTGGTTGCCCTGATCATGGAAGATGCCGGACTTGATCCCACCGTCGCGGTGGGCGGAAACCTGCGCAACACCGGAACCAACGTGCGCCTGGGGCGCGGCGACTTCATGGTCGCCGAGGCCGACGAGAGTGACGCGTCGTTTCTGCTGCTGTTGCCGACCATTGCGATCGTGACCAATATCGACGCCGAGCATCTGGACCACTACGGCTCGATGGATCGCCTGCGCGAGGCGTTTTTGAGCTTCATCAACCGGGTTCCGTTTTACGGCCGCGCGGTGCTGGGAATCGACAGCGCGAACGTGCGCGCGATGCTCGAGCAGGTGCGCAAACCCGTGATCACCTACGGGGTGGCGGCCGACGCCGACCTGCGCGCCGAGCGGATCGTGATCGATGGCCTGTCGACGCGCTTCGACGCGATCTTCAAGGGCGCCGCGCTGGGAACGGTTACGCTCCCGGCGCCGGGCGTGCATGTCGCGATGAATTCGCTGGCCGCTCTGGCGGTCGCGTTCGAGCTTGGAATCGACTTCGCCGTCGCGACCCGCGCGCTCGCCAGGTTTGGCGGAATCGCACGGCGCTTCGAGATCAAAGGCGAGCACGACGGGCGTATCGTGCTTGACGATTACGCGCATCATCCGGCCGAGATCCGCGCCACGCTCGCGGCGGCGCGGGCGGGATTCAAGCGCCGCGCCGTGGTGGTGTTCCAGCCGCATCGCTTCACCCGGATGCGCGATCTGTTCGAGGAATTTCTCACCGCCTTCGATGACGCCGGGGCGCTCTACCTGCTCGAAATATATTCCGCGGGCGAGGACCCGATTCCCGGCGTGTCGTCGCGCCGGCTGTACGAGGCGATCCGCGCACGCGGGCATCTCGAGGTTCATTACCTCGGCGCCGACCTCGACGCCGCGCGCGAAGTCGCGCTCGCGTCGCGCCGCGGCGATCTGATCGTCACGCTCGGCGCTGGCGATATCAACCAACTCGGCGCAAAGATTTTGGACGCACTCGCGCGCGAGGCCAGGCCGCATGACCATGCTTGAGCGCGAACTCCATCGGCGCTTCGGCGCGCGCTTGGCCACCGGGCGTCCGCTGGCGGATCTGACCTCGTTCAGAATCGGCGGACCCGCCGATCTTTTCCTCGCGGTCGAGAGCGAAGCGGAACTCGCCGATGCGATGGCGGCGGCCGATCGCCGCGGCGCCGCCGCATTGTGCCTCGGCGCGGGGACCAATCTGCTGGTGAGCGATCGGGGCGTGCGCGGCTTGGTGGTGCGCCTGGGCGAGGGGTTCCGCAAAATTGCGATCGACGCGGCCCACGTCAGCTCGGGCGCGGCGGTGGATTTCGGCGCGCTGGTCGAGACCGTGGTCGCGCAGGGCCTTGGCGGCCTTGAGTTCGGCGAAGGGATTCCGGGCACCGTCGGCGGCGGGCTGGTGATGAACGCGGGTGCGTTCGGCGGCGAGATCGCGAAGGTCGTGACGATAGTGCATGGCGTCACGCGCGAGGGAATTGCGCGCGATCTGACCAAGGACGAAATCAATTTCGCCTATCGGCGCACCAATCTTCCCGCGGGGTTCGTGATCACGCGGGTTGAGTTCGAGCTTGCGCGCGGCGATCGCGAGGGCTTGCGTGCGCGGGTCGCCGAGTTGCACGCCAAGCGCGCCGCGCGCCAGCCGCGCGGAGTTCCCAACGCCGGATCGATTTTCAAAAACCCGCCCGGCGCCTTCGCCGGACGGCTGCTCGAGGGCGCGGGTCTCAAGGGGATGCGCGTGGGCGGCGCCGCGTTTTCGGATCAGCACGCGAATTTTATCGTCAATCTTGGCGGCGCGCGCGCCGAAGAGGTGCGCACGCTGATCGAGTTGGCGCGCAACCGGGTCAAGGAGCATAGCGGCGTCTGGCTCGAGCCGGAGGTCAAGCTGGTCGGCGACTGGTAAGTCGCGCGGGGAAGTGGTGGTGGCGGAGCGGCGGAAAAGGAAAGAGGCGGCGGGGTGGAACCCACGGATGGTGGGGATGGTGCTGTGCGCCTTCTTCGGGCTGGGGGTGATGACGGGCTTCAGCGCGCCGGGACGCGCAGTCACGCGCCGGGCCGCGAATTTATTTTCGGCATCGTACCGCCAAATCTGGGCGCGAATCGATCGCACCGCGGCTCCCGCAAAGCCGGCGTTCCAGCGGCTGGCCGCGGCGTTACAGTCGATTGAAATCGGCCTCGGCCTTTGTACCGCGCCGGTGCGGAAGCTGTCCGGCGGCAGCCAGGGCGGGGCGATCGCGATGGTCGAGCGGCCCGACGGATTTTACGCGCTGTTTGCCGACGCGGAGTTGCGCGGCCCGGTCTCTCCAAACGCCGAAGGCGATTTGCCGATCTTGAGCGGCGCCCGAGCCGCGAACTCGCGCGGAATCGACCTGGTCGCATATGCGGCGACGATGGTCCGCTCCGAGGCCCTGCTGTCGCATCTCGTTTCGGAAATGAGCATCGGCGATGACGGAGTCGCCACGCTCTATCTCGACCGCACGCGCACCGAGGTGGTGATCGATCTCGATAACGCCGCGACCGAGATTCGCCGCGCCGGTGAGGTGCTGGCGAAGTGGCGCGGGCGCGAGCCGATGATCGCCACGCTTGACATGTCCACGCCGGACCAGGCGGTGGTCCGGCTGGCCGCCGCGATCGACGGTCCGCGGGGCAAGCGTGGCGCGGTGCGCAAGGTTTCGGTGCATTCGCCGATCGCAGGATCGGCCAATGCCGGCACGGGGCGGAGGGCGCGGTGAAGCGATGAGGAACCTGCTCACAGGATTGGACGTCGGTACGAGCAAGGTTTGCGCGCTTGTCGCCGAGGCGAGTCCAGAGGGCGAAATCGCCGTGCTCGGCCACGGCGTGGCGCCGTGCACCGGCCTGCGCAAGGGCGTGGTGGTCAATATCGAAGCGACGGTCGAGGCGATTCGCGCCGCACTTGACGAGGCGGAGAAGGCCTCGGGCATCCGAATCGGCTCAGTGGTGGCGGGCGTCGCGGGTCCGCACATCCGCGGGCTGAACAGCCACGGGATCGTCGCGGTGCGCGGCGGAGAGGTGGGCGCGCGCGACGTCGAGCGGGTTATAGATGCGGCGCGCGCGGTCGCGATACCGCTCGATCGCCAGGTCTTGCACATCCTGCCGCAGCAATTCGCGGTCGATGACCAGGAGGGCGTGCGCGAGCCGATCGGGATGGCGGGAGTCCGGCTCGAGGCGCGCATCCATATTGTTACCGCCGCGCAGAGTTACGGACAAAACCTGACCAAGTGCTGCGAGCGGGCGGGAATCACGCCGGCCGAGATGATCTTCGAGCCGCTGGCTTCCGCCGAGGCGGCGCTGTTTCCCGAAGAGCGCGAACTCGGAGTCGCGCTGATCGACATCGGCGGCGGCACCACCGATATCATCGTGTTTCACGGCGGGGCCGTGATGCATACCGCCGTGCTGCCGCTGGGCGGCAATCATCTGACCAGCGACATCGCGGCCGGCCTGCGCACGCCGATCGCGGACGCCGAGCGGCTCAAGGTCGCGTTTGGCGCGGCGACCAACCAGGTCGTGCGGCGCGACGAAATGGTGCAGGTGCCGGGAGTCGGCGGACGCGAGCCAAGAGCGATCGCGCGGCGGATGCTGACCGACATTCTCGAGCCGCGGATGGAAGAGATTCTCGCGATGGCGCAGCGCGAGATCATGCGCTCGGGTGTCGCCGACAGCCTGGCCTCGGGAATCGTGCTGGTGGGCGGCACCTCGCTGCTCGAAGGCACTCAGGAATTGGCGGAACGAATTTTTGGTGTTCCGATTCGCCGCGGGCTTCCGATCAATCTCAAGGGGATGCCCGAGGAACTGATGAAACCGATGTACACCACCGCGGCGGGCCTGATCCTGTATCAGGGCTCCGCGCGCGGCGTTAACGGCGCGGCGGCACGCTATGGCCGATGGGGCAGGCTGCGCTCGCGCCTGAGCGATTGGGTGAGAGATTTCTTTTGAACCGCCGACGTAAAACATACTCGAGCGGTCAGCAAACTTTGCCGGTAGGTGGTGGAGGAGGTTCGCACATGATTGAGTTGGTGAGTAACCCCGATTTGGGCGCCCGGATCAAAGTCATTGGCGCCGGCGGATGCGGAGGCAACGCGATTAATCACATGATCGCGTCCGGCGTCCGCAACGTCGACTTTATCGCCGTCAACACTGATTCGCAGGCGCTCCAGAATAATCACGCGCCCCTCAAGCTGCAGATCGGCGAGACGCTGACCCGCGGCCGCGGCGCTGGCGGAAATCCCGAAATCGGGCGCAGGGCCGCGCTCGAAGACGAAGAGCGCATCCGCGCCGAGCTGACCGACGCCGAGATGGTGTTTGTCACCGCCGGGATGGGCGGCGGCACCGGAACCGGGTCGGCTCCCGTGATCGCGCGAATCGCGCGCGAGCTTGGCGCGCTGACCGTGGGCGTGGTGACCAAGCCGTTTCAGTTCGAGGCGCGTAAGCGGATGGCGCAGGCCGAGGAGGGGCTTCGCGAGCTGAAAAACTCGGTCGATACCCTGATCACGATACCCAATCAGCGGCTACTGTCGGTTGCCAATCGCAACACCTCCCTGCGCGAAGCGTTCGCCAAGGCTGACGACGTTCTCTTGCAGGCGGTGCGCGGAATCTCGGAACTGGTGACGGTCCACGGACTGATCAATCTTGATTTCGCCGACGTGCGATCGATCATGTCCGAAATGGGGATGGCGATGATGGGCGCCGCGACCGCCTCGGGCGAGAATCGCGCGGTCGAAGCGGCCCAGCGCGCGATCTCGAGTCCGCTGCTCGAGGACGTTTCCATCAAGGGCGCGCGCGGCTTGCTCATCAACGTGACCGGCGGACCCGAGATGTCGCTCTATGAGGTGAACGAAGCCGCCAGCCTGATCCAGGAAGAAGCCGACGAAGACGCGAACATCATCTTTGGCGCGGTCGTCGATGAAAAGGCCGGCAACGAAATTCGGGTAACGGTTATCGCGACCGGCTTCGGCGACCGGGATTTGCCGTTCTCAAAGTATTCACCCTCGGGTGCGCCGATCACGACTCCGATCGCCGCCGCCGCCACGCGCCCGGTCGATCCTGCGGAGGTCAAGCCAACGCCCGCGCAGGCGCCGGGCCAGGTGCGCCAATTTCCGGCCGGCAAGCCGGTGCGCAGGATGGGCTTGATCGTTGACGACAGCAGCCTCGACATTCCCGCATTCAAACGCCGCGGTGACGCGGCGGCGCAGGAGCGGCTTGAACCCAACGCGCTGCTCGAGGGCGACGACAAGCTCGACGTGCCGACCTTCCTGCGCAAGCATCCGGAGTAGGCGCTGACGCACTGCCGCTTCAGGAGGACCGGCGTTACATTGGTAGGGCGGGCGTCTCGCCCGCCATCGACGGCGGGCGGACGAGCCGTTCGCCCCCACTGGCATATTGCTTCCTTTTGTCAGTGGCGGCCGACGGCTCGTCGGCCGGCTGGGGAGCAGAGGCGATGCGGGAGAGGCGAGCGAAACATCATCCCGCGCGAGGAACGCCCCTGTTTCTTACCTGACGTATCGCGACCCGCATCGCGTGCCCTGCTACCAATGAGTTCGCCGCGCGCGGTGGGGGGGCGGCACTCCGGCTCGCGCGCGGATTCTCTTCTGTCCGCGGCGCTCCGGCTCGCGATCTCGCGTCAGTGGGAGCTGTCCGCGAGCGCGGCTGAGAGTTCGCGATGCTTTTCGCGCAGGGACTTCGGCACCGTCGGACCGATCTGGTCGAAGAAATCGCTGGTGGATTGCATTTCGGTCTTCCACTCGCCGGGCTTGATCGCCAGATCCTCGCGCAATTGTTCGGTGGAAATTTCGAGGCCGCGCAGATCCAGGTCCGCGATCTTCGGCACGCCGCCAACCGGAGTCTTCTCGGCGCTGACCCGCCCTTCGATCCGATCGAGCATCCACCTGAGCACGCGCAGATTGTCGCCGAAGCCGGGCCACAGGAAGTTGCCGTTGGAGTCCTTGCGGAACCAGTTGACCATGAAGATTTTGGGCGGACGTTTGATGGATTTTTCCATCGCGAGCCAGTGCCCGAAATAATCGCCCATGTTGTAGCCGCAGAACGGCAGCATCGCCATCGGATCGCGCCGGACCACGCCGACCGCTCCTGTGGCGGCCGCGGTGGTTTCGGAGCCCATCGTGGCGCCCATGAAAACGCCGTGCGCCCAGCTCTCGGATTCGAGCACCAGCGGAGCGGTGGTCGCGCGGCGTCCGCCAAACACGATCGCGGAGATCGGAACTCCGTTAGGATCGTTGGCATGCGGCGAGAGCGCGGGGTTGTTGGCCATCGGGGTGGTGAAGCGGCTGTTCGGATGCGCGGCTTTTTCCTTGGAGGCCGTATTCCACGGGCGTCCCTGCCAATCGAGCAATCCTTCCGGCGCCGGGGTGTCGGTTCCTTCCCACCACACGTCGCCGTCGGGCGTAATCGCGACGTTGGTGAAGATCGAATCGTGCCCGAGCATTTTCATCGCGTTCGGATTGGAGTGCGAGTTGGTGCCCGGTGCGACGCCGAAGTAGCCGTTTTCAGGATTGACCGCCCACAGCCTGCCGTCGTCGCCGACTCGCAGCCACGCGATATCGTCGCCGACGGTGAAAACCTTCCATCCGGCGAACGCGGGCGGCGGCGTCAGCATCGCGAGGTTGGTCTTTCCGCACGCGCTTGGAAACGCGGCGGCGATGTAGGTGGTCTCGCCCTTGGGATTCTGAATCCCGAGAATCAGCATATGCTCGGCGAGCCAGCCTTCGCGCCGGCCCTGCACGCTCGCGATTCTTAGCGCGAGGCACTTCTTGCTCAGCAGCGCGTTGCCGCCGTAGCCCGAGCCGACCGACCAGATCGCGTTGTCCTGCGGGAAATGGCAGATGAGGCGGCGTTCGGGACTCAGGTCGAGCGTGCAATGCACACCGCGGCAGAAGGTGTCGCTGGCGCCGAGCATCTCGAGCGCGACGGAGCCCATCCGCGTCATGATCCGCATGTTCAGCGTGACGTAGATGCTGTCCGTGATCTCGACGCCGATCTTCGCAAACGGCGACCCGAGCGGACCCATCACGTACGGGATAGCGTACATTGTGCGTCCGCGCATCGAGCCGGCGAGCCATCCGCGCAGTTTGGCGTAAGTCTCGGCCGGGTCGGCCCAGTTGTTAGTCGGACCGGCGTCGCGTTTATCCGGTGAGCAGATCAAAGTGAGTTGCTCGGTGCGCGCGACATCGTTCGGATTGGAGCGATGCAGATAGCTTTCGGGTTTCTTGTTCGGGTTGAGCGGAATCAAGCTACCCGATTTCACCGCGACCTCGGTCAGCCGGCGACGTTCCGCCTCGGAGCCGTCGCACCATACGACTTCATCCGGGGTCGTCAGACTCGCGATCTCGGCGACCCAATCGATCAGGGCGCGGCTTTTGGTTGGTGCGGGCTTCGGGTCGCGATTTGGCATCACTGCATCAGCTCCGTATCGGCCCGGCGCGTTGCGGCGGGCAATCTGTCAAAAAACCCGGATTGTGCGGGTCACGAGATTGTAACATTTAGCGTGCCTAATAGTCCACAATCGCGATAGACCCTATAAGGCAGGCTTCAACGGGGCAATAGGAGCGGATTCGCGGTCGCGCAGAGGCAGACGCGGCCCCGAGAATCCCGCCGGGGTCCGCAAACCGAGCCGCGACCCGCTTGCGTCGCCGTGGACGCGCGCCATACCGGCGGCTCCGCCTTAACTCGCAGGAGTTCAGGGTTTCAGGGCGCGCGTGACGCGATTGATGACGAAAACGCCGTTGCTGTTCTTCAGGTGGTAGTAGAGCGACAGGCCGTCGGGAGAAATCGATGGCGCCTCCGCGTAGCCTGTGATCGCATGAATCTTGCGCGCTTCGCCGAACGGCTTCGCGGTTGACTTGCGGGTGGCCATATAGATGGCAAATCCAACCTTGAGATTGGTTCGCGTCCAGAAAAACTCGAGCTGGTCGGCGGAGATGTCCGCCGCATAGTTGAGATGCCGGTCGTTGATCGCCCGCATGAGCCAAGCGCTCTTTGGATCGACGACGAACTTGGAGCCTTGGCGGGTCGCGACCATCATCACGGTGCTGGCCGGCGGACCGCTGCCGGCGCTGAAATCGCCCTGCGTGAAGTACAGCGTATTGCCGTCGGCGCTGATCTCTTCGTCGAAGTTGACCAGACCCACTCGCGGCGCCGCAACACCCGAGACCGGATTGACCGGCGCCACCGAGCCGTCGGAGAACGGCCCAGAATAGATCGTGGATAAATAGCCCGGCGTGCCGAAGTTGGAATAGCTTCGGGTGGTGACGAAGTAGAAATTGCCGTCACTGTCCATCGATGGCACCGCATCGAGCGGGCCGCTGCTGTTGACCCCGCCTGCGATCTCGCCCTGGAACTGGAACGTCACGTCACCGATGCGGGTCGCCCAGAACAGGTTGGTGGGGTTGGCCGCGGTGCCGGTGTTCAGGTTATTGAAGAAGAGAAAATTGCCGTCGCGGCTGATGAAGGGCTCCATCGCGTCGTTGCTATTGCCCTGGTTGTCGTCATAGCCAAGGATTTGCACCATCTCGGGATTGCCGAAATCGGTGTATCTTTCCGGCCGGGAGCGCGCGAGTGCCGGAGCCGCGGCCGGATCAGCGAAGGCGGGGCCTCGGTACGGAAACAGCAAGTCCAGGGCCGCGGCCGCGATCGCGGCGGGGAGCAGCCCGCGGAGATTCAGGAGCCCACCGATGCGCCGCGAGCGGCGGCGCATCGGTGGGCGATTCATCGGAGTTATTTCAGCGGCGAACGAAGTAGAATTGAGCCTCGTCATTTTTCTTTAAGTGGCCGATCATATTCTTCACCGAGGCTCGCGCGGAAGGAACCAATTACATTCCGCCGCTGACTCCCGCCTTCGCCATCGCGTCGGGATCGAAGAACTTGCGATCCACCGCGCCCATGTTGATATACCAGCATTCGCGTTCCGGCGTGTTGCGTCCGGGCAGGTAGCACATGCTATGCACGCCGCCCTGGATATCCATCGCGAGCGCGCCAACCACGAACGAGCGCTTGAAGGGATAGATCGCGACTCGGGCGTCTGGAACCGGACGGTCGCGGTAGGTGAGCCAGTAGATGAAACCCTGGAACAGGCGTCCGGCGCGGTCGTACACGTCGATATACGGCGCGAACCACATCTCCGAGTCCATGAACACCACGTCCTTCGAGCCGAGATAGCCCCCCAGCCTGGTCCGGTCCGGTTCGGCCTGGACGATATACATGTGGCGCATCTCCCACACTTCCGGACACGCGGAGCCTCCGCCATCGGTGGCGCAGCGGATTTCCGGAGAATGTTCCGCATGCGCGCTGCCCAGCATCGTTTTCTCGCCCAAGAAGCGGTAGTTGAACCATTCGACCTTGGGGTTGAATCCGCCGTAATGGTCGGGATTCCACGCGCCGATTCCGCTGGGATTGCTCAGGATCGCCTCGTTCAGGCGGCGCAGGCGGCGCGCTCCGGGGGTCCAGGTCCATTCGTCGTCGCCGCGCTTGGGATCCTCGAAGCGGTAGCGGATGATCCCTTCGCCGCGTGCGGCGGCCGGCGCCAGCACGGGATAAAGCGCAAACAGCCACATCCGGTTGGTTTTCCGGAAATCGGGGTCGGTCGGCATCGGTTCGACTTCGGTGCGGCCGATCTCATCGTAGCCCGCATAGTGTCCGACTTGGGTGTAGTTGATCACGAAGATCGACTTGTTGCGGCCGACGTTGACGTCCTCGCAGTCAAAGAAACGGAGGTCGTAATCGTCGCTGTTGATCGGGCGGAACTGCTCGTTCCAGATAATCTTGGTCCCTACTTCGGGATCATTCGGATCGATCAGCGGAAACGGTTGGCCCGCCACGTAGCCGACCATCGAGCGATGGTCCGACGACAGGCGCACCTGCGCCGAATATTTTTCGGTCGCGTCCTTGTACGGCGGTGGCCAATCGATACGCCCGGTCGGGATGATCTTCATCGTCATCCCCTTCAGCACCGCGTCATAGGCTCCCAACGATAACAGACCTTTGACCTTGGCGGCGTTATCGTAGTTGATGAAGTCGCCCGGCTTGACCTGCGCGCGCGCGGCAGCCACCCGTGAGCCGACAGCGATCAGGATACTCACAACCGCCGCGGTAACCTTGAGAACCCGAGAATCCATGGTGGACCTCCTCGAAAGAGTTCCCGGTCGTTTGGAAGTTTTGCCGGAGACCGGTCTGTGTGCGTCGCCGCACCCTTAATATTCTAATCCAATATGACAATAATACTTATGCCACCTAAAGCGCAAACATGGTCCAGCGAGTCTAAAAAAATCCGCTCCGAATGCCGAATGATTCGCGGCGCGCGCCGCGGTTCATCCCACCGCGGACGATGCGATCGGGATTTCTCGCGAAGTTCGATACGACGGATAGGCGTATGGCGGCACGACTATCACGGCGTGCGCCTTGCCCCGGCCCATCATTTCGAGCCCGAAGAATTGATCGCGATGAATCGGCCAGCCGGTGCCGGATGAGCGCGCTCGGCCAGAAATCCGGCGATTGCTGGCGCCGGCGCCGATAGGAATCCGAAACCGCCGGAGTTCCGCGGCGAACAGCTTGCGCTGGCGGCGATCTTCCCGGTCGCGGCCCCCCGCGCATTACACGGCGTAATATGATACCCCCTATGGTATAGAGGTCTCCGGTCAATATGTCACATACCGTCAAAGAGAAGACCAAGCTCCTGAACCGGGTTCGGCGCGTGCGCGGCCAGGTCGAGGCGCTGGAACGCGCGGTCGAGGAAGAGCGCGGATGCGCCGACGTGCTGCATCTGGTCGTCGCGGCGCGCGGCGCGATGAACAGCCTGATGGCCGAGATCATCGAGGATCACATCCGCACGCACGTGGTCGATCCGGACCATGAACGCGGCTCCCGCGCCAGGGGCGCCGAAGAGCTGATCGAAATTGTGCAGGCATACCTGAAGTAGCCGAGTCCGATGGAAAACCGTGAACCAGGCGAAAATTCGGCTCTAGCCGATCGGGCGCAAAGAGTTGCCCCCGCGCCCGCCGCTTTGGAGCACGAGACCGCCCAGGTTTTCACCCCGGCCGCGGCCGCGCGGATCGTCGTGGTCGCGGTTGCCGCGGGATTGGTGTGGCTGCACGTATGGGAGCCGCTGCCAGGAATCAGCCTGATCGGAGTGCTGGGAGTGCTGATCGGCGGATGGCCAATCTTCAAGGAGGCGGCCGAGAACGCGGCCGCGCGGCGGATGACCATGGAATTGTCCATGAGCATCGCGATCGTCGCGGCGGCGGCCATCTCCCAGTTCCTTACCGCGCTCATCATCACGATGTTCGTTCTCGTCGCGGAAGTGCTGGAGGGAATGACGGTTTCCCGGGGCCGGCGCGCGATCCGGGACCTGATGGACTTCATCCCGCGGACCGTCACGATTCGCGGCCCGGGCGGCGTGCGCGAGGCTTCCACCGATGAGCTGCGCGCGGGAGATTCCGTCCTGGTCAATCCGGGAGGATTGGTGCCAATCGACGGCATCGTGACCAGCGGACACTCGTATGTTGACCAGGCCTGGATTACCGGCGAATCGATGCCGGTGGAGAAGGCGCCCGGCCTGGTGGTGTACGCTGGCACGATTAATCAATCGGGAGCGCTCGAGATCCGGGTCGAACGGATCGGGCGCGACACCAGCTACGGCAGGATCATCGAGGCGGTCGAACATGCCGAGCGTTCACGCGCTCCGGTGCAGCAGCTCGCGGATCGTCTCGCGGGATACCTGGTCTATTTCGCGCTCGCCGCGGCCGCCGTCACCTTCATCGTTACGCGCGACGTGCGTTCGACGATTTCCGTGATAATCGTCGCAGGCGCATGCGGCATCGCGGCTGGAACCCCGTTGGCAATCCTGGGCGGCATCGGCCGTGCGGCGCGCCTTGGCGCAATCATCAAGGGCGGTCTTTATCTCGAAACGCTGGGCCGGGTGAACACCGTCGTGCTCGACAAGACCGGCACGCTCACCTTTGGACGGACCGAAGTGCAGGCGGTGTTTCCAGCAGCCGGGGTAACGGAAGACGAAGTCCTCGAGGCGGCGGCGTCGGCTGAAATGCGCTCCGAGCATCCGATAGGCAAGGCGATCGTCAGCTTCGCGTCCGCGAAGCATCGAGCGTTGCGCGAGCCTGAGAGGTTTGACTACGTGCCCGGCCGCGGAATCACGGCGGTGGCCGGCGCAGTTACTATCCTGGTCGGCAATCGCGGTTTCCTGCTCGATCATGCGATACCGGTGCCGCGCGATTTCGCCTTTGGCGCCGATACCTCATCCGAAGTGTTCGTCGCGCGCAGCGGACGCCTGCTCGGCGCGATCGTGGTCGCCGACACCGTGCGGCCAGAGGCGCGGCGCGCCATCGCGGCGCTCGGCCGGATGGGCATCCGGAGCGTTCTCCTGACTGGAGACACCAGGGCGGTCGCCGCGGTGGTCGCCCGGGAACTCGGGATTACTGAAGTGGAAGCCGGCCTGTTACCCGAGATGAAACTCGAGTGGATCAAAACGCTGGTCGCGGACGGCCGGATCGTCGCGATGGTGGGTGACGGGATCAACGACGCCCCCGCGTTGGCGCAAGCGAGCGTTGGGGTTGCGATGGGCTCGGGCACTGATGTAGCCCGCGAAAGTGCCGACGTGGTGTTGCTGGGCAACGACTTGGCCAAGTTCACCGAGACCCTTGCGATCGCGCGGCGCACGCGCCGGATCATCTGGTGGAATTTCGCCGGCACGCTCGGGGTCGATATGATCGGAATCGCGCTTGCGTCCGTAGGCCTGCTGAGTCCGGTGAGCGCCGCGTTCATTCACGTTAGCTCCGAGTTGGCGTTCATCCTCAATTCCGCGCGGCTGCTGCCACACACCGGGCGCGGCGTGGCGCACGCAAAGAAAATGGCGGTGCGATCGGAAAACAAGCCGCTGGCGAAGGCGGCATAGCCAGCGGCAGGGAGCATCGCGGAGCAAACCAAGGATTCGGGATTTCTGTCGCCGCTGGCAAGTTTACGCGGGAAAATATCCGCCCTATACTGAATCGGGCGTGGGCGGAAAGCATATATTCCGGCTCCGCGGATTGCTCTTGCTGTCGCTCGCGCTGCTCGGGTTATTAGCCACGATCATCGCCGGCCTGACGGTGCTGGTGGTGCGCGAGCGTCCGGCGCTGACGCGGTACGCGCTGGCGCGGATCGCGGCGCGCAGCGGCGCGAACATAAGCGTCGGGCGCGTGGATTTCGGGCTCGCGACCAACGGCGTCGAAGTGATCGCATATCGCGCGCGCGTCACCTGGCAAGGCGACCGGATGCGCACCCGGCGCGTGCGTATCGTGATCGGTTATGGCGCGCTGGCGCGGCTGCGGGTGATGCCGCTTACGTCGCTGCGGGTCAGCGCCGCGGAAGTCACGCTTGCGCCCCATCCGAGCCCGGCGGGCTTCGATTTCAATTCCGAGGCCGCGAAGCTGTCTCGGCTGGCGGCCAATCTCGCGCAGCTCGTTCGCCAAGTGACCATGACGCACGCGACGGTGGTGCCGCCGGGCCCCGCCGGCGCGCGCCTGATGCTCGACGCGCGTATCGAGACGAGCACGCGGCGCGTGCGGGTCAGGGTCGAGCGCGCGGCGTGGAACGGTCCGCCGCTCGACGGGCTCGCGGGCAGCGCCGAGATCACGATTCCGGCCGCGCGCAGGGGGTCCGTCCACGGCACGATCGCGTTTATCCGCCGTGCCGCCCAGAGCTTCAGCGGAAATACCGCCGTCAGCCTGAGCCCGACGGCGCTCGCCGGGCATATCAGCATCAAGAGCTCGATAGCGGCGGGCGAGGTTGCTTTCACCGGGTCGTATAAAATTTCGGCCGAGCGTCTGGAACTCGACGGCACGCTGACCGCCCCCGCCGATTCGGGGCTGGAGCGCGCGGCGCCGCTGCGCGCGAGCGTGGCAGGACCGTTCTCGGCCAGTCCGCAACTTAGCGCGCAGGCGGGACCGCTCGAGGTGCGAATCGCGCGATTGGCGCGCGCGCTGGGGCGCGCCACCCCGGCCGCGACCGGCAGCGTCGCAATTCGCCAGGCGAGCTTTGCGCTAGCTCTCGGGCCACTGCGCGACGCGCTTGCGGGATGTGCGGATTCGAGCTGCCGCAAGCAGCGCCTGATGGCCGCGCTGATCGGCGGACTCAGCGGCTCGCTGACCGTCGCGGACGCGCTCGTTCATACCGAGCGGCCGGGCCTGCGCACGTTAAGTCTCGACAGCCCCGCGCAGGTGACGCTCGGCGGGGGCGCCGCGAGCGTCACGGGCCTGAGCGTGCGCGCCGGCGCCGCCCGCTTCGAGCATGGGCGTTTCGACGCCGACTTGCGCCAAGCCGCGAACCCATCCGCGCCGTCGATCAGTTACACCGCCGCGATGTTCGCGACGATCGACCTGTCGCGGCTCGATCTGCAAAGCCGGCTTTCGCCGGCGGCGAGCGCGATGGTGCCCGCGGCCGGCGTTGCCTATGGGCAGTTGACGATGGACGGGCGGCTTGCGGACAGCGGCGCGGGTTTTGCGCCGCGCAGCTCGCGCATCCGGCTGCGGCGCGGCTTTGTATCGCTGCGCGGCGGCGGCCGCGATGAAGCGGTCCTGCTGCGCGCCGACGCGGTGCTGGCCAACGATCGCCTGCGATACTCGGCGAGCGCGTCGCTGTCGAGCGGAGGGACGCTCGCGGTGGACGGGAATTACGGACTTGCGCGCCGCGCGCTTGACGCGCAGATCAGCTTCCACGGACTTGACCTGCGCCGCTGGACGCGCGGGATGCCGGCGGGTGCGGCAATGCCGGGTCTGACCCTGAACGGAGAGGCAGGGGGCCGGTGTGCGCTCAAATGGCGGCCGGGACTGGCTCATCCGCAATTCAACGGCAATGCGGTGTTCACGGCGCTCGAGGTGGGATCGAGCTACACCGCGGCGCCCGTCTTCGTCGGCGCCGCGCACGCCACGGTTAGCGACGCGAGTGCGCAAATTGTGCTGCACCAAGTGCAGCTAGGCGCCGGCAACTTCGATGTCACCGGCACGGTCGCGAATTTCGCCCAGCCGAAAATCGAACTTAGCGTCACCGGCAGCGGCTTCGACGTTGACGCCATCCGTCCCCCCGCGCTCGCCGCGGGCGGGCATCACGTCGCCGCCGCGCTGCTTGCGCCGGCGCCGCGTCCGCTGACCCTGGATGCCCATGTCGCGTTGCGGCGGCTGTTCGTCCATCAGGTCGCGATGCGCGGTTTCGCCGCCGAGATCGAAGGCCGCGGCAGCCGATGGGAGGTCAAAGATCTGTCGGCGAATTTGCTGCACGGCGCGGTCAAGATGCGGGCGGCGTGGGATGGCGCCACCACACGCCTGTACGTTACCGGCAACGCCTACCGCATCGATGCGCTGCGGCTGTTCGCACAGTTTGCGCCAAAGGGCAGTCCGCCGATCTCGGGCGAGTTAAGCGCCCGGTTCAACCTGGGCATGGCGCTCGCCGGTGGCGCACCGCCGCAGCCGCTGTGCGGCGACTCGACTATCCTGATGAGCAATGGCAGCCTGGGAAAGTTCGCGCTGCTTGAGAATCTGATGAGCGTTGTCAGCATGACGAGTTGGCTGCCTTTCAGCATACCGGACCTCGACGTGGGGTTGCCCTATGATCACATAACCGCGCGGATGGCGCTGAACCCGCACGCGCTCGAAGTGCGCCAGTTGGAGCTTTCGAGCGACGCTTTCGGCCTGGCGGGGCACGGCAGTATAAGCCTGCCGGCGCGCGTGATGGATCTCCACCTCGAGGCGCTGCCATTTGGTTCCGCACGGGGCCTGGTCGCGCGTGTGCAGCGGGCCGGAGGGCGGACGGGCAATGCACTCGAGCGGTCCTTCGCCGTCCACATCAGCATTAAAGGCGCCGTCAGTTCGCCCACCATCTCGCCCGTGATATTCCGAAATCCGATCGCCGCGCTTGCCAATCTCATCGAGGCGCCGCTGGACTTCATGCCCGATTCGGACCTGCCCGCGGATTCGACGTTCAAACCGCCGGCCGACTTGAGCTATCGAAAGAGTTGCTCGCCCTACCAATGGTAGGGGCGCCGCGCGCGCGCTCAGTACGCGGCGCTCTTGCGGGTTGATTCGACCAGGCGCTGAATTTCGGCTTCGGTGAACCCGGCGAGCATCCGCGCCTCGCGCGCGATAGTCAGCATCATGCCGTCGTCGATCTTCAGATCCTCGGCGGCGCGCCGTCCGCCGCGGAAGTTGAAAACTTCATCGACGGTGTCCTGAAATGCCTGCGCGCGCGCCAGCCGCTCGGGGTCGCCCTCGCACAGCTTGCGCATCCACTTCGAGCCCATCCGCACGTGCGTGATCTCGTCGGCGAGCACGTAATCGATCGCGCGTTCGATAACCTCATCGCCGTTGCGTTGCGCGATTCGGATGAGCTGATCGAACACGTCGCAGGCCAACCCCTCGAGGCCGCGGTTGATTCCGGCCACCCGCGCGGCCGGATCTTCGGCCTGCGTGCATCGCCACAGGATCTCGGTCTCGACGTAGTCGCCCATCTTGCCGCCCATGTAGTTGAGCAGGCGCTCGAAAATTTCCGCGTGGCGCGCTTCGTCCCACACCTGGCGCGCCATGTCGAGCTGGAACTCCCACGGCGCGTCGGGAAAGTCGAACAGCGTGCGCCCCGCGGCTTCCATCGCCTGGAACTCTCCGGTCATGATTCCATGCATCCGCGAGCGTAGCGCCTCTTCGTCGAAGGGCAGCGGACGGCTGTCGAGTCCCTGTTCTTCCTGGATCTCGCGCACCTGCTTGCCGCGCATCAGGACGATATGGTCGGGCCGCGCAAGGCGATCAACCGGGATGCATCGTTCCATGAATCGAAACCCTCCGTGCGCGCGGGCTAGTAGGCCTGGCTCTTGCCGAAGCCCCTGACCAGACGTTCGAGTTCTTCTTCGGTGAAACCGGCCAGCAGCCGCGCCTCGCGCGCGATCGTGATGCCCTGATCGATCTCGATATCCTTGCCGTTGACGTGCTGCATTATCTTGCCGGCCTTATCGACCGTGGTGCGCGTGCCGCCGAAGTTGAACAGGTCGTCGATATTGTTCTGGAAATCCTGCGCCTTCTTGAAGCGCTCGGGGTCGCCCTCGGTCAGCTTGCGCATCCACTTCGAGCCCATCCGCACGTGCGTGATCTCGTCGGCCAGCACGTAATCGACCGAGCGCTCGATAACCTCGTCGCCCATCTTCTGCGCCAGGCGGATAAGCTGCTCGAAGACGTCGCAGGCAAGTCCTTCGAGGCCGCGGTTGATTCCCGCAACGCGCGCGGCGGGATCTTCGGCCTGGGTGCATGACCACAGCACTTCGCTCTCGGGAAATTCGCCGTAAAAGGAGCCGACGTAATCAAGCAGCTTCATGTAGATTTCGGCGTGGCGCGCTTCGTCCCATACCTGGCGCGCCATATCGAGCTGGAACTCCCACGGCGCGTCGGGAAAATCGAACACCGTGCGGCCCGCCGCTTCCATCGCCTGAAATTCCCCGGCGCAAATTCCATGCAGGCGAGCTTTCAGGAAATCTTCTTCGTAGGGCATCGCGCCGTTCGGAGTCAGCCCCTGCTCGACGCGCGCCTTGCGCGTGCGCTCGGCGGGAACCAGAACATGATCCTCGGGGCGCGCGAGTTTATCGACGGAAAGCATTCGCTGCATGATCGTTCTCCTTGCTGCTCCTACTTGCTCCAAGCCGACCGCACTTCGGTCAGGTTGGTTGCCTCGCGGACGCTCCAGCGCCCGCCGTCATTGCCATCCGCGTTCTCCTGGCCCAGCCGAAACTGGAGCGTAAACGGCTTGGCGGTGCGGCCGGTCAGGCGCGCCTTGGTGTACCAGTGCTTGGCGATTCTGGCCTGCCCGATAATCGTGACCTTATCATACGCACCCGGTTTGACCGAGTCCGCAATCATGCGCATCGCGTCGCGGGCCTGCGGGTCCGCGGCGGCCTCGATTTCGGCGCGGCGTCCGGCGATAAGCGCCGCCAGGAGCGCGTCGGCGGCGGTGATCATCGCCGGCGGCGGCTCGACGATCCGCGCGATCGGCTGCGGTCCCATCACGTTGGCGCGATTTCCCAACTCAGCCATTCGATTTGCCTCCGAGTTCGGCTCGATAATGTTGAATATCGCTCCATGGCGAGAGCTTGGTGCTGATATCTTCGGCGCCGGCGATCACCCAGGCCCCGGCGTCGGCCTGTTTCCATCGGATCAGCAGCCGCGCGATTCCGCGGGTTCCCGACAGGCGCAACTTGGACATGTATTGAGCGCCGATTTTCGCCAGCGCCAGGGTCTCGAAACTATCGAACGGACGCATCGGCGCGATCGTCGCGATCGCCGCACGGTAGCTCTCGAGCGCGGTCTCGGCGACGTACGTCTCGGCGTCGGCGCCGCCGGCCAGAATCGCTCTGCCGTGCGCGACAATCCGATCCTCGAGTCCGGGGACGTTCATCAACTCCGGCCGAACTTGCGCGGCCCCTCCTTCGGGGTCTCGAAGCCCCTCACACCGCCGGAGGCGGCGAGCAGATCTTCGAGATGCGCCTGCCATTGCGCGGCGCGGCGATGCTTTTCCGGCGAATCGAGCAGGTCGCCCAGCAGGACCAGGCCACGCTCGACGTGATGAGTCTCCTCTTCGCGGATACGCTCGAGGATTCGGATCGTCGGCGGCTCGAAGACCGGATTGGCGGCGGTGATGAGCGCGCTGTAATGCGAAATCAGATGCGGCTTCAGGACGCGGTAAATTCCGGTCAGCCGCTCGATCGTATCCTCCCACTGCTCCTTGTCTTCGATCTCCTGAATAAAGGAGACGAAATTTTCGTTGGCCGGCTTCGAGACCTGCGGCTGCGCGCGCAATTCCGGCAGCCGCTTGCCGAGCGCGTCGGTGTGCAGGGCGTCTTCGTACACCTGGACCGCCATTTCGAGCTTGACCGGGACTTCGGGGGTAAGCGCGATCCATCCTGCCATCATCCGCATCATCCGCTCTTCGGCGTAGCGGTAGTTCATGATCTGATTTACGCTTTCGCGCACGCTGTACACGCCTTGCAGCGTGCGCCGGTCGTAAAGTGCCATTGCTATGACTCCTCGCTTTGCCGAGGCCCTGATAGCGGATGCGCGCCGCCGGGCCTGGTTGGCTCGACCGCGAAAAAGCGGCCTTCGATTATCCCGGCGATCTCGCGCCAGTAAGTTTCTTTGTCGATTCCCGCCAGCGCCCGCCCGCCGGTTGCCCATCCGGCGCACAGCATATGGACGATATGTACGGCGCTGTGCAGATCCTGGAATTGGATCATGCCCGCTTCGCGTCCGCGCTCGAGCACGCCGCCGACAGCCGCCAGATACGGATCGCTCGCCGCGCTCATCGCCTTGCGATAGCGCGGACGCCGGGCCAGGTAGCGCGCCTCGTGATGCAGCACGTTAAACGCCTCGCGGTAGCGATCGATCACATCGAGGATCGTGCGCATCATCTCGACCAGCTCGCGGCGCGGGTCGCCGCGCCCGCGCTCGCGGATCGCAGGCAACTCGTCGATCAACTCCGAAACCATCGACTCCGCGATCAGGATCAGAATCTCGTCCTTGCCGTGCAGATAGAGATAGATCGAGCCGGCGGCGATTCCCGCCTCGAGGGCGAATTCCTTGACGGAAGCTTCGTGAAAAGATTTGCGCTCGAGCACCCGGCACGCGGCCAGAAAAATCTGCCGCCGCCGCTGGCGGACCAGCGTTTCATCATGCGATATCGAGCGCAGAGCTTCGGGCATCGTGGGAATGACGCGCCGCCGCGGCCAAACCGCCTCCGCGCCGCGCGTCATGATCGATTGAACCTATTGAATGAACGTTCATTTGTCAAACCGCGCCGGTATTCATCAGCGACGAGAATGCTTCCAGCGTGTTCACGCGCCCCGTCTGCGAAAAGTCATACATTGGTAGCGCGGGCGTCTCGCCCGCGATCGACGGCGGGCCAGGTGCCACTGGCACACGGCCCGCCCTACCAATGAGGCTGCCTCCACTTTCGAGGCTGTCGATTTTTTCGCAAGCGCTCGGTTGCTGTCATCCTGAGCCGTAGGCGAAGGATCTACGCGAAGCGATTTTCTTAAGCCACGCCAAGGGTTTCCGCACTAATCGCTGCGCGGAGATCCTTCACGGAGCCAGTCCTGAGCGGAGTCGAAGGAGTAGCCTCCGTTCAGGATGACAGGCTAAACCTGACGTTTATCGACAGCCTCCACTTTCAGTGGGGGCGGACGGGTCGTCCGCCCGCGCGTTACGTATATCATTCCAGGGGCTGCTTTCGCGGCGGGCGGGATTCCTCGCGATCTCTGCCACTCGAAGTGACGCGCCTGACGCGATACCGATTGCCAAGGCGCGCTCGGAATGACACGAGAAAGCCTTAAGCGGGCGCTAAAGTTGCGCGGCGTCTTTCCTTACAATCGGGCGCGCGTCCATACCGAAAGCTTCTGGATTGTCCCTCTCCCTACAGGATTGGGAGAGGGCAAGCGGCGCGGCGATTGCTCCTTTCAGCAATCGACGTGACGCGCGGGTGAGGGACCGGCAGCATTAAATGCTTGTTGGCATCTCCGCGACGATTTCCGCAGGCGGACATGATCGGTGAGCACGCGGCTCGCGCGTTAATCGCGTCTTGAAATTGCGGCGTACCGCGCATCCTTGGTGCGGTGGTCGAAGCGACCAAAGAGTCTCGCTGAAGGTCAATCACCCGGCGCGCGCAGCGCGCGCCACCCGCGTGCCAGTGGCACCTCCCAATTTTTTTTGGGAGGAGGAATTAAACTCCTCAGGCAACTATGCGACTCCCACCTGTTGACTCGCATGATCGGTGATTCGCCATTCGAGGGGTCGATCGAAAATACAAGGCTGAACAGTTCAGCCTTATGCTCGATTCGATGATCTGCGAAAATAGCGCCGTGATGAGTTATGCAGGCAAACCGCCGGTGCCCCAATCGCTCAATTCCGGGCCTCCGCGTGCGCGTGCCGCCAGACCGGATTGCCGGGCTGGAAACCTCACACCCATCAAATGGGGAGCAATCGCCGAGCATCGTAAGAAATTGTTTGAACGAACCCACCGCAACATCACGAAAGCTTAAGGTTTTCCTCATGAATTTGGTAATTGCGCAGATCGCAGGCGTCCCGAAAGCAGCGCCGAACGGCCGATTCCGACGTCCGGCGCTGCTCTGGAGACTCCCCGGAGCACTCGCGAGTTATCGTTGGTCGCGCGGCTCGGCTATGATCTCCGGCCGAGGTTCACGCTGATGCCTGAAGGTTCCGGCAAGTTCGCCAAGGAAACATCGATCGAACGAATCTTCAACCAAAGCTTTGGATTTTTGCTGAGGCTCGGGGTCGGCTACGCGCACAACTATTTGCTCATCACCAGCGGGCGCAAGACCGGGCGCGAGTACGCGACTCCGGTCAACCTGCTCGAGATGAATGGGCATCGCTACCTGGTCGCGAGCCGCGGCGAGACCGGATGGGTCCGCAACGCGCGCGCGGCGGGCTCGGTGATTTTGAAAAAGGGCGCCAAGCAGTGGACCTGGAAAGTGCGCGAGCTTCCAATCGACGACCGCCCGCCGGTGATCAAGGAGTTCCTCGAGCGCTTCGCCGCTTCGGTGCAGCGCTTCTACACGATTCGCGCCGGCTCCCCGGTCGAGGCGTTCGCGGCCGTCGCACCGGGCAACCCCGTCTTCGAGCTGCTCGCGCAATAGGTACGCGGGCCAATAGGTACGCGGGCCAAAAGGTGCGCGGGCGATGACGGTTATTCCGACCGAGTCCGCCGGGACGCCCGAGCCGCTGCCGGAGTTCTACGACAGCGCCGAAAACCGCCGGCGCGTGCGCTCGACCGTATGGATCCTGATGGCGATGCTTGTCTATCAGGGCTACGCGGGCTCGATCGTCGTGGTCGCCTCGCCGTGGATCGCGAAGGGCTTCGGGCTCAGCGAATCCGCCCTGGCCCGCGTGTTCGCGTGGCTGGCGCTCGCGGCGCTGGGCGCACTCGGGCTGTCGCGGATGATCGATCGGGCCGGGCGCCGCCGCGTGCTGATCTGGTCGTCGATTGCGATTCCGCTTGCGGCGCTTGGCGCGGCGGTCTCGACGCGGCTGTGGATCTTCGTCGCGTGCGCGATCGTGATGAACGCGTTTCTGGGCGCGGCGGCGGCATCGGCGATCGTCATCCTGGCCGAAGTGCTGCCGATCGCGCGGCGCGCGGACGGGCAGGGATGGGCCGGAATCGCGGGTGCGGCGGGCAGCGGATTTTGCGTCTTCATGATGCCGATCGTGATTTCCGCGGGCGGCTCGTGGCGATGGCTGCTGGTGATCGCGGGAATCGGCCTCGCGATTGCGCCGATGGTGGCGCGAATCAACGAGAGCGAGCGATGGAAGGCCGCCGCGCTCGAGGGCGGCGCCGCGCGCACGCACTTCTATGACGTGTTCGTGCCGCTGTACCGCCGGCGCTCGGCGACGCTGATCGTTTGCACGGCACTCGCGGCGATTTCGGGCGAGGGCGTGAACGCGTGGGCCTACTTTCACGCGGTCACGACGGTGGGCTTGTCGGCGGCGATCGCGAGCACGCTTACGATCGTAAGCGGCGGACTCGGGATGATCGGCTTTCCGCTCGGAGCGTGGGCGGCGGAGCGCTTCGGCCGCGTGCCGACGATCGTTGTGTCGGGGATCGCGGTTTCGATTCTCGCGCTCGGTTATTTCTGGGGACCGCCGGTGCATTTCGCGCATCCCGCGCTGTGGCTCGGCTTCACCTACCTGATCGTAAACGCTTGCGCGAACGCATTGACGGTCGCCGCCAACGCCGCAATCACCGAACTCTTCCCGACCGAGTTGCGCGCGACCATGATCGGATGGTTCGCGCTGGTGGGCGCCGGCGGCGCGCTGGCCGCCGAAGCGACGATCTCGATTCTCGCGCGCACGATGGGCGGCATCTCGGGCGTGACCGGATGGCTCAGTCTGCTCGGCGTTCCGGCCGCGATTCTGTTCGGGATCGTTATCGACGAGACGCGCGGGCTCTCGCTCGAAGACTCGGCAAAAGAAGATGCCTTCCGCGCCGTGCCATGAGGGCCCTCGCGCGCGCCCGTGGCCGGGCGACTCCGCACTGGCGCGGGCACGCCTATATGATTTCGAGCGCGGTCTCGGCGAATTCCGAGTTCGCGCCGTCCCAGGCGAACGCGGCGGCGCGCACGAACTTGCCCGACCGGATCGACATCACGAGGTACACCGTGTCCGGATAGTCCGGCTCCGCCGGATCGAAGGAGCAGGCCTGCGCGCGATCGGTCGCGGAAAAATACGCGTCGTGATCGGGATGCGAATGATAGACGATGCGCAGGGCCAGCTTTCTCCGATCGATCTCGTTCATCACCGCCAGATGCTCCCGCGGCTCCATCAGGAACGCGGTGCGCGCGTCGCGCGCAAACCCGGCCGGATCCTGCGCATGCATCCGGTTCTGGATATTCGTGATCGGGCGGACTTCCTCGCCCGCGGCCCGGTCGGCCGCGGCTGCGATGACGAAGCCGCAACATTCGTGCGGATACTCGCGCTCGGCTTGCGCGATAATCGCCTCGAGGCTCGCGCGCGTGATTGTCGCCGGATTCATTGAGGAGAAACTACAGTCCGTCCGTGCGCCAAACAATCCACAGATTACACCGATTTCACAGATGAAGAATTTCGGCCGCGCCGCCTGCGTGCCCGCGCACAAAATAATCTGTGCAATCTGTGTAATCTGTGGATTGTTTTCCCCTTGCCGAACGCGCTTTCAAGCGGCTACATCACGGTTCATGGAACGCACTTCGATACGTCTTGGCGGAGTCGAGCTGCAAAGCTCGATCATGAACGCTTCGGGCCCGCGCTCGGCCGAGCGCGGCGAGATCTACGAACTCGCGGCGGTGCATCGCGGCGCGATCGTGTTCAAGTCGTGCAACCTCGCGGGACTCGACGCGCCCGACAATCTCAAGAACGCCGGCGTCGAGCACTTCGCGGCGATCGCGGGCGCGCTCGCGCCGCGCGGCAAGGTGATTATCGCGAGCATCGTCGGCGCCAGCGAGGAGGAAGTTATCGCGGTCGCGCGGCGCCTGGAGCGCTCGGGTGCGGCGATCCTCGAGCTCAATCTCGCCGACCCCTACGTGCTGAATTCGATCGCGCCGTTTGCGTCGCTCGACCGGCTGAAGGCGCTCATCGAGCGCGTGCGCGGCGCGGTCGGATGCGTGCTCGCGGTGAAGCTCGCGCCCGCGGCAGGATACTCCGCGCGCGCGCTCGCCGGCGTGCTGAAATCGACGCGCGTGGCGATCGCGGTATGCCAAAACGATCCGCCGAAAGATCTCGAGATCGATCTCGCAACCGGAATCGCCAGGGGTCCGGAACGCGCTCTGTCGCATGCGCACGCGATCTTCCGCGAAGGCGAGGGCCTGCTTGACGTGGTCGCCGTCGGCGGGATCAACACCGGCCGTGACGCCTACCTGGCCCATCTGATGGGCGCGACGGCGGTGCAGGTCGGCTCGGCGCTGATCAAGGAAGGCGCGGGCGCGCTCGGCCGGATCGATCGCGAGCTGGACGCGCTCCTGGCGGAGCATGGAAAGCGCTCGGTCGGGGAAATCGTGGGCCAGCTAAGCTTCGAGCCACGGGGCTGAGCGGCATTGATGGATTGCTTGCGGGCCGCAGGCAGATCCGCGGATCGCGTGCTTGCCCCGATTCCGCCGGCGATGGTACGCTTCGCGCTCGGGACGCGCGCATCGCGCGCGTTTGTCTTTGTGGCGCCGTCCCCGTCGTCTAGCTCGGCCTAGGACACCGGCCTTTCACGTCGGTAACACGGGTTCAAATCCCGTCGGGGACGCAAGCTTTCCTGAGTAAATCCGGGGGTTTTCTCTATTTTGGCCCTTCCGGTGTTCAAACCGGTGTTCAAACTGTACCAAATCGGGGTCGTTTTGGGCCCCATAACCCTCGATTTTTGCGAGCTCAAAAGCGTCGGCCGCCGACGAGTGCACGAACCTGCCGTAGTGCCTGAGAATGGTCGCCACCGCCACTCCGGTTTGCTCCGACAGCCAGGTGAGGCTCACTCCATAGGTGAGCGCGAGCGATAGGTAGGTGTCCTTGGCCGAATAGAGATCGCGCAGCGGCGATATTTCGAGCGCGCGTTGCGCGTCGCGGAACAGATCGTAAAAATTCGCCTGCTCGATCGGCGCGCCACGCACATTCTTGAACAGATAGTCGTCGGGCGCGGCCTTCAATTCGATCAGTGGTTCGAGCGCCTCGGCGTTTTTCCGCGTGAGCCGCACCGTGCGCCGGGCGCGCTGGGTCTTGGGTGCGGCCTCGGCGCCGAGATGGCGCGAGCGCTCGACCTGGACGGTGCCGGCGCCCAGATTGACGCTTCGAATCCGCACCGCGGCCGCTTCGGACGGGCGCATGCCGGTGAAAAACAGGGTGTAGAGAAACGCATAGTACGGGTAATGGAATCTGGTGTCGTTGAAGCCGCCGACTTTCCAGCGCTTGTTTCTGAAGTAGCCGAGAATCCGATCGCGTTCGGCGGCGTCGAACGGCGATGGTCCGGGAACGATCTTCTCGGCCCATCTGACCTTGGGAAACGGGAAGCCGGCCGCAATATCATCCCGGCCCGCGTCGCGGACCATGGCCCGCAACGACCCGTCGATCACGTTGCGAATGGTTTTTTCGGAAAGCTTGCGCTGGCGCAAAATGGTGCGCAGATCCTCGAGGTGCGCGAGCGAAAGTTCGGCGAGCGCGACCTCGCCGAGCGGGTCGAGCAGGTAGCGCCGGAAGTGATTGCGGTAATCGCGCGCCGCTGAAACGCGGACATAGGGTGCGACCTTGCGTTCGATCCACTCCGCGTAATAGCGCCCGATGGTCCAGCCGCCCGGCTTGCCCGGTTTCGGTGCGGCCGCGGGGCGGTTGGCGGGCCAAAAATCCGCCGCGCGATTGCCGTTTGGAAACCATTTCAGATAGTCGAAGACGCCGGCCTTTATTTCCGCGCCGATCAGCTCGGCCTGGCGCTGAACCCGGTTGCGGTTCTCGGCGGTGTCGCGCAGCGCGGTGGCCTCGGCGAAATACCGCTTGCGGCCGTCGGGAAGGGTCCAGCGAAAGCGCAGCCGCAGAAAGCCCGTTGTGGTGGTCTGAAGGGAGCAGGCTTGCCGCTTTACTTTAGGTTTTCGCGCCATCGATCACTTGGTCGCGATAGTGCGGGACCGGCTCCCGCGGTTGGGGACGTTCAATGAATGTAACAATTGCCGCCCATTTGAAGACGGGCCTGCGCCCAACATAGAAGAAGTGGCTGCCCTCCCGCAAGATTCCCCTCGAGATCATCGTCCGAATCGCCTGGTCGGTCCAGGGCGTCAGGTGGGTGAGTTCGGCGATGGAGAGATACGGCTTGCAGGTCGGCTGACCCGGAGCTTGCGCGATAGCGGCGCTTTGGCCGGGTGGCGGGAGCGATGGGGTCTGATCGCCGGAACCTGGATCGGGCTCGCGCGGCGGGGGCGCGCAAAGGTTATCCCGCGAGCCGTGCCGCACGGCGGCCCGCAGCGATTCGATGTGATGAGGAATCTCGGGCTCCGATTGGGATGCGGCCGGATTCGCGCCGGAAGGACCGGCGGCGAATTCACCGATCGGCGCGGGCGGCGGAGTCTCCTGGATGACAAGCGGGCGCGGAGCTTGGGTCGGCATAAAAAACCTCCGGGATGGGACGCGGTCGGCGATCCGGCGCCGATCCGTGTCTTGGATGAGCAATGGCGGTGCCGATTCGCGATCCGGGCCGATCGCATGGCATGGCTTCACGAGCCGCCAGGCGCCGCGCACGCGGCCGATAAAACTTGGCGTTGATCCCGATAACGGCGCAGTGTGCCTGTGCCTATTGTGCACACTGGCCGAAAAGCGCAGGCGTGGCTTTGCTTATTCGCTGCGCTGGCCGTTTCGCTGTGCACAATGGGCACAGTCGGGATTGCGGGAGCCGGAGCCGGAGTCGGGGCAGCGTTGCGCGCGCCGTGTGGTCCGTGGGCGCGATACGGCTTCGGGAGCCAACCGTCCGGCGCGGCCGAAATCGCAAAAACCGCGCGCGATCTATTGACAGGTTGTGCATAACCCTACTAACAGTACGCTTTGTCTGCTGGGTGGAGGTGAGGTGGTGGCGCCAGGAGAAGCATGTGACAACCATCATCGGCGAGTCGCCCGCGATACTTCGGATCATCGCTCAAATCGATCAGGTCGCCGCGACGACCGCGTCGGTGGTTCTGACCGGCGAGACCGGGACCGGAAAGGAGCTCGCCGCGCGCGCGATTCACGCGCGCTCGCCCCGCGGCGGGCGGCCGTTCGTCGCGATCAACTGCGCGGCGGCGCCCGACAGCCTGATCGAAAGCGATCTGTTCGGTCACGAGCGGGGCGCCTTTACGGGCGCGGATCGAAGGCGCGAGGGCTGTTTTGAACTGGCCAACGGCGGCACCCTGCTGCTCGATGAGATCACCGAGATGCGGTTCGAGACGCAAGCGAAGCTGTTGCGGGTAATCGAGGAGCGGAAGGTTTCACGGTTGGGCAGCTTCCGGGAGATTCCCCTCGATGTACGGATTCTGGCGGCGTCCAATCGCGAGCTTCAGCGCGCGATCGGGGAGGGCCGGCTGCGCTCGGACCTTTACTACCGGCTCAACGTCGTGTCGATCGAGCTGCCACCGCTGCGGGATCGAATCGAGGATTTGCGGCCGCTCGCCGAGGAGTTCATGCGCGCGTTCAACCGCCAGCACGGCAAGAACGTCCGTGGGTTCTCGCAGGATTGTCTCGCGGCGCTCGGCGCTTATCGGTGGCCAGGCAACGTCCGCGAGCTGCGCAACGTGATCGAGCGTGCCGTGGTCATGTCGGGATCGCCGGTGTTATCAGTTCTGGATCTGCCGAAGGAGCTTGGTTTGTGCACGGCGCCCGGCGTGGGCTTCATGGTTCGGCTGGGTTCGACGTTGGCCGAGGTCGAGAAGGAATTGATAACGCGGACGATTTCATTTGTGGGCGGCAACAAGTCGCGCGCCGCCCAGGTTTTGGGGGTCGGGCGGCGGACCATCTACAAGCAGCTTGCGCGCTACCAACCCTACGAGACCAGCGGCCGATTCGGGCTCTCCGCTCCGCGCACCGGCGGTGATGGCGCCTCGTCGGAGGCGGGCGCGAGCGAACCGGTTGCGCCGCTCGCCGGCGCCTGAGATCCGCCTCCGCACGGGTCCAAACTCGTTGCTGTGCTTTACGCGAGCCGGCGCGGCCGGTCATGGGTTTGACCTTGCCGCCGCGGACCGGGTACATGTAGTTACATAACTACTTTGGGCGGGTGCGATCATGGAAGTGGGACTGCGTGAGGCGAACCAGCGCTTCTCGAAAATCATGCAGCTGGTGCGCGCCGGTGAAGAGGTGATGCTGACCGAACGCGGCAGGCCGCTGGCGCGTATCGTGCCGGCGCGTCCGGCGGGTCAGGCGGAGGCCACGGTTCGCCGGCTCGAGGCGGCGGGCCTGCTGCGCGCCGCGCTGAAGCCGCGGCCCATGCCGGACTTCAAACCGCGGCCGCTGCGCGGGCCATCGATGACTCGAACGCTGCGCGATGAGCGTGAGTCCTCGTAAGGTGGCTGCGGCGTGGGGCTACTTCGACACCAGCGTTCTGGTGAAACGGTACGTGCGCGAAGAGGGCTCAAGGCTGGCACGGGAGCTGGCGCGGCGTCACCGCGTGCTTTCGTGCGCAATCGCCCCGTTGGAGGCTTGGTCGGCCTTCTCGCGCCGCAAGGCGGCGGGCGAGCTTGGCGAGCGCAGCTTTGGCGCGATAGTCGCGCGCCTGCGCGCGGACCGTGAGCACTGGGAACTGGTGGAAGTAAGCGCCGCGGTTCTGGGCCGGGCTGAAACAGTGATCGCGGGGGCCGGAATCCGTACCTTGGACGCGCTGCACATAGGCGCGGCGGCGGTCTTCCAGGAACTTTCGGGGCTGCGGGTGCCGTTCATCACCGCCGACGATCGCCAGCGTGACGCCGCGCGCCAGATGGGCTTTGAGGTTACCTGGGTTAGCTCGGCGTGATGCGGGTGACGTGCGGTATAACCGCACCCCCGCTGATTCGAGCCGCTCCGGCTTGGCGCATGGGTTGAGGACGAGAGCATGGCAAGGCCGCTGCCACGGGCACAGAGGCCATATGCGGCGGAGCTTGCCGGCGCGGTCGTGGTGGTGACGTAGCGGGGCGTTCGGATCCGCCGCGCGCCGGGACAAGTACATCATGGACCGTAAAACAGATGTGTTGATCCGCCGGGCCGCCCAGGTTTCACGAACTCCAGCGTAAATCAGCCGGTTTCAGAAGCGGAAACTGCGATCGGACAATATCCTCCTGCCTTAAGCGGGCGTCTGGGTGATCTGTCCCCGGTCGATGTGTCCGCCGCGCTTACGGATTTCTTTGGCCGAACGCCTGACGATATACAACACGTTCTCTCCGGTGGCGCGGCGCCTTCTCGATGCTGCCGCCGTTCTTGAGATAGGCGGTAATTCCTGTCGCTGGGCATTCAGGCGCGCCGCCCGAGCGGAAGCTCGGGCGGCGCGCGCAACCTACTCCCGGCAGGTGCGGTTGAGAATGAAATCGGCCGCATGCTGAGCCTGGGCGGCAGCGTGGATCAGAAGCTTGCGATCGTCGCGGAGCTTCTTCAGTAATCAGCAGAAACGCATAATGCGCAGGAACCTTGGTCGGCTGCTGCCGGAACGAGGAAATCCGCCTTGATACGAAGGCGCGCCCGCGCATTAAGCGCGGGCGCGCCGAAAATATCATTGCTCGCAGGCTTTGCGATTGAGTATGAAATCGGCCGCATGCTGAGCCTGGGCGGCGGCGTGGATCAGAAGCTTGCGATTGTCGCGAAGCGCTTTTAACCAGCCGCCAACATACGCGGCCTGATTGGTGATGACCGCGTTGGAGATTCCGGCTTCGGCGCAAAGATAGGCGGCCGAAAGCTCTGCTACCAATTCCTCGAGACTGTAAGTGGGCGAGCCGAACGGAGCAGCTTCCGTAATCGACGCCCGGTTGAGCCGCTTGCTCGAACCTGTCGAGTGGGAACATTCGTGTTAGGTTCTGTTGCAGATGTGTACTTTGTGTCCTGATTGAGTGGTGTAGAGTGACGCGTCGCGGATCGGTCTGGCCAGGGGGAGCGCGAGGGGGATTTTGCCCCC
>Ga0307373_10000242_pt1 | contig 101069 bp, 87 predicted proteins | sample OX2MG_FD_202534 | JGI IMG/M metagenome (GOLD analysis project Ga0307373, IMG submission 202534) | Soil microbial communities from Risofladan, Vaasa, Finland - OX-2 | ecosystem: Environmental > Terrestrial > Soil > Coastal area > Acid sulfate soil | place: Finland: Risofladan, Vaasa | collected... | reverse complement strand
GATCGCTGCCGCTCCTGTTGGGCTAAGACGCGAGGCCACACCTGAGCGCGGCAACATCGTGCGTCGTGAATCGATGGCTGTATCCGCCCCGAGACGACATTCCGACTATCGCTTTGCCACCGCAGACCGAGGGCACGGCCAGATGCCATGAGGAGTCCGAGCGATCCCATTTGGCTGTCGGCAGGTTATCGTCCAGGGCACGCTGGGCAACCGGGGGCAACGGTTCGTAGCCGACCCCCAGCACGTCGGGGCACCGCCGCGGATGTGGATCGGGTGACGGCGATTCTGTCCACGAGCTCAGGACCTCGATGTTGGCCACAGCTCCGTTGATGGCGGACGCCAGTCGTGAAGGGTGAGGAGTGTCTATTGTCTCGTCGCCGAGCTGAAGTTCGATGATCAGGTTGCCGCTCTCGATCTCTTGAAACTCGGCTCGCACCGGTAAGCCAACAGCAGACTCCACATCAGAACAAGCAATATCCATGGCATGAGCTGCATCGGGGGTGGCGATACGGAGCATACTTTTCGCGGTCATTGCACCTCCATTGTGAACTGCAACTTCTACTGAGCGCAGTTCGTTGGGAACACACCCAACGCTATGGGACGGAGGTAAACGGACTTCGATCTCAGCGTTGCGATCCCATAAGATCTTCGTGACAGAACGCGGCGAGGAAAACCTGTGACGAAGGAAGACGGCCGCTCTAGGCTGGCCAACCCGGGAGCAGGTTGAGCTCCTTGCAAATGTCCTGAGCCTCGAAGTTGCGGCCGTCGGCCTCCACGTACTGCTCGGCCCCGGCCGGATCGGTGACGATCCAGGTCACCACCGCGCCCACCACGTCCGGCGGGGCCCCGGTGGAGGAATCGAATCCGAAGCTGCCCATGTCCTGGGCCATGCGCTCAGTGGCGATGAACCCGGGCTGGACGTTGTAGGCCCGGATGCCCTTGCGGGCCAGCTCCAGGTTCAAGATGCCCGCAATACGGTGCATGGCGCCCTTGCTGAAGGCGTAGCCAAGGCCCCACCCACCCTCACCGGCGGCTGACGGGGGGTCGTGGTAGCCGGCGCCGGAGGTGATGTTCACGATGGTGCCCGAACCTCGCTCCATCATGCCCGGGAGGAACTCCTTGGCCAGGGCGATGGGAGCCATGGCATTGGCTTCGATATGACGGTCGAGCAGCTCTATCGGGGTGTCCTCAAAGCGGTCCATATGGCCGGGCCCGATGTAGCGGCCGTTGTTGACCAGGACATCGACACGTTCCCATTCCTTGATGACCCGGTCCGCAGCGGCGATCATCGATGGGCGGTCGGTCAGGTCGGCCTGCACCACGAGGCACCGCACCCCGGCTTCTTCCACCAGCTTTGAGGTCGACGTCAGCGAACCGGGCAGCGGCGTGGTGTCGGACCGGGCCACGGTCGAGGAGTGCTCCCGCCCCTCTCCGTCCTGGAGAGTCCGGGCCGTGATCGCGATGTCGTAACCGGCCCGCGCCAGGTGTACGGCGATGGCTTTCCCGATACCTCGGCTGGCTCCTGTGACAAATGCCGTGGGCATATGGCTCCTCGTGTGTTGATAGGCGGCTGCGGCTGCGGCTGCGAGACCGGGATCGTCCAATTGAGCTTCGTCCCGGTGGCCAAGCACTACGGGGCGAGCGTGGTCGCCTTTCCTCCCCGCCGCGGCAACCGCCAGGACAGCGTGGAGAAGTCCATCCGTTTCTCCACGCTGTCCTGGCGCACCGTTAGTGATTTCGAGTTAGCCGAAGGCCTACCATCATGATTTCGGGGCGCACGAGGGCTTGACCCCAAGCGGAGTGGAGTATTTCCCATTCTTGAGCAGGGCGTAGTACCAGCAGTCGACCGGATGGGGCTTACCAGCGGCAAAGTTGAGCGGAGGCGCCAAACCGTCGAGGGTCGTTCCGTGGAGAGAGTCCAACCCCTTGGTCAAGGCGGCGCTGGTGGGCGCTTTACCATTTGCGCCTAGGTGACCCAGCTGCGCCGCCGCTTGGAACATCTTTCCGGAAATCCAGGCTTCCACCGGCAATTCTCCGTAGTTGACATCCTTACGTACGCCCGGTGCGAACTTGTCCAACGTTTTGTTCATCGCTTTGATCGCCGGCGAATTTACGAAATAGGGAAAGTTGGGAACGGTGAAGTAGGTCGCCTGGTTGATGCCCGCTGTGGTCGTAAAAGAAGGAAGTAGAACCTCACCATCGATCACGACCTTGGGCTTGAAGCCCTGCGCGTAGCAGTCCTGGATGATCTTCTCGTCAACCGTCTGCGCATCTGCTGTGAAGATGACGGTGGCCCCAGCTTGCTTCGCGGCCAGACATTGAGCCGTGTAGTTGGGAGCGCTGGCTGACACCTGGAGCGTCGCCACCACGCTTTCACCAACGGCCTTTGCTTGAGCGACCAAGGGCGCAATTCCCTCCTGGCATTGGACAGCTTCAGCGCAGTAGAACAGAGCGAACTTCGTTCCGCCCGCCTGCTTTACCGCATCGGTGATGCCGTAGAACAACGAATCCTCTGTCTGGCCTTCGGGATAGAAAGCGGAATTCGAATAGAAGGGCTGGGTCGAGGTGGTCACGCCGATAACGGGAACGTTTTGCTGTTGTGCGTAGCTCGCCCATGCTAGATCGTTGTCCGTTTCGTCTGCGATCGCCAGAACGTGATCTGTTTGGATGAGGGTGTGCACCTCGGCCACCGACGTGGCCGGATTGCTTGCGTCGTCCTTGAATATGAGGTCGATCTTGTGCCCATTGATACCGCCACTGGCATTCACCGAGTCCACCCATGCCTTGTAAACGGCAGGGATGTCTTGGACGCCCGAGGCCAGGGGACCAGTACAGGCGCACACCTCACCGATCTTGATCGGGGACTTCGCCCCGCTCGCTCCTGCCGCCCCCGGTGCAGACACGCTGAGTGCGACGACCGCCCCCCCAACCATCATCACGCCAGCCACGAAGCTCGCAGCGCTCCTCCGAAACATCCCCACAATGACCCCCCTTTTCGGTAACTTACCGAATTTCACATTGGAAAGATACTGTAACAAATGGTTGACATCAATGTTGACCAGGAAGCCCCAAAGATCAATCTGACTGGTCTAAGGCGCGTAATTGCAGGAACTGCCACTAGCCCCCGCTCGCATCGAGCGGGCATCGGGTCGGTGCCTTTCGCTTCGGACGGCTACGACACGGGGCGGTCGACGGATTGCCCGTCTGACCGCTGGAGAGGATGCCTACCGTGCAGCCATCGTCCTGAGGTTCTCGAGGGTCCTGTCCATGCCGGTTCGGATGACGGGAGCGCGGACTTGCCCGAAGTTGTCTCGGAGTCCCCTTGAGCATCTCGTCCTGCAGGTCGCCGAAGTCCATCTCGACCTCATGCACGACGCGTGTTATCCGGCCAGACCTGAGGTAGATGGGGCTGGGCATTGCCAAGTCGGCGGCGCCGACTCTCCACGGCGAACGGCAGATCTGGGGCCGAGATCACCCGGTGACTCTCCGAGCTGGCGTGCGGCCATCCACGAGCATCTCGATCACTCGTTGTTCGCCCATGGTCCGACCGCGCCTTCAACCGTCACACACGGTGTCGACCGATTCGCCTTCCCGAGGCACAATCGATGCCGATGGAGATCGTCGATACGCTCGGGTTCCTGCGCGGCACATGGGCAATCGTGCGTTCGATCGAGGATCACCGGATTGGGACCAGAGGCTCGTTCAAAGGAACCGCCACCATCAGCGCTGTGCCGATCGGTTGCCACGTTGCCCTTGAGGCGCGAGCGCACTATGCCGAGGTGGGCGAGGTGCGGTTCGGGACCCACACAGGACAGGCCCGTCGCACCCTCGAATACAGACAGCTTGATGACGTGACCGTGATGATCTACTTCGCCAACGGAAGACCCTTCGTCGACCTCGACCTCAGCACCGGGGCGTGGCAGAGCGACCACCTCTGCGGCGATGACCGCCATGAGATTGCCACCTTCGTACGGTCGGGCAACATCGTGGAGGAGCGTTGGCGGGTACAGGGCCCAATGACGAACTACGAGGCGATCGCGATCCATACGCGCGTGAGGTGAGCGCACCCCTCCCGCGCCCGCACTATGGACCCGTCCACCGGAGGATCCCTTCACGGGCGCCGGGACGAGCGGGTCGACCCAGCCGTTGGGATTGGAATACGCGCCATTCATCTGACGGAGGTCTCTTGCTCATAAAGTGGTGAGGTGGGTGATCTGATCCGGCCTACTGCTTCCCTCTTGGGCCCGCTCGTCTCGTTGCGCCAGTTCAACCTTGACGATGTGCCGGCGGTTACAGCGGCGTGCCAGGATCCCGAGATCTTCCGCTGGACGGCAAGCATTCCATTTCCCTACGAAGAAGCGCATGCCCGGTCGTGGATTGCCCAACACGATCGATTCTGGTCAAGCGGCGAGAGGGCACCGTTCGCCATCGTTTCGTCAACGACCGGCGAGTTTCTCGGAAATATCAGTATTACGTCTTTCGATTGGGCAGAGAGAACGGCGATGGTCGGCTATTGGGTGGCGAAGCATGCTCGCGGCGAAGGGGTTGCTACCAGCGCGCTCGAGATGATGTGCGAGTGGGCGTTTCAGACACTCGATTTGTCTGCCATCGTCCTCTACACGTTGATCGGTAATCGTGCATCCGAGCGGGTTGCGGAGAAGGCCGGTTTTCTCGCTACTGAGCTTCTCGACGATTATCGGCATGCAGCCACACCGGATGTGGGCGTTCAAGCCACCCGTTGGACCATTTACCGATCGGGATCCTGAAATGAGGTCGGAGCAACGAACACCTGGACGGCTGTCGCCGTCGTGGCGGACCGCTCACAGATGGTCAAAGTGACGTCAGGTCGGCGCCGTGGTGGATCGGCGCCACCACCATGGCCATGGCGACGATCATGCGGACACCCAGATGCCTCATCCGAACCCCCCTCGATGTACCGCCCGGCCCGTGCGATCCGGCGCGGCACCAGACTTGGCGGGATCATCCCCGTATGACGCCGGTTCTGTATCAAGAATGTAAAACGCCCAGAACAGCGGCTCACATCCGATGAGCGCCGGCACCTCGAAACGATAGGGCAAGAACCCTAGCTTTAGCCTTCTGACCAGCCAAAATCCTTGCCTGGCTGGCGCCCCCGGCAGGACTCGAACCTGCGCCACCGGCTCCGGAGGGCCATCCGAGTTGTCCAGCCCGTCTGGTTGCGTCCGCCACAGTGCCGCTGAGCTGGGGTCCGAATCCACCCCGTCATGGGCCGTCCGTCCCCGTAGTTCTCATTTGATTGCCAAATCTGATTGCCAAGAATTCTCAGGTCCGCTGCTCCTCGAGGGCGGCTGTCGCCTGCAACGCCTGAACCGCACGACTCCCGGTGGAGAAAGCTGTCTTCTCGAGCACCTTGGTGGTCGCGGGTAACCATCGAGAACCTCTGGGTTGCCGTTCTCGGGGCCCGTTACGGACCGAGCAATGCGGCGGGGATCACCCCGATCCCGTCCTGTCGTCGATAGGCGTGATCCCCGGCGGTGATGACTGCCGCATCGAGGAGGTCATCGCCGAGCTGCTCGCGAAGCCAGAGCAGATGGCGTACGTCGGCGTCGTCGACCGCTCCACGGAGCTTGACTTCCATCGCCACAACGCGGTCATCTCGACGGGCCACGATGAGGTCAACCTCGTGGTCTCCGTCCCTGGTCCGCAGGTGGTGCACCGTGGCCTCGTTGGCCTGGGCATATACCCTGACGCTGAGCGTGACCAATGATTCGAAGAGAGCGCCGAGGAAAGAGCCGTCGCGCACAGCGAGTTGTGCGGGCCCGTCGCCGCGAAGGAGCGCGCCGGCGTCAACGCCGACGAGGTGAGCCGCCAGCGCGGGGTCGGCGAGGTGGTGTTTGGGTGCCTGTGTGAGACGGCTCAGCCGATTCTGCGTCGGCAGCCACCCTGGGACGGGGTCAACGAGGTACAGCCGTTCGAGCACATCTCGGTAGGCGATGGTGGTCGTCTTCGCAGGCTTCTCTGCTTCTCCCGGTGTCGCGGCACCGAGCAACTTGTTGTAGGTCGTCGTGGTGGAAGTGGCCGCCGCGTAGGCAGCGAGCCATGCCCGAAGCGTGGCTGGCCTGCGGACGGTAAGGCCGAGTTCAGGGAAATCGCGATCGATAACGCGTGAGATGTAGCCGTCGAGCAGCGCCCGTCGCGCACGGCCTTCGAGCGGACGGATGCCGGGAAAGCCCGACGCCAGGATCTCATCGATGTAGCCGGGAAGATTCACGGCAGAGGCCCCGGCGATCGCACGGCCGTCGCCGGTGAGCATCTCGCCCAGCCCGATCGTCGGAGTTTCGATCTGGCGCTCCGCCAGACTCATGGGTCGCATCCTGAGCTCCACCAGGCGACCCGAACCGGGGTGTACAGGTTGTGCTGTAGGGATGGCGCTGCCTGTGAGAAGAAACCGGCCGGCCGGAGCATCTCCTTCGGACTGCCGACGGACGAAGTCCCAAAGTGGAGGGTGACGTTGCCATTCATCGAAGAGGATCGTGCCGGAGACGCTGCTGACCAAGCTCCCCGGGTCGGCTGCCACGACTTCGAGCCGGGCCGGATCGTCGAGCTCGAAGACCTCACTGGCGCGTCGACGTGCCGTCTCGGTCTTGCCTACGGCGCGCGGTCCTTCCAAGACGATGGCCGGCAGGTTCGACATCAGCTCATCCAGCTCGCCGTCGACGATGCGAGAAAGGTAGTCCACGGCCCCTACACTACCGGGTGCCAAGAATATACGCTACCGTTTGCCAGGTATCTACGCTACCGTTTGCCAGGCAGTCGCCCCGACCCGGCCCCGGGCCTTCGCCGCCATAGCCCGACCGACATGCACCAGGACGTTGAACCGAAAGTGGGCCATCTATTCGATCAACTCGCACGTGTCCGAGATTTCGGCTGCTTGATTTAACCGGTCCTCCAGGTCGGTGCACCTCACGCCGGAGAAGCGAGGTGGACGGTGTGGCAACCGCCCGCTCTGCCCGGAACTGCGGCGTCCCGGGGTCCCAAGGGTTCCATATGAAGGGTCCGTGACAGCTTTGGGCCATCATGGCGGTGGACTCATGACGAAACGACTGATTGGCCTCGACGGCGAGATGAGCGACACCGAGCTCACGGACGGTCGGAGTCCACGTACGCCGCGATCGTGCGTGGGACGGCGAAAGATTGGAGCGCAACGCCCATGACCGGCAGACCGCGACGAGCAACGGTATCGCTCAGCCGGTTCCTGACTGCCATCGGAGACCTCATCGGCAAGATGCCGGCCCAGGAGCTGCGCACCATGGTCTTGGCTTTTGCCGAATCGGTTGAAGCGTCGGAGCGCCAGGCTTTCCTTGAGCGGTTCGGCGCCAGCCCGGCACGACTGGACGAGCCGATCGACACGTTGCTGGCCGACGTGGAGCTCCTTGAGGAGGAGGCCGCGTCCACTGATGAACCCGGCTGGGACGACTACGACGACTACCACGATCGTTACGGCTGGTCCTCCGACGACGAGTTCCGTCAACCCGACTGGGTCCTGAGCCTCGTGGAGTTGCTGCGAAGGACCGGTACAGTCTTCCTCAAGGGTGACCCGTCCGCCGCGGTGCAGGCATACGAGCGCCTCTTCAGCGTGGCCGAAGGTGCCCTGGAGAACGGCTGGTCGGTTGCCGCCGAGCCTGGCGAGGCCGCGGTCATGAAGGAGGCGGCGGCCAGGTACCTGCGAGCGGTGGGTGAATCCGGCCAGCGTGAGGACCGTCCAGACCGTCTGCGGCGTGCGGCCACGTTGTTGAGCCGGGCTCTCGTCGGCGAAGACGTGTCCTATGCGGCCGTGGAGGGCGCCCGGGTGGCGGCACCGGCGGAGCGCGAGGAGCTGCTTGCGGACTGGGTGTCGGCGCTGATGCCATTGGTCGAAAAGCAGGATCACTACTACGGCGACTGGACGCACCGGCTCCTGCTCGAGGTGGTCGAGCAGCTGGAAGGCCTGCCGGGTCTAGCGAACCTCGCCCGCAGCGGCGGCCCGCGAGCCGGAAGGAACTTTCTCGCCTGGTTCGACGCCGCCCGGCGCCAGGACGACGAAGCGATGGCCCTCATGGCCGGTCGGGAAGGGCTCCGGATCCTGAGGCGGACTGAGGAGCGGGCGGCGCTGGCCGAGCGAATGGCTGTGATGGCCCACCGTGCCGGCCGGTATACAGACGCGATCACCGCCTGGGTGGAGGCGTGGGATTCCGCCCCCTCCCTGAGTCGTCTGCTGAAGATCGTGGAGGCGGCGCGGCGGGCCAACGTCGAGGAGGCGACGATCACGGAGTTGGCGAAGCGCCGTCCACGTGCCGATGTACCTGCGCCGCTCCGCGTCGTGCTGCTCGTCCTCGGAGGACGGCTCGACACCGCCCTCAAGGAACAGAACCGCAAGGGGCCGGCTCCGACTGCCGACCAGCCGCTACGCTCGAGCGACGCGTCGCTTGCCGCGGAGGTGCTGATTCCTATCCTGCTTGCCGCCGGTTCCGACGCTACCCATCGTGACGGATTCGCCGATTCGGTGATCGCCGGGCTCTTGAGCGCTGCCCAGGCGCAGGTCGACCGGAGCCACTTCCGTCGGTCGTTCATGTACGAGTTCGACGAGTTCGACGAGTTCGACGAGTTCGCCGGGGACGACGGGGACAACGAGTTCGACGGGGACGACGCTCCCGGGTTGTCTCGCCACGTGGGCCACGATCTGTCGCTCGGCGATCTATTGGTAACGATGCTCGAAGAAATGGCGGTCCCAACGGCAAAGCGACACTTGTACCTCGAGGCGGGTGCAACCCTGGCGGGGGATGCGGTGAGCCGTATCGTGGGGAACAAAGACCGACGCCGGTATTCGCAGGCCGCCGCGCTCGCCGTCGCCCACGCTGAAGCAATTGCCATCACCAAGGGAGAGCCGGACGGTGACGCTGCCGTCGAAGCCGCTCAATCCCGGTACCCGCGGCACACCTCGTATCGCGCAGAGCTCAGGTCAACGTGGATGCGTTCGCCATTCCTCACCTCGCCAGGACGCTCGCGGTGATCGGGCAACAGATACACGGGGAGCCTTCCACGTGAAGCTGTTGTTCACGAGGGAGGACCTTCAGCGTCTGGTGGAGCCGGCACTATTCGAACGCGGACGCGTGCTTGCCGACACGATCGATGATCTCTACGAGGACGAGTGGAGCCTGTGCGGGACCGTCCTCGACGGCGTTCGTCGCCATGAGGCCATTGTGCACCACGGGAGTCCTCGGCTGTCTGCTGAGTGCGACTGCCCCGAAGGAGACCCTCCATCGTTCTGCGCGCACTCGGTCGCAGTGGGGCTGTGCTACCTCGGCGAAGTCGAGGACACCTGACCAGAGGTCAAGCGCGGTGCAGAGACGTGAAGGCACCTTTAGTTTTAGTACACCAAGCACCAAGCACCAAGCACCAAGCACCAAGCACCAAGCACCAAGCACCAAGCACCAAGCACCAAGCACCAAGCACCAAGCAGTAAGAGAGCCCAGTGACGGCCGTCTCCCCGACTTGAGTTCAGAGAGAACCGGAAGCCGGATACGGCTGCACCATCGATCGCTTCGCACACCGCGACATCCTGACGTCGACCTTAGGATCACTCCTGGTACGGGCTCGGGACTGGCCTCATCCGGGACTATTCCTAAGTGACCGGTGGAGCCTTCTTCCTGGTCATAGTCGGTCCACCCTCGAGTCACACCCAGAGGTGACAATGGCCCCATAGGAGGTGGCAATGGCCAAGATCAAACGCAACGGTCCCTGCCCGTGCGGCAGTCGGAACAAGGCAAAACGCTGCTGCTATGGAACCGGAGAGCCGGTGCACGACGGGATGCTGCCCAGAGAGGTCGGAGATGCCGCCATCGCGGATCTCAAAGGAACCGACGAGATCGAACTGCGTGTCTATTTCGACCAATTGCTCGATCTGCCCGAACTCGACGTGTCCTTGCAGGTACGCCTGCCGGGCATCATCACGCCTGACATGGAGCGGGCCATCAACGCACTGAGGGATGATGACGGCGACGGCCTCTATCCTGCGCTCGACAAGGTGCTCAACGCCATCGATTCGCCCGAACGACGCCTCGCTCTCGCCGAAGCCGTCCTCAGACTCCGGGACCAGGGTCAGATCAACCGGAAGCTCGCTGCCATGGCCGTCATCGAACTCGATCGCCCAGAATCGGTGACCTTTCGCTCCTCCCTGGCGAAATCGCTCGCCGTGCTCGCTGGCGAGCAGCGCACTCCAGCGGGGCTGCTCCTCGCCACGGCATAGAGCCAGCATCGGGCACTCGAGCCGCCGGATTTACTCGGCAGTCCATCCGATTCGTCCACACTGTCTCGCACATCTGCTGCAGCGTTCCTGCATTGAGGTTTGAGTCCAGCCAGGCAGCAACCGTCTTCCCCGTAACCTCCGTTTGATTGCCGACAGTGATCGGCAGTGGTATTCGGCAACGTCTGGAAGAGCCGAAAAGTGGCCTCTGACCAGCCAAAATAATGGCGCCCCCGGCAGGACTCGAACCTGCGCCACCGGCTCCGGAGGCCGGTGCTCTATCCGCTGAGCTACGGGGGCACGAGCAGGCAACGAGCGTACTCTGCCCACTGACGGGTCCGTCCCGACCCGGACGCTGGCTGCCGTATCCTGCGTTGGCATGGCGACGGACGACGACATGGCCGGTGCGCCTGTGGAGCGGCAACTGCTGCCGCGGACGGCCACCGTGGACCCCGACGGGCACTTGCGGGTGGGGGACATCGACCTGCTCGACCTGGCCGCGGAATTCGGGACGCCGCTCTTCGTCTACGACGAGTTTCACCTCCGACAGGCCTGCCGCGCTGCTGTGGAGGCGTGGGGAGACGGGGTGGCCTATGCCGCCAAGGCGTTTCTCTGTCGCGCCATGGCCCGCCTGGCCCATGAGGAGGGCATGCACCTCGATGTGGCTTCAGGAGGTGAGCTCCATGTGGCGCTCTCGGCCGGCGTGCCCGCACAGAAGTTGATCCTGCACGGCAACAACAAATCAGAGGAGGAGTTGGGCACCGCGCTGGCATGCGGCGTGGGTCGCATCGTCGTCGACTCCTTCGACGAGATCGCCCGCCTCGGGCGCCTTCTCGATGCACCGACGGGCCGAGCCGATCGCCCACGCGTGCTCGTCCGGGTCACGCCCGGCATCGAGGCCCACACGCACGAGTTCATACGGACGGGAGGGGAGGATACCAAGTTCGGATTTTCAGTGGCATCGGGAGCCGCCTCCCAGGCTGTGGCCGCACTCGAGCTGCTGCCGGGGGTGGAGCTGGTGGGAGTGCATGCCCACATCGGGAGCCAGGTCTTCGACGTCTCGTCCTTCGAGCAGGCGGGGGAGGTGCTGGGCCGGTTCTTCGCTCCACTCGGTCTCCCCGAGCTGGTCGTGGGCGGTGGTCTCGGCGTGCCCTACATCAACGGGGAGTCGGCCCCCACGCAAGCCGAGTGGGCTGCCGCCACGCGCGCCGCCTGCGCCCGGACCGGCGTCGATCCTGCGGTGCGGATCTCAGCCGAGCCGGGGCGGTCAATTGTCGCCACCGCCGGACTGACCCTGTACACGGTCGGGACGATCAAGAAGCTCCCCGGGATCCGGACCTATGTCAGCGTCGATGGCGGTATGAGCGACAACCCTCGTCCTGTGCTCTACGGCAGTGGGTACGAGGCGTTCTTGCCCCGGGCCGCCGCCGCACCGCGGCCCGATGCGGTCAGGTTGGTGGGGAAGCATTGCGAGAGCGGTGATCTCATCGTGCCCAACGCGTTCCTACCTGAGGGCTTGCGCGTCGGGGACGTCGTCGCCACTCCCGTCACCGGCGCCTACGGCTATGCCATGGCCTCGAATTACAACAAGGTGCCGCGGCCGGCGGTCGTTTTCGTGGCGGACGGGAGCGCACGGGTTGTGGTACGGAGGGAGAGCCTCGAGGACCTGCTCGGTCTCGACTCGTGAGCGCCGAACTCCCTGGGGTGGTCCTGGCAGCCTGTAGCTTTGACGAATGGCCCCCCAGGCAGCCGAACCGCAGGCCTCTTCCCCGGTGAGAGTGGCCCTGTTGGGCTGCGGCAACGTCGGTGGTGCGCTAGCCGAGCTCTTGATAGCGCGTCAGGACGACATTGCAGCCCGCACCGGGATGCGCCTCGAACTGGTCGGCATCGCCGTGGCCGACATCAACCGCCGCCGGCCGCCAAACATCCCGGCAGTGCTCTTCGAGACCGACAGCACGGCGCTGGCGGTCCGCGCCGACGTAGACATCGTGGTCGAGCTGATCGGTGGGATTCACCCCGCACACGAGCTGATTGCGTCCGCCTTGAGGGCCGGTAAGCCCGTGGTGACGGCGAACAAGGCCGTCCTGGCCGCCTCGGGAGCGGAGCTGGCGGATCTGGCGGCCGCCCATGGGGTGGACCTCCTCTATGAGGCGGCGGTGGCGGGCGCCATTCCCGTCATACGTCCCCTGCGCGAATCGTTGGCCGGTGAACAGATCCTTCGGGTCATGGGCATCGTGAACGGCACCACGAATTTCATCTTGACCCGCATGGAAGAGGACGGCGTCGATTTCGACGAGGCGCTGGCCGAAGCGCAGCAGCTCGGACTGGCCGAGCGCGATCCCACGGCCGATGTGGAAGGACACGACGCGGCGGCGAAAGCAGCGATCCTTGCCGCGCTCGCCTTCGGGAGCGACGTGGTCGATGCCGATGTGCACCGCGAGGGGATCTCGGGGATCAAGGCAGCTGACGTGGCGTACGCCAATCGCCTCGGGTACTCCGTCAAGCTGTTGGCCATCGCCGAATTGGTGGATGGCGGCCCCGAGCTCTCGGTGAGGGTCCATCCGGCGATGGTGCCCACCTCGCATCCGTTGGCATCGGTGCGCGGCGCGTTCAACGCAGTGTTCATCGAAGGCGCCGTCAGCGGCGAGCTGATGCTCTACGGGCGCGGGGCGGGTGGGGGACCGACCGCGAGCGCGGTACTCGGTGATCTGGTCGACGCCGCGCGCAATTTGCGTGCCGGCGCTCCCGGGGCGGCGCCAAAGCGGACGAGCATCACGGTGCGACCACAACCTGAGCTGCGGTCGGCGTTCTACCTCAGCATGGACGTGGCGGACCGTCCGGGTGTGCTCGCGGCGGTGGCACAGGTGTTCGGTGATCATCAGGTGTCGATTCGCGCCATGGAACAGGTGGGTCTGGCGGATGAGGCCCGCCTCATCTTCCTCACGCACCTCGCTCGTGAGGGTGACCTTCTGGCCACCATCGACGACCTCCGCCTGCTGCAGGCAGTCGACCGGGTCAGTGGCGTGCTCCGGGTCATCGGCGTAGGGGAGGAGTGAGCGTGCTGGGGTGGAAGGGGGTTATGGAGGAGTATCGCCCGCTGCTCCCCATTCGCAGCGACACGCCGGTCGTCACCTTGCTCGAGGGCGGGACACCCCTGGTGCCCGCTCCCCGGTTGTCCGAGCGGGTCGGCGCGCATGTCTGGCTCAAGGTGGAGGGAGCCAATCCGACGGGCTCCTTCAAAGACCGGGGCATGACCATGGCCATCTCCATGGCGGTCGAAGAGGGCGCGAAGGCTGTCGTCTGCGCATCCACCGGCAACACGTCGGCGTCGGCCGCCGCCTATGCCGCACGCGCCGGTCTGGCCTGCGTGGTGCTCATCCCCCAGGGCCACATCGCGTTGGGCAAGCTGGCGCAGGCTTTGGTGCACGGCGCGCGCGTCCTCCAGGTGCAAGGCAACTTCGACCAGTTGCTGTCGATCGTCCGCGAGCTCCCCGACCACGCGCCGATCACGGTGGTCAACTCCGTCAATCCACACCGCATCGAAGGGCAGAAGACAGGCGCGTTCGAGATCGTCGACGTCCTGGGCGATGCTCCGGATGTGCACTGCATACCCGTGGGCAACGCCGGCAACATCACCGCGTATTGGCGGGGTTACCTGCAGTACAAAGAGATAGGGCGTGCCACGAAGCTGCCGCGGATGCTCGGCTTCCAGGCCGCCGGCGCGGCCCCTATCGTCCTGGGCCATCCGGTGGAGAATCCCGAGACCATTGCCACGGCCATCCGTATCGGCAATCCGGCCAGTTGGTACTCGGCGACAGCGGCTGCCAGCGAGTCGGGAGGCTCCATTACCGCAGTAACAGATCAGGAAATTCTGGGGGCGTACACATTCCTGGCCCAGCAAGAGTCGGTTTTTTGTGAGGCGGCCTCCGCCGCCTCGGTGGCCGGATTGATCAAGGTGGGGGTACCCGAAGGCGCCACCGTTGTCTGTGTGCTCACCGGCCACGGGCTCAAAGATCCCGATCTGGCCATTGGGCAGATTTCCGTGCCTTCGGTGGTTGACCTGGATCTCAATGTCATTCTGGCCGAACTTTCCCTGTAGAATGGGTGGGGTTCACACAGGGAGGCTTCCGGTCGGAATTCGGAGGGTGTTGGCATAACCGGTGTGGCCCCGCTAATGTAGGTATATCCCCACTGCGCATCGAAGCGCTCCCGCGGGTACCAGACGGTCCCGGGTGCTTCTTGCAGAGGTGATCGGGGGAAGGTGCTGTACGCATCCTTTCTCCTCCCTATTTCACTCGCCGCGCGCGGACATCCCGTGCCGGTGATAACCCTCTATGGAAGAGGAGCCCGATGACTGCGGAACAGCAGCTCGAAAGGTCGGTACTCGAAGGCAAGGAGCGCGATGAGCTCAGTGCCATCGCCCAGGCCATGTCGCTCAAGACGACGACCAGGACCAAGAAGGCCGACATCATTGATCGAATCCTTGATGCCACCGGCGTGACCAACAACGGCGAGGCCCACGGCGCCAACGGCGCGTCCAACGGCGACACGCCCGGTGGCACCGCCAACGGCACCAAGCCCACCCGGCGGCCACGAGCCACGGCGGCGGTCGCCGCGACCGAATTGGCGGCGTCCACCGAGGCCTCCACTGAGGCCGCGACCGTCACCGAGGCGCCGAAGGGCGACGACCCCGTCGCCAGCGTTCCGCCTGACAGCGGGCCGGCAGTATTCGTAGAGCCGCCCGAGCTCTCGGACGGGAGTGGTGCGAGCGCTCCTCAGCAGAATGGCCAGAGTGCGCCGCCACATCAGCAGAACCGGAATCGGCCCAACCAAGGTCAGCAGAACCAGAACAATCGCAACAACCAGAACAACCAGAACAACCAGAACAACCAGAACAACCAGAACAACCAGGCACAGGGCGACGGGGGCGACCTCGGCAACCGCCGCGGCCGCCGGCGACGTGGTCGTGAGCGTGGGGTCGGTGGCGAACTGCAAGGGGGCGGCGGGCAGGAGCAGCCGTACTCCGGTGAGATGGTCGAGGTCAAGGGGATGCTCGACCTGCGCGACGAAGGCTACGGGTTCCTCCGTTGCGGCGGCTACCTGCCGTCGCCCAAGGACGTCTACATCTCCATCAGCCAGGCCCGCAGGTTCGCCCTCCGCAAGGGTGACTACGTCGAGGGTGCATGTCGCCCGGCTTCCAACAACGAGAAGTATCCGGCGCTGCTCCGCATCGACACCGTGTCCGGGCTCGACCCCGAAGAAGCGCGTAATCGGCCGCGCTTCGAGGATCTCACTCCGTTGTTCCCCGATTCCCGGCTGCATCTCGAAATGGCCGAGGCCGGCGACAAGGACAACTTGACGGCACGCATCGTCGATCTCCTCTCACCGATCGGCAAGGGACAGCGCGGATTGATCGTCTCCCCTCCCAAGGCGGGAAAGACGACGGTCATGAAGCAGATCGCACACTCCATCGAGGCCAACAATCCCGATGTCCACCTGATGGTGCTCCTCGTTGACGAGCGGCCTGAAGAAGTGACCGACATGCGTCGGTCGGTGCGGGGCGAAGTCATTGCCTCGACATTCGACCGCCCGGCCGACGAGCATACGCAGGTGGCCGAGCTGACCATCGAGCGTGCGAAGCGTCTGGTCGAAGTCGGTCGTGACGTGGTGATCATCCTCGACGGCATCACGCGCCTCGCCCGGGCCTACAACCTTGCCGCCCCGGCCACCGGCCGGATCATGTCCGGTGGAGTGGACTCCGGCGCGCTGTATCCGCCCAAGAAGTTCTTCGGCGCCGCCCGCAACATCGAGGAGGGTGGGTCGCTCACCATTCTGGCCTCTGCCCTGGTGGAGACCGGCTCGAAAATGGACGAGGTCATCTTCGAGGAGTTCAAGGGCACCGGCAACATGGAGCTGCGGCTCGACCGCAGACTCTCCGAGCGCCGGCTCTACCCGGCCATCGATGTCAATGCCAGTTCGACCAGGCACGAGGAGCTGCTCTTCGAGCGGGGCCAACTCCAGCAGGTCTGGAAGCTGCGCCGTGTGCTCAACGCCCTGGCCAACGACGGCAAGGAAGCGGCCGGGCTCGAGCTGCTCATGGACAAGATCCGCACGACCAACAGCAACGACGAGTTCCTGGCCGAAATAGCCAAGGGACCCGCCACCTAGGGGCGGCGCCGGACCGAAGAGGCCGGCGAACCCCCTACACTGACCGGACCGATTCGACGCAGGAGACACCATGAAGCCCGATATCCACCCCGACTACATCGAAGCCACCGTCAAGTGCTCGTGCGGCAACACGTACGTGACCCACTCCACCAAGTCCGACCTCCACGTCGAACTGTGCAACGAGTGTCACCCGTTCTTCACCGGCAAGCAGAAGCTCGTTGACTCCGGCGGACGAGTGGAGCGCTTCCAGCGTCGCTACGGTGCCCGCAAAGGCAAGGCGAAGGCACCCGCCGCGACGACGCAGGACTGAGCAAGGCGCGACGCAGCCGGGCGCGTCGCGCCTGACCATCTCGTTTCTCTCTGGAACCCCTCCATGTTCGAAGACCGGATTGCCGCGCTCGAGTCCGAGTTCGACGCGGTCGAGCTAGACCTCGCCAACCCGGACATCCTTTCGGATTCCGATCGCGTGCGCGACCTCTCGCGGCGCCACAAGGAATTGGGAGAGATCGTCCGCGTCTGGCACGAGCTGATTGCCTCCCGGGGCGACGTGGCCACTGCTCGCGAAATGATGACCGAAGCATCGGGTGACGAGCGCGAGATGATGCGCCAAGAGGTCGAGGAAGCTGAGGCGGCTGTGGTCGAACACGAAGCGAGGATCCAATCGCTCTTGTTGCCGAAGGATCCCAATGTGGGTCGCAACGTGATCATGGAGATCCGGGGCGCGGTGGGTGGCGATGAAGCGAACCTCTTCGCACGCGTGCTGTATGACATGTATCAGCGCTTTGCGGCGCTCGAGAAGTGGAAGGTCGAGATCCTCTCCGAGGATGCATCCGATCGGGACGGGATCAACGAAGCGGTCTTCTTGATCAAAGGCCCGGATGCCTACCTGCGCCTCGAACACGAGGCGGGGACCCACCGTGTCCAACGCGTGCCGGTGACCGAGGCCAAAGGTCGCATCCACACGTCGACCGCCACCGTGACGGTGCTGCCGGAGGCGGCAGAGGTCGAGGTGGAGATCGATCCGAATGACCTCAAGATCGATGTGTACCGGTCGACCGGTCCGGGGGGGCAGTCGGTGAACACGACCGACTCGGCTGTTCGTATCACCCACATCCCCACCGGAACGGTGGTGGCCATGCAGGACGAGAAGAGCCAGATCCAGAACCGGGCCAAGGCAATGGTCGTCCTGAGGGCCCGGCTGCTCAAGGCCGAGCAGGACCGTCAGGCCGCCGCGATGTCGTTGCAGCGCAAGGGTCAAGTGGGGGCCGGAGGGCGCACCGACAAGATACGCACCTACAACTTCAAGGAGAACCGGGTCACCGACCACCGGATCAACCTGACCCTGTACAAGCTCGACCAGGTTCTCGCCGGAGACCTCACCGAGCTCACCGATGCCCTGATGGCGGACAAGCGGGCCCGCCAACTGGCCGGGGAGGAGGAAGGCGCTCCGTGACCCGGGGCGAGCTGACAGCAGAGCTCGCAACCTCGTTGGGCCTGCGTCACGAGGCGCGCTTCATCGTCGAAGAGATCCTCGGACCCTCCTCCGGGACCGGCGAGGTCGTGGGGCCGGACGACCGCGCGACCATCCGCACGCTGGCGGCACGGCGCCGCGCCGGCGAACCCTTGCAGTACGTCCTCGGCCACTGGGCCTTTCGCACGCTCGATCTCCTGGTCGATCCGCGGGTGCTCATACCCCGGCCCGAGACCGAACAGGTGGTCGAGATTGCGCTATGCGAGCTCGATCGCCTCGGCGTCGAGGCGCCCGTCATCATTGATGCCGGCACCGGCTCCGGTGCCATCGCTCTTTCCCTGGCCAGCGAATTGGCCGACCGGCTCCCCGGAGCCCGTCTCTGGGCCACCGATACCAGCACCGAGGCGCTCGCCGTGGCCGGAGCAAATCTGGAGCGGGTACGCCACCACCAAGAGGTGAAGGTTCTGCCCGTGACGTTTCTGCACGGATCGTGGTTGAGCCCTCTCCCCGGCGCACTGCGGGGTGCGGTCGATCTGCTGGTCGCCAATCCGCCTTACGTCGCGGCAGAGGAATGGCCCGAGCTCCCCGACGACGTGCGCTGCGAGCCGTACGGCGCGCTGGTGGCGCCATCGGGTTCCGAGGGCACACCGGGGCTCGCCGATGTGGAGGAGGTGCTCTCGCAGGGGTGGACGTGGTTGTCGCGTCCGGGGGTGGTGGTCGTCGAGTTGGCGCCTCATCAGGGCCAGGCGGCGGTGCGGCTTGCTCGGTCGATCGGGTACACCGATGTGCGCGTGGAGAAGGACCTGGCGCAGCGACCGCGGGTCCTCGTCGGTGGAGCGCGATGACCGGTCCGCGCCTGGTGGCGGCGCGTCAGCTCCCTGAGGTGGCGGACGCACTCGCGGCGGGGCGTGCCGTCGCTGTCCCGGGCGACGGGGGCTATCAATTGGCGGTCCGCCACAATCTCCGCGACGCCGTGGCCATGCTGCAAGAGCGTTGCCTTGCCACCGCTGAGGCGGGCCTGCAGATCGCGGTGGGCCGCCGGTCGCAGGCGACCGAATTGACGCCGCAGTGGAGCAGGGAGACGTCGCAGCTGACGGATCGCATGTGGCCCGGTCCGCTGACGGTGATCGTGCCCGCACGCGCCGACGAGTGCCTGGCGTCGCAACCGCGGGATCGCGTGGTGCACCTCACCATGCCGGCGTGGCGCCCGCTGCGCGTCCTGTGCCGGCAGAACGGGCCGCTTGTCGTCATGGCGTTGCGGCGGGCGGACGGGGAGCCGTTGGTCACCGCCGAGGAGGTGCACGCCCACCTCACCGACGAGGACGTCGCGCTCGTGGTGGACGGAGGCCGGCGTCGCGGCCCGGGGTCGACGGTGGTCGACTGCACGCTCTCGCCTCCCAGGGTGCATCGCATGGGGGCGTTGCCCGAAAGCTACGTGGAGGCGGCGCTGCTGATGGGGGCCCGCAGGCGCGGTTGGTTCACGCGGCGGGGCGACCCCGGGGTGTCGTGAACGGCAGGAAGGAGTGGCGCCACCCGCAGGGCGCGTGCCATGAGCTCGACCGGCTCTGGGCGATCCGCCGGGTCGACGTCCGGCCCGGGACGGACGGTGATCTGCCCCACGCCCACGATGACCGGGGTACGCGGATCGGGGGCCTTGGCCGTTCGATGGTACCGCCGGCCGCCAGATGGCCCCGAGGGCGCTCGGTAGACTTCGCCTCCATGCGCGTCGCCTTCGGCTCGGATCACGCCGGGTACTCTCTCAAGGAGATCCTGAAGGACGACCTGGAACAGCGGGGCCACGTGGTGTCCGACATGGGCACCACCAGCGCCGAGGTACCCGTGGACTATCCCGACTACGGCGCAGCTGTCGGGCGGGCGGTCGCCTCCGGCGAGGCCGAGCTCGGCGTGTGCACCTGCGGCTCGGGGATCGGCATCGCCATGGCGGCGAACAAGATCCCCGGCATCCGGGCTGCGGTCGTGCACGATGTGACGACGGCCATACTGGCCCGCGAGCACAACCATGCCAACGTCGTGTGCCTCGGCAGTCGGGTGGTGGGGAGCGCCGTGGCCATCGACGCCATGGCGGCCTTTCTCACCGCCGCCGAGGAGCCGGGTCGCCATGATGCCCGGATCGCCAAGTTGGCCGACCTGGACCGAGAGCTCGTCCACGACCACGAAGGAACTCCATGAGCACCTACGAAACCGCATTGGCCTCCGACCCCGAGGTGGCCGACCTCATCGGCCAGGAGTTGGCGCGCCAACAGACCACGTTGCAGCTCATCGCATCGGAGAACTTCACCTCCCCCGCGGTGCTGGCCGCGTCCGGCTCCGTGTTGACCAACAAGTACTCGGAGGGCTACCCCGGCAAGCGCTACTACGGGGGGAACCAGGTCGTCGACGCCGTGGAGGACCTGGCTCGCGACCGGGCCACCGCACTGTTCGGCGCCGAGCACGCCAACGTGCAGCCCCACGCCGGGGCGAACGCCAATCTGGCCGTCTACCAGGCCCTTTTGGAACCGGGCGCCACGGTACTCGCCATGCGGCTCGATCACGGCGGCCACCTGACCCACGGCTCGCCCGCCTCGATCACCTCGAAGGTGTGGCGTTTCGTGGCCTATGGGGTGACGCCGGCCCGCGACGATGCCGACGACCCCGGGGAGGTCATCGACTTCGACCAGGTGGCGGACCTGGCCAAGCGCGAGCTGCCCGCCCTCATTGTGGCCGGGTCGACCGCCTACGCCCGCACCATCGACCCGCTCCCCTTCCGGGAGATCGCCGACGCCGTCGGTGCGCTCTTCATGTTCGACGCCGCACACCCGGCGGGCCTGATCGCCGCCGGCGCCCACCCCAGCCCGGTCGGCGTGGCGGACGTCGTCACCTTCACCACGCACAAGACGTTGCGCGGCCCACGGGGGGGCGCCATCCTGTGCGGCGCCGACCTGGCCAAGAAGATCGACAGTGCCGTCTTCCCGGGTCTCCAGGGTGGACCCTTGGAGCACATCATCGCGGCCAAGGCGGTGGCGTTCGCCGAGGCGGCCCGCCCCGAATTCCGCCAGTACGCGGCGGACGTCGTGACCAACGCCGCCGCGCTGGGAGCGGCCATGTTGGCCGAGGGCTTCCGGCTGGTTTCCGGCGGCACCGACAACCACATGATCCTCGTCGACCTGCGAACCTTTGACGCGGACCTCACCGGGCGCGAAGCCCAAGAGGTGCTGGACCGGGCCGGCATCACCCTCAACCGCAACACCATCCCCGACGACCCCCGCTCCCCGTTCGTCACGTCAGGGCTCCGGCTGGGCACGGCGGCCGAGACCACGGCGGGCATGGGCCCGGGCGAGATGCAGATCATCGCCTCCCTGATCGGTCGTACGCTGCGGGCCCGGGCCGACGAGGCACAGATCGCCGCGGTGCGTTCCGAGGTGGCCGACCTTTGTGCCGCCTTCCCGCCGTATCCCGACCTCTTGAAGTAGGAGGGCATGCCCGATCTCGGTTGGTACGGACTGGTGCTGGCGGTGGCCGCGGGAGCGACCGCCGCCCTCACGGTGCCGGCCCGCCGTCTCTCACTCCGGGTCGGCTACGTGGCCGCGCCCAATGAGCGCACCATGCATGACACGCCGATCCCCTATGGGGGTGGGGGTGCCATGTTCCTCGGCTTCCTGGTGGCCGTGCTGGCCGCCGCCGCCATTCCGGCCCTGCGCCCGGTGTTCTCCGACTCTCCTGAGATGCTGGGCGTGGTGCTCGCCGCGGGGGCGATCTTCGCCGTGGGCCTGATCGACGACGTCCGCGACATGTCGGCCCCGGCCAAACTGGCCGGTCAGATTCTGGCGGCGAGCATTTTGTACTTCCTGGGCGTGACGATGTACCAGTTCAAGGTCCCCTTGGCCGGCTTCATCGTGCTGACGCCGGGCGTTATCCCGCTCATCACCGCGGCGTGGGTGATCGCCCTGGCCAACGCCGTGAACCTGATCGACGGCCTCGACGGCCTGGCCGCGGGCATCGTGGCCATCGGCGGGGGGGCGTTGGCCATCTACGGCATCCGGCTCACGGCGCTGGGCCTCCTGCCGGTGGACAATGTGGGACCCCTGGTGGCCGTGATCGCCTGCGGCATCTGCCTGGGCTTCCTTCCATTCAATTTCAACCCGGCCCGCCTTTTCATGGGTGACGCCGGGGCCCTCCTCCTCGGTGTGCTCATGGCGGCCTCGACCATGGTCATCGGGGGTCGCACCCCGCCCACCAGCGGCGTGACCTATTTCTTCTTTGCCCCGCTCTTCATCCCGTTCTTCATCCTGGGGGTACCGATCGTCGACCTGACCTTCGCCTTCATCCGGCGCACGGCCCATGGGACCAGCTTCCACACGCCGGACAAGCAGCACATCCATCACCGGCTGTTGCGGCTGGGCCACGGGCCCCGGCGCAGCGTGCTCATCCTGTGGGCCTGGACGGCCATCCTGTCGGGGTTCCTCCTGTTCCCGCTGTTCATGCACAGGGCGAACGCCTTCATCCCCCTGGGGGCTGCGGCGCTGGGTGTCGGCCTCTACACGCTGTTCCATCCGGGGTTGCGCAAGGGCGACGGCGAAGCGGCAGACGATGCCGCCGACGACGTCGCGGGCGATTCGCCCAGCGGGGGGAGCGAAAACGGGCGTGCTCCCCGAGCTGCCGCCGCTGGACGGTCGGCGGAGGTCATCCGGTTCCCCTGATCGTGGGTGGGGAATCGTTTGGACGACATCGGGACCGGAGTGCGATGATGACGCCTGTGTACCCCGTCCACCTCGCCTCGTACGACGCCCCGATTGCGGGCAGTCGGCCGACGGACTCTGGCGCGCCACGTCCCGCGTAGAGGATCGGCTTTCGCATGCGTGGACTAGTGAGCGTCATCAGGCGCGCCCCATCCGGTGACCGATCAGGCTACGGGCCCCAGCCCTCCGGAAGGGATGGACGGGCCGGGGGAGGGCCCCGGGCGGACACCCAAGCTCGGGGACTTCTTTTGGATGGGGACGGCTTGCGCCATCAGTGTCGTCGGGGCGGGGGCAGCCGGCTACGGGCTCGATGCGTGGTTGCACACCACGCCGTGGCTCAGCTTCGTGGGGCTGGCCTTCGGAATTGTCTCGGCGGTCATGTTGTGTGTGGCGCAGGTCCGGAAATTCACCTGACGGGCTACACTTGGTTCTGTGCGCCCGTAGTAGCAAGAGACGAAGGTTGAACACCTGATGTTCGCCAGCTTCGCTCTTCCCGACCTCGCCCGCGTCTCGCGCCGCACCGTCCTCGGTGGGCTGATCTTCGGTGTGATCGGTCTCATCGTGTGCCTCTCGTTGGGGGCGCCCCTGACCGGTCTCGGGCTGTGCATCGGTCTCGGGCTTGGGCTTTTCAACTTCCGGCTGATTCAGCGCTCAGTGGTCAAGGTTGGCGCGCGCGAGGACGAGAACCACAAGCGCCCTCTGGCGGCGAACACCGTGGCCCGGCTGGCCGTCATCTCCGCCCTGGCTCTCGGCCTGCTGTTCCTCTCATTCGATCTCGGACTCGGGGTGATGGTGGGTCTCGCCGCATTCCAGTTCTTGCTCTTGCTCAATGTCGCCCGCTCCATGTTCAAAATGGGACACGGCGGCTGGACCGACGACGACTCTGAGGTGATCTCTTCGTGAATCTCGGGGGAACGCTGTTGCCGATCATGAACCTGGCCACGAGCATCTCGGTCGGCGAGCACGTCACGAAGAAGGTCTTCGGGCTGACCCTGGATCTGGACACCGTATGGGCCACCGGTGCTGCCGTCGTCGTCGTGCTCCTGCTCGCCATGGCGTTGCGTCGTCAGATGACGAGCGGCGTCCCGGGCCGGCTCCAGGCCGCGTGGGAGATGGGGGTCGGCGCCCTGACCAAGCAGGTGGAGGGCTCCATCGGGGAAAAGGGCGCCGCGGTGATCCCCCTGGCCGCGACCCTCTTCGTCTTCATCTTCGTGTGCAACATCTTCACCGTTCTCGGGTTGGGCGCCAGGTACGAATGGCTGTCCGCTCCCAACTCGGACATCAACCTCCCGCTCGCCATGGCCCTGCTGGTCATCGCGCTAGTGCACATTGCGTCGATTCGCGCCCGCGGCCCGGTGGGGTACGTCAAGCACTATCTCATGCAGCCGTTCCCGCTGTTCTTGATGCCCTTCAACCTTTTCATCAACCTCGTGGAGGAGATCGCCAAGCCGATCACGCTGGCCCTTCGACTCTTCGGCAACCTCTTGTCGGGAACGCTGATGCTCTCGTTGATCGCGTACCTGGGTGTCTGGAAAATTTCGGCCATCCCGATCGGCAACGTGCTCGTCCTGTTCGTCAACCCGATCTGGAAGTTGTTCGACCTTGGCATCGGCGGCATCCAAGCCTTCATTTTCGCCCTGCTGACCATTCTCTATTTCGACGTGGCGATGGCCACCGGGCACGACGCCGACGGCCACGAGCAGCCCGACTTGGTCCACGAGTTCGACGAGGTTGTCGGCGAGCCCGCACTCAGCACTGACGTTCACTAGTCAATTCAAAAAAGGAGAGCAATCAAATGGCAGACACAACGGCGCAGGCCATCCAACTGGCCGGAGCCATGGTCGGTGGTGGTTTGGCTTTGGGCGGGGGTGCCATCGGTGCCGCCGTCGGTGACGGACTGGCGGGAAGCGCAACGATCGCCGGTGTCGCTCGTCAACCCGAGGCCCAGGGACGACTCTTCACCATCATGTTCTTGACGGTCGGCCTGGTGGAGGCGATGTACTTCATCAACCTGGCTTTCACGGCTCTCTTCATCTTCTCGCTCTACAAGAAGTAAGTCGGCCGGGACACACGGCATGGTTTTGCCCAACCGGGGCCCGGGTGGGTCCGTCGACCAAAGGCAAAGACTGAGATAGATATGTTCATTGCAGACAGCAATTTCCTCATTCCCAACGCGACCTTCATCGTCGAGTTGGTCGCGTTCCTCATCGTCCTCGGCGTCATCGCCAAGTATGTGCTGCCCATTTTGAAGAAGGCGCTCGACGATCGGGCCGCGGTGATCGCCAGCCAGTTGGCCGCGGCCGACGAGGCGAAGGCCGACGCGACGGCGGCCGACGCCGACCGCCGGACCGCGCTCGAAGAGGCTCGGCAGCAGGCGCGTGAGATCGTCGCTCAGGCCAATCGCACGGCCGAGCAGGTGCGCACCGAGGCGCAGGCCAACGCGCAGAATGAGTACGAGCGGATCGTGGGCAACGCCGAGACCGAGGTTGGACTCGCTCGGCAGCGTGCCGTGGACGAGGCCGCCAATCGCATGGGCCAGATCGTGATGGACGTGGTCGAGCGGGTGATCGGGCGCGAGGTCGACGCCGAGGCCCACCGCGATCTGATCGACGAGGCCGTGCGCGCCCTGCGCGCCGACGCCGCCGGTGGCGCAGCCGCCAGTTCCGGGGCGCGTCAGTGAATCCAGTTCTCCAGGGTTACGCCGCCGCCATTCTCGAACACGCTGGGGCCGACGCTCTCAGCGGGCTGGCCGGCGACCTTGAAGCGATCGAGCAACTGGTGAACGCCAATGCCACGCTGCGCGCCGCGCTGACCGATACGACCGTGCGCGGCCCCGCCCGACGCGCCGTCATGCTCGACCTCCTCGAGGGCAAGGTGTCCGAGCCGGCCCGCCGCTTGGCCGCCTTTGCCTGCTCCGTCGTCAGAGCACCTGATGTGCCGGCCGCCGTGACCTGGGTCGCTGCGCGCGTCCGCCACGCCGCGGAAGGACAGGAGTACGTGGAGACGCCGCTCAGCCTCCTGCAGTCGCGCCAGCGCGTCGGGGGGTACGCCACCGCGATCGACGAGGACCTCTCGCCGGCCGAGTTGGAGTCGCTGGAGGACGATCTCTTCCGTTTCTCGCGGATCGTGGCATCCACGCCCGCCTTGCGGGCTGCCCTGGTCGACCGCGACCTGGCGGTCGAGGCCCGGCAGGGACTGGTCAGCCAACTGCTCGAAGGCAAGGTGCAGCCGAGCACCGCCGCACTGGTCCGCTACGTCGTGGCCGGAGGCCGGTCGCGCGACATCGTCGGCACATTGGATTGGTTGGTCGAGCAGACCGCCCAGGCGCGCGGCTGGCGTATTGCGCGGGTGCGGTCGGCGGCACCGATTGAGGACGCCCAGCGGACCACACTCTCCGACTCGCTGACCGGGCTGGCCGGAGCGCCCGTCGAGCTCCAGGTCATCATCGACGAGGCGTTGCTGAGCGGCGCCGTCATACAGATCGGCGATCTCCAGGTCGATGCCAGTGCCCGCGGGCGCATCGATGCACTGCGCGAGCACCTGATGCCCGGGGGTTGGGACGACAAGGGATTCCACACCGGAGCGGTGCGGGTGAGCGGAACGACACAGACAAAGGGAGCAGGTTGATGGCAGAACTGACGATCGATGCCAGTGAGATCACGCAAGCATTGCAGCGCAACGTGGCCGAGTACACGCCGGCAGTCGGGACGGAGCAGATCGGTCGGATCGTAGAAGTTGGCGACGGCATCGCCCGCGTGTCGGGCCTACCCGGTGCCGCGGTGAACGAGTTGCTCGAGTTCGAGGACGGCACGCTTGGGTTGGCCCTCAACCTGGACGAGGACACGATCGGTGCTGTTGTCCTGGGCGAGGTGGACAACCTGGAAGAGGAGCAGACGGTCAAGGCCACCGGTCGGATCCAGACCGTGCCGGTGGGCGACGCCCTCTTGGGGCGTGTGGTCAACGCGCTGGGTGAGCCGATCGACGGGAAGGGCCCGGTCAACAGCACCGAGTCGCGCCGCATGGAAGTCCAGGCACCGGGGATCGTTGGGCGCCAGCCCGTCGCCCAGCCCCTGCAGACCGGGATCAAGGCCATCGACGCCATGACCCCCATCGGGCGCGGCCAGCGCGAGCTGATCATCGGCGACCGCAAGACCGGAAAGACCACGGTCGCTGTCGACACCATCATCAACCAGGCCGGCCAAGGCGTGAAGTGCATCTACGTGGCCATCGGGCAGAAGAACTCCTCCGTCGCCCAGACGGTGGCCACGCTCGAAGCGCACCAGGCGTTGGAGTACACGGTGGTCGTGGTGGCGTCGGCCGGCGACCCTGCCCCGTTCAAGTACCTGGCCCCGTATGCCGGGTGCGCCATGGGACAGCACTGGATGGAGAACGGTGAGCATGCGCTCATCGTCTACGACGACCTTTCCAAGCAAGCAGAGGCGTACCGCTCCGTCTCGCTCCTCCTGCGCCGCCCGCCGGGGCGCGAGGCCTATCCCGGCGACGTCTTCTACCTGCACTCCCGTCTGCTCGAGCGCGCGGCCAAGCTCTCCGATGCGCTCGGAGGGGGATCGCTGACCGCGCTGCCGATCATCGAGACCAAGGCCGGCGACATCTCGGCCTACATCCCGACGAACGTGATCTCCATCACGGACGGCCAGGTGTTCTTGGAATCCGACCTCTTCAACTCAGGTATCCGACCCGCCATCAACGTCGGGAACTCCGTCAGTCGGGTCGGCAGCGCGGCGCAGGTCAAGGCGATGAAGCAGGTGTCGGGAACACTCAAGCTCGACCTGGCCCAGTTCCGCGAGCTGGAGGCGTTCGCCACCTTTGGATCCGAGCTCGACAAGGTGTCCCAGGCGCAGCTCGACCGGGGCTACCGCCTCACCGAACTGCTCAAGCAGCCGCAGAACGCGCCGGTGCCGGTCGAAGAGCAGGTGTTGGTGATCTATGCGGGCACCAAGGGCTGGACCGACTCCATCCCGGTTCCCGAAGTACAGCGCTTCGCCACCGAGCTGGTCGAGTATTTCAAGGGCAATCACCCGACGGTCCTCGACGGGATCCGTTCTACGGGCGCCTTGCCGGACGGTGACGAGTTGGACAAGGGGCTGACGTCGTTCGTGGAGAGCTTCGACACCGGGAAGGTCGACTGAACCATGGCCGGAGGCCAAGAGCGCGTCCTGCGGCGACGTATCCGCAGCGTGCAGTCCACGCGGAAGATCACCAAGGCCATGGAGCTGATTGCGGCTTCGCGCATCGTGCGCGCCCAGGCGCGCATCGCCGCCAACCGGCCGTACCGGGTGGGCATGGAAAAGGTGCTGCGCCAGGTGGTCAGCGAGGATCCCCTGGTGGCCGCCAAAATGCTCGGTACCCCGGACGAACCCCAGCGGGTCGGGGTCCTGGCCATCGTGGGTGACCGCGGCCTCGCCGGTTCGTACAACTCGGGCGTCCTGCGCGCCACCGAGCGGCTGGTCTCGGAGCACGTCCGCAACGGCGCCGACGTGACGTTGTGGACCGTGGGCAAGAAGGGCCCGGGGTACTTCCGTTACCGCGGGGTCGAGGTGGCTCACTCGTTTGCCGGCATTGCCGACCGCCCCGAGTTCGCCGACGCGCGAGCCGTGGCGGCGGCCGTGTCCGCCCCCTTCGCCAGTGGTGAGATCGAAGTGGTGCAGATGGTGTCGACCCGCTTCATCTCCGCCGGCACGCAGCGGGTGACGACGCAACAACTGCTGCCCCTTCCCTTGCCCGAGACCGACGAGGACGCGCCAGCCCCGGCTCCCACCGGTGCCACCGGCTACACGGAGTTCGAGCCGGATGTGGAGACCCTCCTGGCGAAGCTGGCCCCCCGGGCGACCGAGGCCGAGATCTTCGCTGCCCTACTGGAAGGCTCGGCCTCCTTCTTCACCGCACAGCAGCGGGCCATGGCCGCGGCGACCGAAAATGCCGATGAACTTGTTCGCACCTTGACCCGCGTGATGAACCGCGCCCGTCAGGACTCCATCACCACTGAGATCATGGAAATCGTTGGCGGCGCCGAGGCGCTCCGCCAATCGAAGGGAGCTTGACCACAATGACCACCACCGCAAGTCAGGACACGGTCCCGGCGGGTACACTCGAAGACGGTCGGGTCGTGTCCATCGCCGGCCCGGTCATCGACGTGGAGTTCCCGCCCCACGCCCTGCCCGAGATCAACCACGCCGTGGAGTTCACCATCGACCTGGAGGGGACCGCCTCGCAGGTCACCGCTGAGGTCGCCCAGCAGATCGGCGATGGCCGGGTGCGCTGCATCTGCATGCAGCAGACCGACGGGCTCGTCCGTGGCACCGCCGTGCGCAACCTGGGGCGGGGGATCACCGTGCCGGTCGGCAACGCCGTGCTGGGCCACGTGTTCAACGTGCTCGGCCAACCGCTCGACACGGCCACGGTCGAAGGCGTCGACGACTACTGGGAGATCCATCGCAGCGCGCCCGCCTTCGACCAGCTCGAGCCGCGGGCACAGATGTTCGAGACCGGCATCAAGGTCGTGGACCTGCTCGAGCCGTACGTGCAGGGTGGAAAGATCGGGCTCTTCGGCGGTGCCGGCGTGGGCAAGACGGTCATCATCCAAGAGATGATCCACCGGGTGGCCCAGCAGCACGGTGGTGTCTCGGTCTTCGCCGGCGTGGGGGAGCGGACCCGTGAGGGCACCGACATGTGGCTGGAGATGCAGGAGTCCGGAGTCATCGACAAGGCCGCACTCGTCTACGGCCAGATGGATGAGCCCCCGGGAGTGCGGTTGCGGGTCGCCCTGGCCGCCCTGACCATGGCCGAGTACTTCCGCGACGTGCAGAACCAGGACGTGCTGCTCTTCGTCGACAACATCTTCCGCTTCGTGCAGGCGGGCTCCGAGGTCTCGACGCTCCTCGGCCGCATGCCATCGGCCGTGGGGTACCAGCCCACGCTGGCCGACGAAATGGGTGAGCTGCAGGAGCGCATCACGTCCACCAAGGGGAAGTCGATCACGTCCCTGCAGGCGGTGTACGTGCCCGCGGACGACTACACCGACCCGGCACCGTTCACCACGTTCACCCACCTCGATGCGACCACCGAGCTGTCGCGCCAGATCGCCGCACTGGGCATCTACCCTGCGGTCGACCCGCTGGCGTCGACATCGAACATCCTGGCGCCCGAGATCGTGGGCGAACGTCACTACGCGGTGGCCCGTCGCGTCCAGGAGGTCCTGCAGCGCTACAAGGAACTGCAGGACATCATCGCCATTCTGGGCATGGACGAGCTGTCCGAGGAAGACCGGGTGACGGTGACCCGAGCGCGCAAGATCCAGCGCTTCCTCTCCCAGCCCTTCTTCGTAGCCGAGGTCTTCACGGGTGTTCCCGGGATCTTCGTGCCGATCGACGAGACGGTGGAGTCGTTCGAGGCGCTGGTCAACGGCGACCTGGACAATGTGCCGGAGCAGGCATTCCTCAACGTCGGCGGCGTCGAGTCGGTACTGGCCAAGGCCAAGACGCTGCAGGACGAGGCCGGCTAGTGGCCGACGGAGTCTTCGGCGTGGAAGTGGTGACGCCTGAGCAGTCCCTGGTCGCCGGGGGCGCCAAGTCGGTCGTACTCGAGACGTCGGAAGGCGGGCTCACCGTGCTCGACGGTCACACGGCACTGGTGGGCGACGTCGCACCGTGCGAGGTCAAGGTGGAGCAACCCGACGGCACGACGTTGCGGCTCGCCGTGCACGGTGGCTTCCTCGAAGTCGACACCAGTCCCGGCGCGGCCGAAGGCTTCGCCGAAGGAGACGGCCCGTTGCCCGGGCTCTCCACCAAGGTCACGGTCCTCGCGGGTGTGGCGGAGCTGGCCCAGGAGATCGACGTGCCCCGGGCCGAGCGGGCCCGTGAGGTGGCGACGCAGCGGGTGGCCGAGCTCAGCTCGGGACGGGGAGGCGGCGCCGATCAACCGGCCGGTGGCGATGCCCCCGAAGTTGCGCTCCAAGAGGCTGAAGCAGCGTTGAGCCGCGCCGAGCTCAGGTTGAGCGTGGCCAGCTCACACGAATGAGACCGAGCTGAACTCCGAAAGCTTGGCCAACGCGTGATTGGCGTGGATGGTGCGCAGCGTCCCTGACTTCGAGCGCATGACCAACGACTGCGTGGTGGCGCCGAACTCGTGGAAGCGCACGCCTTGGAGCAGTTCGCCGTCGGTGACGCCCGTGGCGGCGAAGAAACAGTTGTCCCCCTGGACCAGGTCGTCCGTCGTGAGCACGGCGTCGAGGTTGTAGCCGGCGGCCAACGCCGCGGCCCGCTCATCCTCGTCGCGCGCAAAGAGGCGCCCTTGGATCTCCCCGCCCATGCACTTGAGCGCGGCGGCGGCCAACACACCCTCGGGCGTTCCCCCGATGCCGAACAGGATGTCGGTGCCGGCTCCGGGCCATCCGGTCGCGATCGCTCCGGCCACGTCGCCGTCCGTGATGAGCCTGATGCGGGCACCGGCCGCGCGCACCTCGGCGATGAGGGCGTCGTGCCGGGGTCGATCGAGGATGACCGCCGTGAGATCGCGCACGGGACGACCGAGGGCCTTCGAGAGGGCCTGGAGGTTCTCCGTGGGGGAACGCCGGATATCGCAGGCGCCCTTGGCCCGGGGCCCGACAGCCAGCTTCTCCATGTAGACGCAGGGCCCCGGATCGAACATCGTCCCCCGTTCGGACACGGCGATGACGGCAAGCGCCCCGCCCCGCCCGAGAGCAGTGGGTGTCGTCCCGTCGATGGGATCGACGGCGATGTCGGTGAGGGGGGGTGAGCCGTCCCCGATCCGCTCGCCGTTGAAGAGCATGGGGGCATTGTCCTTCTCACCCTCTCCGATGACGACGACGCCGTCCATCTGCACCGATGAGAGCACCACCCGCATTGCCTCCACGGCGGCATTATCGGCGCCCAGCTTGTCGCCCCGGCCCATCCAACGGCTGGCCGCCATGGCGGCGGCTTCGGTGGTGCGCACCAATTCCATGGCCAGGTTGCGGTCGGGGGCTTGAGGGTGGGTAGCCACGGCCCTGACCCTAGTTGGTCGGCTATTGCGAATGGGCCGCTCGGTGCTCGCCGAAGGAGCGATACTTGAGGTCGTGAAAGAGATCGTGGTCCGACCGAACGGCCCGCTGAGCGGGACCGTCCGGGCGGGGGGCGCCAAGAACTCGGCCCTCAAGCTGATGGTGGCCAGCCTCCTGGCCGAGGGACGCACGGTGCTGAGCAACGTGCCGGACATCGACGACGTGGACTCCATGGCGGAGGTCCTACGGGCGGTCGGGGCCCAGGTGGAGCGACTGGCCAATGGCGACGTGGCCGTCACCACCCCGCCCGCCCAGGATCTGCATCCCGTGGCGCCGTACGAACTGGTCGAGCGCATGCGCGCCTCGGTGGTCGTCCTCGGGCTTCTTCTCGCCCGGTGCGGCGAGGTGCACATGCCACTGCCCGGAGGCGACGATTTCGGCGACCGGCCCATCGATTTTCACGTGAACGGGCTGACGGCCATGGGTGCCCGTTTCGAGATCTCCCACGGCGAGGTACGCGGCTACGTCGAAGGAGGTCGTCTCGTCGGCACCAGGGTGGTGTTGGAATACCCGAGCCACACCGCGACCGACAACCTCCTGATGGCGGCGGCATTGGCCAAGGGCACCACCATCATCGAGAACGCGGCCAAGGAGCCCGAGGTCATCGACCTGGCGGCGATGTTGGGTGCGATGGGCGCCGTGGTGCGGGGGGCGGGCACCTCACGCATTGAGATCGAGGGGATCGACGAGCTCCATCCCACCCACCATGGCGTGGTGCCCGATCGGGTGGTGGCCGCCACCTTCGTGGCCGTGGCCGGCATGACCGGAGGGGATGTGACGATCGCCGACGCCCGGCCGGATCACATGGAGATGTTGTTGCGCAAGGTCAATCAGATGGGCGTGGAGACCACCATGGGGCCCGATGGCCTCCGCGCCACCGCAGGCCGACGGTTGCTGGCCGCAGATGTGGCAACGCTGCCCTACCCGGGCGTGGCGACCGACTTCAGCCCCCTCCTGGTGGCCATGCTCACCGGCGCCGACGGGGTGGGGATCCTGACCGAGAACCTCTTCTCCGGTCGCTTCCGCTACGTGGAGGAACTGCGACGTATGGGTGCCGACATCAAGACCGAAGGCCATCACGCCGTCGTGCGTGGCGTGCTCCGCCTCTCCGGCGCCCGGGTGCGCGCACCCGACATCCGGGCCGGGGTGGCCCTGGTGCTGGCCGGACTGGTGGCCGAAGGGGAGACCACGGTGACGAACGCCCACCACATCAGCCGGGGGTATGAGGACCTGGTTGGTGCGCTGAGCTCGCTCGGTGCCAAGGTGACCAGTACATGAACCGACGCCTCCCGACAGACCCCGCAGCGCTGCTGGCTCTGGCGCAGCAGCACGACCGGGTCGCCCTGGCCCGCCTGGTCTCGCTGGTCGAGCGCGGGGGGGAGGCCGGGCTGGAGGTGGCCAGGTTGTCGTACCGCGCCCCCGTGCCCTACACCGTCGGGCTGACCGGGGCACCGGGCGCCGGGAAGTCGACCCTCACCGATCGCCTGATCACCCTGGTCCGGTCGGGGTGGCCCGAGCCCTCGCCCGAGCCCATCGACCAGGTGGGTGTGTTGGCCGTCGATCCGACGTCGCCGTTCAGCGGAGGGGCGATCCTCGGTGACCGGGTCCGCATGCAGCAGCATGCCCTCGATCCGACGGTCTTCATCCGCTCCATGGCCACGAGAGGTCATCTCGGGGGGCTGGCTCTGGCTGTCCCCGACGCCGTGCGCGTCCTGGGCGCGGCCGGCTTTCCGGTCGTCATCGTCGAGACCGTCGGCGTCGGCCAGATGGAGGTCGAGGTGGCGTCGGCCGCCGACACCACCATGGTCGTGGTCACACCCGGCTGGGGCGACTCCATGCAGGCCAACAAGGCTGGTCTCCTGGAGATCGCCGACTTGTTCGTCATCAACAAGGCGGACCGACCCGGGGCCAGGGAAGCGCGGCGCGACCTCGAACAAATGCTCGACCTGTCGTCGCTCGGCGCCTGGCGGCCGCCCATCATCGACACCGTCGCCTCAACGGGCGAAGGGCTCGAGGACCTGTGGAGTGAGATTGCCCGCCATCGCCTGCACCTCCGCTCGAGCGGGATTCTCGAGCAGAGGCGGGCGGATCGCATGGCCCACGAGTTGCGGCGCGTGCTCATGGCCCGCAGCGCCATCGTCATCGACGAGTTGGCCTCGGGCGAGGAGTTTGCCAGCGCAGTGAAGGCATTGGCCGCGGGAGAGCTCGACCCCTACCAGGCCGCCGATCGCCTCATGGGTCGCTGAAGTGACCAGGCGGTGCCGCGCCATGGGTCAACTACGGTGCACCAATGCCTGATCCATTCGTGACCGTCGAGCGTCGCCCCGACGGTGTGGCGCTCGTCCGGCTCGATCGTCCCAAGGCCAACGCCCTCTCGGGCGCCGTTCTCGGTCAGATCTTCGCGGCGGCGACGGAGCTGTGCAACGATCCTCCGGGGGCGGTCGTCCTGTGGGGCGGGCGCCGGATCTTCGCGGCCGGCGCGGACATCGTCGAGCTCGGCGAAGGCGGGGCCGGCGCCGTGGGGGCGAACTTCACCAGCGCCTTGGGGGCCTTGGCCAGTGTGCCCCGGGCCACCATCGCCGCCGTCAACGGGTATGCACTCGGGGGGGGCCTGGAGTTGGCACTGGCGTGCGACTTCCGGGTGTGTGCAGAGGATGCCAAGCTCGGACTCCCCGAGGTGCAGCTGGGGGTGCTGCCCGGGGGTGGAGGAACACAGCGCCTCCCGCGGTTGATCGGCTCCTCGCGGGCCAAGGACCTCATCATGACCGGGCGCCACGTTCCGGCGGGCGAGGCGGAGGCCATCGGGCTGGTGAACCGCGTGGTGGCGCCCGACGAGGTGATTGCATCGGCGCTGGCGTGGGCGGCCGAGTTCGCCCGCGGCCCTCTGGTGGCGCACGGGCTGGCGAAATGGGCCATCGATCGCGGCCTCGACGGCACACTCGCCGACGGGCTGGCCACGGAGCGAGAGGCCTTCGCAGCGGTGGCCGGTACCGAGGATGCGTCGCGGGGGATGGCCTCCTTCGCCGCGCACGGTCCCGGCAAGGCCACCTTCTTGGGTCGATGAGCCTGCCGCCGATCCCGGTGAGCGCGGGGGAAGGGCCCTTCGATCCCTCGGTCCGTTGGTTCCAGCACGCCGTCTTCTACGAGGTCCTGATCCGCGGCTTCTACGACTCGAACAACGACGGCACCGGTGATCTCAAGGGCCTGCGCGAGAAGCTCGACTACATCGAGTGGCTGGGCATCGACTGCATCTGGATGCTGCCCTTTTACCCCTCCCCATTTCGCGACAGCGGGTACGACATCAGCGACTTCTTCAACGTGCACCCCGACTACGGGAGCATCGGCGACCTGGTGGCCTTCTTGGAGGACGCGCACGGCCGGGGTATCCGGGTCATTGCCGACCTGGTGATGAACCACACCAGTGACCAGCACCCGTGGTTCATCGAGTCGCGGTCGAGCCGGGACAACGCCAAGGCCGACTGGTACGTCTGGAACGATGACGACCAACGCTGGCCGGACGCCCGCGTGGTCTTCACCGACACCGAACGTTCCAACTGGACGTGGGACGATACGCGCCAGCAGTACTACTGGCACCGCTTCTTCCATCATCAGCCCGACCTCAACTACGACAACCCCGAGGTCGCGGACACCATGATCGACCTCGTCCGCTTCTGGTTGGACCTCGGGTTCGACGGGTTCCGGCTCGATGCCGTGCCGTACCTCTACCAGCGCGACGGCACGGCCGGGGAGCATCTGCCAGAGACGCATGCCTTCATCAAGCGCATCCGCAAGCAGCTGGAGACCGACTACCCCGGCCGCATTCTCCTGGCCGAGGCCAACGGCTGGCCGAGCGATGTGGCGGATTACTTCGGTGACGGCGACGAGTGCCATCTGTGCTTCCACTTCCCGCTGATGCCCCGCCTGTTCATGGCGGTGCGGCGAGAGCAGCGCTATCCCATCACCGAAATTCTGGCCCAGACACCGGTGATCAACGACTCGTGCCAGTGGGCCATCTTCCTGCGCAACCACGACGAGCTGACCCTGGAAATGGTCACCGACGAGGACCGCGATTACCTCATCGCCGAATACGCCAAGGACCCACGCATGAAGCGGCACATGGGGATCGGTCGCCGTCTGGCCCCTCTTCTCGACAACGACCGGGGCACGACGGAGCTCCTCTATGCCCTGTTGCTCTCCCTCCCGGGGAGCCCCGTCATCTACTACGGGGACGAGCTCATGATGGGCGACAACATCTATCTCGGTGACCGGGACTCGGTGCGCACCCCGATGCAATGGTCGCCGGACCGTAACGGTGGGTTCTCCAAAGCCGACTTCGCCCAGCTCTACCTGCCCCCCTTGATGGATCCGGTCTACGGGTTCAGCGCGGTCAACGTCGAGGCGCAGTTGCGCAACCAGGGCTCCTTCTTGCACTGGCTCCGGCGCATGCTGACCGAGCGCCGCGCCCTGCCGGTGATGGGTGTGGGCGAGATGGAAGTCCTGCCGTGCGCCAACCCCTCCGTGCTGGCGTACATGCGCTCGGGGGAGGTGGCCGACATATTGACGCCGGCCCCGGGCATCCACGCCGCCCCCCAGTCGACGCTCGACGCCGGGCTTGAAGGGCGCGACTGGGAGCGCGCCCTGGTGATGGCACGAACGGTGCCGGCCGGAAACGAGGGTGCAGGTGACGAAGTGGTACGCCGGTTCCAGGCCGTGCTCTGCGTCCACAACTTGAGCCGGTTCGCCCAGCCGGCCGAGCTGTCGCTGGCCAAGTGGGCCGGGACCACCCCCCACGAGGTACTCGGGCGGGTGCCCTTTCCCAAGGTGACGGAGGAGCCGTACACGATCACCCTTCCGCCCTACGGGTTTCTGTGGTTCGATCTGGTGGACGAGGATCGGCGGTCGATGGAATGACACCTGAGCGAGAGCAAGCCCTACGCAACCTGGTTGAGGTCTGGCTCTCGCATCGCCCGGTGAACGAATGGCACCGTACGGCGTCCACGGAGATCGTCATCCGCCGGGCCGAGGTGATCCTTCCCGGGCGCCCGGGCCTGCTCGACCTGGTCGCCGAAGTGAATGGCCGGTTGGCGCACCTGGTGGTCGGTCTGCGCAGCGTGAGTGACGAGCCTCACTTTCTCCGTGCCGGCGACGAGTTGGCCCTGGGGTTGCTCGAAGACGACGACGGTCTGGCCGTGTGCACCGACGCGCTGCGCGACGCCCAGCTGGCGCCGCTGACCCTCGCCGTCATCCGGCGCGTGGCACCGCGCCCGGGACCGGTGGCCTTGGTCCGAGACGACGAAGACGCGACCGTGCTCGACTGCGGGGATCGGGGTGACCTGTGGATTTTTCCGTGGGTGGGGGACCGACCGCAGCCCGCCGTCGACCTCCTGCAGGCGCTCGACGATGCGGGCTTCAACCACGTGGCGGCGCCGTTGGTGCGCTGGACCTGGGAAGGGCGAGATCTGGGATTCATCCAGGAGCCGCTGGCGGACCGATCGGGGGGATGGGCCCTGGCGATGACGTCCCTGCGGGATCTCTATTCCCTCGGCGGACGCCCCGAGGCGGCCGGTGGCGACTTCGGGCCCGAAGCGCACGCACTCGGAACGATGACGGCGCGCATGCACCTGGCCCTCGACCGAGCCTTCGATCGACATCCCGAGCCGGTGTCGGATTGGGTCGATGCGGCCGAGTTGGCGATTGCCGCGGCCGATCCCGAGTTGCTCGACGTCCCGGGAATGGCCGATCTGACCAAGTCGTTGCGGGGCGCCGATCTCCGGTTGCCGGTGATCCGCACCCACGGAGACTTCCAGCTGCACCGCACGTCCCGCACCGATCAGGGATGGGTGGTGAGTGACTGCATGCCCGGGGGCGTCCTCCCCGGGATGCTGGGACCAACCCACCGCTCTCCTTTGGCGGACGTGGCCGACCTGTTGTGGTCGCTGCACCTGGCGAGCGTGGAGGCCGCGCTCGAGCGTGACCCCGCCGGGCGCCTGGACCTGGCCCCTCTCGGACAGGCATGGGAGACACGCAATCGCCGCGCCGTCCTCAACGGCTACTTGAACACCCCGGGAATTGCCGGGCTCACCGGACCCGACCGTGACGTCATCCGCAACCTCGTGGCCGTCTTCGAGTTGGTCCGCTCGCTCCGTCCCGGTTAGTGGGCCAGGGCTGACACCTTGAGGGTGTCGGCCGCCTCCTCGGGCGACACCACGTTGATGGCCACCCCCGTACCGAGCTCGAAGCCGGCGGTCGTGGTGGCCTTGGGCCAAATGTGCGCGTGCCAGTGGTACGGCTCGCCAGCCCGGTACGGCGCAGAGTGGAATACGATGTTGTAGGCCACGTCCCCGACCGTGTCGGCCAACTGGCCCAGGCACCGACGTATGGCCTCGCCCACGGACAACAGGTCCTGCGTCGGGCTCTTGTGCAGGTGGGGATAGTGCTCGCGGGGGATGACCAACATCTCGTAGGGCACCGCGCTCCAGAAGGGACAGATGACCACGACCCGATCGTCGGCGTAGATCACCCGGTGCCCCGAGTCTTCCTCTGCCTCAATGGTGGTGCACAACAGGCAGGAGCCGACGAAGCGGGCGAAGCGAGCCTGCTCCTCCGCCAGCTCGCGCGGGATGAACGACATACCCAAGAGTTGTCCGTGCGGATGCTCGAGCGAGGCTCCCGCTTCCCGCCCCGAGTTGACGATGGCCTGGGTGTAGCGGAGGTTGGGCCGCTGGGAGTGCTCTTCGAGCCGGTCACGCAGCGCCGCCATCACCAGGCTCGTCTGCTCCTCGCTCAGCATGCCCCAGGTGGCGTCGTGCTCGGGGGAGAAGATGAGGATCTCGTGAATGCCGCCCGCGCTGGCCTGTGTGAACACGGGGCCCCGGTTGGCGACGACGAAGGGCTCGTCGCCCTCGAAGGCCGGGTACAGGTTGGGGACCACTCGCACCAGCCAATGCCCGGTCGGGCCGTAGGTCTCCAGGGCCGGCGGGGTGGTCTCCTCGTTGCCGGGGCAGAACGGGCAGGGGCGGGAGCTTTCCTCGACCCAGGGGGAGCGGCTGACGAACGAGTAGGGGCGTTCGGATCGCCCGGGGCTTACGACCACCCAGCGGCCAGACAGAGGATCGAGCCGTAACTGGTTCATCGGTCCTCGTGCGGCTGTGCCACTACCCATTGCCCACTCATCGGCGGCCTCTTCGTTCGTGTTTTGTCGTTCTCTACGGTACAGCGTCAGCTACGGGTAAAGGCTGCATGATCACGTACGGGACACCTTCTCGCAACGAACTGGGTGAAGATATCAGCGTGCACCACCAGCCGGACGGGCCGGCCTTCGACATCGTGCTGATCGTCCACGTGGGTTGCGTGGTGGTCAGCCTCGTGACCCTGGTGGCCAGCGTGACCACGGCCTCACGACTCCGTACGGTGCTGGGCGGCGCCACTGCGTTGCCCGACGCTGTGGCACGGTACTTCCGACCGGGGCTGAACTGGGCCGGCCGGAGCGTGTACGGAGTCCCTGTGTTCGGGTTTCTTCTCCTGGCCCTCAGCCACGGCGCGTACTCGCTGCACGACGGATGGGTCGTGGCGGGGCTCATCATTCTGGTGGGGGTGGTCGTCGTCGCCGAGGGCCTGCTCTGGCCGGCGGAGCGGAGGCTGCAGGTCGCTGTGGCCCCCCTACGCCAGGGCGGTGTTCCCGCAGGGGAAGAGGTTCTCCGCGACACCACGACGATGGTGGTGTCGGGTTCGTTGGCGCTCGTCCTCGTCGCGCTCGGCTCGGCGCTCATGGTGGCGCAGCCGTGAGTGCGTCGGAGTCGCCCGGCTAGTCCGAGAGGCGGGTCCCGGTCACCGCTTCGACGACGGCGCGGGCTTCGTCGAAGCGGCCGTCGCGTACCAATTCGGGCAACGTGCCGTCGAGGAGGGCGACCCAGTCCACCTTCTCGGTGCTACGGCCGGCGTCGTGCACGCTCTGGCGCGCCCGACCGAGAAGCTCGGCCAGGGCGCCCAAGCCCGTTCCCTCTTGTGCGGCCAGCCGGGCCCGCAGCCACGACGCCAGTGCCGGGCTCCGCCCTCCGGTGGATACGGCCACGGTCACGGCGCCGTCCCGGTGCACAGACGGGAGGATGAACGAGCAGTGTTCGACGTCGTCGGCGCTGTTGACCCACACGCCTGCCGCCTCGGCGTCGGCGGACACCGTGGCGTCGACGGCCGGGATGCCCGTCGCCGTCACGACGAGACGGTACGCCCCCGCATCGCCCTCGGCATAGGGGCGGCGCTCGATGGTGAGCGGGGTCAGTTCGGCCATGGCCGCACAGACGTCGGGGGCGATCACCGTCAACGTGGCTCCACAACCCAAGAGCCCGCGCGCCTTGCGGGCCGCCACCGGACCGCCACCAACCACGAGACAGGCGCGTCCTTCGAGGTCGAGTGAGACCGGGTAGAAGGCGGTCAGCGGACTGGCTCCCCTCGCACGGACCCGGGCTCAGCTCTGCAAACGGGGAGGTCCGACCATGCCGGCGGCAACCGTGGCGATGGTGATCTCGTCGATGAGGACGAAGCTCCCCGTGATCCGGTCGACCTTGTAGGAGTCGAGGGCGAGAGGAGTTGCCGTGCGGAGGCGGACGACGCCGATGTCGTTCTCGCGTAGTTCGGGTGCATCCTGCATCTCGAGCGCGTTCACGTCGAAGATGCCCTCCACGCTCTCGACGACGACCGGGGTGACCCGTGTCGTGTGCTTGAGCTTGAGCCGGTCGCCGGCTTTCAACGGGCGTTCGTGGAACCAACATACGGTGGCTTCGAAATTGTCCGTCACCGTCGGCGGCTCCTCCAGCGACGAGATGAGGTCGCCCCGTGAGATGTCGATGTCGTCGGTCAGGTTCAACGAGATCGAGAGCCCGACCTCGGCCCGGGGGATGGGGCCATCGGCCGTCTCGATGGAACGCACCGTGGTGAACTGGCCCTGGGGGAGCACAATGACCGGATCTCCCGTACGGAACGGGCCGCCGTTGACCATGCCGGCATAGCTGCGCCCACCCCCGGGTTGCCGCAGCACCCACTGCACCGGAAGTCGGCCTCCGTTGCCCTGTCGCAGCCCGTGCTGGGAGGCCCATCCGCCCGCTTGGGCCGACTCCAGGGAGTCGAGCACGGTCGGACCGTCGTACCAGGGTGCCGCATCGGAACGCTCGACAACGTTGTCGCCGTTGAGGGCGGAGATCGGGATCACGGTGCACGAGGCCAATCCCAGGGTGTGGGCGAGCGCGCCCATCTCGTCGACGATCCTCTGATAGGCGGATTTGTCCCACTCCATCAGATCCATCTTGTTGGCGCAGACCACGAGCTGATCGACGCCGAGCAGCGCCGAGATGCAGATGTGCCGGCGCGATTGCTCGCGCAGGCCCGCCGTGGCGTCGACCAGGACCAGCGCGAGATCGGCGGTCGACGCGCCGGTCGCCATGTTGCGCGTGTACTGGAGGTGCCCCGGGCAGTCGGCGATGACGAACTTGCGATGCGGGGTAGCGGCATAACGGTAGGCGACATCGATCGTGATCCCCTGCTCGCGCTCGGCGCGCAGGCCGTCCGTGACGAAGGACAGATCCACCTCGCCCAGCCCTCGACGTTCCGAGGCCATGGAGATGGCGTCGACCTGGTCGTCGAAGAGCTGCCGGGTGTCGAAGAGAAGCCGGCCGATCAGGGTGCTCTTCCCGTCGTCGACCGACCCGATGGTGGCAAAGCGCAGCAGGTCCATGGTGTCGGCGCCGAGCTCCTGACCGCCCGACGACGGTGGGCTGGGCATCTGGCTCATGGTCTTAGAAGTACCCCTCGCGCTTTCTGTCTTCCATCGCCGTCTCGGAGAACCGGTCGTCGCCGCGGGTGGCGCCCCGCTCGGAAATGCGAGAGGCCGCGACCTCACGGATGATGTCATCAATCGTCGTCGCCTCCGATCGCACCGCACCGGTCAAGGTGGCGTCACCCACGGTCCGGTACCGGACGGTGGCGCTCTCAATCGCCTCCGTCCCCTCGGGAGAAACCCACTCACTCACGGCGAGCAGCATCCCGTCGCGCGCCACGACATCCCGCTCGTGAGCGAAGTAGATCGAGGGCAGTGCGATCTGCTCGCGACGGATGTACTGCCACACGTCGAGCTCGGTGAAGTCCGACAGGGGGAACGCACGCAGGTGCTCGCCGGGCCGCACGCTGCCCTGGTAGAGCTGCCACAGTTCGGGCCGCTGGCGCTTGGGATCCCACTGGCCGAAGGAGTCCCGGAAGGACAGCACCCGCTCCTTGGCCCTGGCCTTGTCCTCGTCGCGGCGGGCCCCGCCAAAGGCGGCGTCGAAGCGGTGTTCGTTGATGGCATCGAGCAGCGTGGTCGTTTGCAAGCGGTTGCGCGAGGCGGAGGGGCCGGGATCGGCCACCCGGCCCTGGTCGATGGAGTCCTGCACCTTGGCCACAATGAGCCGGGCGCCGAGAGCCTCCACCTGCGCGTCGCGATAGTCGAGGACCTCGGGGAAGTTGTGCCCGGTGTCGACATGGAGCACGGGGAACGGAATCTTCCCCGGTTTGAATGCCTTGGCCGCCAGGTGCAACAGGACGGCCGAGTCCTTGCCGCCGCTGAAGAGCAGGACGGGCCGTTCCGACTCCGCCGCGACCTCGCGGATGATGAAGATGGCCAGCGACTCGAGCAGGTCGAGGTGTCCCAGTGGGTGGCCAAAGGGTCGGACGAGGGCGGTCACGGACGCGGTGGGCTGACCCGCCCGGCCCGACGACGGGCCGCCGGCGGTTACTGGTCGTGATGCGAGAGTTGCCGCGGTGTCCATGGGACCCCTTCAAATGTTGACCAATTTAGTCATGTATACTTTGGTCTGGATTCCGCCGTGCGTCAAGGCGAGGCACGACCACGCGAGAAGGGTCCCTGAGGGGCTACTGAGAGCGTGCTGTCCCGAGCTTAGGAAGAAAGAGGTTGCTCCGTGACCGAGTCGACATTGGCGGACAAGAGGCCCAGCATCGAAGAGTTGGCTGCCCTGAGTAGGGACTTCGAGTCGGCTCCGGCCGGAAAGGTGATTGCCTGGGCCGCGGAGACATTCGGGGACGCACTGGTCCTGGCCGCCTCCTTCGAAGACGTCGTGCTCATCGACCTGGCGACGAAGGCCACCCCTGGGATCGAAGTGATCTTTCTCGACACCGAGGCACACTTCCCCGAGACGCTGGCGTTCGTCGAAGAAATCCGCGCCCGCTACGGCTTGAAACTGACCGTGACCAAGCCTGGACCCGAAGCGGCCTCCCACCCGTGCGGCAGCGAGCAGTGCTGCCAGTTCCGCAAGGTTGCTCCCCTGCGCCAGGCGGTTCAGGGAAGCGGAGCCTGGCTCACCTCTCTCAAGCGGGTGGACGCACCCTCCCGGGCTGACGCGCCGATCGTCGGCTGGGACGACGCGTTCGGCTTGGTCAAGATCAACCCCCTCGCCACCTGGACCAACGACGACATCGCCTCGTATCTGGCCGATCACGAACTGCCGGTCCATCCCCTGGTCAGTAGGGGTTACCTCTCGATCGGCTGTGCTCCCACCACGAGCCCGGTCGCTCCCGGAGAGGACCCCCGGGCCGGACGCTGGGCCGGCCTCGACAAGACCGAGTGCGGGTTGCACGCCTAGTTCTCATGCCACGCGACCTGGACAACCCATATGGAATGGAATTTCGTGGTCGCGACCGTGGGCTGCGCTTCATCCGCCCGTACCGCAACATCGGCGAGCTGAACCCGGTCGAGCAGCTGAAACTGGCCCGTCACCCCTTCGAGGTGGCCCAGGCAGTCATCGATACGTACTCCAAGCAGGGGCCGGATTCCATCAACGCCGTGCCGGGGGAGCAGGAGCGTCTCAAATGGGTCGGGATGTACCCGCAGCGCCAGGGTGGGGATGCCTTCATGATGCGGATCAAGGTCCCCGGTGGCGTCATGACGTCGGCGCAGGTCCGCGAGGTCGGCGTGGCGGCCGACGCCTACGCGGAGGGGCCCGACGACAGCCCCGTCTTCGGCAACCGTTACGCCGATCTCACCACGCGCCAGGACATTCAGCTCCACTGGATACGCATCGCTGACGTACCCCGGATATGGCAGCGCTTCTGGGACGTGGGGCTGACCACCGTGCAGGCCTGTGGCGACTCCGCTCGCAACGTGTGCTCGTGCCCCGTGTCGGGCATCGATGCCCATGAGGTGGTGGACGCGCTACCGGTGGCCCAGGCCATCTCCGCCTACTTCACCGGCAATCGCGAGTACGCCAACCTGCCGCGTAAATTCAAGATCGCAGTGACGGGGTGCCTCGAGGACTGCGCCCGGGTGGAGATCAACGACATCGGCCTGTGGCCGGCCGAGCAGGCTGACGGCTCCATCGGGTTCAACGTGCTCATCGGTGGCGGCCTCTCCGATGGCGAGCGGATGGCCTCGGATATCGACGTCTTCATCCGCCCCGAGCATGCGGTCGAGTTGTGCCGGGGCGTGGCCCAGGTCTTTGGCGAGTTGGGCAACCGGGAGAACCGCGGACTGGCCCGCATGCGGTATCTGGCCCAGGAGCTCGGTCCCGAGGGTTTCCGAGCCGCCCTGGACGAGCGTACGAAGTTCACGTTGGACCCGGCCGGGAAAGAGCTCACCGACCGGTTCCGTGGTGATCATGTCGGCGTGCATCCCCAGAAACAGCCGGGACTGGTCTATGTCGGCTGCTCGGTTCCCGTAGGACGGATGCACGGGATCGACTTGATCGAGACGGCCCGCCTGGCCGAGACCTACGGTGACGGAGGCGTGCGGATCGGTACCGATCAGAACTTCATCCTGTCCGGGATCCCAGAAGAGCGACTCGACGACCTCTTGTCCGAACCGCTCCTGACGAAATACTCACCGTTCCCGGGCCCGTTCGAGCGCGGCGTCGTTGCCTGCACCGGCTCGGAGTTCTGCCGCTTCGCCGTGGTGGAGACCAAGGAGCGTGCGGTGAAGTGGGCCCGACGTCTCGATGCCGAGCTGGCGGGGAACGGGGCGCACGGCGGCGTACACGCGGACGCCGGGGTGATCCGCATGCACTTCTCGGGCTGCTCGGCTTCGTGTGCGCAGCCACAGATCGCCGACATCGGGTTCCGTGGGGACATGGCCCATGTCGACGAGCACATCGAGGAGGCCGTCGATATCGGAGTGGGCGGGTCGCTCGGCCCCGACGCCGCCTTCATCGACTGGGTCAGCGGCGCCATGCCGGTGGACAGAGTGCCCGACGCGCTGTTGCGGGTGGTCGGCCGGTACCAGACAGAGCGGCGCGAGAAAGAACCGTTCCACCTCTGGGCGCGCCGGATCCCCGTGGCCGAATTGTCGGCCACCCTTTCGGGATCCCCCGCGGCGGTCAGCCCGTGAAGCGCTACCGCGTGCGCGAGGAGATGAACGGCATCGCCGAGCCGCCGGGCAAGGTGTGGTTCTGGGAGCTCGAGGCGGGTGTGATCCACGCGGACCGCTGCATCGAGTGCGGGACCTGCGTCGCCGTGTGCCCTTCCAATTCGATCGGTGTCGACCCCGACACCAACCTGCCCGAATTGGTCAAGATGTGTACGGGGTGTTCGTTGTGCTGGGACTTCTGCCCTCGTGGCGGCCTCCGCTACGAGGCACTATGGCCCCCGTCGACCCCCACCCCTGGTGAGGAGGCTGAGGTGCAGCCGGCGCAAGTCCGTTCGGACTCCTCTGACACCTATTGGAAGATCACCGGTGGCCCTCCGGCGGACGGGCTCGGTGCGGTCGTGGAGAGCTTTGCCGTACGCGCCTCTTCGAGGATGGAGGATGTGCAGGACGGCGGGGCGGTGAGCGCGCTGTTGATCGGTCTGCTCGCGGCCGGGGAGATCGACGGCGCCTTGGTCTCCAAACCCAGCAGCGATCCCGCCGAGCAGTGGAAGGGCGTGGCCACCATCGCCACGACGGCCGACCAGATCCGTGCTGCATCGGGCAGCTTCTACAACCAGACGATGGCCCTGGCCGAACTCGATCTTTCCCGCTACAAGCTCCCGGCCAAGCCCCGCATCGCCGTGGTCGGAACGCCGTGCGAGGTGCAGGGGCTCCGGGCCATGCAAGCCCGGCGCTGGCCCACCGGTGCGCACCGTGTCGATGCGGTCGTGCTGAGCATCGCCCTCATGTGCACCAAGAACTTCGACTACGAGGCACTCACGCTGCGCGAGCTTCGTGACAAGCGGGGCGTGGATCTGGACCGGGTGTCGAAGATGGACGTCATTCGCGGTCGCATGATCGTCGAGTATCGCGACGGCGAGTTGGCGGTCGACGAACCGGTGAAGGACTTTCACGGGGCGGCACTGAAAGGCTGCGACGAGTGCGCGGACTTTCTCGGACGGTCGGCCGACATCGCGGTCGGGAGCGTCGGGTCGATGGATGGGTGGACGAGCGTGCTGGTGCGGACCGAGCGGGGACGCGTGGCCTTCCAAGCCGCGCGTGCAAAGCTTGACGTGCGGAGCCTCGACGACCCGGCTGCACTACTCCGCTTGGACGCGCTCGACAAGAATATCGCCAATCGGTCCCTGCAACGCAAGCTCGACCCCGACTCGCCGCTGTTCATCGACTTCGAGGAGCACGTGCGGTCCTACGAGGGGACCGACCGCCGTCCCGTGTTCATCCGGCATTGAGCACCGTGTCGGTTCCCACGCTGCACATGCCCGAGGAGCCCACGGCTCGTGCCGCGGCCTGGCTGGCCCGGGTGGTGGACGGTGATGATCTGGTCACCGTGTTGCGTGCCGAGGACGGCTTCGTCGAATGGCTGTGGTCCCGCTGGAGCGCGTTGCGGCAGGGCGGCGTCACGCATGAGGAGTTCGAGGGGATCGTCATCGGCTACCGCCGCGAGATCTGGCTGTGGCTGGCCGGCGAGCGAATCTGGACCCAGTGCTGCTCGGGCCTGATAGGGCGGGTCAGCCGGCGTATCGTGCAGGTCGATCCAGCGGAACGTTGACGGCGGTGGGCGACGACGGCCCGGTCATCGCCCTGCACGGCGTCGGCGTGCGCCGAGAGGGCACCGTCGTGCTGGACGATGTCGACTGGGTGGTGCTGCCGGGGGAGCGATGGGTGATCCTGGGGCCCAACGGATCCGGTAAGACCACCCTGCTGACGTTGGCCGGTGCCCGCCTGTGGCCCTCATCGGGATCGGTGGAGATACTCGGAGCTCGTCTGGGAAGGGTCGATGTCCGGACGTTACGGCCCCGGATCTCCCTGGTCAGTGGTTCCGTGACCCGACAACTGCGGGCCGATCTCCCGGCGCGCGACGTCGTCGTGAGCGGCCGCTTTGGTGCGCTCGAAACGTGGTGGAACACGTATTCCGATCAGGATTGGGCAGATGCCGACCGCTTGCTCGCAGAGGCTGGGTTCGCGTCCATCGGGAGCCGCCCCTTCGGGGTGATCTCGGAGGGCGAGCGTCAGCACGTCCTTTTGGCGCGCGCGCTCATGAGGCGACCCGAACTGCTCTTGCTCGACGAACCGGCGGCCGGCCTAGATCTGGGGGCCCGTGAACGCCTGGTCTCCCGCCTGGGCGTGCTGGCGGCGGACCCCGGGAGCCCCCCGATGGTCCTGGTCACCCACCACTGCGAGGAGATACCGCGCGGCTTCACCCACGCCGGCCTGGTGCGTCAAGGGAAGTTGGTGGCGTCGGGCCCCTTGCAACAGGTCATCACCTCCGCGTTGGTGTCGGACTGCTTCGACGTCGACGTCACCGTGGGCCAGAGCGAGGGACGATGGTGGAGTCGCGCCGAGTAGGTCGCTCCGCGCCCCTGTGAACAGGGCGACAGGAACGCGCTTGCCAAGCCGCGCCGCGGGGGCTACAAAGCTAGAGAGTGCGGAGAGCACTGACGACGTCGGCGCCGCGCGTATCCCCACCATCCACCACCTGGAAACGGCCGCTCACTAGGGTCTTCCACCGGAGCGAAGGTAGGTCGTCGGGGAGTGTCGCTTGTGATCCTGCTGGTTCTGGTAGCCGTACTGTGGATCGTCGTCCTGGCACCAGGTGCCCTCCGCCGCTTTGGCGAACGCCAGGGCGGCGGCTCGATCGACCATTTCCACCGCGAACTCCGGTTGCTCGAGCACGCCGGTCCCAAAATGGTGACACCGGCCTACCGGTTGCGCGGGTCCCGCCCCGTCCACGCCCCCAACGCCTCGCTGGCCCGCCCCAGGCTGGTCCTCCTGCGGCCGGTCGATGACGGCCAGTCAGCCGACATCGACGACGGCGAAGGCACGCATTACGCGCGTGTAGGAGTTATCGAGAGCCCCGAGCCTCCGATGAGCCCGGCGCAGACCGAAGCCGGGTTGGCGGCGTACCGGCGCCAGCAGGCGCGCCAGCGGTGCACCTTCGTCCTCCGACTCCTCACGGCCGCGGCCATCAGCTCCGGCATCGTGGGCGTCGTGCCGTCGCTCCGCCTGGCCTGGGTCTTCACCGCCATCACCGGTCTCGGCGCCCTCGCCCTCGTCGCCCTCGTCGCCTATGCCCGAGAGGTCGAAGGGCAACGGCGATCCCGCGCCCGCACGTACGGAACCCCTCGCCCACAGCCTGAGTCGTTCATGACGGCTGCGCACGCCGGGCACCCCGGAGCATGGGACGACGACGGCGACGCTCCCTTACGTCGCACCGCGGGCGGTCTCTGACCCGGATTGCCCCGCTCGGGCCGGGAAACGACCGGGCCAGATCATTGGTCCCACGCCATTGGCTAACCTGGAGGTCCCTCGGGGGTGTAGCTCAGCTGGCAGAGCGCTACGTTCGCAATGTAGAGGCCGTGGGTTCGAATCCCATCACCTCCACCAAGGGCACAGGTCAACGGGTTGAAGGTGGAATCCCTGGTTAAGGTCACGAACCTCAAAAGTGGGTCACGTGCCCTTCCGCAACCTTATCGATTCAAACTCGTCCTCGAAGGAGGGGGTTCACATCGGCAGTCAAGGCGCAATCTCGATGCCTGAAACCGGTACCGCGTCCAGTCGCCCCATCAATCTGCCAACATCGACGGATTCGTCTTCGCTGCAACGTCAAACCTGGCGCGTCACTTCTGCCAGAAACGGCGACCACCACCACCAAACGCACCGTGAAGGTTCGGATGCGCATACCCGCTTCCCGCCCCGCTGGTTAAGCCGACCTACCGGACTGGCGCTCGTAATGCACGATGGCCGAGCCTGGCGCGTCCAAAAGCGAAAGCTCCAAGCCCTGCTGCATAAGGCTCTTTCCGGACAACAGCTCCGTGCCGCTCTGGTCGAAGTTTTCGATCCGGTAGCGCCTGCCCGCATCCAAGCCGTGCAAGATAAATCGCATCGTTGCCGCCCGGGCATCGGGCCGTCGAAAGACAAGGACCACACCGCTGCCCGCGGCGGGACGGTCAAATTGGAATGCCATCCATACGTCGTCCTCCAGGCTGAAACCCGTCAGAGGATAGAAATCGCTATACAACAGGTCGTCTTGTATACGCACGAATTCCTCGTTCATCGTGCGGAGCAAGGCCCAGTCTTCCTCGCTCGCCGTGCCCGCTTCGACGCTTGACGCGTACGACGGGGCAAGGGAGCTACGGACGACGTACTGACCCGAGCCCCACGCACCGCCATTGGTGGTTTGAGGTCCCACGCCTGTCCCATAGTAAGGGAGCCACAGGGATATGCCATAGGTCTGGCACTGGTTGCCGGTCGGCTCGAACTGGTAATCGCTCCGCAACAGAGGGACGGAGCGGCGCATGGTCTCGAGGTCGTTGCGACGGCCTCCCGAGGCACAGCTGTCTATCCAAAGATGAGGATGGCGCCGGCGCAGCTCGTCCCAAAACGCGAGATGGCCGGTCACGTGCTTCATCTGCGTCATACCGCTGCGCCCCGGAACGTCTTTCGCGTTCCAGTAGTCGAGCGGATCCATGTTGAAGTCCTGGCGGAATACATCTAGATCGTGGCCCTGGGCGGCCTGGTTGGTAATGATGCTGTCGAACCGCTCAACTAACCAGGCCCAAGCGTCGGCGTTACCGAAGTCGAGGAGGAAGCTGGCGTCCGTATACGGGTCCGGCGGGGGGATGAGCCAATCCGGGTGCTTTTCGAACAACTCGGTACCGAACCCCACCCGCTCTGGTTCGCTCCACAACACAGACTTCATGCCATGGTCCATGGCCCGCTGAAAAGTTGGCCTCATACCGTCCGGGAAGCGTTTTGGATCCGAGAACCAGTCCCCCACACCATTCGACCAATCCTGGGGCAACTCGCTCGGGATGGCATACCACCCGGCGTCTACCCACCAGTGTGTATAAAAGCCACCGTGGTCCCTGGTGGTCCTCTGGCGGGCATACGTATCGATGGCTGATAGTTCTTCTGACTGGTTAGGCAGCAGACTCAGGTTGCCGGTCGTGGGTATTATGGGTGTCGGGAGGTTCCCCCCAAAGCGCGGCAGGTTGTGGTCGACCATCCATCTCCGCCACGTGTTCTGTGCGCGCAACCAGCTATCTGCGCTCCACGGCATGATGACGATGAGGGGGGTCCGCACCTCCTCGCCAGGTTCCAAAATGGTGTCCAAGAGCAGAGCGTCAGCGACGTCGCTGTAACTGTGCTGCAGTGGGTCGGCAGACGTCATCCCTGCTTTGATACTCAGGCCTTCATGCTCGTCGACGAGCAGTTGGGCGGTCCATTGCCCTGGCCACCCGATGGCGACCATGGCCCCGTGGTCTTCCCACGAAATATTGAAATATGGCCAAGTGCCGTTCGACGGTCGGCCTCCCAAAGGGTAAAGAAGTTGCGCCGTACCCGGCGCCAGCGGCGAAGTTTGCGGCGCGTAATCATTGGCTTGCTGCGAGCTCCCATTGAAATGATGAAGGACATACGGTGCCTTCGGTGACCCGTTGATAATGGTGTCAGCGGCCAACACTTCGCTCAACCGCTGGGAAGTGTTCGATGAAGGGTTGGTGAAGGACACAGTCCATTCGGTGGCCCTGTAGCCCTCGTAAACAACCACCACCCCCCGTACCTGAAGCTCACCGGTCGGCGCCCGCCACGTTACAGATTCCTCTGAGCGCCCCGGCGAGGCACTGATTTTATGCCTTACCGCCCGCCAGTGTCGCAGGAGGCTCGCTGACGACTGTCCGGCGTAATTGAACGAGAAGGGCGGGTTGGCGATGAACTCCGATACCGCCGCATCGGCATTGTCACTCCCTACCGCGGCTTGCCCGCCGGTCGGCGTCAGAAAGCGGTTCCCGTTTGAGGCTAAGGCCGCTGACCCCGTGCCGGCCCCCAGCAACTTGAGGAAGAATCTCCTGTCCACTGTCGCAATGCCCCCTTTTTCTGAGCCATTGCCCGTCCGGGTACCGCTGGAGCGCTTGGTTGCCTCAACGCCCCGATCATGAGCGAGCCCAACGCAGGCTAGTCAGAATGACCTCCATCCTTAGCGGGTAGCGCATCCACCACCCGAGCAGCCCGATCACGCAGACTGGCCCTCTGGCTGCTTCAGGGAAGGTTGGCGGTTCGACCGACACGTCCATCGTCAAACGGCGCCGAGAACTAATAGGCATCGCTTCGGCCGGTGGCTATGAGGTGACGACCATCGTCCGGCTGCTCCGGACCGGCTGGGGGCTTCCGTGGTCAGCCTGAGAGCACTGGCCAAGAGTGCTCTGCACAGAGGCTCGGATTCGGTACAGACGTCATGACGCTTGTGAGGCAAGTTGCCCAAAAATGGCGGCGACTGGTCTGGCCCGGCGGTGAATGTCAAAGAGCCCGACCTCAGTCACAGCGCCTTTCGGATTCACCAACTCGGTCTGCCAGTCGAATTGGTCCCCTCGGCTGTACCAGCAGACCCCGCGCACCGGCAGGCCGTCATCGCGCAGTCCGCGCAGTCCATCCGTGAGTGAAAGCAACCACGGGATCTGGTCGGTGATGTCGAGCGACAAATTCGACGTCTCCGCCACCCAGAAGGGCACGTCATATCGGTCGTGCCATCGTCGAAATTCTGCTACTGCCAGTTCGACTCGATCGTGGACCGACCACTTTGGGGCAGCACCTCCGACAGGGAAGACTGAGGACGGGTAGAGGTCGAGGCCTGCAATGACCCGGTCGGTCACAGCGAGGGATCGGATGCGCTCGAGCAATGCGTCATCCACGGGATCGAGGTAACGGGCTGACTCCGGGAGAGGGTCTCGTCCGAAGTGCAGATCCCATACAAGCCAAGTCCATGCCCGCAACGCTTGGACGTCAGCTTCGGCCTGCGGCTCAACTGCCACCGGAACCGGGAATCCTTCGGACCCAATCCACCAGCCACCGCGATCGCCACGGATACGCGCCAGTGCCTCGAGGTTCGCCAGCACAATATTGGCCAAGATCCGAGCGTGATCGGGCCCTGACGCGAGCCGGTCATTCCACATTCCGAGGCAACCTGAATTCTCCGCCGTGACACCTGGCTCGTTGATCGGTGTGAACCATCGTGGTTCTCGGTAACGGCTGAGGAATGCCTCGACATATCGACAGAACGAGTCCACCCATCGCTGATCGGCAAAGCCGTCGAAAGCATCGGGGAGACCAAAGTGCAACAAGTCCACGATGGGCTCTAGGCCGTGCTCACCGCATTCGGCCAAAGCTCGATCCCACAGCGTCCAGTCGTAATGACCCGGTTCCGGCTCGGTCCGACGCCATGGTGCGCCGTATCGAATGATCTTGACGCCGAGGGCGGCAATCGAGCGAAGGTCGTCGACATAGTGGGAATAATGGCCACTTTGCGCGAATTGGTCTTGGCGATAGGGAACTCCATCGGCAAGTACCACAGGATCGGAGCCTTCTTCGCCGACGGCCCATGCGAAGTCAGGAAACGCGTCCTCGCCGTCAATCCTGCTCATTTGGTTGCGAATCTAGCGGAGTCTGGGACGTTGCTACCGGCAACTTTCTTTGGAGCGGCCCAGGTCAGGAATACCAAGAAACTACATTTCGCAATGAATCCCATCACCCCACATGTGGTGAATCCCGCCGAAGGCCCAGGATTTCGCAGGCATCCGCGCTGGTTCGGTGTATATCCACGGCCCTATCCACAGAGTTATCGATGGAATTTGTAGTTTGGGCACGGACCACCTGTTCGGCTCTCGGGGTCCTCCGGGGCCCATCGCGACCCCTGGCGGGGTTGGATTCGACCACCCAGCCTCGCTCTATTGGCTGATCAAACAAACGGCAGGTCAGTCACCCAGGACACCGAACACCGTCATAGTCTGGCGGTCATGTCAGCCCGCCGCGTCGCCGTCGTTCCGCATACTCACTGGGACCGTGAATGGTACAAGTCCTACCAGGAGTTCCGTCTCAATCTGGTCGACCTGATCGACACGCTTATCCCGTTGCTCGAATCCGATGCCGGCTACCCATACTTCATGCTGGACGGGCAAATGGCCGTGGTCGACGATTACCTCGAGGTCCGTCCCGAGGCGGAGGAACGTCTGCGCACTCTGGCTGCGGCTGGACGGATCGGCATGGGTCCCTGGTACGTCCTGATGGACGAATTCCTGGCCTCGGGCGAGACGATCATCCGCAATCTCCAGATGGGCATCCGCCGCGCCGCCGCGTTTGGCGGGGCCATGGAAGTGGGTTACCTGCCCGACATGTTTGGTCATATCGCCCAAATGCCGCAGATACTCCGGCTCACCGGATTCACCGATACCGTCGTCTGGCGGGGGGTTCCATCCTCGATCTCTAAGACCGGATTCTTTTGGGAGGCACCCGACGGCTCAACCGTGCGGGCTGAGTACCTCCCCGTCGGCTACGGCAACGGGGCCGCACTACCCGATAATACCAAGGCTCTCGTCCACCGCGCGGCCGACTATCTGGATGAAGTCGGGGACCTCGTGATCGATGACCTGCTGTACATGAACGGCTCTGACCACCTCATGCCCCAGCCCTGGCTCGGTCGGGTGGTCGCAGAGGCGAACGATCTTCAGGACGATCTCGTCTTCGAGATCACGTCCCTCCCCGAGTACCTCGCTACGGCACCGACCGATGGGCTGGAGCGGTGGAAGGGAGAGCTCCGATCGGGGTTCCGCGCCAATATGTTGATGGGCGTCACTTCCAACCGGGTCGATGTCAAACGTATGGGCGCACTGGCCGAGCGCGAACTGGAGCGGAGAGCGGAGCCCTTGGCCGCCCTCTTTCAATCGGCACCTGAGTGGCCGCAGCGGTCGCTCGAGCTGGCCTGGAAGGAGATCGTACGTAACTCGGCCCACGACTCTATCTGTGCCTGTTCGGTCGACGACGTCGTCGATGCCGTCCTGCACCGCTATGCCGAGGCACGCTCCATCGCCAGTGGCTTGGCCGATCGGGCCATCAGTTCGATGGCGCGATCGCTGTCCGAGCCCGGTGCCTACGTGCTCAATCCGGCCCAGCGTTCCCGTTCAGGGATAGTCGAGTTGGTCGTCGAAGCGGTCGAGCCGCCGGGTGCAAATGTCCAGGTACTCTCGGAGCGAACGGGACAGTCGAGCGCAATGGTGCTCGACGCCGACGGGGTCCGTACCATCCTCGGCGAGTTGCGGGGTCCGCAGATAGAGCCCGACGCCTGGCTGCATGACATCATTGTCGAAGAGGACGACGAGAGCATCGACATCATCCTTTCGGTTGGATCCGAAGAACGTTATGACGTGCCCATCGCCCTGGCAAAGCAGGACATCTTCGCCCGCTTGAAGGTAAGGCCCGATGCAATCGTCCGCATCGGATTGCGCCAGCCACCCACACGACGAATCATCGCGCGCGTCGGCGAGGCGCCCGGCTACGGATGGCGGCCGTTCGCGCCCGTATCCGTGACCCACGCCGTGGTGACCAGCGCATCCGGTGAGCCGGTATCGCTCTCCAACGGACTGGTCGCCGTTGAGGTGGATGAGACGCTCGGCACGTTTTCCGTCAACGGAAAAGCGGGCTACGGCCAGTTGGTCGATGGTGGAGACCTCGGTGATTCGTACAACTACTCGCCACCGCTCAAAGACGTCTTCGTCGATACGCCGCGCGCAGTCACGGTGCGCGTGAGCGAGACAGGACCCGTGCGTGCGCGAGTGGTCATCACCGCAACGTACGAGTGGCCCGACCGCATCGACGGAGGTGCGCAGAGCCGCGTCGGGGAGCAGTCGGTGCAGGTCGAGACCACGCTCGAGCTCAGGGCGGACGAGGAGGCGGTGCGCGTCACCACCTCATTCGTGAACCCGAGTCGCGACCACCGCCTTCGAATACACCTCCCCTTGCCCGAGCCGGCCCGAACGTCACGGGCCGAGTGTGCTTTCGCCGTGGTGGAGCGGGGATTGACCGCGGAGGGGCGAACCGACGAATTCGGCCTCCCGACAGCCCCGTCGCGTCGCTTCGTTTCCGCCGGGGGTCTGACCGTCGTCCACGACGGAGTCTGCGAGTACGAGCTCATCGACATCGCGCCGACCCCACTCGGTGATGCCGCCTCGACGATCGCATTGACTGTCTTGCGCTCTACGGGCATGTTGTCCCGGCTCGGTATGGCCTATCGGCCCTTCCCGGCAGGCCCCGTGACCCCAGTTGAGGGGCTGCAGATGACCGGTCGTCCTGTCTCGCTGCGCTACGCACTGGCGATCGGCGTCGAGGATCCCTACGCCTTGGCCGATGAGATCCTTCTCCCGCTCGAGATGGTGGACGGTCTGGGCGGTGGCACCCGCCCGACCGCTGGCTCCGAACTGAGCATCAGCGGGGCCGAGGTCAGCGCGGTGCGGCGTGCGGGTGGAGTGCGGGAGGTGCGGGTATTCAATCCCTATCCGGACGTCACCAGGGTCATAATCGACGGCCAATCCGGTTGGCTGGTCGACCTGCGCGGGTACCCTGTGAAGCGTTTTGAGGGATCATTCGAACTGCGGGCGTTCGGGATCGCCACGCTCAGGATTGACCCTCAGGACCCGTCCTCATCTGGTTCCGTCGGTCCGGGGACGGCGTACTCGCCTACAAGGTGATAGTCACCCGGACCCACCTCGAATATGGCCTCACGCATGCCGTGATCGCCGCAAAACTCCTCGACGCCGACCGGTTGACTCCCGGTGTCGTCTCGCGCATTCGTTGGGTCTGTACTCGGCAGATGGACGCTTGCGGTGACATTGGGCGGAATGCTGACATCGAGCAAGAGCGCGTCGCCGTCCCGGCTCCAGCTGCTCATGATCGGACCGCGCGGTGAGCGAAAGGTTGCGCGGGCCCAGCTGAGCGAAGGCCCTGGGTGTGGTCGCAGGAGCACACGTTCGAAGCCGACTCCGCCCGGGTGCTGGTCGATTCCCGCCACATAGCGAAAAAGCCACTCGCCAACCGAACCGAGTGCATAGTGGTTGAACGAGTTCATGTGTGGCGACTGGAATCCCCGGGCCTCGGTCCAACCGTCCCAGCGCTCCCAGATCGTCGTCGCTCCCTGTCGGATCGGATAGCGCCACGACGGGAATGTTTCCTGATTGAGCAGGCGATACGCGGCATCGGTGTATCCGTTATCGCTCAACGCCGGCAGCAGGTAACCGGTGCCGAAGAATCCTGTCGACAGGTGCCACTGGCGGCTGCGGATCGCCTCGACAAGATGAGCCGTGGCACGGGCATATAGATCCGAGGGCAGCAAGTTCATGAATAGCGCGAGCGCGTATGCCGTCTGGCTGTCCGAAACGACGCGTCCGTCATCATCCACGAACGCTTCGACGAACGCCGCAGCGATCGAACTCGCGAGCGCGTAGTAGTGCAGTGCGTCCTCATCGCGACCGAGGGCCCTGGCCATGTCGCTCATGAGTGTGGCGTCGTAGGCCCAATACGCGGTGGCCAGTAGCTCGCGCGGGGTTTGGTCGCCATCTGGCGCGAGCCAGTCGCCGTAATTGTTGCCGAGCCCCTGCGTCCGAAGGTGATCCCGGTTCCCTCCCGAGATGAAATCCATCCACTTGGACATCGCTCCGTAGCAGCGGGCCGCGGGACGCAACGTCCCGTACATCTTGTAGAGAGTCCACGGCACGATCACCCCGGCATCGCCCCAGCCAGGAGCTCCGCTCCACCCAACGCCGAGGCTCGGCGCCATATCGGTGAATGCTCCCGAGTCCAGCTGGGCATCCATTACATCGTCCAGCCACTTGTCGAAGAAGGCCAACACGTCGCGGTGGTACATCGCCGTCCGCGCAAATATCTGCGCGTCGCCGAGCCAACCGAGACGTTCGTCGCGCTGGGGACAATCGGTGGGGACGCTGATGAAGTTGCCTCGTAAGCCCCAATCGATATTCGAGTGCAGCTGATTGACCACCGGATCGCTGCACTCGAATGTGCCGGTCGCCGCTAATTCCGAGTGCACGACCTGCGCCGAGATCTTCTCCGGAGTCAGCGTACCGGGGTAACCGTCCACTTCGACGTAGCGGAATCCGTGCCAGGTGAAATGCGGCTCGAAGACCTCGGTGCCTCCGGAGGTCAAGAACTCGTCGGTCTGGCGAGCGGACCGCAGGTTGGCGACGTACAGACAGCCATCCGGATCGAGCATCTCGCCATGGCGAACGCGGATCGTCTCGCCGCCTTTGCTGTCAACGGTGATCCGGAGCCACCCCGTCAGGTTCTGCCCGAAGTCGACGATCACCTTTCCCATCCCCACAGCGGTTAGCGCCCGCGGTGCGAGCCGCTCGTTGACGCGGATCGGCGGCCCGGGATCGGCCACGATTGCCGTCCCGTCGTGTGCGCGGGCGACGACGCGGAACCATCTGCGATCATCGAACGGCGCAGTGTCCCATCCGGTTGGATGGAGCCCGGAATATTGGTACTCTCCCATGAGCGGGTCAGCGTGGAGAATGGCACCCCAGTTGGCCTTCCAGGACTTGTCGGTGACCACCCACTCTGATGAGCCGTTGCGATAGCGCAAGTGGAGCTGCGCCAGAAGCTCCGGATGATCGCCGTAGTGGGCGCCACTCCGTTTCGGCCGGGATCCGAAATACCCGCAATACCAGCCATCTCCCAATAGCACCCCGATAGCGTTGGTGCCGGGGGCGAGCATGGCCGCGACGTCGAAGGCCTGGTACTGCAGCCTCATGGCGTAATCTGTCCAGCCCGGGGTGAGGACAGCGGAGCCGACACGGATGCCATTGAGGTGGGCTTCGTACAGGCCACGGGCCGTCACGTAGAGGCGTGCCTCGCGAAGATCGCCCGCCACGTCGAACTCACGACGCAAGTATGGCGCCGGCGCCAGGCCCAGGGCCACCTGGTCCACCGGTCCCTCTTCCGATGCGGGCTCGAACGCCACAGCATGTTCGTCCCAGGATATCCACGACGCAGTCCATGCTTCGGACCCGCCGATCCCCGTCTCGAATGTGGCGGGTGCGCTCCATGCCGACGGTTGGCCTGAATCGGCCCAAATGCGAACCTTCCAGAAATACCGACCGAGTGGCTCGATTGGATGTCCTTCGTACAATACGTCGCCGCCGGCCTCCCCCTCTCGCTTTCCGCTGTCCCACGCGTTGCCTACGTCTTGCGTAAGCCACTGCTCGTCGCTCGCCACGAGGACCTGGTAGGAGTGCTGTCGTTCCAATGCTCCTGGCGCGGCACTGGTCCAGCTAAACGATGGAGAACCGGCGCGGATCGCCAACGGACTGATGAGGTAGTTACACCGCAGGTCGGTGGGGGCGAAGTCAGTTGGCATGACGATTTCAGTCCACGCTCGTGAGTCCGGGTACGGAGCAATTCATCTTCACATGCTGGGGTGAAGTGTAAACGCTCAAATCACATGACGGATTGATGTCGACGTCTACCCCGCGAGCGATAGCCTTGGCCGGGGCGCCCGATTAGAACAGCCCACCGGGGGGATGGCAATGCGACGCTGGAGAAATTCGGGAGCAAGGCGAATAGTACTGAGAGCCGGGGGAGCCATCGTCGTCCTTGGGAGCGCGGTGGCGTTCGGCGTCGCTGCGCCGTCCGGCGCCACCGGCGTTCCGACTCCCGTCACAAAGGCCAGCACAAGCGCTCGGGGCGTCTCGGCCCGTACCATCAATGTGGTCTTCCCGATCATCTCGTTCAGCAGCATCGAAGGGGAGTTCGAAATCCAGTCGGACGCCGAGTACGGCGAGCAGGTGAAGGCCATTCACCTCTTCGTGAACCAGATCAATGATGCTGGGGGGATACACGGTCGGAAAATCAATCCCATGATCGTGAGCTTTGATCCAACGAACGCGGACGAGCAGCGATCGCTTTGCAAGGAGTGGACCGAGGGCGCCCCACCCGTGTTCGCCGTCCTTGACGGGCTCGGAACATGGGCAGGGGTCAACGAGCTCTGCATCACCCAAGAAGGCCACACGCCAATGCTCTCCCAGTGGACGACGACGACCAATTGGACGGATCTCGGCTCGCCGTACTTATGGTGGACGGGGGCGGATGACGGACCAATCCTCGCGGCCACCGTGCGCTGGGGCCTCAGCTCGGGACGCCTTGGCCACGGCAAGAAGGTCGGTGTCGTGGTCTCGGATCAGGCCAGCGACCAGAGCGCGCTCAACTCCTACCTTTTGCCGGATCTGAAAAAAATTGGTGTTGTCCCCAAGGTAGAAACGATAGCGGCCGACCTGGGCGAGACCGCCAGCACCGACTCGGAAGCTACGTTGGCAGTTGAACGGCTCAAGGCGGCAGGGATCCAATCGGTGATCCCCTTGTTGCCCGAGAATGCGTTCACTCCCTACATCGGCGCTGAGACTACGCAAAATTACTTCCCCAAGCTCCTTCTCAGTGATTACCAGTCCGAAATTGAAGTTGCGCTCGGACTCATCCCTATCCCGTACGAGAAGGCGCTCAACGGCCAGGAGGGTGTCACAGCAGAGACGCTTGGTGGGATCGACAGTCCCATCCCCGAGACACAGGGCGGATACGACCCGGGGGTGCGCAGCTGCTGGGTCGTTTGGCACAATGCCTACCCGCAGATTCCCAAAGGCAACATCAATGATCATATTGAAGAACAGGGGCCAATCCAGGGTTGGTGTCAGGAGATCCGCCTCTTTGCCAAGGCAGCCACCATGGCGGGCAGGAACCTCAATCGACGGACCTTCGTTGAAGCCATGTCGCGCATCACCAACTTTCCCGGCGGCAACTCTCCCGTCCTGAGTTACGCACCGGACAAATTCTATGGTCCGACGGAGTACCGGGTGGTCGAAGTCCATGACAACCACCCACCGACCAGCCAATGCAAACGTGGGGCGCCTCCGGCACCTGCGGCAGGTGCCTGCTGGGTCGTCGTGCAGAACTGGAAACCGCTGCCCACGACGGGGTGAAGCCGGGCCGCGGACGGATCAGGTCGATGACGGAGTGCCGAAGCTCACACTTGACAATTAGGTCGTCGACACAAAGTGTGATTGCCCGTGACGTCGGCTATGTCACCGGGAACTAAATCTCGATCCCTGGTAACTGTCGGCCTTTCGCCGCATGGAGTCGACAGACCACGGTGGAGAGCCCCGCACTGTCTGCGCCTCTGTTTCAAGCGACTCGGATCAATTCGTGACCTTGTGTGACCCTATCGAGAGGGAAGGGGAGGGATTGTGATGGATCCTGAGGGAATCAATAGGGCGCTACCAGGAATATTCTAGGAAACACCCTGGTCAAATGATCGGGAACTCCACGTTCGCAATGGAGAGGCCGTGGGTTCGAATCCCATCACCTGCACCAAGGGTCCAGGTCACACGTTGGCGGTAGGGTTTCCGACAAGCGCTGAGCGCTACGTAGCTTTGTCTAGGGTCGTCGCGGGGCGTCGCTGCGAGGCGGTGGCACCACCAAAGGCGCAGGAAAAGTGGAGCGGACGGCCCCGCAAGGTCACAAGCTTCAGGGTGTGGCGCGTGACCGTGACCTTATGAATTCCCACGGGCGCAGGCTCGCACGTTCTTACGTGAGAACGATCCGGGAGGTACGAGCTCAATCCAAGTAGATGTGATCCACTTTCATGGTCGTGGGCGACAGCGATGGACCCGGCAACTGTGCCTACTCGCACAACTGCATTCACGGTAGGGGGTTGGTCCAATTGCCAAATGGATCTCCGCTCCGTGGCATGTGTTTCGTCCTCGTCCTGTAGCGCAGTCGGCAACGACGATGGCGACGGTAGCGCCAGGGAATACATGTACGCAGATCGAAAATGGCTCGGGTCACCCGGTCCCTTACTTCCTCCGAAGGCTCCCGACAGACTTCGTTGGGCCGCCGCCAATTCTTCGGCGGGCACCCTCAAGAGACGCAATTTGTTCTTCAACAATGGTGATTGTTTCTGCATGGCCGACATCAACGTCGAAGGCCTCCTCTATCAGCATGAATCGTGATATCCCTGAGAGGACGAGGATGATGGAAGCGGCTGGCCAACGTTCGGGATCGAGGCCATAACCGGCGAGCACGGATGAGAGAGTTTCGAGCTGTGCCCGTCGGAACCTCCGAGAGTATTCGGCGATCTCTTTCCGAATACTCTTACGATGGTTGGCTAGAGCGATGAACTCCATGGTCAAGGCGGAGCGTGATCGATCATGAATCATCTCCCAGAAGCCCCACAGGGGTTGCTTGGAGGTCAATGCAGCTTGCAGGCGTTCGAAACTGTTTTCCGCACCACGCTGAAAAAGTGCGATGAATAGGCCGTCCATCGTTTCGAAGTAGTAAAAGACCAGAGCACTGTTCACGTGAGCCTTGGTGGCTACGCGTCGGGCAGTCACCGCGGCGTAGCCTTCCTCGACCATCAGCTCCTGGGCAGCATCGAGCAGCGCTGAGCGGGCGGTCGGGTCACCCACGTTTCCCCTGCGAGCAGCCATGGCACCAGTCTCCTCCATCCAATCGAGCCGACCCCATCGGCTTGCCGTTGCCTGGACGCTCTCGATATGTTAATCATATGATGAACTTATTCATCAAGTGATGAAGAGCATGCGGCCCGGGGGGTCATGTGGCGCAGTCGATTTTGGAGAGCGGCTTCCCTGAGTCCGCGAGTAGGGGGGCGCATGATTACTGATAACCAGCAGAAGCGTCCACGCGTGGCCGTCGTCACCGGTGGTGCGTCGGGAATAGGGGAGGCGACCTGCAATCACTTGGCAGCGGCTGGACACAGCATCGGGGTCCTCGACATCGATGGCGAGGGAGCGATGAGAGTCGCCGAGCGATTGCGCGCGACCGGCACTGCGGCGCTGGGCCTCTGTGTCGATGTGGCGAATCGCGACAATGTCGATGAGGCCTTCGCGAAGATCAGGACGGAGCTGGGAGCAACCCAGGTATTAGCGACCTGCGCCGGCACGATCGCCTTCGATGAGTTCGCAGGTATTACGCCGCAATCATGGAATCGCATCATCGACGTGAATCACACGGGCACGTTTCACTGCTGTCAGGCAGCGCTTGTAGATATGGTGGAAGCCGGTTGGGGTCGGATTGTCACGATCTCGTCATCGAGTGCGCAGCGAGGGTCACCACGCAACGCCGCAGCGAAGGGAGGCGTGATCGTCCTGACAAAGTCGATCGCTCGGGCGTATGCCGCCCACGGCGTCACGGCTAATTCCATCCCGCCATCGGGTATCGAGACGCCGATGCAGCACCGATTTCGAGAAGCGGGCAATCTCCCTCCGAACGAGACGTTCGCGGCGACCATCCCGATGGGCCACCTTGGCACGCCAGATGATATTGCCGCGGCGGGTGCGTTTTTAGCGTCCGAGGCGGCCGGATTCATCTCGGGGCAGGTCCTGGGCGTTAATGGAGGTTCGGTGCTATGACCGGGGCCCTATGACTCCCCGTTTGAAGCCGCTGGCGTTAGACCAGTGGACGGCCGAGGCAAAGGGACTGTTTCGAGGTCGATTCGCGGTTGCCGATAAGTATCTTTCGGGACTTCCCGACGCTCCACCGATGCCCGGCATACTCGGTCTCTTCGGACATCATCCGAGTCTCACCGCCGACTGGCTGGCCTTCAGTGGGGGATTGATCGAGAACCCCGTGCTTGATCCAGCTGATCGTGAGTTGTTGATCTTACGAGTGGGCTGGCGCACCCAGTGTCGTTACGCATGGGCGCAACACGCAGGCATGGCCGAGAAATCAGGGCTCACGCCGCTGCAAATTGCTGCCGTCGCCGGTACCGCCGATGCCGGGGTGTGGTCGGAGCGCCAGAGTGACATGCTCGAGGCGACGGATCAGATGGTCGGGAACTACCGAGTTGATGACGCCACGTGGCAACGATTGGCTCGTCACTTTGATGAGCAGCAGCTGCTCGAGCTGCTCTTTGTTGTGGGGAGTTATCTGTGCCTCGCCGTCGTGCTCAACTGCGCTTGTATGGAACCGGACGGTCACGCCGGAACTCCCCTTCCGGGATTGGAGAAATAGAAAATGCACCGAACCTGGCCCAAACCGATCGAGGGCTCGTGGACGGAGCATTACCCCGTGCTTGGTACCGATCCGATTTCATTCGAAGACTCTGTCTCGCCCGAGTTCTATGAACTTGAGGGAGAAGCGATATTCAAGCGAGCTTGGTTGAACGTCGGACGGATCGAGGACTTGTCTCGAAGCGGGACGTACTTTACCAAAGAGATCGACATTGCCAAGGCCTCGGTCCTCGTCGTGCGTGGGCTCGACGGTCAGATACGAGCCTTCCACAACGTTTGTCGCCACCGTGGCAACAAGTTGGTTTGGAACGACTTCCCCCGACAGGAAGTCAAGGGTGCCTGCCGGCAGTTCACCTGCAAATACCACGGGTGGCGGTACAACCTCGAAGGCGACCTTACGTTTGTTCAGCAGGAGGACGAATTCTTCGATTTCGACAAAGAGACGTCGGGCTTGGATGGCGTCCACTGTGATGTGTGGAATGGCTTCATCTTCATCAATCTTGACGCCGAGCCACGGCAGAGTCTCCGAGAGTTCCTCGGGCCGTTGATCACCGCACTCGACAACTACCCATTCGACCGGATCACCGAGCGCTACGACTTTGTCGGCGACAACAACAGTAACTGGAAGCTCTTCGCCGATGCCTTCCAGGAGTACTACCACGTGCCCTCCTTGCACCCTCAACAGGTTCCCAGTGCAGTGCGCGATCCCAACGCCGGCTTCGTGTGCGCCCATTTTCAGTGTGAAGGCCCGCACCGCGTGGTCAGTACTGCCGGAGCCCGACGATGGACGCTGCCCATGGAAGCCATGTACCCCATCGAAAGAGCGACACGGAGTGGCCTCGTGGGGCCGTGGGAGAGTCCCGATCTGGGCGAGCTCCCGGCCGGAGTCAATCCGGGTGGGGTCGAGCCCTGGGGTATCAGCAATTTCCAGATCTTCCCGAATATCGAGATCCTCATCTATGGGGGTTGGTATCTGCTTTATCGCTATTGGCCGACGTCACCCAGCTCGCATCGGTTCGAGGCCACCTTGGCCTTTCAGCCGGCGACATCAGTGAGGCAGCGCGTGGAGCACGAGGTGGCATCAGTGGTCTTCAAAGAGTTCGCGCTCCAGGACGCCGGGATGCTGGGAGGTACCCAAGCTGCACTCGAAACCGGTGTTGTGAGGGAGTTTCCCCTTAGCGACCAGGAGGTCCTGGTGCGCCATTTTCACAAGGTCGTGGGTGACTGGGTGGACGAACATCGTCTGGCAGAGATGGAGTTCGGGTCGTGATCAGGACGCTTCCGACCAAATTCGCTGACCTTCAACCCTTTGCCGAGACGTGGTGTCTGGCTACCGAGTCTGAACGCTGGGGCAAGCGGATGGCCAGTTCGATGAATGACCTGCTCGCATTCTACAATGTCGCGTTCCCGCGACTCGAGGCGGCGGTCGATTACTGCGACCAGTATCCCCTCGATGCTCTTCCCGAAGATGTGACGAATCTCTTGCACCTCGTCTACTCCCTGATCCTGGTCTCAATGGCGGTCGAGATCTTCGGTCAGGCAAAGACCGTCGATTCGGCCGACGCCATCCTGAGCCGCATAAAGGAGCCGTTGCCATGATACCGGGCACGACCGTGACCATAAATCGCTTGAGCGACACGATCGGGGCTGAAGTCGTTGGGGTCGATGCCGACGTCCTGGTGAAAGATGACGATTTGGCCGCTGAAGTCCTTCGCGCCATCGGTATATATGGCGTATTGGTGTTTCGCGACTTCGACCTGAAACCCGAAACGCAGGTCGAGTTGTGCTCCAAGTGGGGCGATATCGATCGTACGCCCGGCCACCATCCGGTTCCCGGAATTTATCGAGTGACTTTGGACGTCACCAAGAATGCCGCTGCCGACTACCTGCAGGGTACGTTTTATTGGCACATCGACGGATGCAATGGCCAGGGTGCGGAGTGTCCACAAATGACAACAATGTTGAGTGCCGTTGTTGTTGCTGCCGAGGGGGGTGACACTGAATTCGCCAGCACGTACGCCGCCTATCAGGACCTCAGCGAAGAGGAACGAATGCTCGTCACTGGTTTACGAGTGGTCCATTCGCTCGAGGCGTCCCAACGTAAGGCGCATCCAGATGCCTCGACCGACGATGTGGCTCGCTGGAGAGCGAGACCATCGTCTGAGCACCCACTCGTCTGGACCCACCGAGACGGTCGCCGTTCGCTGGTGTTGGGTGCCTCGGCCGACTATGTCGTGGGCATGGACGTCGAGGAAGGGCGGAACCTGCTGGCTGACTTGCTCGATCGGTCGACGACGCCGGATCGGGTTTACCGACATCATTGGGCGGTTGGCGACACCGTCATCTGGGATAACCGGGGGGTCCTTCACCGGGTTGGTCACTATAAGTCCACGTCCTCCAGGGAAATGCTCCGCACCACCGTTTTGGGCGACGAGCCAATTCAGTGAAACAACCGTCCCATCCATTGGAGGCATAGCGTGTCCCGTTTCCCTAAACCCGTTGAAGGCAGTTGGACCGAACATTTTCCCGAACTGAACACGGCGCCGGTGTCCTATGAGGACTCAACGTCGCCGGAGTTCTATGAGAGGGAACGCAAGGCCATCTTCAAGCGTGCCTGGCTCAACGTGGGTCGGGTCGAGCAGCTGGCCCGAGTGGGAAGCTACTTCACCAAGGAGCTCGCTGTTGTCAATACATCGGTCATCGTCGTCCGTGGCAAGGATCAAAAAGTCCGGGCCTTCCACAACGTCTGCCGTCATCGAGGAAACAAGCTCGTCTGGAACGACTATCCACGAAAAGAAACCAGCGGCGTGTGCCGCCAATTCACCTGCAAGTACCATGGGTGGCGTTACGACCTCGAGGGCGAGCTCACGTTCGTCCAACAAAAGAGTGAGTTCTTCGATCTCGACGAGAGTCTCTACGGTCTCGTGCCCGTGCACTGCGAGGTCTGGGCGGGTTTCATATTCGTGAACGTGGCCGAAGAACCAGACCAGTCGCTCATCGAGTTCCTTGGGCCAATGGTGACCGCCTTGGAGGGCTACCCATTCGAACGAATGACTGCGCGATTCGGCTACCGCACGAATGTCGCAGCGAACTGGAAGCTTTTCATGGACGCTTTTGCCGAGTTCTACCACGCACCGGTGTTGCACGCGAAGCAATCACCGGAGAAGTACTCCTCCATGGCACAACAGGCCGGCTTCGAGGCGCCGCATTATGGAGTCGACGGGCCACACCGGGTTGTCAGCACCTCTGGCGTTCGCTTCTGGGAGATGGACTCGGAACTCGTCAAACCAATGGAGCACATCACTCGCAGTGGCCTCTTCGGCCCATGGGACAGTGTCGACCTGGGCGAAATGCCGTCAGGGATAAATCCGGCTCGGTGCGACCCCTGGGGATTAGATTCCTTCCAGCTGTTTCCCAACTTTGTCCTCTTATTCTGGAGCCAAGGGTGGTATCTCACCTATCACTACTGGCCGACGTCTCACAACACCCACGTGTTCGAAGGGAACGTCTACTTCCTTCCGGCCACCAATGTCCGAGAGCGCATCGCCCAGGAGATGGCCGCAGTCACCTTCAAGGAATTCGCGCTCCAAGATGCCAACACCCTCGAGGCCACCCAGATCGGGATTGAGTCCGGTTACGTCGAACGGTTCCACCTCAATGATCAAGAAGTCCTGTGCCGGCATCTCCACAAGGTGGTTGGGGATTGGGTCATGGACGCCGAGAACGATTCTGTGGCGGTGAAACACTGATGTCGCCTCTGCCGCCTGAGTTTGCCGACTTGCAGCCATTCGCAGAGCAATGGTGCCTCGCTACTGAGCCCGAACGCTATGAGATGCGACTGGCGACCCCAATGCCCGACATTGTGGCGTTTTATGACGCTGTGGCGCCCAGGGCGGAGGCAGCAATGGCGTATGGCGACCAGTTCCCGTATCCGGAGATCCCCGACAATGCCCTCAATCTCCTCCATCTTCTTTATTCAATGATCATGGTCTCCTTCCCGGTCGAGGTATGGAAGCAGCAGCGGGTCCCTGACACCGGGTCCGCAGCGTTCGACTGTTTCGTGGAGCCGACCCCATGAGCGACCGTATCGTTCTTCGGGCAGCGCGCTGGGTTGACGTGGTAGCCGGCGAGGTTTGATCTCCCGCCACGATCGTGGTCGAAAGCAATCCATCGTCTCGGTCGATTCGACCGAGGCGACGTTCATGGGCGGGTGCTGGATCTGAACGGCGATGAAGATCAGTCCGGCCACCGTGGCGCAGATGCCGGCGGCCGGGTGAGGCGGGTGGTCGTGATGGTCATGTCTGGGCTCCTTCGTCCTGAGCGGGGAGGGTTCCGACGCTGTGAGGACGGTACGAAGGGATGTGGTGACCCGACATCACCAGGTGAGGTGACCGAGGTGGTGATTTCGCATCGGACCTGGTCAAGGTGGGTGCTTCAGGCCCGCCTCGGTTCTGCGTCAGGCGTTGCGGGTCCTCGACGACAGGTCCAGTTCCTGGGCCCGGCGAAGGGCCGCCCGACGGTTGTTCACGCCAAGCTTCATGTAGATGTTCTTCGTGTGGGTCCGCAAGGTGTTAAGGGACACCATGAGCTCGCGAGCGATGTCGGGGCCGCTCAGGTCGGATCCAAGGAGCCGAAGCACGTCCAGCTCCCGTTGGCTGAGCGGTTCGACGAGACCCTGTGTCTTCGCTAGACGGAGCGATGGCCGCTCCCCGCCCGCCAAGAGCTCTTCGATGTAACGAGTGGTGATGCCACGCCGGGATGCTTCTCGGAGCAGCGGCGTCATGGCTTGGCCTTCATCGACGAACAGCCGGACGTAGCCCTCGGGCTCTGCTGCCGTCAACGCCTGCTCGAGCGCAGCAAAGGCCGACGCGCCATCGCCTCGGTCTGCGGCGGCGAGCGCCTCGAGGATCAGGATCTCGATGACGCTGCCCGTCCTGGTTCCCGTTTCGGCGTCCTCCCGGAGACGACCGAGGAGGCCCACGGCCTGCGCCCGGGACTCCTCCGCCCCAGTGTTGGTTTTCGCAACCGCGAGGAGCAGCCTGGCCAGGGTGATGTGCTCGAATTCGCGCAGATAACTGAGGTCCCCCTCCGGCGACAGCCCCACCTCGCGGGCCCACCCACGGGCTTCCCGTAGACGGCCCATGGCGATCCACATGCGAGCTCGCATCGCCGCAAGCTGGCGGACGTCGGGGAAGAAGTCGCTTACGTAGAGGCGCTCGGCCTCCTCCAGCAGAGCTAGCGCTTCCTCAGCACCTCCTTCGGCCTGACTCAGCCGTGCCATGGCGACCCGCCAGCGATAGGGATGCTGCGGCATAGTCGCATGCTCACCGAGTTCCTGGCTCTCGAGGAGGTGACGCCGGGCACCCTCCAGATCGTTGCGCTCACGCAAGACGTCGCTCATCCCGACGTGCATGTCCGCGGGCCCTCGCACGAGGGCCCGGCTCTGCTCGGGCACAAGTAGAAGTGCGTGCTCGTAGGTGCGCAGGGCGTCGCCGAGGCTCCCCTGCAATATGCAGATGTCACCCAAGGCTTGGGTGGCCCCAAGTGCGTCGGAAACGTACCCCGCCTGCTCGAGCCGCGCCACGCACTCGCTCCATGCCCGATGGGCGGCTTCGAGGTCGCCGCCGGTCCAGAAGGCGATGCCGAGAAAGCCGGCAGCCCCCGCCCGCACCACGTGGTCGTCTTCGAGAGCCAGCTCCATAGCCCGCTGTGCGTGCTCGACCGTTGCGGACACATCGCCTCGAACCTGTGCTAGCGCCGCCCGGTGCACCTCGATGTCCCCCCGGAGCCGTCGCAGTTCACCCTCATCGCCGACTCCTGATCCGGGCGACGCGTCGATCCGTCGCTCGGCGTCGTCCAGGCGGCCCTCAACCCCAGCAAGCTCTCCGCTCAGCAGTAACGCCCCGGCGAAAGTTACTGCGAGGACCGGACGACGACGGACCACCTCGTCGGGGAGCGGTTCCACCCACGCCCGCAGCTGCATCTCGTGCCTCGCCTTGCGCATCTCAGGGAGCGCAGATTCGACCAGCTCCGCGGTTCGCTCGACGTCTCCACAAGCGAGTGCGTGGCGGATGGCCTCGAAGCGTTCCCCCTGCTGCCCATACCACTCGCTGGCCCGACGGTGCAGGTTTGGGATCTGCTCCGTCTGCTCCTCTTCGAGATGGGCGCGAAGGACGTCGGCGAAGAGGCGGTGGTAGCGGTACCACCGGCGCTGGTCGTCGAGCGGAATGACCAAGAGGTTGGCTCGCTCGAGCCGCTCCAACATGGCCTTGCCACCAGTGCATTCGGTTACGGCGTCGCAGAGCGGCCCGCTGAGCTGGTCAAGGATGCTCGTGCGCAGGAGAAAGCTTCGGATCTCGTCGGGCTGTCGGGTGAGTACCTCCTCCACCAGGTAATCGACGATGTAGCGGTCGTTGCCGGTGAAACTGGTGATGAAGCCGGCAACGTCGTCGCGTCCCTGCATCGAAAGCGCTGCGAGCTGCAGGGCGGCGATCCAGCCCTCCGTACGAGTTTCGAGTGCATTAACGGCCTCGGGCCGTAGGTCGAGACCCATGACTTCGTTGAGGTACGTCGAGGCCTCCTCGGGAGTGAAGCGCAAATCAGCGGCGCGGATCTCCATCAGATCTCCCCGTGCGCGAAGCAGCGCCAGCGGCAGCGGCGGGTCGGCGCGGGTGGTGATGAGCAGGTGGACGTGGGCCGGGAGGTGCTCCAACAGAAAGATTACGCCCTCTTGGACGCCCTCGTCGTCGATGAGGTGGTAATCGTCGAGCACCAAATACAACTCGCCTGACAGCGCGTCAAGGTCATTGACCAGGGCGGTGAGCACCCCCTCCGTCGTGGACCCGCTTGCTTCGAGGAGCGGCAGGAGGCCGGCGCCGAACCCAGGCACGGCGGACTTGACGGCGGCAACGAGATGAGGCCAGAAAGTATGGGCTCGATTGTCGCTCTGGTCGAGGGCCAGCCAACCGACGGTGTGGCCGTGGCCTGCAACCGCCGCGAGCCACTGGGTGAGCAGGGATGTCTTGCCGAATCCGGCCGGCGCCGAAACAAGGACCAGTCTTGACGCCAACCCACGCTCCAGGCGATCAATCAGCCTCGCCCGCCCGATGAGTCCCGACCGCGGCGCCGGCACGTGCAACTTGGTCGCAACCAGCGCGCTTTCCACGGGCGTCTCCCCTCTCGAGTCGGCCGGTGGATGACCCGGGCAACCAATCCTGTCAGACACGCCTCTTGACGAGGCCGGGCAGCCCTCCCACCTGGCAACTCGGCCCTCCCCGGCGCAACAGAGCCACCCCCGTCATAAGAGGGCCTCCATGGCCCGTTTGCACCCCCCAACGACCAATCCAGCGTGTTTCACCAGATAAATCACCTCATGTGGTGAGGACTGGTCACCACATTCGCTCATACCTTGCCATCAGCGAGCGAGAGATTCGCAGCCGGCCAGAACAAGGGAGGAATGCCATGAGCCAAACACCCTCGGGGGCTGGAAGCCAGCAAGAGGTCGGGTCCTACGAGATCCGTCTACGGGGTCATCTCGCTCCGCGCTGGGCGACCCGGCTCGAGGTCTTGAGCCTCACCAATGAACACGACGGCACCACCACCATCCGCGCTCGGGCGGTCGATCAGGCCGCCTTGCACGGCTTGCTCCACAAGATCCGCGACCTCGGCCTGACGCTGATCTCGGTCGCGGCTCTGGACCGGACTGGCCCAGACGAGACACCCATCGTTGCCCAGTAGTCACGCATCACACCCAGATAGCTCATTAAGAAAGGACGAACAAATGATCGAGGCACAGCTCCTCACCAAGTGCTACGGCAAGACGGTTGCGGTCGACGGAGCCTCCTTCGCCGTCCAACCCGGTCGCGTGACCGGCTTCCTCGGCCCCAATGGAGCCGGGAAGTCGACCACCATGCGCATGATCCTCGGCTTGGACATCCCGAGCTCGGGTGAGGTCCGGGTCAACGGCAAGCCGTACGCCCAGCTCGCCGATCCCCTCAGGTCCGTCGGGGCGCTGCTCGACGCCAAGGCCATCGTCTGCAGCCGTAGCGCCGCCAATCACCTCAAGTGGATAGCCGACAGCAACGACATCGACCGCCGCCGCGTCAGCGAAGTACTCGACATCGTCGGTCTCAGCGACGTGGCGGAAAAGCGGGTGAGCACATTCTCATTCGGTATGAGCCAACGGCTCGGCATCGCCGCTGCGCTGATCGGCGACCCCGAGACCGTGATGTTCGATGAGCCGATCAATGGTCTGGACCCGGACGGGATCCTCTGGATCCGCAACCTGATGAAGTCGCTGGCGTCCGAAGGACGCACAGTCTTCCTCTCGAGCCACCTGATGAGCGAGATGGCTCAGACAGCCGACCACCTGCTCGTCATCGCCAGGGGGCGCATCATCGCTGATGCCAGCACCGGTGAGTTCGTCAACGGCAACGCCGCCCCGAGCGTCCGAGTACGGGCGGAGCAGCAGGGCGAGTTGGCCAACGTCCTGACACAGCGCGGCGCTGTCGTGGAGGGCACTGCCGACGGCTGCTTGGTCGTGACAGGACTCGACGCCGCCGCAGTCGGTGGAGCCGCATCGGCCCACGGCATCACCCTCCTCGAGCTTGCTCCGCAGGTGAGCACGCTCGAGGAGGCGTTCTTCGACTTGACCCGAGATGAGATGGACTTCCACGCCGGCCAGTTGACCGGCTCTACGAAAGGAAACTGACATGAGTGTCACCACCTACCCGGCCACTCCGGCACTCCCGGGGCGCGCAACCAACATGACGACCAACGTCACCAGGGTCCTCAAGGGGGAGTGGATGAAGCTCCGCACCCTGCCCTCGACCTGGCGCACGGCCGTCATTGCCTTGGTCTTCTCTATCGGTACAGGCGCCGTTCTCGTGATCTCCCAGGCCAGCCAGTGGGCCACCATGACGCCTGCGCAGCACCGGACCTTCGACGCGACGAGCTGCTCGCTCTTCGGCGTGATGATCGCCGCCGTGCTGCTCGGGGCGCTCGCCGTACGGTCGGTCACCGCCGAGTACGCCTCTGGCATGATCCGTTCGACCTTCACCGCCATGCCGGCGAGGCGACTCGTACTGGCGGGCAAGGCGGCCATAGTGGCGGCATTCGCCTTCCCTGTGGCGCTGGTCTCCAATTTCGTCGCCTTCGAGATCGGACAGCGGATCTTCGCCGGCAAGCACCTCCAAGTGACCCTCGGCCATCCCGGCGTGCTGGGGGCGATCTTCTTCGGTGCTGCGGCGGTCAGCCTCATCGCCGCCATCGGTGTCGGCCTCGGCGGCGTCATTCGACACACCGCAGGGGCGACAACTGCGATGGCCGTCGTGATCGTCGGAGGGGTCGTGCTCGGCCAGCTCCTTCCGGCAGGCTTGCGTGGGTACCTGCCCGGCACGGCCCTCCAGGCGGCCGTGACCGTCCACCGTTCGTCCGGGATCCTCACGCCAGGCACGGCCATCGTGGTCCTCGGGATCTATGCGGCGATCGCGCTGGCGGCGGCCACGATTCGGGTAGCCCACCGCGACGCCTGACTCGGTGGTTTCCACGGGTCGCACTGGATCGTTTCCGGCGAATACGTCACGTTCATAAACTCCGAAATCCTTGATCAAGTTCTCTATCAGATACCTGGTAAACAACGAACCCTCGACCGTTAGAATCGGCGTGAACAGTCCATTCATAGCGATCGAGTTTCAAGGGGGAGACGTCATGGTGCGTAAAGTCTCGCTTTGGGTCTCGATGCTGAGCCTTTTCGTGGTCAGCTTCCTGCTTCCTGGCTCCACACGGGCCTCTGCCTCCACCGTATCGCCCATAAACCTGGGGTTGATTTGTAGCTGTTCGGGAGCATATGCCTCGAGCTTGGTCGGCGACGAAGCGACATACAAGGCTTGGGCGAGTGACACCAACGCGGCAGGAGGAATCAACGGGCACAAGGTCGATGTGTTCTTTTCCGATGACGCTACTAACCCGGCAGTGTCACGCAACGAGGTTGAGACGATGATCACGGCGGATCACGTGGTCGCCATCACGGACGATAGTGGTGTTGACACTGCGTGGGAGGCCTTTGCCAATCAGCACAACGTTCCCGTCGTGGGCGGAGGTCTCGGAGGGGCGATATTCAATACCGATCCCGATTGGTTCCCTGAGGGTCAGACCGCCAATGCGTTGGAAGCTTCAGTCGTCGTGGCGGCAAAGAAGGCAGGCGCCAAGAGCACCGCCTTCTTCTATTGTGCCGAAACGCCGGGCTGCGCCGAAGGCGTACCCTACATAAGAACCTTGGCGACGACGCTCAAGACGCCCTTGGTCTACACCACACAGATCGCCTATGGAGCACCGAACTACGTAGCGCAGTGCCTTGCGGCCAAGCAAAGTGGGGCACAAGCCCTCATTGTGGTCGAGGCTGCTCTGGTCGTTCAACACGCGGTGGGGGACTGTGCAAAGCAGGGCTACACCCCGATAGACGTGGTGGACGGGAGTGCCGTCGCTCTCAGCGATACCTCGACGCCGGGTCTGAGAGACAACCTGCTCGCCATCCAGTCGGACATTCCATTCTCGGTTAAGGCAAACCCAGGAATGAAGGCAATGAGAGTCGCTCTGCATAAATACGCCCCGTCGGTCCTGACCTCTCCTTCGTTTGGCGAGACGATCGTTTTCCAGTGGGTATCGGGTCAACTTCTCGCTGCGGCCATCAAGGCCGCTCACGTAAAGTCCAGTGAAGCCGTGCCGTCTGCTGAGATCAAAACCGGTCTGTATTCACTCCACGGAGACACTCTCGGCGGCATGGCTCCGCCGTTGACCTTTAAAAAAGGTGCGGCGCATCCCGTCAACTGTTGGTTCTGGATGCGGCTCAAGGGCGGCGTATTCACGACGCCCTATGGGCTGAAGACGACATGTTACGGATAGGTCACGTGACCTCGGCCCCCAACGGCAGGAGCCCTATCGGTCTTATAGTGGTCTCCCGACGGACGGGATCGGGGTGGAAGAAGAAATCGGGCCGTTCGGGGAGCCGGGGCTATCGACCAATTGTCGAGTGGTCGCTGGCGATTGCGGGTACCTGTTGATTCAGGCGGGCGGGCCACGTACGGCACCTACGCAACCGAAGAGTTGGCTGCGGTGGCTCAGTCCTGCTGGAATCTCACCCACCTGTTGCCAGCCGACCACCCCGAACAGGTCGTGGAGCTCCCAGCAAGCGTTGCGGTCGGAGGAGTCCGCTGCGACGAGTGGTTCGTCTGCTGACAGGAGGCCAAGGAGGCCCGACGATCGCGAGTGCGGATCAATAAGAGGGTGCTGAATCGACGGCGGCACGTGACCGAGCCTGCTGGTCGAAGTGGTGGGCTCCCTCGCTCAGCTCGAAGCTGCCGCACATGGTCACCCAGCGCGACATCACCGCCGTCGTCGACTCCATGGAAAGGCTTGCCGGCTTTATGACCGATTCGTCGGTAGACCGGTTACTGGGACGGGCGTGAGGAGTGAGGAGTGCATATTCCTACTTTGACGTAGGACGTCGCGATAGGGTGTCTCCCATGCCGTCGAATATCTCCGGCCTCATCAGTGAACTCCGGTCACTCCTCGCTCGTCGGGGTGGCGCAGAGGACCCGGCTCTCGGCGCATTAGCCGCTCGGACGCTCGAGCTGGCGGTGTTGGTTCAAGAACAGGGTAGCGAGATCGCCGAGCTCAAGGCCCGGCTTGACCTTCGCTCGCGGTAGGGAGGGGACGACGCCCTCCGTAAAGTCGAGCGCAGGCCGGGGCAGACTCCTCACGATCGTGGGCAATCGTGAGGGTCGCAACGTGGGCACTGGGACGCCGATCAATGGATGAAACTTTACAACTGCCACACCTGCAATCTCGGAATCGAGATGCGTTACAGCGTTTCGGTACCGCGATCGAAGCGTCAGGGCTATTGGGCGTACCTCGAAACGGAGGCGGGAGTCGCAGCTGACCAGGACCGCCAAACATTGCGGTAAGGGCTACGGGTCGATGTAAGGGACAGTCTGGCTGACGCCGATCTCAACGAAGTATTCGTTTAGCGCGAGGGCCATCAGGTTGTGCTCATGGTGGGTCGGCTGGCTGGCTTCATGAAGAAACGCGTCCAGCTCCCATGGAGTGCTCATCCCCCCCAACTCGAAACAGCGCAACCAGAAGGCTTCGATGGAGAGGCAAGCGTGCTGACGGTACAGCTCGACCAATTGAACCTGTGGCTCGGAAAGGTTCGACACTTGGGACTCCCAACGTTGCGTTGGAGGCACCAGGGCACCTCATCCTCAGCGTTCGGGGGTGAGGCGAGCGTACACCCAAGCCTTCATCGAACATCCTGGGATTTCCCCGCGCAACGAGAGACTCTCGGAATCAGCGAGACCAGCGCTCAACAAGCGCGACTGCGCTGGTTGCTGGTCTGCGCGAGCCAATGGCCGATCGGGGTGCGCCGTTCCTGGCTACGCCTAGCGGCGATATGCGAACTCTGGGTGGGCTCAACCACGGTTGCTTGGGATGACCGAGCTCGCTTGGGCAGAATGGCAGGAGGCTCATTTGGACCTGCACGCTGCGGTCGACGCCAATGAGGATTCGGCGATGCTGTCGTTCTGGGAGTGGTGCCACGACCACACCCCTAGAGATCGCAGTTTTCGCGCTCAGGGTTACGCTTCCAAACTCGATCGATAGGGGTGTCAACAAGGGGCTCTTCCAAATAGCACCCGTTCCGTCTCGCACAGTTCGCGCTATCGCTCTCGGTCGACGTCCCGCAACTCGCCCACGTGCCCACACGAGAGTGGCGATGGCGAACGGTCTCAAGATCGATGTCAGGTGCCATGATCGGAGGGAATGATGTAGATTCAGCTGGCTCGAGCGATCAGTTCGGGGGTGTCTACATGGATAGAGAAGGTCAACTCGTCAGCACATTGGTGGAGTTGGCCGACGTCTTCGTCGAACACTTCGATGTCCTCGGACTACTCACCGAGCGGTGCGTTGAGATCTTTGGCGCCTCAGCGGCCGGAATCATTCTCGTCTCGGCCGACGGGCACCTCGGGCTCATGACATCTTCGAACGAAGCCTTGCGGAATCTGGAACTCTTCGAGCTGCAGGTTCAGGAAGGTCCGTGTCTTGACTGCTTCCACGGTGGTGTTGCGGTCATCGAACAAGACCTCACTACCGCTGGCGCTCGCTGGCCTCGCTTGTCGGTCAGAAGCCTCGAGGCCGGATACCGGTCAGTGCATGCACTCCCGATGCGACTGCAGGGCACGACGATCGGCGCCCTCAATCTCTTTCGAACGGAAAAGGGGGCGATGGACGAATCTGACGTGGTCGCGGCGCAGGGTTTTGCGGACGTGGCAACCATCGCAATCTTCCAGCAACGCGCCAGAAATGAGGCCCAGCTCGTCAACGAGCACCTCCGGCAGGTGATGAACGGCCGTATCATTGTGGAGCAAGCAATAGGTGTGTTGGCCGAAAGCGTTCCCGTCAACACTGAGAACGCCTTCACGTTGCTGCGTAGATATGCCCAAATGCACAATCTTCGGCTCATCGAAGTTGCTCAGGACCTTGTCGACGGGAGATTGACGCCGAACACGTTTAGACCACCGGGAGCCAGTCCGCGCTTTCCATCATGATTGGTTTGGCGCCATCAGGATAGTGGGTCTGTCAGCGCCCTATTGGGACGGGTCTCACCTCGACGGTCTGTCCGACGATGTCGTATGTTCAAACCTCGTTTCCCTAAGTCAGGAAGGATCACCAGTTCAGCTCTGGTGAGCGTGTCGGTGAGGTCCCCCTCCGGACAATGTTCTGGCAAATGCTCCGTGGCCCAATGTCCAAAACGACCCCTACGGCGAGGACTGAGGTGGTCCGGTATCGGGACTGGCGCCCGTGTCGACGAGGGCTTGCGCTACTTCTCGAAGTTTGACGTTGAGATGGAGGGATGCTTTGCGCAAGATGTCGAATGCCTGATCCGCGGTTATCCGCTCGCGCTCCATCAGGATCCCTTCAGCTTGCCCGAAGAGCTCTCTGGTGCCGAGTGCTCCGTGAAGCTGGTCGAACCGACGTTCCTCGTCCTCGTGAGAGTGGGCAACCAAGAGAGCGAGACTGGCCAATGAGGCCAGGATCGCCCCCTTAGCTCGGTCGACGGAGCCAAAGGCATCGGGGTAAACGGCGTAGAGGTTGAGGGCACCGAGTCGGGCGTCGTCAGCCAATGGCAGTGCCAACACGCTGCGGATGCCCGCTGAGGTCGCCTGAGGCCCGAAATGGGGCCAGCGGTCATCGTGGGCCAGGTCGTTGGCGTAGAACATAGTTCGTTCAGTGATGGCGTCGAGGCAAGGCCCCTCACTTGTCAGGTGCTGCAACGCGTCCACCTCGACCACAACCGGATCGGTATGAACCAAGGTGCTGACTACACCCCCTTCGATAAGAAAGAGTCCGGCAAAGTCACAGCCTTCGATGGTGGCCACGGCCAACTCGACTACCTGTGCCAAGGTGTCGGAGACACTGCCAGCAGAAAACAAGATCCGAGCCGTCTCGGAGAAGTTGGCAGTGAGCTCAGAAGCCGCGTCGTCGCCTAGAGCTGTGTGGTTCTCGGTCGACGCCATGTTCGCCTGCCCTCTGGTTGCCAGCATTATCGCACGTAAAGCAGCCAAGCGTTGGTTGACGCTCCTATAGCACGTCGAAGTTAGTTGTATGTTCAGTGACGTTCTGCAGCGAGGGTTCGTAAGGCCCGACCTGTGATGCCTCTGCAACCTAGAAGTTGCGACTTCGTGTCAGATTCCTCACATTTGGTCGATGGGCCATTTGCGCATCAGTTCTGGGCGATACCCCTCTGCCCAGAATGGTGAGTCCATGATCGACCAAGGATGCAAGGGCCACCGAGGAAGCTCTCCGTTCAGGTGGCCGCCGGGTGCGTGGCTATGGTGACAACCGGCGACGGTTCCCCCTCAGACTTCCTTATTGCGGTCAGCTTCGACAGGTTTGAGGCCATACTCGCTGTTCGCGGTGAGGTTGACAACGTTACCGCGCTTGAGTTTGGTGACTTCTTGGACGAGGCAATCGACCAGGGGCGTCGGTTCGTGGTGCTGGACCTGGCCGAGCTGGGCTTCATAGATGTATCGGGACTGCGGGTGATCGCGGAACGAGCAGATCGGCTTGCACTCTCGGGAGGCGCCCTCACAATTCGCTCCCCACCGGCGACGGTCCGTCGGCTGCTCGATACTGAGGGGTTGGCGGACCTTGGCCGACTTGAGAAGTCCAAGCTGAGCCCCGACCGCCTCGCTCCCGGCAAATGCATCAACTCGTCCGGCGATTCGGTCTGACTGGATCTATCGACCTGGATCCAACGGCCTGTCTCAAGACCCAATGTGGGTCACCGCCCACTCTTTTGATAGCGAGGTGGTCAACGCCGACGTCGCTCTTCGTCTGGTCGTGCGTTAGCGCTCGTCACCGCCTTTGTGATGGTTCCCGCAGTCAGTCGGCAGCCAGACGCCAGTGGGGCCGATCTGCTCGACTGTTGGGGCGGACATCTCAAGCGCGCGTTATATGGTCGAATCTCGACGTTCTGCGTTCTCAGCAGCCTCCATGACCCGGCGGCGGATGGGCACCTGGCAACTCGCTGGATTCAGTTCGCCTGTGGGATCGAATCGCTGACATCGGACTTCCAAGGAGTGACCTTTCACGCCACAAATCGTAGTGATGGCACACCCCAGGTCACCCTATTCGGCAGCGCTTGGCTGCACCTCGCTCAGTTCGATGGCCAAGACCCTGGAATGGCTCCAACCGGGGCAACGACAGTCTCTGGTGAGCCGACATTGGAGAACTTGATATCTATCGTGCCGGTGTCGTCGGTGTAGGTGCAATGCATGGGGACCGTTGCTGGCGTGGTCTCTGAAACGCAGACACCGGTTCGGTACGTGTCGGTCATCGTCATTCGTTGCACGACGCCCTTGTTGTCGACCCACACATCGAAGGCCGTGTCGGTGCCGTCCGCCGTCCCGTCGATGCCCAGGTTCCCGAGCACGACGGGATTCCTGGCTTGGAGGTGAGTCAGTTCTTCGCCTCCGACATCGACTTGTCCCAGCGAAACCAGATCGGCCGACGGGCTGATGTGATTCACGAAACTCCGAGGATTGGGGAAGGTGAGGAACGTGCTGGCATTGGGCCCGGTCTCGACGTACCACTGGCCGGCGAGTTGGCGGTAGGCGCTTCCGTCGACGAACCGTAAATCGCTGGTGGAGGTAGAGGGGTTGCTCGGCGGTCCGTTGGACTGCGATGGAGGATAGGACGTGAACGTCACCGCCTCGTCGAGGTTCTCTCCAGAGAATGTGACGTCGACTGAGAACTGGTTGACGGGGGATCCTCCGGCGGATTGCGTGATGTTCATTTGGGCAGCTCCTGAATTGAGGGCAGCCACTGTGGCATCTACCATCAAGCGAACCGAGCTCGGGCTCAGGACCTGGGCACTGGGTCCGGACCCGCCCAATCCCGATGAAGATCCCCACGGGTTGATCACCGCGAAGGCCACGCCACCTGCGACGACAAACACCGCTGCCGCACTCAGCCACCGATACGGCTGCGACCACCCGCTGAGCAACTTCAGTCGTCGATGGCCACTCGCCCATGGTGCCGTCGGTCTGCCCACCGAGGCGATGTACTCCAAAAGGATCTGCTCGGCCCGTTCGAACACCTCAGGCGCCGGATCATCAACCGTGCCGGCCTCTCGTAACGAGTGAAATGCATCCATGATCATGTCTCCTTGCAATAGTGGGAGGTTTCGGCGGCCGAGAGCGGCGTGGTGTCACCGAGCAGCGATCTGCGCGCCCGATGGAGATGACTACGGACGGTACTGGCCGGGATGCCAAGTACGAGGGCGATCTCGGTGGGAGTGAGTTCTTCCCACGCCACGAGGAGCAGCACTTCTCTTTGCTCGGGAGACAGCGCATTGAGGGCGGCGCTCAGGTTCCCCACGATGACAGAGGCGGCCAGTCGATCCTCAACCTCAGGCCACGGATCCGACGTTTCGTCCTGAACCGCGTCCTCCTTTCGGAGGCGAGCCCAATGCTTCCGCAGGCTGTTGCGGGCAATCCCAAAGAGCCAAGGGCGGGCCGAATCCCATCGGGCGTCGAACGACGCCCGACTGCGGAAGGCCGCCATCCAGACGTCAGCGAGCAGATCTTCGGCGGCAGGTGAACCAGCGCGGCGAGCGAGATAGGCATAGACCGGCCCTTGATGGCGCCTTACCAGCTGAGCGAAGGCCTCGCTATCGCCGGCAATTGCCCAGCCGATGAGTTGTGCATCGGTATCCATTTCGCTCCACGTCGACATCTCACTCTGTACTAGGCGCGAAACCACGAGAGCGTTGCACTCTTCTTTCACCATCCGGCGACACCCTCATGCGAGCGGAGCTGAGCATCGAATAGATGAGTTGGGTGGGTTGCTGCGTATGTGCAAGGGATCCCTCAATGAGAGGTGGCGTCACGCTGCTGGTGTGAAAGCTTGAGGGCGCGGCACACGAGAAGCCATGGGATGGGCCGGATGCCGAATTCTCGCATAGCGGTGATGGCAAGTCCGGCGCTGGACAGTGCTCCGACGTACCGCGAGAGCGGCCGGTGGTCGGAGACGAACGTCATGGCAAGTCCATCGCGCACCGCCCTGTCCTCGTAGCGACGTTCGACCAAGTACGGGGCGGTGATGGGCGATGGCCGGCCGGTGTGGAAGGAAGTGGGATCCTGAGCGGACGCGAACGGGTGGACAATGGCCAGACACAGACTCCCGCCAGGTCGCAGCACGCGGGCTATCTCATTTGAAGTGTGGTCGAGATCGTCCACGTCCTGCAGCACCATGCACGCCACGACCACGCCCGCAGATCCATCTGGGAAGGGCAGGGCCGCGGCGTCTCCCCGAACGACGGTGACAGGGGGATTGTCGGTACGGGCAGCTCGGGCGAGTGTCGGTGAGCGTTCGACGGCGACGACCGTGTGACCAGCGGCCATCAGTTTCCTGCTGGTCCGGCCTTCCCCGCAGCCAACGTCAATTGTCAGCCCAGCAGGTTCAGGAAGGATGGCGCGAAGTTCGGGCCAGGTCCCGTCCCAGAATCCGTCATGGCCAGGTGATCGGGACCAAGTTATCCACTCGGCGGCATTCGCCTCCCAGGCATCGGCCAGGCTCACCCGGAGATGGTAACCGCTGTACCCGTGCGCGGCCCGACCTTTCCCAACGGGCTTGACCGGCGTTAGAACGGATGTTCAGGGACCTACGTGCCCTTCGCTTTCGGTACAAGGACCGCGAAGTCAGCGCGGTCCTAGACGAGATTGCACCGACGACATCGGGTTCTACGAGGAAGTTGAACGCCCTCGCCAGCGAGATGGCAAAAGCCTACCAATTCGGGCCTGGGCTTCGAGCGTACAATGCGCTCATGAAGCCGTTGGTCCGGCTTGGTATTGGCGGTAAGTCGACGTATCTCCTCACCACCACTGGATGCAGGAGCGGTCGCCGACATGAAGATCTACTGAGAACTCGCCCGGTCATTCGCCACCGGAAAGACCACGTGGCGATCTCGAGTTAGCTCGACCAGGCGGCACCTGGACGATGGTGGCGACCCCACCTCTGCATGGCTGCTCTCGCGATCAGGCTCGATGCCCCTCAGGCGCTCGACCACGCACTCCGACGGTTCGCGATGGCGTCAGCCGAACCCGGTCAGCCGAGTCGCACGCGGATGACCATCGCTTCCGTCACAGTTCCGTTCTCGGCGGAGGTTGTGTAGAGGACAATCGCTCCGTACCTTGCGCTGGGCTTGGTGAACGCCAGGGTCCCGTCGAACCTACCCATCCCCGTGCTCCCGCCGGTGACGAAGCCCTCTCCAAGGGGTTTGTTGGTGTCGTCTTCGCGCACCTGGGTCTGCACGGTGCCCTCAAAGGCCATGCTGGTGCCCATCAATGTCACGGGTGACGAAACCGACGCATCCCAGATCGGCTCGGACAGGTTGATGGCAGCTGTCCCCGCGCCCAAGACCCACCACGAGTTGTTGGGGCCGAGCTTGCGCACCAACACGGTCGTCACCGGCCCGGAGGCACCGGGCTGCACGGGAACCTCGCCCGAGCGGGCATCACCCTGCTGGAAAGGGCTGATCACTGGATTGACCATGTGGAGGTAGTCGGTCGCGAACCCCTGGGCGGCTGCCTCCGGTGTCTGGTAGCGGGTGCTGCTCGCGGTCGTCGGCCACACCGCTGTCCATGTCGCCGATTCGAGCGACGTAGTACTGGTCGTTGCCGGGGCCGTTGTCGTGGTCGACGAAGTGGAAGGGTTGCTGCTGCATCCAATCGCCGCCACCGGGAGCGCTCCCAGCAAAGCGGCGACCACAACATGTCGTATCGTCATGTCCGCAGCGTGCTCCCGGATGCCCTGCCTCGCCAGGGCCGAAGGTCCCGGCGCTGGGTCTTTCGCCTTGACGATGACGACCGTCTTCACCCGCCTTCATAGTTGCTGACGTGGGGCACCTGCGATGCACCAACATCCATGCTTCAGAAGCACTTGGTCGCTGGATGGGACTTGGTCAGCCACTTTTTGCAGCGAGGCCGGACTTGTAGAGTTCGACTGCCCGAGCGGCTTCCTCGGTATCGAGTATGGGGTAGCGGCTGGGCAGTCCCAATCGCTTTGCCAACTCTCGGACGGTGTTCATGTGAATGCCGAAGCGAGCTGCAATATCCGTGATACGGGCTCCTGCCCGGTAGTCATCTCGTAGGGCCACGAGAGCTCATCGGAATCCAGTCGGTGCTGGTGTTGCCGCAGATCCTGAACCGAACTGGCGGGCCGTCGGCAGTAACCTCTCAAAAGCTCCACCGATGTTGTCGAACTAGCAAGAGAGTTCCTGGTCATCGGCTAGCGGCTAGTTCGCGAGTCGCACTGCCCCGGCAAGTGAAGGGTCCGTGTTCTTTCCAGCCGAGTGGCTCGAGGTGTCGACTGCGCATCGACGCCCTCACTGGCCTGAATCAGGAGCGCAGAGCGTCAATCGTTACAAACGAGTAACCCCGTGCTTTCAGTTCAGCGATAACGGTTGGAAGGGCTTCCGCGTCCAATGTCGAGTGGTCAGTGGGATTGGACCCACAGTGCATGAGGACGATTTCTCCCGGCTGGAGTGAGGCGAGGACTCGACTCACCACGGTCTGGACGGTGATCTGGCCGGATGTACCCTTCCAGCCGAGCGTGTCGACCGTCCAGCTGATCGGCACGAAGCCAAGCGAGTTGACCAGGGCGATTGTCTGGTCGTTGCGGTCGCCGTAGGGGAATCTAAACCAGGGCCAGGGGTCGGCTCCTGTCACAGATTGGATTTCGTCGCGTGCGCCGAGAACCTGGTAACGCACTCCTGCATCGCTAAGTTGAGTCAGGTAAGGATGAGAGATCGAGTGGTCACCGATTCGCATGCCTGCCGACACGATGGCCTGTGATTGCGCCTTGAATTGTTCGGCAAATTTCCCGGTTAGGAAAAAAGTGGCGACGACGTTGTTCTGCCGCAGCGTGTCGAGAATGCTTGTCACTCCGTCCGCGTTGGCTCCGGCATCGAAGGTGAGCGCGACGACCTTGTCATGGGTCGGGATGAGGTTCCAGTCGCGCCCGCCGAGTCCTGAGGGTAGAAGCGAATTCGACGGAACCGTGACGGTGCTTGTCGTCGGTGGCAACGTGGTTGTGGTTGTGGTTGTGGTTGTGGTTGTGGTTGTGGTTGTGGTGGTGGTGGTGGTGGGAGACAGGGTGGTCGAGGTGCTGGATCGCGGACTCCCCAAGGCGGGCGGCTTCGACGCTGAAGGGGCCGTGCCCGCATTACTACAGGCGGCGAGCACTGCTGGTGACAATGCCAACACCAATGCCACGAACGCTTGAGAGACCTTAGTGCCCATCAATTCGCCGGCATCCCTAGCTACGAGCCGTAAAGCTCGTAGCAACTGCGCCCGACACGTTTCTGTGGGTTGGGTCGGGCTCACCCTGTCCGGTATCGCTAAGGGACAGGTAGCTCTCCTCTTCTTGCACGGTGTGGAGCCTGAGAATTGCGTGTAAGCCGTAGAGGAGGCGGCGCAATTCGACGATGTCATCATCATCAGGTCCTTCTGTACCGATGTCGTCGAGCAGCTGACCGAGCCTTCTGATTTGGTGGGCGATCTCTACGTGCCCCCTGCTCATGGGTCCTGTCGGGTCGTTGCCGCCGAGAACCCGATCGATGGTCGGATACAGAATGTTCTGCTCGGCATCCTCGTGTGGTTCGACCTCCTCGACGAGGAGCTTGTAGACCTCTCGGACCTGGTTGATTGCCGTTGCAGGTTCAGCAACACCGAGGCTGTCGGCCGTCGAGCGCAACCGCTCGATGTCGGCTCGGATCGCGTCGTGCTCCCCTTGGAACCGGCGGGCAAGCTCGCTGTCGTCGTCATCGAGACGGATCTCCGTCGAGGTCGGTCGAAGAGCGCGAAGAGCATTGAGGATCACTGCGATGTCGATCCCTTCTTGGAGGATTGCTCCCCACACAGCCGGGAGCATGCCTGCAGCGGCAACTGCCATTGCGGCGAGTGACATCGCCATACCTGCGATCACACTTTGAAGGGCGATGTCCCGTGAGCGCTTCGCAACCACTCGGGCCTCACCAACGCGGTCGAGGCGGTCGATGGTCAGCACGACATCGGCCGTTTCCGAGGAGGCGGTCGCGCCCCGGGCACCCATCGCCACCCCTACGTCCGCCAACGCGAGGGCGGGCGCATCGTTGATGCCGTCTCCGACCATGATCGTCGGGGCTCGTCTGCGCTCAGCACGAACCACGTCGAGTTTCTCGGATGGCGAACGCTCGGCCAGAACGTCATCGACCCCGATGACGGCTCCGACGGTCTCAGCGACTTCCAGACGGTCGCCGCTCACCATCACTATTCGCTTGATCCCACTTCGGCGGAGAGAACGGATCGTCCTGGCCGCGTCATAGCGGATTGGATCATCGAAGACGAGCACACCGGCCGGTTCGTTGTCGACAGCGACGAACACGGTGAGCGACCCGTCGAGGCGGGCTCGACGACGAGCTGCCTTGGCCCACGCGGGGGATCCCGTCACCCCAATCCACGCGGCCTTTCCCAAGGACACCTCACGGCCAGCCACGAACCCCTTGATGCCTTGGCCGGTTACCTCTTGGACCTGATCGGGCAGTACGAGGACGCATTTGTGGTCACGCGCCGCCTGGACAACGCCATGAGCCAGCACGTGCGGCGAGACCTGGTCGAGCGATCCTGCGAGCGAGAGGATCTCGTCGGCTGCAAGGCCCCTCGCCGGAAAGACCGCAGTCAAGGCGGGGCGACCGCTGGTGAGCGTGCCGGTCTTGTCGATGAGGACGGTGGTGCAGCGGGCAAGGCGTTCGAGGACCGCACCGCCCTTGATCACTACTCCCCGGCGTGCCGCTCGTGACAGTCCCGCCACCAGGGCGACAGGAGCGGCGAGGATGAGGGGGCAGGGTGTCGCTACCACCAGAACCGCAACCGCTCTGGTGATGCCACCCGCCGCCCAGGCCACACCTGCGCCGCTCAATGCAACAACGAGGAACCACAGTGCGTAGCGGTCTGCGAGGCGGACCAAGGGTGCCTGCGACGACTCTGCCTCAGACACCAGGCGCACGATCCCGGCGTAGGTGCTCTCGGCGGACGATGTTGTCACTCGAAGATCGAACGGTGACCCCGCATTGACCACGCCACTGCGCACGGGGTCGCCGACATCGCGTTCGACGGGAAGCGATTCGCCGGTGAGCGCCGACTCGTCGAGCACGGCGGCGGCGACGAGGGCACCATCGACGGGGACGATTTCGCCCGTACCGACCAGCAGACGATCACCGGGCCGAACCTGTTCCACCGGCACCGTCGCGAGCATCCCATCCGTCTCATAACGATGGGCCAGCTTCGGGGCTCGCTCGAGTAAGCCCTGCAGGTCACGCCGGGCCCGCCCGGCGGCCCAGCCTTCGAGGGCTCGGCCGCTAGCCACCATGACGGCGATCACTGCCGCGGCCAGGTACTCCCCGATGAGCAGCGCGCCCAGGAGAGCGAGCACCGCGATGGCATCGACACCGATGCTTCCTCCTCGAAGACCGTCGAGCATCGTAAATGCCGCGTAGGCTGCTCCGATAGCCCCTGCCGTCATCCAGGCGACATCGCCTTCGGCGCCGATACCCACGAGGTGGAGCACGCACCCCACAACCAGTGTTGCGCCGACAAGAATGAGCAACCCCCACCCGAGGTGTGGGCCGATCCGAGATCGCCAGGTGGCTCGCTGAGACGTCATCGTCTTGTCGTCGTCGCGATCATGGAGCGACCGGCAGGTGGATGTCGACCTCATCGATGGGAGAGCCGTCCTTCATTGAGGTGTCGTATATCCGCAGCGTGCTCGTAGGCGCGGCAGCAGCTGTGAAAGGGAAGGTGACGTCGAAGGTGCCCCACGTTCCCGATCCCGCCGTCGCATGTACTGGCTGGTCTATGAGGACCTTCCCGTCGGCGGTGATGAGCAGCACGTTGAACTGGGCCTCGAATACATTCGCGAGGCCGCTCAGGTGAAGGATGCCATGAAGGGAATCACCGACGGCCGGCGTTTCCACCAATATGGCTGGGAGTGCACCGAAGACGTCATTCCGACCGAGCGGCTGGCTGAGCGAAACGGCGCCGCTCGCAAAGGTGGCAGGAGTCGACCCGGAGATCTCGAAGGCGACGTGAGTCACCGAGGGGAACTGTGTCAGCGTGTAGACGACCTGAGCCACACGGTCGAGCTCAGCGCCCGGAGTTCCTGGGGCAGAAAAGGCCCCGTTGAAGTCGACCGTTGCCGTACCCGAGGAGATCCGCAGCCCGAGGACCTTCGTACCGACAGGAATGGCGCTCGACAGGCCAGCGCCGCTCTCAGCGATGTCGGGTCCGCCCACGAGCGCTGACAGCGCAGTAGCGCCGATGGTGCCTGTCATTGACGTGTTGCGATGCGCCACTCCTAAATAGTTGCCACGAAGGAAATAGAGCGAGACTCCGGTGCTGACGGGCGTCGTCGACGTGGTGGACGGGGACGGCGTCGTCGATGTCGAGATATTCGATGGTTCAGTCGTAGAAGGGACGGTTGGGCGCGATGTTCCGCAGCCGACCGTGCCGACGGCGATGACAGCCAGCGTCATCGCCGTCACAACCCGATATCCCGACCACGACGATCCAGTTGTGGTGCGCTCGAGCACGTCCACAGCGGCCTCCTTCGTTTGAAGCAATCTTCCCTCCTGGTTCGGGCATCAAGTAGGGCCGTTGGTCCCGGCGACTAAGGGCCAGCCATTTGAAGGGTCTCGTGGCAGAAGTGTCGTCTGACCACTTGCAGCGCGCTCAATCAGGCTTCCCAGCAGGACGGCGAAGGAGAGGTCGGCTTACGCTGGCGGCGCGACAGGTTCTCTTCCACTCGTGCGGGACCCGATGATTACCAAAGGGCATCGAGCTTGGCGCGAACAATCATGACTGACCGAACCAAGCGTGAACTCCTTGAAGAGTCCGAGACCTCGTGATCCGACGACCAAGAGGTCTGCATCCTTGCTGATGTCTACAAGCGCTTTGGCCGCTGGGGGGTCGGCGACCCGAGAGATGATCCTGACGTCGGGCCCCATCGCCTTGGCCTTGGCAAGAGCCGTATCGATGATTGATCGCTCGCGCTGACTGAACTCTGCGAGTGTTTCGAGCTCCAGGACGTCGTGGGGAACGAACGTGACGTGTGTCACTTCGAGGGTGGCCTTTCTCAGGCGGGCCTCTCGGACGGCCCATTCGAGCGCATCGAGGGACGTTGGCGAGCCATCAATGCCCACCACGATCCTCGGTTGCACCGCCTCCCTGACGCCTGCGTTCTGATTCTCAGTGGCCATCGTCTTCCTTTGTGGGCAGTCTTCTGTTCAGTGTGGGTGCACATGAGGGGGCTGGACAGGGCCTATGGTCCCCTGGCCTCCGGAGATATGTCCCGGATTTGTTCCCCCGAAGGACTTCGGACTCTGGTCCGGCCCCAAGTTCGCCCCCACACTTAGTGCATGAAGCCCCCGGACCCAATACCGGCGAGATGCCGAAGTGCTCATTCATGGGGGCAACAGGAGCGCCTTCGGTCGAGCGATGACGGGTTGACCGACCGCCAGGTTGCCGAACGGATCGCGAGCGGCAAGATCAACGCTTCTGACGATACGGCCGGCCGCTCCCTAGGTCAGATACTGCGGGCAAACCTTCTGACCAGGTTCAATGCCATTCTCGGATCACTGATGATCGTGGTCGTCATCGTCGGGCCACTCCAAGACGGCCTCTTTGGTGTGGTTCTGGCTGTCAATACCGTGATTGGGGTCGCCCAAGAGGTGAGAGCGAAGCGAACGTTGGACCGCTTGGCGGTATTGACAGCTCCCAATGCCCATGCTCTACGGAACGGCCGTCTCGTCGAACTGGCCGCAGACGCTGTGGTGCTCGACGACATCCTCGAGTTACGGCCGGGCGACCAGATCGTGGTCGACGGTCTGGTTCTTGCGACCGACGGTCTCGAGATTGATGAGTCGCTCTTGAGCGGCGAAGCAATCCCGGTGGTCAAGGCGCTCGATGACGAAGTTCGCTCCGGGAGCTACGTTGTGGCCGGGTCCGGTCGCATCCGGGCCATTCGCGTCGGCGGTGACGCGTTTGCCCAAAAGCTGCAAGGCGATGCCCGTCGGTTCAGCCTCATACGATCGGAACTCCAACAAGGCACCAACCGCATCCTGCGCATGGTGACGTGGGTCATGATCCCAGCTGGCGTTCTGTTGGTCACCAGCCAGCTGATCCGCTCGGGGCAGTCAGTCAATGAAGCTCTCCGGGCGTCCGTGGCCGGAGTCGGCGCCATGGTGCCCGAGGGATTGGTGCTCCTGACGACGCTCGCCTTCGCACTGGGTGCGATTCGACTGGCCCGACGGCAGGTGCTGGTCCAGGAGCTGGCCGCCATTGAAGGCCTGGCCCGGGTCGACGTGCTGTGCATCGACAAGACCGGGACGCTGACTGAGGCAGGTATGAGGCTGGGTGCGATCGAGACGTTCGGTGACCCGTTGGCAGAGGAGGCGTTGGGGGCGCTCGTCGACATCGATCCGTCGTCGAACGCCACCCTTCAGGCGTTGGCCGCCCTGCCGGTCCCCTCTGGGTGGACGGCCGAGGTACGAGTTCCGTTTTCCTCGGCCAGAAAGTGGAGTGGCGCTCAGTTCGCGGGGTTCGACACCTGGGTCCTTGGCGCTCCGGACGTTGTCATGCCGGATGGCAGCCTCCCAGCTTCCCTTTTGACACGGATTGAGGCATTCGTCACGCGGGGCGACCGGGTGCTTCTTGTGGCTCGCACCTCGGAGCCATTAAGCGGGGGCGTCCTCCCGGCCGGCCTCGAGCCTGCGGGCCTCGTTGTCCTAGAGGAGCGGATTCGTGTGGATGCTGCTGCGACGATCGAGTACCTGGTGTCCCAAGGGATCGAGATCAAGGTGCTCTCGGGCGACGACCCGCGTACCGTGGGCTCGATTGCCCGCCGAGTCGGCATCCCCGGGGCTGCGTCAGCATTCGACGCTCGAGAACTGCCCGACGATCCCACGGCCCTTGCGGAGGTCCTTCGAGGCTCGTCCATCTTCGGCCGGGTGCAGCCCCACCAAAAACAGGCAATCGTCTCGGCGCTCCAAGCCAGCGGCCATGTGGTGGCTATGACAGGTGACGGCGTGAACGACGTGCCCGCCCTCAAACAAGCCGACCTCGGACTCGCCATGGGATCAGGGGCGCAGGCCACCCGTGCCGTGGGACAGATCGTCTTGCTGGAGAGCTCCTTTGCCACGATCCCTGGGATTCTGGGGGAGGGTCGACGAGTGATCACCAACATCGAGCGAGTGGCCAACCTCTTCGTCACCAAGACCGTCTACGCGGCGATCCTGGCGGTGGTAGTCGGGATCAGCGCCATTCCGTTCCCCTTCTACCCGCGGCACCTGACCATCGTGAGTACCCTGACGATCGGTGTTCCCGGGTTCTTCCTTGCCCTCTCATCGGGCTCGCCACGGGCTCAACCCGGATTCGTCCGACGAGTCCTGGCCTTCACTGTGCCGGCCGGGGCCGTTGTCGCGACGGTCACGCTGTTGACCTACCTCGTTGCACGTGGGCCCACGCACGCAACGACGGCACAGGCTCGGACGGCGGCGACGCTTGGCCTGGTGGCGATCGGCCTTGCCGTCTTGGTGCTGGTAGCCCGACCTTTGAATAGAGCGAAGGCGGTCCTCGTGGGGTGCATGGCCGGTGGGGCGGCGCTGACGTGGGCGGTCCCGGTCTCTCGGCGTGTTTTCAGTCTCGAGTGGCCACCCGCTGGCGCACTCTGGGCCACTGCTGGGATCGTCATCGTCGCCATTCCGCTCCTGTGGTTCTTGGTCGCCATGGGCGCCCGTCTCGAAGATCGGCTCTCGCCCCCGTTGTTGCAATGATCTGGATGGAGGCGACGGGTGCCGCTCTGCACAGGGTAGGAAAACGAAGTCGGATGAATGTGGCTCGGAGGGGTGACTCTTCGTGGCGGGAGCTCGAGCCCACGTCAATGGGTGACCCACGGCACGTCCACCTGCGACATCGTCAGAAGCGGCCTGGTCAGAGTGGCGAAGTATCTACATTCGCAATGTACAGGCCGTGGGTTCGAATCCCATCATCTCCACCAAAAGCCCTGGTAGAAGGGCTGACGGGGGGATCCCCCAGCCCGATAGTGTGCCCACTCTGCAGCCAGTGTGAGGAACGAACTTGCCGTCAACACCATCGTCGATAGGCCTACCTCGATTTTCCGAGGGCCTGCCCGAGCCCCGAACCTGAGCCAGCTTGACGAGCCCGACGCCAGCGGTGAATCGTTGCGGTCGTGAACGTCTCGTTTCCCTCCCGTCCGGTCCGGCGCGCGCTCAGGTGCCTCGCCCTTTTTGGTACCCGGCACGCCGTGGCTGCTGAAACGGCAGCGACGGTATGAGCGCGCCTCGCATACCGGCTGCTCGAATCGTCTTTTCGGCGCAGGATCGCCAGGAGATCCTGCGCATGATCGACCAATCGCTGCAGGACGGCTCCCTCACTCTCGGTCCGCGCACCCGCGAGTTTGAGGAGGCGTTTGCCCTTCGCCACGATGTGCCTCATGCCGTCGCAGTGAGCAGCGGGACGAGTGCGCTCGAGATCATCTTCCGCACCCTGGGGGTCAAGGGTCGAGAAGTGGTCATCCCGACGAACACCTTCTTCGCTACCGCGGCCGCAGTCGTGCATGCCGGGGGCATTCCCCGCCTGGCCGACGTGTCCCCGGACACATTGGCCCTTTCGCCCGAGACGCTCGAGGCGGCTCTAACCCCGGAAGCGGCCGTCGTCGTTCTCGTCCACATCGGTGGGTTCATCACACCCGAGATCGACACCATTCGGTCCATCTGTGATCGCCGGGGGATAGTTCTCGTTGAAGACGCCGCCCATGCCCATGGAGCCAGCTTCGACGGCCGAGCCGCCGGGACATTCGGCCATGCCGCTTCGTTCTCCTTTTACCCCACCAAGGTCATGACCAGCGGTGAGGGTGGGATGATCACGACCGGAGATGAGCAGCTGCGAGACGAAGCCATCGTCTATCGAGACCAAGGGAAAGCCGGGTTCTTGGGCGGAGATCATGTCCGAATGGGCTACGCCTGGAGGATGAGCGAGCTGCACGCCGCCGTCGGTTTGATCCACCTTTCCCACCTCGATGAGGCCATCGTTACCCGCCGCCGGGTTGCCGCCCGTTATGACCGGGCGCTGGCGAGCCTGTCAGGATGCCAGCCGCTTTCAATCCCTGCCGCCTCGATCTCCAATTTCTACAAGTACGTCGCACTCCTGGATCCCGGTATTGATCGTGCCGACCTCAAACGCGAGCTCTCCGAGCGGATGGGGGTATCGCTTTCGGGCGAGGTCTATGCCTCGCCCCTCCATCGCCAGCCGATCTTTGCCGCCCTGGGGGACGGGGATTCGTTTCCGGTGGCGGATGATGTCTGCGCTCGCCACATCTGCCTACCAGTGCACTCGGACATGAGCGATGGCGAGGCCGACTACGTTGTCGAAAGTTTGGCGTCCGTGCTGGCGGGTCGGACAATGGAGGAGGCGGTAAAATCGTGAAGGTCTCTGTGACCGGCGGGTCGGGCTTTATCGGCTCGCATGTGGTCGATTACCTGGTGGCAGACGGTCACGAGGTCGTCGTCATCGATACCCGAGCGCCCCATCGCCCCGATGTCGGGTTCTACGACGTCGACGTGACTGACCTGACCAAGCTGGTCAAGGCCACGGCCGGCAGCGACGCCGTGTTCCATCTGGCTGCGGTGGCCAACGTCAACGACGCTCACGCCGATCCGGTGGGAACCATGGAGGTCAACGTGGTGGGCACGTCCCGGGTGTGCGAGGCGGCCCGACGCAACGGGGTCGAACGAGTCATCTTGGCCAGCACGGTCTGGGTCTACACCGCCGCGTCAGGCGATGGCCCCCTGCGGGAAGATACGCCGTTGTCCTCCATCGGCAGCGCTCACGTCTACACAGCCTCGAAGATCGCCGCCGAGCTGGTCGTCACGAGCTTCGGAGAGCTCTACGGCCTGCCCTATACGATCCTGCGCTACGGCATTCCCTTCGGTCCCCGGATGCGCAGAGAGTTGGCCATTCCCCAGTTCCTGCACCGGGCCCGATCGGGTGAAAAGATCACCATTCACGGTGACGGGCTTCAATTCCGCAACTACATCTACGTGGAAGACCTGGCCGAAGCCCATGTCCTGGCGCTCGGTGAGGCGGGCACCGACCAGATCTTCAACCTGGAGGGCCCGGCACCCGTGAGCATCCGCCATGCCGCCGAATTGGCCTGTGAACTGATCGATCCGCTGGCTGAAATCGAGTTCACCCCGGCTCGTCCCGGTGACTACGCCGGGCGCGTCATCTCGGTGGACAAAGCGGATCGCCTCCTCGGCTGGGTGCCCCAGACGTCCTTCGACGACGGCATGCGCCGTTATGTCGAGTGGCTCGCCGATGAAGACCCCATAGAACAGCCAAGCTCCGCGTGAGCCCCGCCGTCCGTCGTTCTTCACGGCACGGGTGGACGGCTCGGGCCCTGATCCCGATCGGTCTCGCCGCAAGCGCACACATGGTTCCCAGCGTGGTCAGCCTGGGACAATGGTTGCCCATCCGCGTCCTGCCCGGCGACCTCTGCCGGTGGCGCGGGCCCTCCGGAGACGGGGTGGCGCTGACCTTCGACGACGGTCCGGACCCCCGCACCACTCCGCATGTGCTTGACCGCCTCGATCAGCTGTCCCTGCCCGCCACCTTCTTCTGTCTGGGCCAACAAGTGGCATTGCATCCCGAGTTGGTGAACGAGATCCGCCGTCGAGGGCACCAGGTGGAGACGCACGGCTTTCGCCACGCGCATCATTTCGTGCGCACCCCGCGGTGGGTGCGGGCGGATCTCGATTCGGCGCTCGACGTCTTGGAGCAGGTTGGGATCAGTCCTCGCTGGTTCCGTCCACCCTTCGGCCAGACGACGGGGGCGACGATGGGCGAAGCCCGGCGTCATGGCCTTCGTCTCGTGTTGTGGTCTGCCTGGGGCAGGGAATGGGAGGAGCCGGATTCGATCAGCGTCGCACGTCGAGTACGAGCCGGAGTTGGCCCCGGAGGAATCGTCTTGCTCCACGATGCCGATGTGCAGTCGCCGCCGGGGTCGTCGCGGCGCGCCACTGAAGCCCTCGGCCCTATCGCCGAGGATCTCCATCGGCAAAATCTGACGGCGCGCACTCTCGACGAGTTGGTCGGACTCTCCCGTTGACCGTCAAGCGGGCCTTGTTCCTTTCCGGCAAGTTCGGCGCCGGGCATGACACGCTGGCCGAGGCGTGTGCCGCGGCGCTGTTGCCGTATGGAGTGGAGAGCAGGATCGTCGACTGCATGCCGATGCTCGGTGGCGGTCCCTCGGCTGTCGGGAATTTCGTCTTCCGAAGCCTGCTGTCAATGACATCGGTTTACGACGGTTTCCACTTCTCTCAGCTCCGGGGGAACGGGTCGTTGGGCCGGTTCATGGATCGGGCCGCGGTCAAGGTCATGTTGCCCAAACTCATCGAAGAGGTTGATCGCTACGCCCCCGACCTGGTCGTATCGGTCTTTGCCACCGGGGCATCCGCCGCCGTCCATCTCAAGGACGAGCGGCCCGACCTGGCCACCGTGGTGTTCATGACGGATTCGTTCGCCCATGGGATGTGGGTCCATGAGGGGACGGACCTGTTCCTCGTCACCTCGGAGCTGGCCGCCGCTTCGGTGCGTCGTTACCACCCCGAAGCCCGGGTCAGCGTGGTGGAGGCCCCCGTGCGACCCGAATTTTACGCAGCCCCTAGTCGGGCTGACGCCCGAGCCTCGCTCGATGTTCCAAACGATGCCCCTTGCGTCCTCCTCATGTCCGGGGCCTGGGGAGTGGGGCCTCTTGACGACGTAGCCCGGGCCTTGGCCACCGAAGGGTGGTGGGTGCTTGCCGTGAGTGGGACCAACGAAAGCCTTGGCGCGCGATTGGCTGCCGTTTCTCGTGACTACCCAACGGTGATCTCGTTCGGGTACACCGATCAGGTCCCCGCACTCATGGCGGCGAGTGACGTCGTGATCACCAGCTCGGGCGACACCTGCCGGGAGACTCGAGTCATCGGGCGGCGTATGGTGCTGCTCGATGTGGTGCCGGGCCATGGTCGGGAGAACCTGATGCACGAGCTGGAGCTGGGCGACGCCGCGGTGTGTCTTCCCACGCCAGCCTCGGTAGTAGGCAATGTCCGCCGTTTCCTCGATGACCGCGGTTGGAAACCGGCGCGGACGACGACCGGCTGGGGTCACGATTTCGTCGATGAGCTAGAGGCGGCGGGCATCGCGCTCCGGCGCGACTGAACGCGGCGGCCAACTTCGCATAGATCCGAAGCCGACCGCCATCGTGGCATGATGCTTCGTCCTGTACGCCGAGAAGATCCGGAGAGTTTGCCGGGAGAATCGTGAAATTATTTTGGCGGAAGATCCCGTTGGACCGCGTCGATGAGGCGCTTCGAATGGGAGCGGAGTGACAGCATCTCTGCGGACCGATCATCATCCCCATTCACACCCGAAACCAGTGGTGAAAGAGCGATCGAGACGGCGCCGACGAACATGATCAGCAGCGAGATTGCCTCCAGCGGGCCGTAGGCGCCAGCAGTGCGGAGGCTGTCCCCGTAGAGGCCGATACCAAGGGCGATGCTGGCCAACGGGTCGACAAGCACGAGTGCCGTCTGCGAGGCAGCGATGGGACCGGCATGGATGGCGTTTTGCGTCACGAACAATGAAAATGCGCCACACACCGCTGCGCCGAAGGTCTGCCAGTGAAAGAACACATGAACCCAATCGGTCGCGATGTAGTTACTCACCGTTTTGATGAGAGAGGCCGTGAACGCAAACCCCACCGCCCCGGCCACGCCAAACGCGGCCGCCCGCAACCAGCGCGGCCCGCGGAACGAGGACAAGATGGCCAATAGGGCCGTTCCTCCGCAGAGCGATCCGGCGACAACCCACTCGAAGGTTGTGGGCACGTCACTGCCTCCGCCAGGTTGAGCGAAGATCAAAAACCCGGCCAAACCACCTGCCGCTCCCGCACAGCCCATCCACTCACGCCAACCGACGTGGAACCGGAACCAGGTGGCCAACAAGATGACCAAAAACAGCAGCTCAGCGGTCAAGATTGGTTGCACCTGGCTCAGGCTGCCCAGGTGGAGTGCCACGATCTGGAGAGGGACTGTAGCTACAACGAAGGCAAAACCGAGTAGCCACACGCCGCGCTTAAGCGCGTGCGTGAGCAGGCTGAGTTTGAGCGTGTCCGACCCAAGGGCGTTTTCGATTCCCATGCGCTGGAGGACGCTCGCCAGGGCATTGGACAGCGCGCACGCCGTGGCGAGGAGATAGACCATTGATTTTCCGCCTCCTCTACGCGATCAGAGTCGAATGTTGGTCAATGGGTTCTCGCTTCATAGCCAATCATCGTTCCGGGTTGCTGTCGTCGGCGGGGCGGAGCCGGCGTTTGCAAATTCTTACATATATGACCTTGTCCCGCGTCGACCTACCCTGGCGAGCCTCCGGCATGCATTGCACGACTTGCAATGCGATGCTTAGCCTTGTTTCGGCCGGGGGCCTGACCCGGCCCCGGTGCGAGCCAGGTTCGCCCACGAAGTCATCCTCCAAGGTGCCCCCTTCGCCCTGGCCGGTCGGCATTGGCGGCGGAGCTGCACCTCGTTCTGTCGCAGCAGATAGGAGACGGTCGCCTTCGGCTCGGCGCCGCTTGCCCTAGGAGGTGTTCCACACGATCACCAAACTGCCGGATCGTCGAGACCAACCGGTGGACCGCGTGGTGAGTGGATGGGTGGCCCCGACTGGGCTCTCGGGCGCCCCGACGAGCACACCAAGGCATGGCTGCTGGAAGAAGCGATCCGTTGGCGGGTGCCCGCCGCCCCTAGCCGCGAGATCGCCGAAGTCCCCACCGGGGTCCACCTCCACTGCCGCAACGCGTGGGAGCTGGTAGATACCGATGGTGGAGCGATACCGCACCCAACGGGTGGTTCATACTTTGAGCGGGCGTCTTTGCCCCACAGGAAATGAGGCAAGTAGGTGGACGTAGGACTCTTTTTCCCATTTCGGAACCCAGAGCCATGGCGCCGCGATCAGGCGAGACTCTATGCCGACTGCCTGGAGCAGATCCGCGTGGCGGAGGAGGTGGGCTTCGACTCGGTGTGGTTGGGTGAACACCACTTCACCGATGATGGATTCGTAGCTGCGCCGCTAACCGTGGCGGCTGCCATCGCCACCGTGACGTCACGGGTCCAGATTGGTACCTATTGCCTGTTGCTGCCCCAACACCACCCCGTCCGTCTCGCAGAAGCCGCAGCGGCGGTTGACATTCTGTCAGGGGGACGGCTCATCCTGGGCCTTGGTCTCGGCTACCGTCCCACCGAGTCGGCGGCGCTGGATCTCGACTTCCACCGACGCGGAGAGGTCATGGACGAAGCCCTCGAGGTGTTGGTTCGCTGTTTCACGGAAGACTCATTCTCTTTCCAGGGCCGCCACTTCAACTTCCCCGAAGTGGCCATGACCCCAAAACCGGTCCAGTCCCCGATGCCCCGAATAGTGCTCGGTGGAGCTGGAGAGCGAATGCTGCAGCGGTCGGCCCGCTTTGGATGCACCGGTCTCGCGATAGCACCGCCACCGGCGCTTCTCGATCGTCATACGCAGTTGATTATCGAATACGGCGGCGACCCTGTCGCTCAACGCTATTACGGGATGGCGCTGGGTTTTGTCGCAGAGACCGAACAGAAGGCATGGCAGGTGGCCGAACCTCACGCCACGTGGGAGTTAGAGCACTACAACAAGTGGTTTACGGACGCGGGACTTCCGCCGCAGTTTCCCGGGGGAGTAGCGGGCGACTTCATCTTGGGTGACTCTGCCCACTGGGTGGCCGCAGTTGAGCAGCAGCTCTCTTCGCCTGAACCCCTGCGTTGTGACCATTTGGTCGTGGAACTCACCACGTCGGGCATGCCTCATCAGGATGTCTTGCGGGGGATCGAGCGGTTCGCTGCCGAGGTTCTTCCCGCCCTTCGGGTGATGTGAGTGTCCGCGTTTAGGCCACGAGAAACCCTCACCTCTCGCAATTCAAAAGGACTCGGTCAGACGGGGACGACCGATACGCTGCCAATGTAGAGGCCGTGTGTTCGAATCCCATGACCTCCACCAAAGGCCCCGGTCAACGGGCTGAAGGTGGAAGCCCAAGGTCACGAGCCAAAACGCGCCGGTGCAGCATCGGTGTGGACTGTGAAAACTCCTGTACATGCTTGAAAGCGTCAAGTACGTACCGACGAGTCCAGTCTTCACCGTCACGTCACGGCCCGCAGTGATTCGAGGTGAAGCGTCGCCGGTTCGCGCATCGATGTTCGCCGCGTGACCTCCGGGTCGCACCAACTCGGTGCAGAGCTCTGCGGCACACCGGCCGCCTCGATTGCGACATCTGCCCCCTCCCATGAGGTCGGTGACCTCAATGGGCACGTTCAACTGGGAGATCCCGATCGGTGCTGGCATCACCACTTGGCCACCCGTGACTCCCGCTGCTTCACGCGGGAGTCGATGCGGAGGTGATGTGATCACCAAAAATGACCTCGGCACTAACCGGCCTGGCGAGATCTGCCAGATCGGCAGCGAGGTCTATCAGAAGGTCGTCGACGGTTATCATCCCTGTGAACTGTCCGTCTTGCACTACAGCCAGACGTCGCACTCCGTGGGTCCGAAACAGTGCAAACGCGTCCCGCAGCTCTGCGTCGAAAGGAATCGTGACCACCGGCGAAGACATCACTCCGTCGATTCGGCTCTCCGGAGGTACTCCAACGGCGAGGACTCTTCGGACGAGATCGCGGTCGGTCACAATCCCGAGAAGTCGCGTGCCGTCTATAACGGCCAAGGAGCCGACGCCGCTACGCTCCATGACCACAGCCGCATCGTGGATTGTTCGTTGGGGCCCGATCCCGATTGCGGATCGGCGTATGGCATCGATTGCGCGCATTGTGCCGCCTCCCTTCGATCCTCAAGGTGATCCTGCGTCGAGCTTGCCGATTCTGGTAGGGCCGAAGGTCCTCCGAGCGGGTATTCGACGCGTGCCGACTCAAGGGTGTATGCCGAGAAGGTGGTCTCCGCACGGCGGCGCAGACCGGCCAGTCCTAGGGACCCTTTGGCCATCCAAAGGTCGCGTTTCCCGGAAACGGAGTCGCAGGTGCGACCATTCAGCGTCCGGGAGGTTGCACACGTCCCAGTTCGAACACCTCGCAAAATCCTTCCTCGATACAGACAGCCAATTTTGAACTGTCGGACACGGCCGCTGAGTCGACCGCTATACCCACACACTCACGCCCAGCCAAAGAGATCAGAGAGACATTTAGAGCCGACCCCGACGGCGGGGCAAATGCGTAGATTCGCTCGACTCGGGAGCTGGCGATGAACGCCTTGAAGGCCGGGCCTGGAATGTTTGTCACGCAGAAGTCATCACCTTTCAACATGGAACCCCATATCGATGTCGCCACAGGGGCAGGCAGGAAGCTGAGTGCGTCCGCCAGAACATTACTCAGCGCCAGACCCGGTGCGTGCTTCCATTGATCCGTGATCCGCTGGACCGCGCGCACGCACTCACTGGCATCCGTACCCGTGGGCACGACGAAGCGTGCCGGCACGAAGTGATTTCCACCGGCCGTGTCGTCCTTAGTGCGGACGTTCACGGGCATCAGTGCCCTGATCTCATCGAGCACAGCGCCGTGGAGCCCATGGTACCGCTTGAGCCCCCGTACAACGGAAGCGACAAATGCATCATTGAGCGTGCCACCCGTCGCCGTAGCGGCACGCCGCAGCTTTCCCTTTGGCAGGTCGACCACCTCAAAGGTTCGCCGGAAGCTTCGTTCAGTCATCAGTGGAGAAATCGGTTGGCGGGCGGGGGCCAGGAGGCGCGCCACCGAAGCGCCGGTCGAAACGAGGTGCTGGATTGACTCCGCTGGCCGCACGACGGCCTGAAGTGCAGCGTCAATGACCTTGCGCGGACCTTGCAGATACTTCATCAGGTCGAATGGCGTAGTTGGTCCGGCATCCGTTGAGGCCGGACTACGCGAGCTCGCGGCATTGCGTTCCGCGTCCAAGAGGTGCAGTAAGACCGCGAATCCACCGACACCGTCTACCAGGGAGTGATGAAGTTTGACGATAAGTGCGGCACGCTCTCCGTCGAATCCGTCGGTTTCGACCACTTCCCAGAGCGGAAGAAACGGGTCGAAACCTGTAGTGCCCATGATCTGGGCGATATCGAGCACATCCCTGAATGTGGCTCCAGGAGGCAGCGCCATGCGCCTGAGGTGGAGGGCGAGATCGAAATGGCCATCTTCTATGAACTGTGGTCTGCCTCGTCCCCAGGGGCGGACGACTGCGTGCGATCGCAGTCGGGGAACGATCTCGGTGAGGGTCGCTACACGGGCCTGCATCGTCGCCCAGTCGGGGGACTTGTCCAACACCATCACGGCGATCACCGTTGGACGTAGGACGGGGTCCCTGCCGATCGTCCACAGCAAGGCGTCGGCACCACTCATCGTGTCCATGACGCGTTCGCGCTTCTCGTCCATTGAGATCTTCTCTCTTCTCGCTGTACCGATCGAGTGTGAACTCTCAGCCATGCCTGTGGCATCGGACACTTGTCACGCTCATATTGCAGTGGGAACGTCCGGGACCTCGATCCGAGGCGCCTCCATGCGGAGCTTCGCCAACTCCACTTCCACCAGTCGCTCATGATCCTCGAAGTCTCGCTTGGCAGCTCTGGGGCTCCATCGACCTCGCATGGTGAGCACCAGCAGACCGAAGACCACCTGACCTGCGAGGCAGATCAACCACCACCGCTTCCATTGGTCGGGAGAGGCCTTCTGCGCTGGAACAAGCTGCTTTTCCGCTCGAAGAAGATCGGCGAGATTCTGTGAGTGCGAACCCACCTTGGCGGAGATCTCGCTGTCGCTCACCTGCCGCCCGTCTTGGATAGCGACGGCCAGCGGGTTGTAGGCGAGGAGCCCTTGCACTTGTGGGTTCGAAAGTCCTCCGGCCGCGTTCAGTGCCTGAAGCACGTTGTGGGTTCGATCACAGGACGTGATGATCGTCGCCAATGTCTGTGGCCCCGGCTCATTGGTGGCCCTTAGAGCGGCGATGATGCTCGTTGGAGCGCTCTTCTGAGCGCACGCCGTCGTGGATGGTGCATATGGCACCGCCGCTTGGATGGTCTGCAGGGTGGAGGCAGCACCCTGGAGGTCAACCAGCGTCGTGGAGGTTGTGATTACCCGAGGAAGGACGAGGAAGGACACCGCCACGACGATCCGCAGAATCCAGCCCCACACGGCAAGACCGGTCGCGGCTAGGGCAGGATTATGTGACTCGACTTGCTCGGTGTAGTTGGCCATCCAGGGCGCATAGGCACACCCAATGGCTAAGGCGAGAAGCGCGATTACCAGAACGTTCGAGTAATACCCGGTATGCGGATGGCCGACCTGCAGCATGAGAAACACCATCATCAAGATGCAAGCCGCCGCTCCGATGAGCATGA